>Ga0193725_1000424_pt1 | contig 12740 bp, 18 predicted proteins | sample H2a2metaG_FD_143058 | JGI IMG/M metagenome (GOLD analysis project Ga0193725, IMG submission 143058) | Soil microbial communities from a riparian zone of the East river system, Colorado, United States - H2a2 | ecosystem: Environmental > Terrestrial > Soil > Riparian zone | place: USA: East River... | reverse complement strand
CGACGACCCAATCGTCGAACACGTCAAAGCCGGGGGGCGCGCGCCATCTCCACCGCCACCAACCCCGTCACAGCCGCCTCCTCGATAGATGCGACCGCTGCTTCTCCTGCTGCTCGCCGGAACGGTGGCGGCCAACTTCCGTTGCCACTCCTGGGGGTGATTGTGGGGTTTCCCGGGACTTTCTGAGGTCTCGCGTCGGCACTCGAATCGCGCGAAACCTCAGAAACTCCCGTGATTTCGGTGGTGACCCCGGCGGGATTCGATAGGGGTCACCAGCGCGTCCTCTAACTACTCGGTTTCGTTCGCGTCGCCCGTTCTGAGTCTGAGGGTCTTGTACCGTGGCTTGTACCAGTCTGTCAACCGCCTCTAGCGGTTCATCACCTCGTCGCGTTACGATGACCGCCATGCCGGCGGTTTCTGACACCCTTGCATTGGATCGTTGCCCTTGCTGCGGCATCGCAACACCACTCCTGACGCGCAGATTTGCCATTGCGGTGCGCTACCACTACTACGCTCTGTACACCTGCTCTGTATGTCCGGGCGCAATCCTCGCAAGGGCTCAGGCCGATGGCGGGAACATCGAGCAGTGCTGGCCACCCACTGTCAGCGTCTCAGAACACGTTCCTGCTCGGCCGCGCGAATACCTTCGTCAGGCGCAGGAAAGCCTGGGGCAGGCAGCCGGTTCGCTGATGCTCTGCGCGTCTGCCGTCGACGCTATGTTGAAGGACAAGGGTTTCAAGGATGGAAGTCTCAAGGCGCGAATCGACAAGGCGGCTGATCAACATCTCATCACACTGGACATGGGGAAATGGGCGCATCAGGTGCGCCTCGACGCGAACGACCAGCGCCACGCTGACGAGAACGCTGATCTTCCCACCGAAGAGGAGGCCCGACGCTCCCTCATGTTCGCGCTCGCGTTGGCGGAAGTGCTCTACGTCCTTCCGGCGAGAGTCACACGGGGTATTGAGGAGTCGAAGACCTAGCCGTCCGATGTCCTCCTCCGACCTCGCCCTCCGCCGGCGCGGCTTCGCGCTACTCGACACGCGAGGCAAGTGCGCACCTACTTGCTAAACTGGGTGGTCGGCCAATTCGGGAAGAGGAGCGAGTCGCATGGGGTACGACCATTGGGCGTGCAAGGCAAGGTGCGGCAAGTGCGGTTCTGTCGTTGGGTGGTTCCCGCCCCGCGGCAAGGAGCCAAAACTCCCAAGGCCCTGGAGCTGTTCAAAATGCCACTCCCTAAACTTCCTTGGACGCCTGCCTGAGTGGCCGAACATACCGCCCACGCTCTACATCGGGCATGATATGCAACGTCAAGTGAAGCTGTATCCGTTCCTCCCAGACCAAGCCTGGATGCAGCCCTACTCCGTTCGGTCCTTCGTCGCGCAGGCATCACGCCAGCTTGGAGGCTGCAGCTACGAGACGACACGCGAAGGGTCAGTGATGGGAGAACCCGTATTTAGAGATATCTGTTTCGATCCGAAGAAGAGCTTCGTCCCCGACACCCACTCGTGTCACTTCGTGGCAGGATTCACGATCTCCCAACCAGGGTGTCCATTGTGGGATCGTGTCGCGGCGCTCTGCCAGACCGAGATAGAGAAACGGTTTCTCCGCTGGTATCTGAGCCTTGTGAAGGATCGGCAGTTCCCCATGCTGATCCCGCAAGCGAGGATCGGCATCGCAGAGCGCCGTAGACCAGACTTCGTGCTGTTCGCACCACTCCAATACTGGCAATACAAGCACTACGCCGTGGAACTGGACGGCGCGCATCCCCAGAGCCAAGGTGAGTCCGATCAACTCAGAGATGCCGAGATCGCGGTACACGGCTACGAGGTGATCAGCCTCCGGCCTGAGGGGCGAGGCTATCTGGAGGAAGTGAAGCGACTTGTTGAGCAGGTTGAGCGGGACATGCGCGTGGCGGACGCAGACGGTTGGAAGGTGGCTATCGACGTTCGGGTCATTCGGACAGAGCAAGACGACGAGGTTCCCTTCTAATTAGTCGCTTGCTACACTGCCTAGCAGTCGGTATCCACTCTCAAGTGGACCCCTCCGAGGGAATTCCGCCAAAAAATTTAGAAAAAATCCGTTGTGGTAACCGCTACCGATTGCCGGCCGGTTCCCCCCATGGGGTACCCCTCGTCTTTCCTCCAGGCCGCCCCGGCAATGTCGCTGATCGCTCAGTGCTGACGCTCTCGTCGTAGACCAGAAGCCAACTCCGCCGCTCCGCGCTGAAGGACTCACGCGCGCGCACGTCGCGCCCCCGCGCGAGAGATCGCATGTGAGATTTTTTCGATTCGTGATTTCACACACTTCGTCGTGACGCACTGCAACGAGTTTTTCAAACCCTGCACAACCAATCGCGCGCGTTCTTATACACGCGCCCGTGCGCGCACGCGAAGGGGCGAAAGCACCGCAAATCGAGCGGCGGCTGATCGCAACGAACGCAAGCACACGGGAGGGCGTCACATGAACGCTCACGATCTCCGACCCTACGGTCCTGGCAAGTTCTCAACGATCCTTGACTCTCTGGTCTGGAACACGACGCTAGACGGCTGTGACGACGAGCTTGGCACCGTCGAGGATGACGGCGTGTGGTTCGGCCGCCTGAACGCACCTGTGTTGCTTGACGGCGCATGGGAGCATCTCACCGGCGCTGAGCGAGATTTCATCCGGCTGAACGCGGCCGGCGCCATCCTGAGCGAGGATTCGGCCGGGTTTGTCTACGTCGAATACTTCCCGACGTCATCGGCGCTCACGATCGCGTGGGCCAGACTCGAAGTCAGTTCCGGCCTGGAGTACGTGCCGCTCGCCGTCGAGGTGTAGCCATGGCCAACAGCGCGAGCGTGGACAAGGCACACCAGGTTCTCCGGCAGGACTACTTTGACGACGTGCGCGGGCTGGCTGACGATGTGCTGGCTTGGTGGGACCGTGACCAGGACGCCGACCGTGATGGCCTGGTCGAATATCTTGACGAGTCCGTGGACGGCGCCGGCCGGGTGATTTACACCGGACAGGCTATCGAGTGCCTCCGGTACTCCGAGCATGACGACGCCTACCTGGACGAGATGGGCGAATTGCCCTCAGCGAAAGACGGCATGCCGTGGTCGCAGCTGGCGTACTTCGCGTTCCGGGCTGACGTGATCGAGCATCTCGAATCGCTTGGCTTGGACGTCAACGATCCGAAGCGTGTCTGCTCAGCCTGTAGCGAGCGCAGCGTAGACGAGTCTGGCGACTGCGAGACGCTGGAATGCGCGGGCGTGGCGGCCGAGTAGGGCCTTTTTCTTGCCTGGTCTGTAAGGCCGCTTTAGGAGCTTGACACCCACGACACGAGCGGGTAGGCTTCGAGGCAGTCTTACAGGCTTACACACGAGGGAACTGGACCATGGCCACCTACGGCTACTCACGGGTCAGTACGAACGCTCAGGCTGAAGACGGCGAATCGCTCGACGTCCAACGGCGCAAGATCGAAGGCCGTGCCCTGGAGCTAGGCGCCAAGCTTGACCGGGTTTTCGTCGAGCGCGGGGTGTCCGGGAGCAAGCCGCTTGAACAGCGGGCACAGGGCAAGGCGCTCCTGACAGCGGTCAAGCCGGGCGACGTCGTGATTGCCTCGAAGCTAGACCGGATGTTCCGCTCGGCGAGCGACGCCCTCCGCGTTCTGGAGAACTTCAAGCAGCGTCGCATCTCACTCGTATTGCTCGACATGGGCGGGGACGTTACCGGGGACGGGATCACCAAGCTTGTGTTCACGATCCTGTCCGCTGTGGCGGCTTTCGAGCGCGAGCGATTGCAGGAACGAATCCGCGACGTCAAGGCGGACCAGCGGGAGCGGCAACGGTACCTTGGTGGGACACGTCCGTTCGGGTACACCATCGGGGGAGATGGGGAGCTTCAGGACGTCCCCAAGGAACAGACAGCCATCAAGCAGATGGTCAAGCTGAAGGCGTCTGGCTGCTCCCTCCGTGAGATTGCCGACAAGGTGAGCAGCGCACTAGGGGCCAAGGTCAGCCACATGACGGTGAAGGCCGTGCTTGCTCGTCGAGTATCGAGGGCGGCGTGAGTGTAGGAGACCGCTATCAGGACCGAGCTTGCGAAGGGGGGCTGGGCCTGGTGGGCGACGACGAGGTATCCGGGCTGGGCCGCGTTGGTTGGCGTCGGCGTGGGGACCGTGCAGAGAATCGCGGCAGAAGCGTAGGGTTTTCAGAGAGTTACGTTTCCCGTCCATATGGGCCTCATACAAGCCTAGCTATCGCCCTTAGCGACTCCTCCGGCTGTCCCTACCGACCCGGTGTATTGCCGGCCGTCAACATCGTAACGTTTTCGGGGATTTGGATTTACCCACACATGGTGCATCGTACACACGAAAAGACCTGTAGCGTAACCCTCTAATTCTCTTCAGGAAAACATCAGGGCCTCATATGGGCTAACCTGACCGTGTTGCCTCGAATGTCAAAGGTTGCCGATTGATAGAAACCCCTCACGGATCGGGTCTGGTAACGCTCGGCCCGGCTGAGCCTACCCTTTTTGCCTTCTGGTAGGAAACGTACCGCGACGAGCAGGACGAATCCGACGGCCGTGCTTCAGCGATTTGGTCCCGCAGTAGGGTCCCGCGTCCCGCCACCTCTCGGATTGCCCACCTAACGGGCCACTTCAAAGAAGGTGGGTCACCTTCCCGTACTTTAAGGGAACGAGTCCCTCCTTTCCTCCCTCGCCCCTGAGGCTGCAACACGGCCGAGGAAGACCACCACCGAACCACAGCCACCAGAAAGAGAGTCCTGTGTCCGACGTCATCCCTCTGTCCCCTTCCCCGAAAGCTCGAGAAGCCCAGAGACACGCCTTGAAGGCCAACCACAGTCGACGCCTGGAAGCTCTCTCGTGGGAAATCCTGCGCCATCACATGGCCGACCTGAACGAGATCACGCTGTCCTCGAACCACGAGCTGGTCCTCCGGTTGATGCTCAAGGATTTCGCCCTTCTGACTACCGGGTTGAAAACTGGTCGTGTTGCCTGGCCCTTGAGTCCTGGAGCAGGCAAGACCGCAAGTATCATCGCCTTCATCATCGCCCTCGACAGGTTGAAGCTCCTGAGTCCCGACAGCGGGAAACCGTACCCGGTTATGGTCGCGTCTTCTCGTGTTCGTTGCCTCTGCGATCTCCTCCATGACCTGACACAGCGCGGAGGTATCGCAGAAGTCGGAACATCGTGGGAAAGCATCACGGAAAGAGGTACTGGCAGCTTTGGTCTGCTCTACAGTGAGCCCAACAAAAGCGCCACCCGTCCGGTTTCCCTAAACGCGGAAGACGCACAGTTCCTCTTCACCACCCATGCTCGTGTTCGTCGTTCACGGGATGAGTCCATCGAATCTCGGTTTGACATCCGCCTCCTCGCTCAATGGCGTGGAGTACCGAGGATGGTCTTCTATGACGAGTCCCTCCTTGCCACGGACCACTGGAGCATCCCCAAGGTCAGTCTGTTCGCCGCTGTGAAGTCCCTTGATGAATACGTCGTGGGGCACAGTGACGACGACCGGAATCAACAGCTTCGACTCGATGCTGTGAAGTGTCTTCAAGAGGAATGTCTTCCGCTTCTGCGAACCGAGCTTGAGGAGCAGATCGCTCAGAACCGAGAGCCTCGACTCGTCCACTTCCCTGAGCGTGACTATGCTCGGTATCGGGAAGTGCTTAAGCCTCTACGTCGAATCCCTGAGGCCATCTTCGATCTTCTGGACATCGCCCGGCGGCCGTTGCGGGTGGTCCCGGACAAGATGGGCATGTCCGAGGGAGCCTTCATCTCGTTCCAGATTGCGATTCCCTCCGAGCTAGATCGAGTCGTATGTCTCGACGCCAGTTATCTGATCCGCTCCCTCTGTCTCGCCGACACAACGATGCAGCTAGGGAGCAACCATCCCGCCCTCAACAAGCCGATTCAGTCATGTAGCAACGTCGAGGGATACATCATCAAGCATGGTGGTGGTCGGCGAGGGATCGAGCGGAGCATCCTCACGGATCGGAAGCTGCTGCTTCATGAAGTCGCCGAGATCGTCAAGGCTTTGCCACCAGAGGAAAAGGTACTCATCTGCACGTACAAGGACCGCTCTGGGGGAGAGAACAGGTACTTCAGGGTAAGAATTCGGGACCACTTCGAGGCAGCCCTGAAGGACGCCGGCATCAACCTGAATCGCATCTCCTGGTTGACGTGGGGTCAAGAGACGGCCAGCAACGATTTCAAGTACATCCCCAATGTGATCCTTGCAGGGGTCATCCATCGCTCTGAATGGGACTTGCTCGGAGCCTTCCTCGGACAGACCCGAGACCTTCAGAAGACGCTGACCGCTCAGGACATCGCGGACCTGTCGATTTCAGAGTCGACGCACCACGCGTACCAAGCTCTTTACCGTGGTTCGGCCCGCAGAGGGCTTCCGATGAAGTTCTGGATCTTCTACGAACACCCTCATCGGATGATGGAGCAACTGACCAGAGTCATGCCTGGCGTGCAATGGCCACAGTACAAGAACAGAGTCCTGCCAACCGTCGAGCACAAGCGCCAAGGACTTGCGGAAGCAATCCTCGACTACCTCAACGAGCTTTCGCCAAGCGTCACGGACGTGTCGTGCCAGAAGATCCGTGAGGATCTGAAGCTGTACCAGTGTGCGCGGAAGACATTCCAACGGGCCGTCAACGTCGTCCTTCGATCGGCTCCGTGGGAACGGCACGCAAAGAGTGTTCGTAGGGACTGCCGTGAACCCTGACATCTGTGCAGTCTCCTCCTGCTACCTCCTTCGTGATCGCCTGTCCCAGTACTGCCGCCCTCATCTAACCCGCTTCCGTCGCAGCGGACACCCCACCAAGCGAGTCATCCTCAAGCAGGAACTTCGTAGCTTCCAGAAGCTGGTTCGTCGTCTGGCTCGGTCCCCCGACCTGCAACCGCACTGGCTCAACGCTGTAGCCAGCATGAAAGCCATCCTCAGGCCATCCGGTGAACCTCGTAAGCGATACAGGCGGGTTCGCACTCGTGGCGTCCGTGGACGGCCCCCAGCGTCCAGCCAGGGCGACTACGTATCGCTTCGGTGGACTCAAGAGGGTGTTCTCAGACGCGAGCTACAACGCCTCCAGACCGCCTACCGTCCCTCCTCAGGTAGTCATGGCGGAAAGCACGGTGGTCGCCTGAGGAGCGTCGGTGGTCTCCCTGAAGAAGCCGTCGAATTCGCCACAGCGGCCTTCCTGTTCGCCCACACGCACCCCCGCCTGCTCAACGATGGTCCGCATCTGACGCACCAGATCGGCTCCATCCTGCTCAGGCTGGCTCCTCTGCGATCCTACCGGGCCGGAGTACCCAACAAGCCGCCTGTCCCCCGCTGGCCCGCCAAGCGGTTTAGAACACAGTCGATCCCGCCACCGACACTGGCCTGTCGCATCCTCGGTGAACGTGTCAGAGAACGTCTCACGGAATGGTTCACCGTCGTCCGGCAAGCCGCTCACGCCTGTTACTCGCCGCCGTCAGATCCCGCAACCCAACATCCTTCAATCACGCAAACGGAGTAGAGATCCCATGACCATCCCCACCAACAAGGGCGGATCGCCGACTCATCGCGGCGGTACGTCCACGGCCGCTGACCTGAATCGATACCGATCTGTCGTGAGCTTGGACGGCAGAGCCATGTGCCAGCTCGTGAGCCTTGCCGCCTTCTACAGTCTCCGCACGAAGACCAAGGTTTCCTACAGCGTCATCCTCAGACGTGCAGTAGACCTCCTGGCCGAGCACATTCTCCCTCTCGTCGAGAAGCCTAGCAGCAACGTCGACGTGCTAATCGAGCGGAACCTCATTCGTGAAGCTCGCGTCACCCGAGAGGGAGAAGCGGGCTGGTCTCTCGACTCCCGCACTGAGCGTCTGGTACAGGGCCGACCGTCTGCCCAGATCGACATGGAACAGGGCGACCAAGCGGAAGACGACGAGTGAACACAGAGCAGCGTGACCGCATCATGGCCCTGATTACAGAGCGGCTTCTGACGCTTCTTGAACAGGAGGCGCCATCAGCAAAACTCCTCGAGACCGGAATGAAGTGGCTTGAGAAGGTAGAGAAGGGAGACATCGAATCCCCGGAGCTGAAGAAAGAAAAGGCAGAGAAGCTTGAGCAGAACCTCAGCCGAGCCGATCTTCCGTTTCCGAGAACCGAGGCTCCCGTCCAGGACACCACCAGCAGCAACACCAGAGAACCCCGCTGCTACGATCGCTCGCTTGGGTCGTAGCCTTCACCACTCCAAGAAAGGACCAGCACATGGGTTGGATCTACCCCGAACCAGAAGAAGAGAAGCAGTGGTCAGTCGCCACCGAGGATCGCAACGGTCGAATGGTCGTTTACCGTAACGACGACACGACCGTCTACAAGTACCAGCTATTTGGCGACGCCGACGCCGATCCCGTTCCGGCCAAGCCTGACACCCGCGAAGTCCTGTGGTATCAGGTTGGCGCGGAAGACGTCGAGAGCGTCAACGAGTAGTAGTCAGTTCCCCTAGTCGTTAAAACCAATCCCCACATCACATCTCGTCCGAGGCATCCGATCCTCGGCGACAAGAAAGGTAACCCGTCATGGGAGACGTCTATCGCTACCAGGTTCCTGTCGAGAATGCCACACACGCCGCTGACCAGGCCGACCTCGTCGCAACGAATGAGGGTCCGGTGTCCAGTGGAGGACAGTCTCCATTGCAGATCGGCCCAGACATCATGCGCGGGACCAGCGCTGCACCCGCTGGCTCCCATCCGCTCGCCACGATTCGAGCGAGAGCTTCCGGGGCACCGCTGAGCCCCTTGCAGGCGGCGAAGACTGACACCATCGAGATCGGCGGTCGACGTGACACCCTGCAAGCCTGGGAGATTCTCGGCCACGTCCGACAGAGCAGAGACGGCTGGGAAGTGGTCGGCGGCGACTCTCCCTCGCAGGACAGCCAGCCGGAGTCCAAGGAGACCGATCAGAAGCCGCCGGAAGACCGCCCGCCCGTCCCTGCTGACGCCACGAAGGCATGGGAAGCAGCGGAACAGGTTGCGGTGCCGATCCTAGAGCAGGGTGGTCCTGCCGCGTATTCGGTGGCCGACGCAATCATCAAGGGTGACGCTGCTGTGGCAGAGAAGGCCATCGGTCACCTTGCCAGCATGATCGGCGGCGATGCCGCTGAACTCAGTGAAAGGGTCCAGTCTGCCAGGGTGACGTACGAAGATTCCGCCCGCAGAGGCGTGGGCCTGTCGGAGAACGAATGGGCGGAGTTCAGCAGTTGGTGTGACAAGTTCCCTGATGACCGCGCGGAAGCATCCCGGCAGTACTTCCACCACGGAGACCTGAACGGCGTCCGGGCGATGATGACGAAGTGGAAGGATGCCGGTGGAGGATTCGCGGTCACTCAGCACAACGTCGTCGAGCTGGAAAGGGCCGCGTTCGACAACCCGGATCTGTACGCCGTCCGTGAGTCCGATGGCAAGGTCAGGATTTCCCTCGACGGTCGACGATTGACCATTCAGGAAGCCATCCGCCACAAGCTCATCACGGTCTCTCCGAATCGGTAGGCGACGAGACCCCCATGGCTCGACACAAAGATACAGCGTGGAACCTTCCAGACGGCACGCCAACAGGACGCGGTAACAGGGAGCACAGCTATCCCTCGATCCACGCCGCCCTGCTCATGGACATCCGCGATGAACTGAAGCGGCTGAACGCTGCAATCTCCTGCCTCAACTTCCAGGCCATCCCCAGCGAGCTTCGCAAGATCGTCAGGAACACGACGAAGAGGCGAAGGCGGTGCGTCAAGCGATGAGCGGCATCACGGTTGTCGTCGTTGATGGTCGCCTTGACGAAGCTCTTCGCACCCTGAAGAAGAAGTTCATGAACACCGGTGCGTATCGCGAAGTGCAGAACCACCTCACCTACGCGAAGCCCTCCGAGAAGCGCCGCCGCAAGCAAAGAACAGCCCGCATACGTCGTCGTCGGGCGGTCTGGCGCGCAGCCTGGCGAAACAGCACCCGTGAGAAGGGTCGACCATGAGGCGGTGGGAATCGCGGCTGGGGGAATCGGTGATCCCTCCTCTCAAGCCGCTGTATCTGACCGAGGAGGCTTACCGGGAATGTCGCGCGACTCGACCTGACTTCGACTGGGAGACCTGGGAGGGGACACCGGACATTCAGATGCGACGAAGCGACGACGGACGTGTGGTGGTTATGGTGATAGAGGACACACCGGCTGCGGACGCCATCAGGGCCGCCTTGACCACCTTGAACCACTCACTCTAGCTCTGCCCGTCCAGCGTCCGCCCTGCCCGTCAGGCCACTGCCCCTCCGACCGACCGCTGGTGTACCTGCGGGTGACCTGCGAAAGAGAATCGGAGGGGTAGTGGTGGGGACGAACGGCCCCCTTGCGGGTGGGGATGTACGGGCCAGAAACCTCGAACCCATCGCCCACTACGGCAAGTCGATGATAATCGAAGGGGAGCAGCGTGCAGAACGCGCGCACCGTTTTCCTCATCTCGGCAGGGATAAGCGATCACCATCCAGCCATCGCACAATCGCGTCGAGTCGGACGATCACCTCGTAAAAACCGCCGTACCACGTCGCCACAGGAGCCTGACTCAGGTTGGAGACCTCGAATGTCGAGTCATCTCGTATTTGCGACACTGTCGCGCGACCTGGAAGTCCCGATGGGCGAGAGAACAACTGAGTATCCAATCTGAAGATGTTTCGGAATTGTGACCCCCAAGCATCCTTGCGGCAGAGAAGTGGCTGCTCCCCGTCGTCGGCCTTCGTCAGGATCAGCAGCGGTGGCATCTGCCCACTCTCTGTCCAACGATTCTGGAGAACATGGTTGACATGTGGATCGGCCAAGCCGTACCCACCAATCATCACGGCATCAGCTTCATAAATGTGGCGGACAAGTGCTGCGTAAAAGGACTGGTATGGATCAATTAATAGCTGATCAAGCTTGAATCGCCCCGAGATCAACGTGGTCCGTGGAAGTAGTTTACCATCAGATAGCTGGAGACTTCGCCGGCCGTCACTGTCTTCGTTCTCAACTGCTTTAGACAGGTCGGATTCCCAACAGATTGCCGTTCGCTGTGGCTCTGTAAAAAAGGGAGCTAGAGTATCTTTGATCTCGAGAAGGCGATGATGCACGCTGCCATGCAGATGGTATATGAATCCCCACTCATTACGACGATGTACACATGACGGTTCGAACTGACCTGAATTGGAGAATCCGGTGAAGGCGTCCGGCCAAGCGTTCAGTGCTACGTTGTCATAGTTCAGGTTAAAGATCCCCACATCGAAGAACTCCCTCAGTCCACCAACGAGACCCTTGTAGCGCGAGAATTGTGTGGTCGTCGTGTCTATCTTTTGGCATCTGGATCGCATGTTATTGGCCCAGCGAGTCAAGAGATTAGTTGCTTGAGCATTGACGCAAAAGAACTCTTCAAACGTGCCGTGCTTCGGGAACTTCATCCCGACAGGGAGTCCGTCTTGAGCCATCCACAGGCGAAGGGGATTTCCGAAGGGGGAGGGCTTTAGCCAATTCGCAAGTTCAGCCAGGTCGCCTAATAGATACTCGTAATTCGTCGGTCTTTGATAGCGTTCGATGATGTGGCCGGAATACTTCGCTGCGTTCTGGTGGACATTCTGGTAGTAGTTGTCATGATCTGGATGCGACTGTAACCACTCCTGGCTCCAGTCTAGCAATAGCGAGTTGAGCTCAGAGACTGATGGCATACCGTGGGCGAGGGAGCTGCCGGCTCCGAGAATCACAAGAAGCTTCTTTTTTTGCATCCGCCCTATCTCCTCCAGTCGATCGGTCTCGATTTACAACCAGTTCACCACAATGGGAAACTGATCCTCGCCATGCTTTCCGCCAACACCTTCAACGGCACCCCTCGTCCGTAGCTCCGTCCAACGCTCCCGTTCGCGTGTCCCGTAATCGCGTCGTGGTGCTCCTCGGGCATCACCGCTCGCGCCGCATCCTTCCAGCCGTGCCTGAAGCTGTGGAACGTCTTCCCGTCCCCGCGCAGCTCTGTCTCGGTAAGCCGTGAACCTTTCCGATCATCGAGCAATCCAACGGTACGCGCCCGCTAAGATTACGCCGGCTGAGGTAATGAAAAACGATACCGCTATCCAGCGGACCCTTTCTCGAACGTCGTAGCGTCTCTTCCCAGCCCCCAAAGTAAACGTCCCGATTGGGAAGATGAATTGTCGGATTCTATGGAGTAACCAAGCCAGGAGGGAATAAACTATCACTCCAGTGATGAAGACGAACAAGACCAGCGCCTCGGTTTTCTTATCAGACGGCCCGGCGCTGGCCGGCCCAAATGCTACCGATCCAGCCGCCCAGAGCATCAGTCCGATCAAACCGGTGTACAGAGAACCAAACGCCAACAGAAGGGAATGACCGCGAGTCAATACATCGTACCAAGGTCTTATTGCCGAGAGGCGTGCCTCGATTTCTTGGTTCAACCGCACGACCACTTCGTCTGGGCCCTCAAGACTGAGGGTTAGGTTATTGAATTCCTCGTTTGCTGCAAACCACAACGAGGCGCGCGATAAGAAGTCAGTCGATCGGGCATTCACTGTAAGTCGTTCGATTGATCGTTGAGGCGAGTTGTCGAATTTCAAGACCTCCTCGACGGCATCAAACTCCCTCGACAGTCCATCAGAGCATTCGAGTGTGTAGCTCAATACACCGAGAACGCCGAGCCTCTCCGAGAGGGCGCGCACATCTTCTT
>Ga0193725_1000423_pt1 | contig 12744 bp, 10 predicted proteins | sample H2a2metaG_FD_143058 | JGI IMG/M metagenome (GOLD analysis project Ga0193725, IMG submission 143058) | Soil microbial communities from a riparian zone of the East river system, Colorado, United States - H2a2 | ecosystem: Environmental > Terrestrial > Soil > Riparian zone | place: USA: East River... | reverse complement strand
GCCCGCACACCTGTACGTGAGCGGCGACCATGGCGAGAGCTGGCGGGAGCTGCCGTCGCTGCGCGAGGTGCCCAGCGTGAAGGACTGGATGTTCCCGGCGCCGCCGAACGTGGCGCACGTCAAGCACATCACGTTCGACCCGCGCTCGGCCGACACCATCTACGCCAGCGTGGAAGTCGGCGGCGCCTTCAAGAGCACGGACGCCGGCCGGACCTGGCACCAGCTCAGCGGCTTCTTCGAGGACGTGCACCGTCTGGAAGTCACCGCCGCGACTCCCGACCACGTGGTCATGGGCAACGGCATCGGCGTCTATCACAGCCTCGACGCCGGCGAGACGTGGGAGCAGCTGACCGACCGCTCCGCGCGCATCGCGTATCCGGATCTGGTCATTGTCCACCCGAGAAAGCCCGACACGGTGTTCATGTCCGGAGCCATCTGCGGCCCGGGTGAGTGGCGCAAGACCGGCACCGCGGATGCCCGCATCGCGCGCAGCCGCGACGGCGGCCGGAGCTGGCAGTACCTCGAGGGCGGCTTGCCCGCGCACATCCACGGCAACATCGAGGGCCTGGTACTGAACCTCTGGCCCGGCGGCGCCACGCTCTTCGCCGGCACCACCGACGGCGACGTCTTCCTCAGCGAGGACGAAGGCGACACGTGGTCGACGATCGCGTCGAAAATCGGCGCGGTCTCCAAGGGCGGCCACTACCTCGCGCTCCCGACGGACGGCGCCCTCGCGGAGGCCGCCGCGCACTGACGTTCGACGTCGAGTGGTCTCTCCGGGTCGAGCTCGACTCGGCCCGGAGTCTCCGCCCCGACAACACATGTTGATGTCTGATTCTTGAGACATTGACAGTTGCGCGAACCCACCCGTACGCTGCTCCCGCGATGGGATTCATTCACGTCCCCGTGACGCTGCGGAGCTTCGAGCGGCCAGACGTCGCCTACGAGGCCAGCTTCCTGGTCGACAGTGGAGCGATCGATTCGATGGCGCCGGCCTCGGAGCTCCGCCGGATCGGCGTGATGCCCATGGGGCGGTCGACGTACGAGCACGCCGACGGTTCGGCGCACGAATATGAGTTCGGCTTCGCTCGAATCGAGCTCATGGGCCGCGCCACGGCGGGCCGCGTACTGTTTGGCCCGGACGGCGTCGAGCCTCTGCTCGGCATCACCGTGCTCGAGTCGATCGGGGTCGTCATCGACCCCCTGGCGCAGACGCTCAAGCTCCTGCCCACGCTTCGGCTGAAATCGGTGCGAAACGGCTCAAAACCTGAGGTCGAGGGGTGGGAGGCCGAACTCGGAGCGGCCGAAGATCGCGGCGGCTTTTTCGGGGTTGTTGCCGGCGTGGGCGCGCATGGCGTGGACGTCTCGCCAGGCGCGCTGGATCGGGTTCGAGAGGAAGATGCCGCGGCCGCCGCTGGCGTCAAGCAGGCGATCGACGGCGCGCATGCTCCAGTCCAGCCCCTTGGCCGCGTCCCACCGATAACGGGCGCGGTCGGTCAGCGGGATCTCCTCGCCGGCGTGGGCCCGGCGCATCATCTCCGCGAAGTTGGCGAGTACGCGGTCGCGGGCGCCATCCACCTCGGCGGACGCTTCAGCCAGCCGGAACTGCACGAATGGGTCTTCGGCGACCCGCGATTGATCGCGCGCTGACACGCGGGTCTTGGTCTGCTCGCGGAACGTGCCCAGCGCGCCCAGCGCGACGCCGATGGCCGGGGCGGCGATGCAGTTCGGAAACACGATCCCGAAGGGGAGGCGATAGAGCGGACCGTCGTTGACGACGGCGCCGGGGTTCGTGATGTAGAACGCGTCCCGCAATGAATGGGTCCGATGCTCGGGCACGAACGCGTCACCGATGACGATGTCCTTGCTGCCGGTTCCGCAGAGCCCCATCACGTGCCAGTTGTCGTCGATCGTGTAGTCGTGACGCGGGACCAGGAACGTCCGCACCTCCGGCGGATCGCTGGCACTCGCCGCCGGCACCAACCCGCCGAGCATCGCCCACGCGCAGTAGTCGCACCCGCTGGAGAACGACCAGCGGCCGCGCAGGCGAAAGCCGCCGTCGGCCCGCTCGACGACGCCGGTGGGAGCGAGCGACGTCGACATCTGCACGCTGGTGTCCTTGCCCCACACGTCGTCCTGAGCCTGCGGCGGGAACAGCGCGAGGTGCCAGTTGTGGACGCCGACGACGCCGAGGATCCACGCGCTCGATCCGCAGACCGTGCCGATTTCCATGACGCCCTGATAGAAGGTGCCGGGGTCCAGCTCGTAGCCGCCGTAGCGCTTCGACTGCAGGCAGCGAAACAACCCGGCCTCCTGGAAGTCCCTGAACGTCTCATCGGGGAGGCGACGCAGCCGTTCGGCCTGGGCCGCGCGCTCGCGGATCGTCGGCAGCAGAGCCCGCACACGCTCGAGATAGGTTTCAGGGGTCATGCGTTTCCTCCTGCGACCCGAGTGCTGGCGAGAATACTACCGGGTCGCGCCTCGAACCAGGCGGCGCTCGCCGGGCCCGGGCCCACACCGCGTACAGCGGGTCACCGTATCCGCCGGGAGACCGATTCTCATCCGTGACGTCCACGAACTCGCCGGCCGATTCGAAGTAGGAGCGTACGAGCTCCACGTGTTGTTCGTCGTCGGCGTAGAGCCAGGCGGCCACGGCCTTGGTGGGGAAGCACCGGTTGGAGAACGAGACCACGAACGGCGCGCCCGGCCGCAACACGCGGGCGACCTCGCGGAACACGCGCAGCGGGTGGACGAGGTACTGCACGGACACCGCGCACATCGCGCCGTCGAATGCGGCATCGCCGAACGGCAGGGTCGGATCGCGGTTCACGTCGTGGACGACGTGGCGCGTGATCCGCGGGTTGTCGGCCATCTCCTCCGCGTTCATGCCGAGACCCACCACTTCGCCCGCCCGAAAGCCGTCCGGCAGATGGCTGCGCCAGCTGCTCATGAGATCGAGCAGCCGTCCATCCGCCGGGAGTACTTCGGCGTAGAGACGACCGAGCACGGCGATGGCCCCGTCGTCGATGTGGACGACCTTGCGAGCGAAGCCGTAGAACTCGTCGTCGCTCGATTCGTCCTCACGCGCATATGCCGCGGGTGGCATCAGCCCATCGCCGCGGATCAGATCGTCGGTCATGTCGGCGCGTATTCTACCCGGGCCGTGGCCCTCCTCGACATCGCGGTGATCGATGGATTGGGGGCCCCGACATGGCCCCCAAACCCCCGACGTTCGTCGCGCCCCGGCGGAGCCGTGGCGCTCCTCGACATCGCGGTATCATGACCCCACTTCATCTCAGGCGAGGGAGTCCCATGACAGCACTCACGAAGTCCGTCGATCTCGAGCGGCGCGGCCGCGTGGCCGTGATCACCGTGAACAATCCGCCCGTCAACGCGCTGAGCCAGCACGTGCGGCAAGGGCTGCGCGACGGGGTGACCCAGGCCGTCGCCGACTCGGGCGTCGCCGCGATCGTGATCACGTGCGCGGGGCGGACGTTCATCGCCGGCGCCGACATCACCGAGTTCGGCAAGCCGCCGCAGGCGCCGTCGCTCCACGAGGTGCTGGACCTGATCGAAAGCAGTCCGAAGCCCATCGTAGCCGCGGTGCACGGCACCGCACTCGGCGGCGGGCTCGAGGTCACGCTCGCGTGTCATTACCGCGTCGGCGTGAAGGACGCGCGCTTTGGTTTGCCCGAGGTCAAGCTCGGGCTATTGCCGGGAGCGGGCGGCACGCAGCGTCTGCCGCGCGTGGTCGGCGTCGAGAAGGCGCTGGGGATGATGGTCAGCGGCGACCCGATCCGCGCTGACGACGCGCTGAAGTCGGGACTGATCGACGAGATCGTCGAGGGCGATCTCACCGCCGCCGCCGTGGTGTTCGCCGAGAAGGTCGTCAACGAGAAGCGGCCGCTCAAGAAGATCCGCGATCTCGACGACAAAATCGCCGCCGTGCGCGGCAAGCCCGAGGTGTTCGCCAACTTCCGCAAGTCGGTGGCGCGGCAGACCCGTGGGTTCAAGGCACCCGAAGGCATCGTCAAGGCCGTCGAGGCCGCGGTGAGCCTGCCGTTCGCCGAGGGCATCAAGCGCGAGCGCGAGCTGTTCGCCGAGCTGATGAACTCGCCGGAATCGAAGGCCCAGCGTTACTTCTTCTTCGCCGAGCGCGAGGCCGCCAAGATCCCCGACGTGCCGGCCGACACGCCGGCCAAGGAGGTCAAGAAGGCCGCGATCATCGGCGCCGGGACCATGGGCGGCGGCATCGCGATGAACTTCGCCAACGTGGGCATTCCGGTCACGGTCGTCGAAGTGGCGCAGGACGCGCTCGACCGCGGGCTCGGCATCGTGCGCAAGAACTACGAGGCCACGGCCAGCCGCGGCCGCATCACCGCGGCCGACGTCGACAAGCGCATGGGACTGATCACCGGAACGACGGACTTCAACGCCATCCGCGACGCCGACATCGTGATCGAAGCCGTGTTCGAGGAGATGCCGATCAAGAAAGAAGTCTTCGCCAGGCTCGACGGCATCGCCAAGGCCGACGCGGTGCTCGCCACCAACACCTCCACCCTCGACGTCGACGAGATCGCCTCGGCGACCAAGAGGCCGGAGAGCGTGATTGGCACCCACTTCTTCAGCCCCGCCAACGTCATGCGCCTGCTCGAGAACGTGCGCGGGGCCAAGTCGTCGAAGCCGACCGTGGCCACCGTGATGGCGCTGGGCCGGCGCATCGGCAAGGTGCCGGTGCTGGTCGGCGTCTGCCACGGCTTCGTGGGCAACCGCATGCTCCATCAGCGTGGCACCCAGGCCGAGAAGCTCTTGCTGGAAGGCGCGCTGCCCCATCAGATCGACAAGGTGCTGACCGACTTCGGCCTGCCGATGGGACCGTTCGCGATGAGCGACATGGCCGGGCTCGACGTGGGCTGGCGCATCCGCAAGGGCCTGGGGATGAAGTCGGCTATCGCCGACCGCATCTGCGAGCTGGGACGCTTCGGCCAGAAGACCGGCGCCGGCTACTATCGGTACGAGGCGGGCGACCGCACGCCGATCCCCGACAACGAGGTCGAGAAGATCATCGTCGACGTGGCGACCACCATGGGCATCACGCGGCGCCCGATCACCGACGAGGAGATTCTCCAGCGCCTGCTCTACCCGATGGTCAACGAGGGCGCCAAGATCCTGGACGAGAAGATCGCCATCCGGGCCAGCGACATCGACGTGATCTGGGTCTACGGCTACGGGTGGCCGGTCTACCGCGGCGGCCCGATGTTCTGGGCTGACCAGATCGGGCTGCGCGCGGTGCGCGACCGGATGCTCGAGTTCAAGAAGGCCAGCGGCGACGACTTCTGGACGCCGGCGCCGCTCCTCGATCGCCTCGCCAGCGAGGGGAAAGGCTTCGTGAACGCATGAGCGCGGTGGACGCCAAGAAGCTCTCGATGCCGGTGGGCGAGGCGATGTTCAGCCAGCGCTCGGTCCGCCGGCTCAAGTCCGACCCGGTGCCGATCGACCTGATCCACCTGATCCTGGAAGCCGCGGTGAAGGCGCCCAACGGCGGCAACCGTCAGCCCGGACGCTTCCTCGTGGTCACCGATCGCGCCAGGATCGAGGAGTTCGGCAAGATCTATCACGAGGCGTGGTGGGCCAAGCGCAAGGAAGAGAAGGGCTGGACGAAGAAGTCGGATATCCCCGCCGACGACAAGAGCTACACGTCGGCCGCCATCTTCGCCGACGAGATCGGCGAGGTCCCGGCGATCGTCTTCGCGTTCACGGTGGCCGGTGGCGGCGCGAACTCGATCCTTCCGGCGTGCCAGAACCTGATGCTGGCCGCCCACGCGCTCGGCCTCGGGTCGGTGCCGACCACGCTCCATCCCACCGTGATGGACCGCTTCCGCGATCTGTTCGACGTCCCCAAGGACGCCGCGTTCCACTTCTGCATTCCCCTCGGCTATCCGCGCGTCGAGCTGAAGCCGAGCGTCCGCCGGCTCACCGCGGAGACGTGCTTCCTGGACCGCTGGGACGGGAAGGTGCCCTGGGCATGAGCGATCACATCGGATTCATCGGGCTCGGCACGATGGGTGGCCCCATGGCCACGAACCTGGCCAAAGCGGGCGTTCCGCTCGCCGTCTACGACGCGAACGCGGCGGCGAGCGCGGCGGTGGGGGAGCTGCCCGGCGTCGTCGTCGTGGGATCTCCGGCCGAGGTCGCGTCGCGCGCGACGGTCGTGTTCACGTGCCTGCCCAACGACGCGATCGTCCGTGACGTCTATCTGGGCTCCAATGGTATCGCGTCGGGCGCGCGGCCTGGTCTCGTGACCTGCGACTGCTCGACGGTCAGCGCGGAGACGACGATCGAGCTGAACCGCGCACTGGCGGCACACGGCATCACGCACATGGACACGCCCATGCTGGGCTCGCAGCCTCAGGCCGTCTCCGGCGAGATCTTCTTCATCGTGGGCGGCGATCAATCGAAGCTGCCGGCGATCGCGCCGTATCTGTCGATCATGGGCAAGCTCCACATGCACGTCGGCCCGTCGGGGTCGGGGAACCGCGTGAAGCTGCTCCACAACGGATTGGCCGCGGTCGTCTCGGTCTCCGTCGCCGAAGCGCTGGCCGTCTGCGTGCAAACCGGCGTGGACCCGTACGTGTTCTACGACGTGGTCATGAACGGCGGCGGCATGGCGTATGGCCGCTACTTCGACCGCCGGGTCAAGCGCATGCTGGACGGCGACTTCTCCCCCACGTTCATGGTCGAGCTGATGCGCAAGGACGCCGGCCTCGCCCTCGACCAGGCCCGCGCCGCCAACGTCCCCACGCCGATGCTCGAGGAAACCAAGCGCACCTACGACGCCGCCGTCGACGCCGGCTGGGGTCGCGAGGATTTCTCCGGCGTGACCCACGTCATCGAGCAGCGCATCGGCCGAAAGATCTCGCAGAAGTAGCGCCGCTACCGCGCCACGAGACTTTCGAGCAGCGCGTCCGCGGTCGCGGCCTTCTCCAAAGCCCATGCGTGGGCCAGAACCCCGTCGCATCCGTCGGCTCCGAGCGCGGGCGAGGCGAGGCCGCGGAACTTGGCTTCGACCTCGGCGTCGCTCAGCGGGTTGGCGCGGTGTCCCTTCGGGTAGCGCGTCTCGGCCGTCAGCGTCCGGCCGTCGGTGGTGGTGACGTCGATGCGGGCGCACGCCTCCGCCGGGTAGCGGCGGGTGAAGTCGGGGTCCTCGACCACCGTGAGCTTCTTGATCAGCGGGCGCAGCGACGGGTCCTGGATGCGTGAGGGCGTGTAGGTCGCGGGCGTGACCGCGCCGTCCTGCCACGCCGCGGCGACCAGGAACGGGGTGCTGTGGTCGGCGGTCTCGCGGGTCTTGGGATCCCACTTCTCGCCTTCCGACGCCGTTCGCCGGACCGCGTCGCCGTAGGTGGCCACGCGCGCGGACGCGATCTGGTCGGCGGCGACCTGGGACCGCAGCTCCAGCGCCAGGCCGATCGAGCCCTGCGTGTGGACCACCGATGGGTAGGCCTTGAAGCTGGTCGCGTTGATGCGGAACGGCTCGCCCCCGCCGCCGAAGCGTCCCCACTTCGGCGCCTCGATGCCGAGGTGTTGCCAGAGGCCGTCGCGGCCCTCGAACGGCGCGGGCGGGCCGGTCATCCCGTCCGCCGCGAGCTGGGCGGCGAAGACGCCGATGCGCACGGCCGCCGCGGTCGCGCAGCCCTTCCACATCGACAGCTCCCCGATCCGGGTGACCCCGAGCGGGACCCCGGACGTGATCGCGATCGAGATCGCGTGGCCGAGGGCCGCGGCGTCCAGCCCGAGGATCTGGCCGGCGCCGCACGCGGTGCCGATGCCGACGAACATCCCCTGGTCCCAGCCCTTGAGCGGCACCTCGTCGGCCAGCCGGCAGAAGACCTCGTGGGCCAGGACGATCGCGGTGATGACCGCGCGGCCGTCCGCTCCGCGCGCCTCGGCGGCGGCGAGCACGGCGGGGATCATGTCGCTCGGATGGCCGGTTCCCTTCGCGGCGTAGGTGTCGTTGCAGTCGAGGTAGCGGACGAGCGCGGTGTTGGCGAACGCGGCCATGTCCAGCGACGCCCGCTGCCGGGTGCCGAGGAGGCGCGCCGGAGGATCGCCCTGACTGCGAGCGGCGATGCGTCGCGCGACGACCGCGGGCTCGCCGTCGAAGGCGCCGACGCCGCAGCCCAGCGTGTCGATCAGCGTGCGCTTGGCCTGGTTGATCGCGTCGGCCGACAGATCGGCGTAGCGCAGCCGGAACGCGTAGTCGCTCAGGTATGCTGTCGTGGCGTCCATGACCCCTCCCCGCCGTATCGTGTGACGCTATTGTACGGAGGAATGACGATGAACGAGACACGCACGCTGGCCCGGTTCGTGGCGGAGACGCAATTCGGCGATCTGCCGCGCGGGCTCGTCGACAACCTGAAGCTCACCGTGCTCGATACCTTCGGCGCGGCCTTCGTCGGCGGAATGCAGCCGTGGACGCAGCGGATCGTGAAGGTCGTCCGCGCGCTCGGCGGCCCGCCCGACGCGTCGGTGATTGGCCACGAGTGGCGCACCGACGTCTCGCGGGCCGCGCTCGCCAACGGCGCGCTCATCGGCGCCTTCGAGTGCGAAGCGCTCACCGGGTCGCACGCCAGCGGCACCGTGCTGCCGGCGGCGCTGGCCGTCTCGGAGCGCGAGCGCCTCGACGGCCCCGCGTTTCTCACCGCGCTCGCCGTCGGCTTCGAGGTCTCGGCAAGGCTGGCGCGCGCGGCGGTCGGCCTCGAGACCGTGCGCGGATTTCACAACCCCGGCACGCAGGGGCCATTCGGCGCGGCGGCGGCGGTGGGCAAGCTCCTCGGCCTCGACGAGGAGCGTCTGACGAGCGCTCTCGGGATCGCGGGATCATCCGCCGCCGGACTGCTCGAGTTCGCGTGGAGCGGAGGCGACACCAAGCGCCTGCATCTTGGACGCGCGAGTCAGCTCGGGCTGGAGAGCGCGCTGCTCGCACGCGAAGGCGTGAACGGTCCGGCCACCGTGCTGGAGGGCCGCTCCGGCTACTTCAACGCGTTCTCGACGTCACCCGCGACGGACAAGCTCGTGGATGGACTCGGCACCGCGTGGGCGATCGAGCCCCCGTCGCTGAAATCGTACGCGTGCCACGTCACCCAGCAGGCGGTGGTGGCCGCGATCCAGGAATTCAAGCTCACGCAGCCTCTCGATGGAAAATCGATCACGCGTGTGGTGATCCGGGGCGCCCATCGCATCATGGAGGAGCGCCACTCCGAGCGGGAGCCGCGCGACGTGCTCGGGGGCCAGTACAGCCTGCCGTTCACCACCGCGGTGGCGCTGACCCGCGACATGTCGAATCCGCTCGTCTACGACGACGAAACGATCCGCGATCCACTCGTACGTGGCCTCGCGCGACGGATCGAGCTGGCGCCCGTCGAACACGACGGCCCCGAAACACCGCACGTGTGGCCGGCCGAGATCCTCATCAACGCCGGTGGTAGCCGCCATACGCTGCGGACGCGGCCGCACAAAGGCTCGCCGCACAACCTGTTCACGTGGGACGAAGCGTGCGAGAAGTTCCGCCGCTACACGATGACCACCGTCGCCGCGCAACGAGCGACGAGGATCATCGACGCGGTCAATGGCCTGGAGCCGCTAGCCGACATGGCTGAGATCGCCAGGCTCGTCTCCCTCGTCTGAGCTGAACCGGATATGCCTCTGAGGAGCGCGACGCTAGCGGCGGGCGAGCGGGCGCCCGGAGACCTTCGAGTACAGGATTTCAGGGGCGAGATCGGCGCCATTCGGCCAGGCGATCGTGCCGCCATCATCGACGAATGCCTCGCGAAAGCGGGTGAGCTCCCTGAGTGGCTCGAAAACACCGTCAAAGGGGGACAGCAGAGGTTCTAAATCGAGTTCTCCTTGTACACCGTCATCGAACCGTAGGAAGACGCGGTAACCCTCGAGCGGCCTGACCTCGACGACGTCCCTCAGCATGTCATCACCCCAGAGGAGGAATCGAGAGTAACGGTTCGCGCGCAACCGCACGCCGCCAATTTTCGCGTAGGAGTGCTCGATGGCGAAGCCCCCATTCCGCAACCAACCCGTACACCCGTCCTGGGAGGTGGCCCTCCAAGATCCGCATTGTCTCCACCGCTATTATCGCGCGGTCTTCAGCGTAGTGGACGTGGAAATGCGAGGGCGGATGGTCGCGGTAGCGCATGTAGATCGTGACGCCCAAGTATCGACTGATCTCCGGCATGGTCGAGTGCACACGGTAGGTGAGTTGGCGGGGCTTCGAAATGTCGAATCTTTGATACACCGTTTGGGAGACGAAGATCCAAGACGGCCTGTCCTACCGACCACGAGCGGCCAGCTCGGCCGTGGGGGACGGCCCAAGTGGTTTCTTGTTGCCCGGAGCTGACGTGGCCGATGCTCTGTGCGCTTCTCCCTGGCGTGAGCCCGGGAAGTGATGTGACGACGATCACTGCGGCGCTGAATGTCCTGGACGCTGGAATGGAAGGTTCCATCCGTGTAAATCGGTTTGATGGTGAGCCTCCACGCTTTACCGTCCGCTTCACAGCGTTCAGTGAAGAGGGTGGCGCTCAGTCGCCGCGGCCGGTTGAGGAGGACGAGGCGCTCAAGCGGCTACTGTCGGATGAAGTCGGCATCGATCCCGGACATGTTGACCAGATCATCCAGCGGTTGCGCGAAGAAGGGGCTGTCACCATCCCGAATGTTCATCTAACTTCGGCGTAGAGGCGAATGGCGCGGTTGTAGCGCGTTTAGGCTGCGTCAGCTCGGCGGCCGGGCTGACGCAGCTGGCGGAAGTCCTCGAAGCCGGCTTCACACTTCGTTGCGCCAGATTTCTTCGATCGGCTCGCGCCGTCTCAACAGGCGCAGCGTCCCGTCAGACTCCAGCATGACCTCGGGCGCCTGCTGGTACGAGTTGTAGTTGAAGGTGGACATGGCCGCGCAGTAGGCGCCGGCGCCGCCGATGGTCACGAGGTCACCGATGGCGGGCCGGGGTCCGCGCCGCGGGCCGAGGGCTTCGGGATCGCCAGGGGCCGGAGTGAGGATGTCGCCGGACTCGCAGCACGGGCCGACGAAGATCGTATCGACCTCGTCGCGCCCATCGGCCAGCACGTGGATCGGATGCTGGGCGCCGTAGAGCGACGGGCGCGTGACCTCGGTCATCCCGGTGTCGAGCTTGGCGAAAAAGTAGCCGTCGCGGCCGGTGTCGACCACGTCGACGACGGTGGCCACCACGAAGCCGGCGTTAGCGACCAGGTAAGTTCCGGGCTCCACTTCCAGATGAAGGGCGCGGCCCTCGCGCTCGCGGAAGCCGAGCAGCTCGCCGCGCACGTGAGCGCCCACGTCGTCGAGATCGACCGAGACCTCGCCGGGCATGCGACCGACCTTGAAGCCGCCACCCAGATTCACGCCGCGCACTTCCGGGAGCTTGGCCGCGAGATCGAGGGTCATCCGGGTCACGCGCTTCCACACTTCGGGGTCGGTGCCCGAGCCGATGTGGCTGTGCAGACGGGTGAGATGCAGATCGTGGCGCTTGGCGATGGTCTTCACGTCGTCGAGGTACTCGTGCCAGATGCCGAAGCTCGCGGCGGGGCCGCCGGTGTTGGTTCGCTTGGCCGAGCCGCTGCCCAGCCCCGGGTTCAGCCTCACCGAGGCTTCGTGTCCCGGCGCGATCCGGCCCAGCTCCTCGAGCTGGTGGAGCGAGCAGGCGTTGAAGATCACGCCGCGCGCGAGGTGCTCGGCGAGCTGGCGCGACGGCATCTGCGAGGTGAGCTGGATCTGCTCCGGCGGAAACCCCGCGCGCAGCGCCCGGACGACCTCGTTGTCGCTGGAGGCATCCACGTGCAATCCGAGCGCGCGGAACACGTCGAGGACGCCGCGGCTCGGATTGGCCTTCATCGCGTAGCGCAGCGTGAACCCGAACGGCGCCGGGAACGCGAGCGCCCTCCTGGCCGCGTCCTCGAGGCCGGCGCGATCGTAGACGTAGCAGGGCGTGCCGAACCGCGTGCGAACCTCGGCCGCCGTTTCCTTGGAGAGCGCGGGTGTCGGAGTCATGGGTCCTCGCCGTAGGGGTAAGATGCGGTCGACACGTCGACATCGTCGCCTCGACGAATCGACGCCGTCAAGTGGGAAGCTTTGGGAGGTCAGTGTGAATCAGAGCCTGGGATTCGAACAGGTCGTGGAATCCGACCGCGCGCTGTGGCGGATCGAGACCGCGGGCGCCGGCCCGCAGGGCAGCCTGCCGCTCACCGCGGAGATGCTGATCGAGCGCCCCAGCGGCGACATCTTCGGACTCACCCAGAACGCCGGCATGGGCTGGGACCCGCGCGAGCTGGGCCGGCCGCAGTTCCTGATGCTCAGCACCCAGGGGGGCATCCGCGCCCCCGACGGGCGGCCGATCGCGCTCGGCTATCACACCGGCCACTGGGAGATCGGCCTGCTCATGCAGGCCGCGGCAGAGGAGCTCGCCAGGCTCGAGTGCCTGCCGTTCGCGGCGTTCTGCTCCGATCCCTGCGACGGCCGCACCCAGGGCACGGTGGGCATGTACGACAGCCTGGCGTATCGAAACGATGCCGCCACGGTGTTTCGCCGGCTCGCGCGTTCATTGCCCACGCGACGCGGCGTGCTCGGGGTCGCGACCTGCGACAAGGGGCTGCCCGCGATGATGATGGCGCTGGCCGCCATGCGCGAGCTGCCGTGCGTGCTGGTGCCCGGCGGCGTCACGTG
>Ga0193725_1000422_pt1 | contig 12750 bp, 13 predicted proteins | sample H2a2metaG_FD_143058 | JGI IMG/M metagenome (GOLD analysis project Ga0193725, IMG submission 143058) | Soil microbial communities from a riparian zone of the East river system, Colorado, United States - H2a2 | ecosystem: Environmental > Terrestrial > Soil > Riparian zone | place: USA: East River... | reverse complement strand
CGCTACCTTTGAACGACGCGTGTGTGCTGCTCGGCAAGCCCAACGTCTACGGGTCGATCTTCCGGTTCGACGGGCAGGCGTCGGTATTCGACGCTCGCGTGGGGCCCTGCTACCGCTGCCTCTTCGCGGACCCGCCACCGCCGGACCTCGTACCGTCGTGCGCCGAGGGCGGTGTGCTCGGCGTCCTGCCGGGCATCATCGGGTCGATCCAGGCGCTCGAGACCATCAAGCTGATCGTCGGCGTGGGAGAGACACTCGTGGGCCGGCTCCTGCTCTGCGACGCGCGTCGCATGCAGTTCCGCGAGCTGGCATTGGCGAAGGATCCGGACTGCCCCGTTTGCGGAACGCACCCGACGGTCACTGCGCTGATCGACTACGAGGCGTTCTGCGGAGTGGGGGAAGTGGGAAGGGAGACCCTAAAGGACGCGGAGAGGGATGGGGTGGAGGTTTCGCCCGCCGAGTTGAAACGAGAGTGGCTGGCCAAGCCCGACCTCGTCGTGATCGACGTGCGCGAGCCGCACGAATACGCGATCGCGCGCATCGACGGCGCGCGCCTCATTCCGTTGAGCGAGCTGCCCGGACGGCTGTCGGAGATCGACGGCCGCGCCGAGATCGTCACGCACTGCCACCACGGAATGCGCTCACTGGCCGCGCTCGACCTGCTCCGAGGAGCGGGGTTCGCGAACGTGCGAAGCTTGTCGGGGGGGATCGATGCGTGGGCTCGCGAGGTAGATCCAAGCGTGCCGCGATACTAGGCGGCTAGGCGCCTAGACGTCTAGGTGTGAGTGCCGAAGGGGGGACTCGAACCCCCACGGGCTTGCGCCCACTGGCTCCTGAAGCCAGCGCGTCTACCAGTTCCACCACTTCGGCCCGGGTTTCGCGGAACGGCAAATCTAGATCGTTGTATAACCCCAAGTCAACGCATATCTTGCCTTCGACATCGTGGACAAAGTCTCCATCGCCAGGAACCCGCGGGCCCGGCACGACTACCATCTCCTCGAGACGTGGGAGGCGGGACTGGTGCTGACGGGCACAGAGGTGAAGTCGTTGCGCGACCGTAAAGCGAGCCTCGGCGAGGCCTACGCGCACGTGCGCAACGGCGAAGTGTGGCTCGAGGGGATGTCGATTTCCCACTACGGCCCCGGCAGCTACAACAATCCTCCGCCCGCCCGCTCTCGGAAGCTGCTCCTCCACAAACGCGAGATCCGCAAGCTCCTGGGCGCCACCACGCAGAAGGGGCTGACGATCGTGCCCCTGGAAGTCTACTTCAAGGACGGCCTCGCGAAGATCGCGATCGCCCTCGCCAGAGCGAAGAAAGATCACGACAAGCGTGAGGATCTGAAGAAGCGCGTGGCTGAGCGCGAGATGGCGCGCGTGACGAAGGGCAGGCGGGAATGATCGCGCTGCTCCTGCTCGTGCTCCTGCCCCAGCAAGTGCTGATCGCGACGCCGCGGGGATTGGCGAGCGTGCCGGTCAGTACCGAACGCGGCGTGGCGGCCGTGGCGGCCGCTCGGCTCATGCAACCCCTGGGACTCGTGACGTCGCTCGAGGGCACCGCCGCGCGCGTCGTGCTCGGCGGACGCACATTCGACTTCGATCTCGGCGCCCCGTTCGTCCGCATCGGTGACTCCGCGTACCCCCTGGTGGGAGCCCCGTACGTCGTGCGGGACACCTTGTTCCTGCCGCTGCAATGGCTTGCCGACTACGTGCCGCGCCTCTCCGCGGGCCGCTACCACTGGGATCCCGTGCGCTCCCGGCTGGACGAGGTAGCGCCCCTCGTGGTGGTGCGTCCCACGCCCCCGCCCGCGACTCCGCCCGTCGCCCTCTCGCCCTCGCCGGCGACAGCCGTCGCCCCGGCGGCGACGCTCGCCGTCAACACGCCCAATGCGATCACGGGCCTGCGTCTCTCCCACACGATCGTGGTCGACCCCGGCCACGGCGGCATCGATCCAGGAAACCCCGGGCTCCATTTTCCGGGGCACTTGGCGGAGAAGGACGTCACACTCGCGATCGGTCGCCTGCTGAGAGCCGAGCTGATGCGGCGCGGATTGACGGTGGTGCTCACGCGGTCGACGGATACGCTCATCGACCTGGCGGACCGTCCGCTCTTTTGCCGTGCCGAGTGCGACCTGTTCGTGAGCATTCACGTCAACTCGATGCCGAAGGGACAACGCCAGGGACGCGTCAGCGGTGTGGAGACCTACTTTCTGTCGGACGCGAAGACCGAGGATCAGAAGCGCGTGACGCAAATGGAAAACGACGCGATGCGCTTCGAGACCGCGACGCCCACCGGCGACGGCCCCCTCGGCTTCATCCTCCGGGACCTACAACTGAATGAATACCTCCGCGAGTCGGCGCGTCTGGCGGACCTGGTCCAGGGACGGATGGCGGCGGTTCACCCCGGCGGAGATCGCGGCGTGCAGCAGGGACCCTTCCTCGTGCTCGCGGCGGCGCGACGGCCCGCGGTACTGGTCGAAACGGGTTTCGCGACAAATAAAGAAGATGGTCCGTTCCTCGCGTCCGCATTGGGGCAGCGCAAAATGGTGAACGCGATCGCCGACGGGATCGTCGCCTACCTGCTCGAGTTCGAGCGCAAGCTCGCCGTCGGAGGGCCGGGCCGGTGAGGCGCATTGCGCCCGTCATGGTCCTCGCGCTGGCCTTGGCCGGCTGCGCCTACTACAACGCGATGTGGAGCGCGGAACGATTCGCCAAGGACGCGCGGCGGCTCGAGGCACGCGGCCGAGACACCGATGCGCGGGCGCAATGGCGTCGCGCGGCGGTGAAGGCGGAATCGGTGATGGTGCATCACCCGCACAGCCGGTGGGCGGACGACGCGCTCGTCTTGCGAGCGGAGGGCCTCGCGCACGCCGGGACCTGTGCCCTCGCCGCCGCGCCCATTGCCAAGGCGTTGTCCACCGTGCGCGAGGCAGCGCTGCGCGAGCGCGCCGGACTGGCGGCTGCGCAGTGCGCGCTTCAGAACGGGAGACCGAGTGAGGTGGATCGAGCCCTCGGCGAAGCCCTCGCGTCGAGCGACGCGCGCCGCCGCTCGCGAGCGGAATACCTCGCGGGCCAAGCGGCCGCAAACCGGTTCGACTACGACGCGGCGGTCGAACACTTCGCGCGCTCACGCGAGCCTCAAGCGCTCCCCGCGCGCGCGCGCGCGCTCCTCGCGCTGGGCCGGCCGGCGGCGGCGGCGGCGGTCCTCGATACGATCGCCCTCGGCCGCTTCGACGCGGACGAGTGGACCGACCTGCTCGACGGGCTGGGAGGCGACGCGGCGTCGGGGGCGCTCGACCGGCTGCTCACGCGAGCCCGAGTGCCCTTCGCCGATCGGGCGCGGCTGCTCATTGCTGACGGCGACCGCCGGCTGGCGCGGGAGGACTTCGATGGCGCCGTGGCGCGCTACCGTCAGGCCGCGGCGGCGGTGCCCGTCGCTGAAGCCGGTGTGGCACGGGTGCGCGAGCTGCGCGTTTTGGCGGCGCGGGCCCGGGGCCGGGCCGACCTCGGGCCGGTGGTGATCGAACTGACTCGCGTCGCGGGCCCCGGCGGGAATGGCAGGGGCGGGACGGGGGTGGCGGGCAACGCGGCCGGCCCAGCGCAGGGCCTGCTCGATCTCGTGACGCGCGTGGTGGCGCCACCGCAGAGTCCCGGCGGAGCGTTCCGGATTGCGGAGCTGGCACGGGACTCTTTGGGGGCGCCGCGTCTCGCCGGCCAATTGTTCTTGGAGCTGGCCGCCGCAGACTCCGGATCTCTCTTCGCCCCCAAAGCGTTGGTCGCGGCCATGACCCTGCTGCCGGACCGTCACGACTCGATCGCCGCGGTCCTCGATCGTCGTTACGCGGCGTCTCCGTACACCCGCGCCCTACGGGGCGAGGCGAGTCCGGCGTACGCCGCGCTCGAGGACTCGCTCGCGCGCGAGCTGGGTGTGCAGCTCGTGGGCGGCGCGCCGGCGCTCGTGGCCCGCTTCAGCGCGCTCCGGACGGGACCGCGCGGACCCTGGCTGGACGAGCCGCCTGTCATCCGTGCCGCACCCCCGGCGGGACGCGGGCGCGAGCGGCCCAACGAACCGGGGCGTCGCGTTCCGACCGATCGCCCCACGGAACGCCCAATCGTGCCGCCGGCCTCGCCGTGACGGCGGTCCGTCTCTTCGACGTCACCTTCCAGAACCCCATCCTTCTCGCCGCCGGCACCGCCGGCTTCGGGCGGGAGGTGACCGGCATCATCGATCTCGATGCGCTCGGAGGGATCGTCACCAAGGCGGTCACGCCTGAACCGCGGCGCGGCCATCCCAGTCCCCGGGTCGCGGAGTTCCGCGGTGGGATGCTCAACGCGGTGGGCCTCGCCAACCCGGGACTGGACGCGGTGGCCACCCACGACCTTCCCTGGCTCGCCAGTCGCTGCGAGCGGCGCGGAACGAGAATTCTCGTGAACGTCGCGGGCGCCACGGTCGCCGACTACGTGCGCGTGATCGAGCGGCTCACGCCGCTCGCGGCGATCGCGGCCTTCGAGATCAACGCCTCGTGTCCGAACACGAGCGCCGGCGGTCTCGAGTTTGGCGCGGAGCCCGGTGGGCTGGCGGAGCTGGTGCGGGCGTGCCGGCGCGCCTCGTCGCGCCCGCTCAGCGTCAAACTCTCGCCGGTGCTACCCGACCTGCCGTCCATGGCGCGTGTCGCGCAGGCCGAGGGAGCGCAGGCCGTGACGCTCGTGAACACCATTCCCGCGATGCTCGAGGGACGCCTCGGCAATGGCTCGGGCGGGCTCAGCGGACCCGCGCTGTTGCCGGTCGGCGTGCTCGCGACGCGGCGCGTCACGGAGCAGGTCGGGATCCCCGTGATCGGGGTTGGGGGCGTGCGCACGGCCGCCGACGCGCGTGAGTATCTTGCGGCCGGCGCGTCCCTCGTCGCGATCGGTACCGCGGCCCTCGCCGATCCACGCCTGCCGGAGCGCATCGCCAAGGAGTTGGAGGCCCCACTGCATGGCTGAGCTGGTTGTCGCCTTCGATGTACCCAACGGCCGTGAGGCACTCGCGCTGGCGGCACGGCTCCCCGGGCTGACCTGGGCGAAGCTCGGCCCCGTGCTCTTCCTGCGCGACGGCGGCGGCCCGGCTCTGGTGCGCGAGTTCGCCGCGCGCGGCATCCGCGTGTTCCTCGATCTCAAGTGGCACGACATCCCAAACACCGTGGTCGCCGCCGTCACCGCCGCGCGCGAGCTGGGCGTCGCGCTGGCCACCGTGCACTGCCTCGGCGGCCGCGCGATGCTCGCAGCGGCGGCGCGCGCCGCCGGCCAGAACCTGCCACTCGTCGGCGTCACGGTGTTGACGTCGCATGACGCCGCCGACCTCGAGTCGGTGCTGGGGCGCGGCGTGCCGGACATCGGCTTCGAGTCGGAGCGCCTGGCGCGCGCCGCGGTCGAGGCGGGCCTGCGCGGCGTGGTGGCGTCCGGACAGGAGGTCGGGCTGCTGCGCGAAGCGCTCGGGCCCGACCCGTGGATCGTCGTCCCCGGTGTGCGGCTGCCGGGCGATTCCGCGGGAGACCAGTCCCGCACCATCGGACCGGAGGAAGCTGTGCGCCGCGGGGCGACTCACCTCGTCGTGGGCCGGCCGATCACCGCAGCCCCCGATCCGGTGGCCGCCTATCATCGCCTCGTCGAAGCCATCGCCTCAGGGGTATGAGTGTGCGCATGAACGGGCACTTCTGGCTTCTCGCGATCGCGTGCATTTCCATCACGCCACCGCTGGCCGCGCAGGGCACGCTGCCCGAGGCGGCCGAGCGGGCGAAACAGGCTTGGATGGCGCACGACCCTCAAGCGCTTGTCGGGCAAAGCCCTAGCATCGTGCTCCAGATCCCGGGCGCAGACCCCTCGTCGCCCCTCGGGCGGGCGCAGGCGGTTGAACTGTTGCGGCGCTATATGCGGGCGGTGGAGGAGCGGGGGCTCGACGTGACCGTGATCCGCGAGGTCGAGCCGGGGAAGGGCTTCGTGGAGCTGACGCGGCGCTACGTCGTCGCGGGCACCACGGAGCTGCGCCGGGAGACGCTGTTCTTGGGGTTCCGTCGAGAGGCTGAGCGGTGGGCGTTGGCGGAGCTGCGCAGCGCGCCGTAGTCGGTCGTAATCTGGCCCCTTGCGTGGACTTACGGGCCCGTCTATACTTCGCGGCTCAATAGGAATTTTTCTCGGCGAGGGCCCGTTGAAGGTACGTTCGAGCGTCAAGCCCATCTGCGAGCATTGCAAGGTCATCACGCGGCGGGGTGTCATCCGCGTGATTTGTAAGCGCAACCCCAAGCACAAACAGCGGCAGGGTTAGCCTATGGCACGTATAGCAGGCGTGGATCTGCCGCGCGACAAGAAGATTCAGTACGCACTCCCCTACATCTTCGGCATCGGCCCTAGCAACGCGAAGAAGATCCTCGCGGAGACGGGTGTCAGTCCCGATGCGCGCGTGCGCGATCTGCGCGACGCGGAGGTGGCGCGGCTGCGGCAGGTGATCGAGCGCGATTACAAGGTCGAGGGCGCGCTGCGCACCGAAATCGCGATGAACATCAAGCGCTTGATGGACATCGGGACGTATCGGGGCACCCGTCATCGCAAGAATCTGCCGGTGCGCGGCCAGCGCACGCACACCAATGCGCGCACCAAGAAGGGTCCTCGGCGCGCGATCGCGGGCAAGAAGAAGCCCTCGTTGAAAAAGTAGAGTAAATGGCACAAGCGAAGCCGACGGGCGCCAAGCGCGCCAAAAAGATCGTCGAGGCGGAGGGCATCGCCCACATCACCGCGACGTTCAACAACACATTGATCACGATTACCGATCTGCAGGGGAACGCCGTCACCTGGGGGTCCTCGGGCAAGGCGGGCTTCAAGGGATCCAAGAAGTCGACGCCGTTCGCGGCGACGGTGGCCGCGGAGCAGGCGGCCCGCGAGGCGTTGAACCTGGGCGTGAAGCGCGTGCACGTGCGCGTCCAGGGCCCCGCTCGGGGCGCGAGTCCGCGATCCAGGCGCTCGCGAGCGCCGGTCTGCAGATCCGCTCGATCCGCGACGTGACGCCGATTCCGCACAATGGGTGCCGGCCGCCCAAGAAGCGCCGGGTCTAGGTCCATGGCGCGTTACACAGGTCCCGTCTGCCGGTTGTGCCGGCGCGAAGGCACGAAGCTGTTCCTCAAGGGCACGCGTTGTCTCACCGAGAAGTGCGCGGTGGAGCGTCGCGCGTACGCCCCGGGGCAGCACGGCCAGTCCACCGGCCGGCGTCGCAAAGCGTCGGAATACGCGAAGCAGCTCCGGGAGAAGCAGAAGGTCAAGCGGATCTATGGCCTCTCGGAGCGCCAGTTCCGCAACTTGTTCGAGCGCGCCATCAAGGAGCCGGGCGTGACGGGCGAAGCATTGCTCGTGGCTCTCGAGAGCCGCCTCGACAATCTCGTGTATCGCATGGGGTTCGCGACGTCGCGCAAGCAGGCGCGTCAGCTGGTGCGTCACCGGCATATCCTCGTCAACGGCCGCGTGCTGGACATTCCGTCCTATCGCGTGCGTATCGGGGAAGAAGTCAGGGTCGCCGACGCCAGCCGCGAGCAGGTACAGGTGAAGCTGGCCCTCGAGCAGTTCGGTCGTGGCCAGCCCGTTTCGTGGATCCAGGTGGACACTGACAAAGCGCTGGGCAAGATGACGGAGCGGCCGACCCGCGACGCCATCCCGATCGCCGCGCAAGAACAGTTAATCGTCGAGCTCTATTCCAAGTGATGACGACTCTTGATTTGACGGGGTTGGTCCGGCCGCACCTGGTCGAAATGACCAAGCGCGAGGACAACCCGAATGCCGCCGAGTTCCGGCTGCAGCCGCTCGAACGGGGCTACGGCTACACGCTCGGCAACTCGCTGCGCCGGCTGTTGCTGTCGTCGCTGCGCGGCGCCGCCGTCTGGGCGTTCCGCGTCGACGGTGTGGTGCACGAGCATCAGACGATCCCCGGCGTGGTCGAGGACGTCCACCAGATCATCCAGCGGCTCAAGCAGCTCACGCTGGTACTCGCCCCCGAAGTCGACGAGGCCGTCCTGCGCCTCAAGGTCGAAAAGGCGGGTCCGGTGTACGCGCGCGATCTCGAGGCGCACGGCTCGGTCACCATCCAGAACCCGGAGCAGCTGCTCTTCACGGTCCAGGACGAGCGGGACATTTCCGCCGAGCTGTACGTGAACAAGGGCCGCGGCTACGTCGAAGCCGAGCAGCACCCCGTCGACCGGACGATGCCGGTGGACGTCGTGCGCATCGACTCGATCTACAATCCGGTGCGCCGCGCCAACTTTACCGTGGCGGAAACGCGCGTCGGCCAGCGCACCGACTACGACCGGCTCACGCTGACCGTCGAGACGAACGGCACGATCTCCCCCGAGGATGCCGTCGCCTACGCCGCGGCGCTCGCCCAGGAGCACTTCCGCTTCTTCGTGGACTTCGGCAAGGTCCCGATGATCGCGGCCGAGCCCACCGGGAACGGCGGGACGCAGCCCGGCCACCTGCGCGACGTGCTGGCCCGCGCGATCGACGACGCCGGCCTGTCGGTGCGGTCGATCAACTCGCTCAAGAACTCCAACATCCGCACCCTGGGTGACCTCGTGCAGTACAAGGAAGAGGACCTGCTCAAGGTGAAGAACGTCGGGGAGAAGGCGTTGGGCGAGATCGCCGAGCTGCTGCGCCGCGAGGGGCTGAACTTCGGCATGCGGTTCGAAGACGTCGAGGGCGAGATTCGCATTCTCGATCCCGGCATGGTGCCGCAGGCGCAGCTGACGGGCGGCGAGGACGAGTAAATGCGTCACCGCGCCAAAGGCCGCCAGCTCTCGCGCACGTCGAGCCACAAGAAGGCGACGCTGAACAACATGGCGACGAGCCTATTCTTGCACGGCGGCATCAATACGACGGTCGCGAAGGCCAAGGAGCTCCGCCCGTTTGCCGAGCGGTTGATCACGCTGGCGCGGCGCGGCGACCTCCATGCCCGTCGCTTGGTCGAGCGGCGCATCAAGGACAAGGCCGTGTCCCACAAGCTGTTCGCCGAGCTCGGCAAGCGCTTCGCCGCCCGGCCCGGCGGCTACACCCGAATCCTCAAGCTGGGGCACCGCGTCGGCGATGGTGCCGACACGGCCCGGATCGAATTACTGAGTGAGTGAGGGAGCGACGGGATGCGGGCGGGGGGGGCCGCGAACGACAGGGGGACCCGGGCGGGTCCCCTTTTTCGTATGCGTCAGGACGCTTTCGCGACCTTGTTCGACTTGAGGCAGCGCGTGCACACGCGGATGCGGCGCACCGTCCCGTCGATGACCGCGCGCACGCGCTGCAGGTTGGGATACCAGCGGCGGTTGGTCTTATTGTTCGCGTGGCTGATGGTGTGCCCCGCCATGGGGCCCTTGCCACAGATCTCACACACTCGAGCCATGGGCTATCCGGACGAAAATGAGTTCTAAAGGCGTCGCAAAGAGGCCTAAACCTAAACAGGACACCGGGAAGCGGCAACCCCGCAAGACCGCCGTCATCACCGGCGTGACCGGGCAGGACGGGTCCTACTTAGCGGAGCTCCTGCTCGCGAAGGGCTACGAGGTGATCGGCGTGGTGCGGCGCACGTCACACGACTCCTACGAGCGGATCGGGCACCTGCTCGACCGGCTGCACGTCGTCGCGGCGGATCTGTTGGACCAGCACTCCCTGACCACGGTCATCCGGGACGCGCAGCCCGACGAAGTGTACAATCTCGCGGCGCAGAGCTTCGTGCCGACGTCGTGGACCCAGCCGGTCCTGACCGGCGAGTTCACGGCCCTCGGCGTCACGCGGCTGCTCGAGGCGATTCGTCTCGCGCACCCCAAGGCCCGCTTCTACCAGGCCAGCTCGTCGGAAATGTTCGGCAAGGCGACGGAAACGCCGCAGCGCGAGACTACCCCATTCTATCCACGGTCGCCCTACGGCGTCGCGAAGGTGTACGGCCACTGGATCACGGTGAACTACCGCGAGTCGTACGGGCTGCACGCCGTGAGCGGCATCCTCTTCAATCATGAGTCGCCGCGCCGCGGGCTCGAGTTCGTGACGCGCAAGATCAGCGACGCCGTCGCGCGTATCAAGCGTGGGAAAGCCACGGAGCTGCGGCTCGGCAACCTCGATGCGCGCCGCGACTGGGGCTTCGCCGGCGACTACGTGGACGCCATGTGGCGCATGCTGCAGCAGGACGAGCCGCGGGACTACGTGATCGGCTCGGGCGAAACGCACTCGGTGCGCGAGCTGTGCGAGGTCGCGTTTGGACACGTGGGTCTCGATTGGCAGAAGTACGTGAAGTTAGACCCACGCTTCGTGCGGCCCGCGGAAGTCGATATCCTGCTCGCCGACGCGGGGCAGGCGCGGCGCGACCTGGGGTGGGCGCCCCGGGTGAGCTTCGAGAAGCTCGTGACGATGATGGTGGACGCCGACCTGGAGCGGGTGAAGTGAAGGTCCTGGTCACCGGGGCTGACGGCTTCGTCGGGCGCTGGCTCATTCGCCGCCTGCTCGACGACGGTCGCGAGGTGTTCGGCGCCGTCCGCCCGGCCATGCCGCAGCGCGAAGACGGCCTCACCGCCGCCGAGCGGGGCGCGGTGCGCTGGCTGCCGCTTGAGATCACCGACGATGCGTCCGTGCGCCAATGCGTGGACTTGCCGTACGACGCGGTGGTGCACCTCGCGGCGGTCTCGTCGGGTGCGGACGCGCTGCGCGATCCCGGCGGCGCCTGGGCCGTGAACGCGGCGGGCACGGCGCGGCTCGCGCACGTCCTCGCCGAGGCGCGTCGCATGGATCGCGCGGATCCCATCGTGCTGGTCGTCTCGACGGGGGAGGTGTACGGCCGGGGCGCGGGCCACGCCCCGCGGCACGAGAGCGACGCGCCCGCGCCCTGCTCGCCCTACGCGGCGAGCAAAGTCGGGGCCGAGGTGGCGGCGCTCGAGGCGTGGCGACGCGCGGGTCTGCGCGTCGTCGTGGCGCGCTCGTTCGCGCACACGGGGCCGGGCCAAGATCCGCGCTTTGTCGTGCCGGCGTTCGCGCAGCGCCTGCGGTTCGCCAAGCGGATCGGCGCCCCGGTGGTCAAGGTGGGCAACTTGGAGCCGGTGCGGGACCTGCTGCACGTGCAGGACGTGGTGGACGCCTACGTCCGCCTCCTCTCAAAAGGAGCGGCGGGCGAGATCTACAACATTGCATCGGGACACGGCACGAGCCTCGAGGATCTGCTCTTCAAGATGGCGGACCTGGTCGGCGTCCGAGCGATCCCCGAAGCCGATCCCGAGCTGATGCGCCCGGCCGACATCCCCCACCTCGTGGGAGATCCGGCGAAGCTGCGCGCGGCAACGGGGTGGAGCCCGCGTCGCTCCCTCGAAGAAACCTTGCGGGACGTGCTCAATGCCCAAGCGGACTGACCTCCACCGCATCCTGTTGCTCGGGTCCGGCCCGATCGTCATCGGGCAGGGGGCGGAGTTCGACTATTCGGGCACGCAGGCGGTGAAGGCGCTGCGGGAGGAAGGGTACGCGGTCGTGCTGGTGAACTCGAATCCGGCCACGATCATGACCGACCCCGAGCTGGCGGACCGCACCTACATCGAGCCGCTCACGCCCGACTGGGTGCGCAAGGTGATCGAGCGGGAGAAACCCGACGCCCTGTTGCCCACGATGGGCGGGCAGACGGCTCTGAACGTGGCGATGGCGCTCGTCAACGACGGCACGCTCGAGCGGCACGGCGTGGAATTGATCGGCGCCAACGCCCGCGCGATCCGCATGGCGGAGGATCGCGCCGAGTTCGCCACGGCGATGCGCCGCATCGGGCTCGCCACGCCGCAGGGTCGTACGGTGACGTCGGTGGCGGATGCGTTGGACGCGGCAGCAGAGGTCGGCTACCCGGCCATCATCCGGCCGTCATTCACGCTCGGCGGCACCGGCGGCGGCGTGGCGTACAACCGCGCTGAGTTCGAGGAGATGGTCGAGCGGGCACTCGAGCTCTCGCCCGTGCACTCGACGCTCATCGAGCGCAGCGTGCTCGGCTGGAAGGAGTTCGAGCTCGAGGTGATGCGCGACCGGCGCGACAACGTCGTGATCGTCTGCTCCATCGAGAATCTCGACCCGATGGGTGTGCACACGGGCGATTCGATCACGGTGGCGCCCGCGATGACGCTCACCGACCGCGAGTACCAGCGCATGCGCGACGCCGCCATCGCGATCATCCGGGAGATCGGGGTCGAGGCGGGGGGCTGCAACATCCAGTTCGCCGTCAACCCCGCCGACGGCGAGATGCTGGTGATCGAGATGAACCCGCGCGTGTCGCGCAGCTCGGCGCTCGCCTCCAAAGCGACCGGCTTCCCGATCGCGCGCATCGGCGCGAAGCTCGCCGTGGGCTACACGCTGGACGAGCTCCCCAACGACATCACGAAGACCACGCCGGCGTCGTTCGAGCCGGTCCTCGACTACGTGGTCGTCAAGGTGCCGCGCTTCGCGTTCGAGAAGTTTCCGACCGCGGACTTCCGGCTCACGACGCAGATGAAGTCCGTGGGCGAGGCGATGGCGATCGGCCGCACGTTCAAGGAGGCGTTCCAGAAGGGTCTGCGCGCGCTCGAGATCGGGCGGCCCGGGTGGGTGACGGGCGCGACGCTCGCTGACGATCGCTTGACGAGTGACTCCCCCGAAGACGTGCGCGTCGCGCTGCACACGCCGACGCCCGAACGGATCTTCCAGGTGAAGCGCGCGCTGCTCGCCGGTCTGACGGTCGACGACATCGAAGGCGTC
>Ga0193725_1000420_pt1 | contig 12787 bp, 12 predicted proteins | sample H2a2metaG_FD_143058 | JGI IMG/M metagenome (GOLD analysis project Ga0193725, IMG submission 143058) | Soil microbial communities from a riparian zone of the East river system, Colorado, United States - H2a2 | ecosystem: Environmental > Terrestrial > Soil > Riparian zone | place: USA: East River... | reverse complement strand
GGCCGGAGAGAGCAGTCGTTCCATCACGCTCAGGCTCGCGCACCGAGAGCCCGTCGTTCCCCTATCGCTGTCGGGCATCCTCAAGCTCACCGCGGCCCACACGACGGTGACCGGGCTGACGGGGCCGCCGAACCCGGCCGGCCAGACGCGCACGTGGCGGATCGAAATGCGGAAGGACGGCGCTCCCATCGAAATCAAGGGCAAGTCCGGGCTACTGGTGATCTCGATCACACTCGCGTCCGGTCCGGTCGGACAGCCCGTCACGCTTTTCTCGAACGGAGTCATTCCGATCACCGCCATCGATTTCAGCCGTCAAGACGCCCTCGGCCGGCGGGTCAGCGCCGTCGTGGCCGACGGCCAACTGAGTTATCCGGACCGCCCGAGCGCGATGCCGTGGACGGTGCGAAGCGCCGACGCCATCGTGCTCGACCGCTTGCAGCGGTTCCAAATCCGCCGCGTCGCCGTCGATGCGGCACGTGGTGGCATGCGGCTCGACCTTGAAGGCATCGCCGGCCGCGTCATCACCCAGCGCGCGTATGGGAGCACCGACCACCGGCTGAGTGCGCTAGCAGGCCTTACACGCAAACCAGGATGGTGGGGGTTCGGCGTCCTCGCGTGGCTCATTCCAACCATTGCCGGCGGTTACCTGCTGCGCGCACGCCCCTGAAGGAGGCACGAGCATGAGACGCACCCTGCTCATCGTCGGTCTCACACTGGCCGGAATGTTGCCGCCCACCGCCGACGCGCAGGATCTCGATCTCGTGCGACATGGCGTCGTCAAGGTCGTTTCAAAGAGGCCCGGCCAGGCACCTGACACAGCGACCGGTTTCATCGTCCGGACGGAGACGAAAGCCGCGTTCGTCGTCACCGCATCCCACGTGGTGGAGGGCGCGGACGAAGTCGGCGTCGAGTTCTTCGGCGAGCGGCGGCTCTATCCGGCGCGCGTCCTCGGTATGGAGGGAGCGGATCCCGATGGACTGGCGGCGCTCATCGTCGAAGGCGACGTGCCCGCCGACGTCATCATATTGGGCATCAACCGCGACCTCGACGTCAAAGCGGGTGAGCCGGTCACCATGATCGGCTTCCCGAGTCGTGTGGGCGTCCCGTGGGCGGTGACGCGCGGCAACATCGTGGGCCGGCGGGGGAAGGTGATCGTCTTTACGGGAGCCGTGGAAAAGGGCAATTCCGGTGGGCCGCTCCTCAAGGGCGATCAAGTGATCGGAGTCATTACGCGTGAACAGGGACCGTCCGCCTTCGCGAGCCCCGGGCTCGTCGCTCAGTACGCGCTCGAAGGCTGGGGGGTGAGGTTTGGCGTCCGCCTGCGAAGCACGCCAGTGACGCTGCATGGCAGTGAGCTGTTGCGGCTGGTCAAAGCGAAGGGATTCAACCATCCCGCCCCTGAGGTGGAGCGGGACCAAAGGACCGGACCAGTGGAGATGGAGAGCATCTTCGGGTCCTTTCGACACGAGTACGAGTCGAAAACGTTGAACGGCGATCGGGTCGTCATCGACCACGCGACAAGTCTCATGTGGCGGTGGGCCAGCTCCGAGGTCTTAGAAACACCAAATAGACGACCCTTCCTCGCTCGACTCAACGGAGCCCGGTACGCCGGGTTTGCGGACTGGCGACTGCCAACGATCGAGGAACTCGCGTCCCTCATGGAAGCGCGGTCGGTGAAGCAAGGTGAAAATCCGTCGTTTATCGACCCAGAATTCGGTGAGCGTTACGCATGCATCAGCGCTGATTCCGCCCAGATCAGGAATGAAAGGTATGAGTTGAGGGTCAACTTCTTTGTCGGAGGCTTCTCAACCATTCCCTACGCTCTTGGCTACGTTTGCGCGGTGCGCTCCCTCGGACCCGGCGAACTCCGCCCAACCGCGCCGTCCGCCAAGTAATCACGTCCGCCACGGAAACGCGCTACGGCCGGGCTTCTGGGTTGATGCGAGCCGCGGAGTTACGGCCGCGCAACCTCTCGCGAAGGACTAGCATCGTGACGCATGCGGATCATCGCGCACGTGGACATGGACGCGTTCTACGCCTCGGTGGAGGCGCGCTACACGCCCGCGCTTCGCGATAAGCCGCTGGTCGTCGGCGCCGATCCCAAGGACGGCCACGGCCGCGGGGTGGTGACGGCGGCGAGCTACGCGGCCCGGCGCTACGGCATCCGCTCGGCCCTGCCGATCTCTCGCGCGTGGCGGCTCGCCGAGGCCGCACGGCGCCGGGGCGAGCCAGAGGTCGTGTTCGTCCGCGGCAACCGCAAGCTCTACGTGGAGGTCTCCGAGCGCATCATGGCCATCCTGGCCGCGCGCGCTGACGCGTTCGAGGGGGCGAGCATCGACGAGGCGTATCTCGACCTGTCCTCGCTCGACGACTTCGCCGCGGCCGCGGAGCGGGCGCGTGAGATCAAGCGCGAGATCGTCGAGCGCGAGGGACTCACCTGCTCGGTGGGCCTCGGGCCCAACAAGCTCGTGGCCAAGATCGCCTCCGACGCCAGGAAACCCGACGGCCTGATGCTCGTGGCGCCGGCCGACGTCCAGGCCTTCCTCGATCCCCTGCCCATCCGCGTGATCCCGGGCATCGGCCCCAAGACCGAAGCCGTGCTGCACGAGCGGAGCATTCGCGCTGTCGCCGATCTCCGTGCGCTCGGCCTCGATCAGCTCGTGGAGTGGTTCGGCCGCTGGGGCCAGGATCTGCACGCCAAGGCCCGCGGCGTCTCCGACAGCCCGGTCTCGAACGAGTGGGAGCCGAAGTCCGTGGGCGAGCAGGAGACCTTCGAGGTCGACACGCTGGACGCCGCCTTCGTGCTCGAGCGCGTGCGCGCGCTGGCCGGCGAAGTCTTCGCGCGCTTCGAGGGCCAGGGCTTCCGCGCCTTCCGCACCGTCACCATCACGGTCCGCTTCTCGAACTTCCGCACGCTCACCCGCTCCCACACGCCGCCCGAGGCGATGACCAGCGAGCCGGCGCTCTACACTTGCGCGGTCAGGCTGCTGCTGCCGTTCCTCGATCACCGCGAGAACCCGCGGCAGAGGAAGCTCCGGCTGATCGGCGTGAGGGTGGAGAAGCTCCTGCGGTAACTAGGCCAGGGAGGAGTCGAGGCGGCGTCGCGCGATCAGTCGATACGACCTGAACGAGTCGTCCGACTTCCGGACGAGCAGGTCGCCGGAGCGGACGGCCGTGGCAGGCACGGGCTCGACGAGATCCGACAGCGTCGCGGCCACGACCGCCAGGTCGTGCGCCCGGAGCCGGGCCGCCCAGGACGCGACCATGCGCTGAACCTCGGCCTGCCGCTCAGAAGTCGGCACGCGGGGAGTATACGCGGTCAGCCGACGTCCCGAATAATTTCGGTGGCCCCCTGACACACGCCCCAGGCCGGCATCCACGAGCTGTGGCGTCCGTCGCCTCCCGCGACCACAAGGATGATCCGGTCCGGGCTCTTGACGATGGGAACCATCGCGTCCGGGTCGGACTCGTCGACCAGCCCTTTCCAGGCGTCGGGCGCGTAGTAGCCGCGGTCGCGCAACACCCGCACCGGCATCCGGGCGTGAGCGTAGATGAATTCGCGGACGGCGCGCCGGTCGAAGCCGGCGCGCGCGATCTCCTCGGCATGCTCCGGGCACAGCGCCACGATCAGCGGAATCCCGTTGTGCATCTGGTGATAGATCGGGCTCCCCACGTAGCGCATCGACGCGACCAGCGTCTCCAGCACTCCCTGCCCGCTCGTCTGCACGCCCTCGGTGACGGAATAGATGCCGCGGGTGGCCACCACGGTGACGATGCTGGTGTCGGCGGCGTAGCCGCGCTCGACGTGGAACGGCTCCCACGGGGAGCGCGCCTCGTTCTCGGCGAAGCAGCAGGCGATCTTGCCCGGCCACGCCTGCGTCGACTTCTCCATGCCGTCGGGCTTGGCCCCGCCGATGTTGCGCATGACCAGGCGCAAGGCCCGGCCGATCGTCGCGTTGGCCTTGATGTTGCCGCCGAAGCACGCGGTGCCCCCGCTGATGCCGAGGCGCTGGGCGATGGGGCCGTTGACGATGATGAGCGGCGCCGAGCCGCCGGTCGTGCACGCGGTGGAGCCGACGTTGAACGCGGGCTGGAGCACCGCGCGCACGCTCGCCAGCACCACCGGAAAATACTCGGGACGGCAGCCCGCCATCACCGCGTTGGCCGCGACCTTCTCGACCGTGACCGTGCCCTGGAGCGGCTCCATGCGGCCGAGCACTTCCTCGGGCGCCCGCGTCGCCCCGCTCAGCATCGCGCCCACCAGCGCCTCGGTCGGCGGAATCACCGGAAGCCCGTCGGTCCACCCGAGCTCTTCGAGGACACCGTTCGCGACCACGAAGTCGCCGGCGATGTCACGCCGCTGGGCGCGAGCCGACGTCGTCGACGACGACGCCGCCCGCGCCGATCGGTCCGCGCGCGGCGCGGTCTCGCGCGAGAGGCCGGCCGCGATCCGCGCCACCGCCGCCACCGCGACCTTCTCGACTTCGGACGGCGTGCGGCTGGCCAGCGGATGCTCGACGATCACCCGCGGATGTTCGGGGAGTCCCAGCACCGCGGCGCGGGCGGCCGCCGCGCCCTGAAAGGCCTCGGTCACCACCGTGACCGCGGGCCGCCCCGCTTTCTCGATCTCGATCCCGTCGTGGAGACCCCACGTGACGCACGACCCTCAGTCGGCGACCCCGTGGACGGCGGCGTCGCTGGCGTCGAGCAGACGGCGCAGCGTCTCCGGCGGCGTCGGCACGCTCGCGCTGACCTTGCGATAGCGCTCGATCTTGGCGACGCCGTGATCGCTCACGAGCAAATTCGCGATCACGTCGAGAAATCGATCGGCGTTGTGCTTGGAGTTGTCGATCAGCGCGACCCGCGCCCCGCGCAGCGACGCGATACGCGGCGCCAGCGCGAGCGGCTCGGTGACGTCCTCGGCGGCGGGATTGACGACCGTGATCGTGTCCTGATTCATGGCTTCACCGTTCCTTTGTCGGATTGCTTCGTCGGACCGAGGTGGCGGTCGAAGAACGCGGCGACCTCGCGGATGCTGTCGGCCCACGCGGCGGGATCGCCGCCGGTGGTGGCGCCGCGACCACCAGGCGCGTTCGGGTTGATGCGGGTGGCGACATAGCGCTCGGGGCGCGCACTGTCGAACGAATGGTGCGCGCCGGGATAGATCTTGATCGTCACCGGCTGGCCGGCCGCGCGGGACGCGTCGGCGAGCTTCCGGCACGGCTCCGCTGGCGTCCAGTCGTCCTTCTCGCCGATGAGGATCAGCACGGGCGCGACGGGACGATAGACGTCGGCGACGCACCGGGGATAGAGCGCCACGCCCGCGGCGAAGCCGCCGCGCTTGTCGCCCGCGCCGGCATCGTCCGGCGCCATCATGGCGTTGAGCGTGGTCGTCCCGCCGTGCGAGCCGCCCATGATGCCGACGCGCTTGCCGTCGACGTCGGGCAGCCCGCGCACATACGCGAGCGCTTCGTGAGCATCGCGGGCCCGCTGCGCCGGAGTCACGTCGGTGCGACGCTGCGCCACCGGCGTCGTGCACACGCCGTCGGGGTGACCGCGCGGCGTGAAGCTGTCGGGCATGACCACCACGTAGCCGCGCGCCACCAGCTCCTTCGCCCAGCGTCCGGGCGCGCCGCTGGAGCGCGGGCCGAGACCGCTACAGTCGTGCACGATCACGACGGCGGGAAACGGCCCCGGCCCATCCGGCCGGGACACGGCGATCGGGATCTGCTCCGAGCCGACCGTGATCGTCGGGGACGCCCACGACGTCGCGGTCACGCAACCGTGCAGGACGACCAGGATCGGCAGCGCGAGCAGGCTTCTCAGCATCGACCGCTCACCCGGCCGCCTGCCGGCGCGCGGTCACCTCGATCTCGATCTGGATCCGCGGGTCGATCAGTCGCGCCGAGATCATGGTCGCCGCCGGCCGCACCTCGCCGAAGTACTTCCGGAGGATCGGCCAGCACTGGGGGAAGTCCTCGCCCTTCGGCAGGATGTAGGTGACCCGCACCACGTCGCCGAGACTCGCCCCCGCCTGCTCGAGGGCGGACTGGATGTTGCGCAGGCACTGCTCGGTCTGCTCGGTCAGGCTGTCCGAGATCGTCATCGACCGGTAGTCGAACCCCGTCGTCCCCGAGACGAAGACCCACTCCCCATCCACGACCGCGCGCGAGAACCCGATCTCCCGCTCGAACGACGACCCCGAGCTGATCAACCGACGCGGCATGCCCCCTCCTCCACTTCGCCGGGCCGGTCCATCACGCGGCCATGATAGGTCCGCGTGAGCAGCCTGGCAACGCGTCTGATGATTCGTGGCCCCGCCGAAATGTGGGAGAGTCCTCGTGTGCATGGATGAAGAACAAGAGCGGTACTCCATCCGCCTGGCAGCGGAGAGTCGACACGGGAGCATCCATCGTAGCAGGGCTACGTTGGCCCGATTTTCGCCTCCTCAAGGAGTTCTTGCCCGAGGAGTCGGAGTCGGTCCACGTCCATGTTTTCCTGGGTTTCAAGCCCATGGACTAGCTGATTCCGGATGGGGAGGAGTTCCATCAGCAAATCGAAGTGCTTCCCACTGATCTCGCCGGCTGAGTACATGTCTCGGATGAGAGCCGATGGCGGCAGACTGGAAAGTGGCAAATCGGCGCGCTCGGCAAGGAGGCGAAGCGTGCCTTCGACGGCGCTCCAGAGAAGAAGGAAGGCCGCCTCCTTCTGGTCCGCCTGAAAGAGAGCGTCGGCACTCTTGGCGCGTTCCTGTAGGAGGGATAGGGGCGCAGGTTTCGCTTCGGTGAGCTGATCGGGATGCTCGGGATTCACGAACACCAGGGAGAATCGCCAGCCGGGTCGACGGTTGATCTGCTCCACCACGTCGCGAAGACGCTCGGCGACCGACATGCGCGTGCCGACCTTGACCCCGACGACCACCGTCTCCCCACAACCCCGCGCGATCAGGTCCGGGCGGTACTCGCCCAGAAATTCGGGCAGGGAAGGCCCGCTGGGTTCGACCTCGACGTCATAACCCCGACGCCGATAGTCCTCGGCGACCTTGGCGATCACGTTCGCTTTGAGAGGCTGCGATGTCATGGAAGTACATCCTGAGCCGGCGCATCACTCAACGCAACGTACACGAACTCCCGATCGAGCGACAGGCCGGCGGCAAGAATCGGAGAAATCGCGTTGTAGGTGAACGATGCACGGCGCCAGCGGCGCCGAATCTCTACGTCGGTGATGACGGAGTCGTCTTCGAGTAAGACGCCGATCAAGGCGTCCAGGATCGGTTTCAGGATATTGTCGACATCGAGAGCAATGTCATCGTAGAGATACAAAAGGCGTAACGCGACCGGCTCGGTCGCCAACACCCGAGGCGCTTCGATGGCGGAGCGGGCACGTTCGGCGACCAGCTGCTTCCACTCACGCAGTCGTGTTCGGCGACGCACCTGCTGGGAGACTGGTCTCTCCGGAAGCACGAACTCACACGGTGTCATCGCCGTGACTGTTCGTCTCGATGTATGCTCTGGCGGTTCGCCGGCACCACGCGACCATGATAGAGCCGCGCATTCGGATCTCGCAACGTGTCTGATATTGGATACGCGTCTGAAGGGATACATGCGTGGTCGCGCCGGGGTATGATCGCGCCGGGTTCGAATTGCACTGTCACGAGGCGGATCGTGATACTGGCCAAGGTGGTGAGGATATGACGGCCGCGCGGTTCCGGGTCGGTGTGGACATCGGCGGGACGTTCACGGACATCGTGCTGCTCGGCGATGACGGGCGGGTCCACACCAAGAAGGTCTCCTCCAGCGTCGACGACTACGCGCGGGCGATCGTGGAGGGGCTGCGCGAGCTGTTCGGGGAGACCCGGCTCGATGGCGCCCTGGCCGACGAGGTCATCCATGGGACGACGGTGGCCTCCAACGCGATCCTCGAGCTGCGCGGCGCCCGGACCGGGCTCATCACGACGCGGGGGTTTCGCGACGTGCTGGAGCTGCGGCGGCTGCGCATGCCGCGGCTCTACGACCTCACGTGGGAGAAGCCGCCGGCGCTGGTCGAGCGGTACCTGCGCGTCGAGGTCGCCGAGCGGATCAACGCGCGCGGCGAGATCCTGACGCCTCTGGACGACGCCGACGTCGAGCGCGCGCTCGATCGTTTGCTCGCCGAGGGCATCGAGGCCCTCGCGGTGTGCCTGATCAACTCGTACGCGAACCCGATTCACGAGGCGCGGATCAAGGCGATCGTCGAGCGCCGCGCCCCCCACCTGCCGCTCTGCATCAGCTCCGAGGTCTTGCCCGAGATCAAGGAGTACGAGCGCACGTCGACCACCGTGATCAACGCCTACGTGATGCCGGTGGTCCAGCGCTATCTCGCGACCCTGCGCACGGGGCTGGCGGAGATCGGCGTCGGCGCGCCGCTCCTGATCATGCAGTCGAACGGCGGGCTCATGACCGCGGACGCGGCCTCGCGCATGCCCATGCACATCATCGAGTCGGGGCCGGCGGCCGGGGTCGTCGGCTCGCAGGCGGTCGCGCGGCGCGTGGGGCTCGACAAGGTCATCACCTTCGACATGGGCGGGACCACCGCCAAGGCGTCCATCGTGGAGGACGGCGAGATCAACCGCGCGTCCGAGTACCAGGTGGGCGGCGGCATCATGCACGGCTCACGGTTGCTCACCGGCGCCGGCTATCTCCTGCGCGTGCCCGCCGTCGATCTCGCGGAGGTCGGCGCGGGCGGCGGATCGATCTGCTGGATCGACGCGGGCGGCGCGCTCCAGGTCGGCCCGCGGAGCGCCGGCGCCTCGCCCGGGCCGCTCTGCTACGACCTCGGCGGGACCGAGCCGACCATCACCGACGCCAACGTGATCCTCGGCTACATCAACCCCGCGCATCTGGTCGGCGGCGCCCTCAAGCTCAACGCCGCGCGGTCGCACGAGGTCTTCGAGCAGCGCGTCGCGCGCCCGCTCGGGCTCTCGCTCATGGACGCCGCCTACGGCGCCCACCTGATCGCCGCCTCGAACATGATCCGCGCGATCAAGTCGGTCTCCAGCGAGCGCGGCCGCGATCCGCGCGAGTACACGCTGTTCGCCTTCGGCGGCAACGGCCCCCTCTTCGCCGGCGGCATGGCCCGCCAGCTCGAGATGCGGCGCATCGTGGTTCCGCCCGCGCCCGGCCTCTTCTCGTCGTTCGGCCTGCTCTACGGCGACGTCGAGCATCACTACGTCCGCACGTACCGGCGGCGGACGCTCCAGCTCGACCTCGCCGAGCTGAACGAGACGTGGCGGCGCATGGAAGCCGAGGCGTCAGCCCAGCTCGCGGAGGAGGGTTTCACGGGCGCCGCGGTCCGCCTCAAGCGCCAGGCCGACCTGAGCTATCAGGGCCAGTCGTTCGAGCTGACCGTGCCGATGCCGACGGGAACGCTCGATCGATCGTCGATCGGCGTCATCGAAGAAGCATTCGGCCGTGAGCACGAGCGCACCTACGGCCACCGCGCCGGCCCGGACGAGCCGGTTGAGCTGGTCACGCTGCGCCTGGTCGCCCAGGGCATTCCCGAACACTCGCGGATTCCCGATCGCGTGCAGCTGCCGGTCGCGCTCGCCGGTGGCGGCAGCCGCGACGTCTACTTCGGCCCCGAGCACGGACGCCTGGCCACGCCGATCCTGCGCCGCGCCGATCTCGCCACCCCACGCGTCGGCCCCTGCATCGTCGAGGAATACGACGCCACCTGCGTGATCCCACCCGACGCACGCGCCCAGCTCGACGACTACGGCAACATCGTGATCGAGGTGACGCCATGAGCATGAAGCCCGATCCCATCGCCTCCGAGCTGTTCAAGAACGCGCTGTTCTCGATCGCGGACGAGATGGCGCTGACGATCTTTCGCACCGCGTATTCCGGGGTGCTCAAGGACGTCATGGATTATTCGACCGCGTTCTGCGACGCCGAGGGCAAGACCGTCGCCCAGGGTTTGACGCTGCCCGCGCACCTGTGCTCGATCCCCGACGCGCTGGCCGCGACGATTCGACGCTTCGGCGATCGCATGCGCGAGGGCGACGTCTATTGCCTGAACGATCCGTTCGAGGGTGGCATGCACCTGCCCGACGTGTTCATCCTCAGGCCGCTCTTCTACCGGGGCGAGCGGCTGGCCTTCGCGGCGACGGTCTGCCACCAGACCGACATGGGCGGGCGCGTCGCCGGGTCCAACGCGTCGGACTCGACCGAGTGCTACCAGGAAGGCCTGCGCATCCCGCCCGTGAAGATGTACGACGCGGGCGAGCCCAACGAGACGCTGTTCCGCCTGATCGAGAAGAACGTGCGCATCCCCAATCGCGTGTTCGGCGACATGCGCTCGCAGCTCGCGGCCTGTCACATCGCCGAGACCGCGTTCCTCCGGCTCTGCGAGCGCCACGGCGCCGACACCGTGAAGCGCTACATGCGGGAGCTGATCGACTACACCGAGCGCATGACCCGGGCGGCCGTCCGCGAGCTGCCCGACGGCGAATGGACCTTCGAGGACTGGATCGACGACGACGGCATCGACTTCGGCAAGCCGATCCCGCTGAAAGTCACGCTGAAGAAATCCGGCGACACGCTGGTCGCCGACTGGACGGGGTCGTCGCCCCAGGTGAAGGGCGCCATCAACAACACGCTGTCCTTCACCAAGGCCGCCACCTACACGTGCGTGAAGTCGGTGCTGCCCGGTGATATCCCGAACAACGAGGGCTTCTATCGCGCGATCCAGGTGATCGCCCCGCCCGGAACCATCGCCAACTGCGTGCTGCCGGCGGCGACGGCGGCCCGCGGCCTCACCGGCTTCCGCATGGTCGACTGCTGCTTCGGCGCCCTCGCGCTGATGCTGCCCGATCGCGTGTGCGCGGCGTCCGAGGGCGGCAACACCGGCATCTCCATCGGCGGCTACTACGCCGATCGCACCCCGTTCATCTACGTCGACTTCGTGTGCTCGGCGTGGGGCGGCCGCCCGTGGGCCGACGGCCTCGACGGCAACGCCAACATGATGGCCAACATGTCGGCGCAGCCCGCCGAGGTCTGCGAGGTCGAGCACCCGCTGGAAATCCTCTCCTTCGAGTTCATCCAGGACGCGGGCGGTCCCGGCAAGTACCGCGGCGGCATGAGCGTGCGCCGGGAGTATCGATTCCTGGAGGAAGAAGCGGTCCTCCAGGTCCGCGCCGATCGTCAGCGGTTTCTGCCGTACGGTCTCTACGGCGGGCGCCCCGGCACGCCGTCGTCGAACGTGCTGAACCCGGCGACGGAGCCGCGCGTGCTGACCGCGAAGGTCACGACCACGCTCAAGCGCGGCGACGTCTTCCGTCACGAGCAACCCGGCACCGGCGGTTGGGGCGATCCGCTGGAGCGCAATCCCGCGCGGGTGCTCCGCGACGTGCGCAACGAGCTGGTGAGTCTCCACTCGGCGCGCGAGGACTACGGCGTGGTGATCGACGCGACGACGTGGACGATCGACGAGCTCGCGACGTCGCCGCTCCGCGACCAGCTCCGCGCGGCCCGCGGCTGGAACGGGGTCCCCACCGTCAGCCGAGAGTGAGCGCAGGAGTCTCAGGCCCTGCGCGCGATGACGGCGACGGGGCCGCCACCCGTCGGGCCCTGGTGTTCCGCGCCGCCGGAGACGTAGACCATGGGGTCGCCGATGACCGAGGCGATGACGGCGCTGACGACGGCGCGGGCGTGGCGGGTGTGGTTGATGTCGGAGTCGTCGATCATCGTGTGGCGGCGTCCTCTGATGCGGCCGGACGGAGACGCTTCGGCCTTGGCGTAGACGCCGACGATACGGTCCACCGCGTTCTCGCACCCGGCGGCGTCTAGCGCGCGGCGCACCGCCGCCCCGTCGATCGCGTCTTCCATCACGTCGTGGGCGATCAGGAGGTCGCTCGCCGAGTCTTCCGCGTTGCCGAGGACGAGGATCTCGTTGTGATGGAGCTCGACGCCGGCCGACGTGGAGGCGACGCGTGAGAAGAGATCCCAGCGCTTGGCGATCGCGGCGTCGCTGACGGGAGCGGCCGGCACTTCGTCGAGCGCGCGCGCGACGCCGAGCGCGGCGGCGGCGCGCGAGTAGCCCATCGAGGCGTAGGTGCTGGTCGTCGCCACACGCTTGCCGGCGGCGGTCGCCTCGGCGATGGCCTCGGCGGTCAGCAGCGGGCATTTGATCTGGACGAAGTGGACGTCGGCGGGATCGGCGATGCCCGCGTCGCTCATGGCGTGCCGAACGGCGACCGCGACTTCGCCGAGGTGGGCCATCGTGCCCAGCTCCTCGGGCTCGATCGGCCGTGTGCTCGCGATGCCGGCGACCAGCCCCTTTCCTGGACGCCGCGAGCCGTCGACGTCGTGGCGCACGAAGACCGAGACGTGCGGAGTCATGATGCCTTCGGTGCCGCCGGACATGATGAACTGAACGCGACGTTCCACCTCGGCCGGCGAGGTGCAAAGACGCGAGGCCAGCAACCCGGCGTAGGACGTCGTGGCGAAGCCGCGGGTGAAGTCGTTGACACAGCCGTTGCCTTCGGTCTTGCCGAGGACGGCGATCACGTGTGCGGCATCGATCGACCCGGCGTCCAGCGCGGCGGCGAGGCCGGAGACGTCGTCGGGGCCAGAGGTCGGGAAGCGGTGAACTTCGACTCGTTGCATAGGCTCCTCCTGCGCGCGAACTAATGATCCTCGCGGAATTGGTTGACGGTCTCACGTCGGGGGTCGAGCGCCGATTTCGCAGAAAAGAGGAGCGAAGCTCCTCTTTTCGAGGACCCAGGCCAGCCGACCCCCGACGTGAGACC
>Ga0193725_1000419_pt1 | contig 12802 bp, 17 predicted proteins | sample H2a2metaG_FD_143058 | JGI IMG/M metagenome (GOLD analysis project Ga0193725, IMG submission 143058) | Soil microbial communities from a riparian zone of the East river system, Colorado, United States - H2a2 | ecosystem: Environmental > Terrestrial > Soil > Riparian zone | place: USA: East River... | reverse complement strand
TCCCAATGAGAGTGGAGAAAAACAAAAGCGGCCTCCCGGTTTCCCCGGAGGCCGCGATTATGTCACTCAGATCTCAAATTTCAAACTTTGAGATCCGAGCAAATGTTGTGAAGAATAGTTCCCCTTTTCTCGGCCAAACGGCGAGAGCGAATCCGCCGGGACCTACTCTTCCTCTCGGTGCAGTAATCCGCGTTCATTCAGATCCTGGCAACGCAAACAATGCCGCGCCCACGGCACGGCTTCCAGCCGCTTCTCCAGGATCGGGTCGCCACAGTGGATGCATTTCCCGTAGTCCCCTTCTTCAATGCGATACAGAGCGGCGTCGATCGACTCCAGCAGCTGCCGGTCATTTGTCGACATCGACATCATCAGCTCTTTCGTGTACGCGTTGGCGGCCATGTCCGCCGGATCCTGCGTGGCTTCCGCGTCACGCTCCCGGCTATAGGCTTCGGCTGCCTGGACCTGGCCCACTAAACCTTCACGCCGAACCAGTAATTTTTCCCGATACTTTGTTGATTTCCTCTTATCCATTCTTTCGTCCAATCCTCCAACTTTTTTCACTTCTGATACGGCAATCCGCGATTGATTGTGTAAGCGCGATAAAGCTGCTCGATGGCAACGACCCGCGCCATTTCATGTGTCAGCGTCAAACGCGACAAGCGCCAACGCTTTTGCGCTCTCGCGGCCACTTCCGGACTGACTCCTTCCGGTCCGCCAATCACGATTGCCACTTCCTTAACCGAATCGTTTTCCCAACGCCGCACTTCATCCGCCAGTCCCTGCGAATCCCACTCGCGGCCTTTGACCTCCAGCAGCAAAGTCAGGCTCCCTGCCGGAATCGCATCCAAAATTCGCCGCGATTCCTTTTCCTTATTCGCAGGATCATTGCCAGCGATCGCGCGCGTTTCAATTACTTCACAACGCACAAATCGCGCCAGCCGTTTCAAATATTCCGCGACGAGCGCCCGCAAATGCTCGTCTTTAGTCTTGCCCGGCCAGATGAAGCAGATGCGCATAAGACAGAGACCAGAGATCAGAGGTCGGAGATCAGAAGTCAGACGTCAGCTCGTGGTGTTCCCAGCATTGTTTGACATTTACTTCTCTGACCTCTGATCTCCGACCTCTGACTTCTGGTTTCCGACCTCTGACCTCTGATCTCCGACCTCTGCTTTTTCCCGCGCCAGGCGCTCGTAAAGGTTCTTACGGCTGATACCCAGTATCCGCGCCGCCTCAGTCTTATTGCCTTTCGTCGCCGCCAGAGTTCCGCGGATGTATTCAGCTTCGATTTCGGCCAGCGTTGGCCGGCTGGCTTTCCGCTTTCGCTCGGCCGCCGCCACCCGCGTACTCTCGGGCAAATCGCCGGCTTCGATGTGCGTGTTCGTCGAGACAATCACCGCGCGCTCAATGATGTTTGCCAGCTCGCGAACGTTGCCGGGAAAATCATAAGCCCGCAGAAGCTGCTGCGCTTCCGGCGTGAATGCCTTTGCAACCCGGCCATGCTTCGCGGCGAACGTCCGCAAGAACCCGGTGCTTAACTCATCCAGATCCGCGGCCCGCTCGCGCAGCGGAGGTATTTGGATCTGAACCACGTTCAGCCGGTAGAACAGGTCGTCACGAAAGGCGCGCCGCTCGATCGCATTCTTCAGATCAGTGTTGGTCAGCGCCACCAGCCGCGCGTCGACCTCGATGGTCTGGCGTCCCCCCAGTCGTTCGAACTCGCGGTGTTCGATAACGCGCAAAAGCTTGGCCTGTGCGTCCAGCGGCAGATGCGCAATCTCATCCAACACCAGTGTGCCGCGATGCGCCGCTTCCAGCCGGCCCGGCTTTGCCTCAGTCGCGCCCGTGAAGGCGCCACGCTCATACCCAAAGAGCTCGGCTTCGAGCAGGTCGGCCGGCAAAGTCGCACAATCGATTTTGACGAGCGGCTGCGCGGCCCGGGGTGAGCGCGAGTGAATGAACGACGCCAGCGCGTCCTTGCCGGTGCCGGACTCGCCGGTAACCAGGACGTTCGCGTTGGTCGTGGCCACGCGCTCAGCGAGGCCAACCGCCTCACGCATCGCATCCGACAACGCCACAATCTCAATCACTATTCTTCTCTCAAAGATCTGAACCTTCAGACTTGAGATTCGAAATTTCAGATATGAAATTTGAAATCTCAGATCCGATTCGCTCGGGCGAGACATCGATGCGTCTCGCTTCGCGCCAAAGGCGCTCGAGATCATAAAAGCGCCGCGCTTTTTCCTCAAAGATGTGCACCACGAAATCGCCGTAATCGATCAGGATCCATTCCGCGGTTGGGAAACCTTCAACGCGCGCGGCGCGGGTGCCGCCGCGTTTCAACTGCTCGACAACTTCATCGCTGATCGCCTGGCACTGCCGGCGGTTCGTCCCCGTCGTGATGACGAAAAAATCCGTAAAGCTGGCGATGCCGCGCAGATCAAGTACTGTCAGGTCGAGCGCTTTCTTCTCCCATGCGGCGCTCAAAGCCCGGCGAATGCGCTCATCTAAGCTGGACAGATCACCGCTCGGAGTTTCCGATCGCACTCCCAACGACGCCGCCTGAACTTCGGGACTCAACGTTTTCTCTTTTAGCTTCTGACTCATCTAATTCCTGTAAAGTTCGTATTTCTCAATGTAGCTCGCGACCGGCGCCGGCACCATCTCGCGTAACCTCTCCATCTCAACCGAACGCGCTGCGGCGCGAATCGCCGTCGCTGAGACGTCTACCATCACCACGTCCGTTAAAAAAACGCGCGGCCCGCTATCACTGCTGAGCAACTCTGAGATCTGCGGCTGGCTCATGCCCCGCCCATCCACGACTCTTGCGACCTCAGGACCGCTGCCGCTTAATTCATATCCCGGGCGCGTTACCACAATCAGGTCGCACATTTTCAAAAGCCTTTGCCACTCATGCCAGGTCGTAATCTCGGACCACGAATCAGCGCCAATCATGAAAAACATCCGACTGTTCGATCCGATCTCGCTTTGCAATCGCTCGATCGTGTCGACCGCGTACGGCCGATTGGGTTCGTCAAGCTCAATAGTCGAAAGTCGTAACCGCGCGTGCTCCTGAGTCGCCAGCGCCAGCATTGCAAACCGGTGAAATGCCGATGAGACGCCGGACTTATGTGGCGGCACACAAGCCGGAACAAAGAGCACTTCATCAAGTTCAAACAACTGTAGAACCCCGCGAGCCACTTCGACGTGGCCTTTATGCACAGGATCGAAGCTGCCACCGTAAATAGCTACGCGCCGCAAGGGCATTATTCCGAAGCGACAATCCTAGAGAACTTCGCTTTGTCCGATCTATCAAAATCCCGAGCTTCCACTCCCAACCAGCAGCAATTCATCAGACTGTCCCGCTTGTCGTTCCGCGGAAGGTCTGCGCAACTGCTCAACTTCATGCCCAACGGCCGCAATAAGTTCGCGGATGCCGGCGCCGGTGACGGATGAAATCGCGAAAAACTCTCTTCCATCCTGGCCTGCTCGAAAACGCAATCGTTCAATCCGGTCGGGTTCATCGACAGCGTCAATCTTGGTGGCCACCACAATCTGCGGACGCGAAGCGAGCTGCATATCATAAGCCTCCAGCTCGCGATTAATAACCTCGTAATCAGTCACCGGGTCGCGTCCCGACACCGACGACATGTCCACCAGATGCAAAAGCAGTTTGGTTCGCTCAATGTGCCGCAGAAAACGATCGCCCAGACCATGGCCTTCGTGAGCGCCCTCGATTAATCCGGGAATGTCTGCGATTACGAAGGTGCGAAAGTCTCCGAGATCGACTACGCCGAGATGCGGCTCGAGTGTGGTGAACGGATAGTCGGCAATCTTCGGACGCGCGGCCGAAACGGTCGAGATAAAAGTCGACTTGCCCGCGTTGGGATAGCCCACCAGCCCGACGTCGGCCAGCAGCTTGAGTTCGAGCTGCAATTCAAACTCGTCGCCCTCGCTGCCTTCCTGATGGTAACGCGGCGCTCGATTTGTCGACGAAGTAAAGTGCGCGTTGCCGAAACCTCCGCGACCGCCGCGCGCCGCCAGCCAGTGTTGATCATCCGCTTCAAAGTCAAACAATAGTTCATTCGTTCGCGGATCAAATGCCTGGGTCCCGACCGGCACCCGGACAATCGCGTCGGCGCCTTCTTTTCCCGAACGATTGCTTCCCTCTCCGTGCATACCCCGACCGGCGATATGCAGCGGGTTGTAACGCAAGTGCAGAAGCGTATTCAGCGAAGCATCGGCCACGAACCGCACGTCACCGCCGCGCCCTCCGTCGCCGCCCGACGGCCCGCCGCGCGGAACAAACTTCTCGCGCCGAAAGGCAGTCACGCCGTTGCCGCCGTGGCCGCCCTGGATCCGAATCTTTACGCGATCAATAAACATGCTCTGAATCTAAAACTTGAAATCTCAGATCTGAGAGATCAAATCCAAAAGAAAAAATGCGAGCCCGCTGAGCTGAAATTCGGCGCGAGCGTCGCATTAAATTGAATACTTAAGAACAACTTTGATTTCTAAGATACCGTTGCGGCTACTGTCTCCGGATACACGCTGATGAATTTGCCGGAGCGGCCTTTTTCTTCAAACTTCACGACACCATCAATCAGGGCAAACAAGGTATCATCCTTACCACGACCGACGTTCTTACCAGGTTTCCACTTCGTGCCGCGCTGGCGGGCCAGAATGTTGCCGCCAAGCACGCGCTCGCCGCCGAACTTCTTAAGCCCGAGCCGTTGCGAGTTTGAGTCTCGCCCGTTCCTCGAAGATCCTACGCCTTTCTTATGAGCCATGACTTCATTTCCGATTTTCGATTTCTGATTGTCGATTGAGAATTGCTCAACCCGGCAATTGGAAATTGGCAATCGGCAATCCCTTCTATCCAATCGATTCGATCTTCAACGTCGTGTATCCCTGCCGGTGACCCTGGGTCCGCTTGTAATGCTTACGCCGCTTCTTCTTGAACACGATGATTTTGGGAGCCCGCCCGTGGTCCACGACGGTGGCCGTGACCTTTGCGCCATCGACAAGGGGTGCTCCTACTCTGGTTTTCTTGTCATCGGTCGCGGCCAGCACCTCCAGCTCCACTGATGCGCCAACGTCCTGTTTCAGCGAGGGAACGCGCACGGTGGCGCCTTTTTCCACCCTAAATTGCTTTCCGCCTGCCCTAATGATTGCGAATGACATAGTTTCTCTCAGTTCCTATCGGCGAGCCCAACTCACCACCGAAAAGTCGAGTATTATAAATTCACGCAGAGCCCCCAGTCAACGCGGCAGACGCCGTTACGAGCGGCCTTTCCTTTGTTCCTTTGTCAGCCAGAAAATCCTCCATGAATCGCGTGGAGATATTACCGGCCTGGAAATCCGCATTGTCCATGATCTTCAGGTGCAGCGGAATCGTCGTCTTGATTCCCTCGATCACCATCGCGTCCAGCGCCCGGCGCATGCGGGCAATCGCCAGGTCGCGCGTTCGTGCGTGCACGATTACCTTGGCGATCATCGAATCATAGAAGGGCGGCACGCGATAGCCGGGATAAACGTAAGTGTCAACGCGCACGCCGGGACCACCCGGCAGATTGAAAGTCGTGATAGTCCCCGGGGAAGGGGCGAAAGTATCGGGACTCTCAGCATTGATGCGACATTCAATTGCATGACCAACCATAATGACGTCGTCCTGGCCAAAACCCAGCGGCTCTCCTTCGGCAATACGAATCTGGTTCCGCACAATATCAGTCAGCGTCACCATTTCCGTTACCGGATGCTCGACCTGAATGCGCGCGTTCATTTCCATGAAATAAAACTGGTGATCTTCGTCCAGCAGAAACTCGAAGGTCCCGGCGCTCGAATAGCCGATCGACTTACAAGCGGCCACCGCGGCCTCACCCATTTCCTGACGCAGCTGCGGGGTCATCATCGGTGACGGTGCTTCCTCCAGAAGCTTCTGATGCCGTCTTTGAATTGAACACTCGCGCTCTCCCAGGTAAACACAATCGCCGTATTCGTCGGCCAGCACCTGAATCTCGATATGCCGCGGACGCTCAACAAACCGTTCAATGTAAACGTCGCCATTCTTGAATGCCGCCGCCGCTTCGGTCGAAGCCGTTTCCAGCGCATGCCCGAGTTCGCCTTCTGAGCGCACCACGCGCATGCCGCGGCCACCGCCGCCGGCCGAAGCCTTTACGATCACGGGAAAACCAATCTCGCGCGCCAGCTTCATCGCTTCTTCTTCCGACTCCAGTGCCTCGGGACTGCCGGGCAGAATGGGGACGCCGGCCGCTTGCATCGCGCGCCGGGCTTCAACCTTCTCTCCCATCAACTGAATGACGTCGGGCCGTGGGCCGATAAACTTGATATTGCAGGCTTCGCAGATTTCGGCGAAGTAAGCCGACTCAGCCAGGAAGCCATAACCCGGATGGATCGCGTCCACATTGAAAATCTCGGCAGCGCTGATGATGGCCGGGATGTTCAAGTAACTTTGCGCCGAGGGCGCTGGTCCGATGCAGGCGGACTCGTCGGCAAAACGGACGTGCAGCGAGTCGCGATCGACGTCGCTATGCACCGCGACCGTGCGAATGCCCATCTCCTTGCAAGTCCAGATAATTCTGCACGCAATCTCGCCCCGGTTGGCGATCAGGATCTTACGAAATGGTCTGGTAACGGTGGTCATAACTAAAGTCTAAAAGTCCAAGGTCCCATGTCCAGAGTCAGCACGGCGCCGGGCTTTGGACTTTGGACCTTGGACTTTGACTATTGCTGCTTGATTCCGAAAAGCGGCTGGCCGTATTCAACGGCCTGGGCGTTCTCCACGTAAATTTTGACGACTTCGCCAGTCGTCTCTGCCTGAATTTCGTTCATCAATTTCATCGCTTCGATAATGCATACGACGGTGTTTGGTCCGACCTGACTCCCGATGCGCACAAAGCTCTCCGCCGTAGGGGATGCGGACCGATAGAAAGTTCCGACAATAGGAGACGTGATAATGTGCAGATCCTGATCTTCCGAGGCCGCTTCTTCCGCCTGAGCGCCGGGGTGCGGCGGCTTGGACGTGCGAGTGCTCTGCACGGCGCTGGCCGCTGGTGCACCGGCGTCCGCGGCGTGCTGCTTTTCGGGAGGCAGCGGCGCCAGAGCAGCGGCGTCTTCAATAGTTGTTCCCCGACCAACCCGCACGCGAAATCCCTCGCGCTCCAGTTCAAAATTCGTCAGGCCGTTTTCCGTGATGAGGTCGATTAACTCGCGGAGCTCGGCCATATTAATCGAGGCTTCGAGATGTCTGGGTTGATTTCGATGTCGCCGCCGGCCTCGATCGCGATCACGATGCCCGCGCTCTGAAGGCTGCCCCTCCGATGACGGTGCAACGTCCGACTGTTTGTTTTCCTGATCGCCCATCGCGCTCTTGACTCCAGTTGACATTGAACGCTCCTCAGTGAAGGGCTGCCTCCGGCTCGAGCTTACGGAGCCGGTCTAACGCTGTCACTACTTAAAGCAAGGGCCCCGACCTCGGCGAAAATAGCCGGTCGGGGCCAACCTAAAGAGCCTGCCTATTCCTCGCTTGCGCCTTCTTCCTTTAGATCCGCAGAGGTCTTAGTCGTTTTCGTTTCGTCGGCCTTTTTCTTTGTCGATCCTTTGGTTCGCTTGCGCGAGCTGGCCTGGGCTTCCTTTTCGCGCGCGTTGTCCACCAGCTCGATAATTGCGAGCTCCGCACCGTCGCCGGTGCGTCGTCCCATTTTGATTATTCGCGTATACCCGCCGGGACGATCCTTGAAGCGCTCGCCCAGCTCGTCAAAAAGCCGGCGGACTGCGGCAACGCCCGCAGTGCGTGGTGGCAACGTATGACCGCGCCGGGTAGCGATTGCGCGCCGGTAATTACCGGAGTGAAAGAAGCCCGCGGCTTGCCGGCGCAAATGTAACCCGCCGACTTCCGATGCATCTCCGTCCAGGCTGGCCGCCCGACGAGACAGGGTGATCGCCTTCTCGACAAATGGGCGCAGTTCTTTTGCTTTCGGCAAAGTGGTAATGATGCGGTCTTCGCGCGAATTAATCAGCGAAGTAGCCAGGTTCCGCAACATGGAGATGCGGTGCTCTGTCGTCCGCCCGAGCTTTCGATGGGCCTTAAGATGACGCATGATCGTTTCGTCCTACTGCGCGGCTATTGCACGGCGACTTCAAACTCATCGTCGTCGCCGCCGTCGTCTTCAATCTCTCCCCCACCGGTCCCGGGAATCGGATTGCCTTGTTCGTCAAACTGTACACCAAAATCAAGGCCCATGCCGCGGAGGATGTCGCGGATTTCACCCAGAGACTTCTTGCCAAAGTTCTTGGTAGCGAGCATCTCGCGTTCCGACCGCTGCACTAAATCACGAATGGTCTTGATACCGGCGTTCTTCAGACAGTTATAGGAGCGCACGGAAAGCTCCAACTCGTCCACTGACCGATCCAATTGATCGTTGCGCGGCAAAGGCGCCCGCTCCTGCTGCTGGTAGCTGTAATCTTCCGTGTCTTCCTCAAAGTTAATAAAGATCGCCATGTGATCCTTAATCAACTTTGCCGCCAGACCTATCGCGTCATCCGGCTTGACTGAGCCATCGGTCCAAACCTCGATCGTGAGCTTGTCGTATTCCGTGTTTTGACCGAGGCGCGCCGCATCGACTGAATAGTTCACTTTCTTGACCGGCGTGTGCACCGAGTCGATCGGGATATAACCGAGTGAGAGATCTTCGTCAAAATTGCGATCCGCCGATACATATCCGCGCCCGCGCTTCAGCCGCATCTCAATGTTCAGGGTGCCGCCATCGCTCAAAGTCGCGATATGCAGCGCCGGATCGAGAACCTCGACATCGGCATCGCCCTGAATGTCGCCGGCCGTTACTTCTCCGGGCCCGGTCTTGGAAATTGTCAAGGTCTTGGGCTCGTTGCCGTGCAACGTAAAGGGCACTTGCTTCAAGTTCAAAATGACGTCGGTAGCATCTTCGACCACGCCCTTGATCGAAGAGAATTCGTGCTCGACGCTCTCGATCTTGACGGCGGTGATAGCCGCGCCTTCGATCGAAGACAGCAGCGCGCGGCGTAGTGAATTACCCACCGTCGTTCCAAAACCGCGTTCGAACGGCTGGGCTGAGAACCTGCCATAGCGTTCCGTCAACGTTTCGCCATCCGCCGCCAAGCGGCGAGGCATCTGAAATCCGGTCCAAAGATTGTTTTGATCCATAACGTACCGTCAGAATATTTGAGGAGCAGTTGTGCAACCTGGGGCGCGCGCGTAGTCGTCACTCGCCCCAGGGCGCGCCGTATTACTTACTATAAAGTTCCACAATCAGTTGCTCGTTAATCGAGCGGTCTATCTCTTCGCGTGTCGGTAACCCCGAAATGGTCGCGCTCATTTCCGCGCCGGCCGTTGAGATCCACGAGGGACGTCCGCGCCCCGCCGCTGTCTGCCATGCGCCTTCGACGTGAACATTTTTCCGGCTGGCGTCCTTGATCGTAACGACCTCGCCGGGTTTCACCTGATACGACGGGATATCTACCTTTTTCCCGTTAACCAACACGTGCCCGTGATTCACGAGCTGGCGGGCCTGACGTCGAGAGGTCGAGAAACCAGCCCGGTAGACGGCGTTATCCAGCCGTCGCTCGAGCAGAAAAAGAAGGTTCTCGCCCGTGATGCCCTTTTGGCGCGCCGCGCGTTCGAAGTAGTTGCGAAATTGTCCTTCGAGAATAAAGTAGATCCGTTTGACCTTCTGCTTCTCGCGGAGTTGCTGGCCATAACCTGCCAGCGCCTTTCCACGACGCATGGAATTACCGTGCTGTCCGGGCGGCTGAGTGCCGCGTTTTTCAATCGGACAGGATGGTTTGTAGCAACGGTCTCCCTTGAGGAAAAGTTTTGCGCCTTCGCGGCGGCACAGACGGCACACCGCATCTCTATACCTAGCCAATCGTTTCTGCCTCCAGTCTAAATACAGACGGAAAAGTTTACAGGCCGCGATCTTGAATCTTGAATTTGGAATCTGAGATTCAGATCAGGAGCCCTTCATCCTTTAGGTCAAGCCATTTTCAATTTCCTATTGCCAATTGCCTATTCACCCACGCCTTGAAGCGAACTGAAAATCGTCAATCGGAAATCGGTTACAACTACACTCTACGCCGCTTGGGCGGCCGACAGCCGTTATGCGGAATCGGCGTTGTGTCACGAATTGCGGTGACTCGGATGCCGGCGTTATTGATCGCCCGGATCGCCGACTCACGACCGCCGCCCGGGCCTTTGACGCGCACTTCGCACTGCTGCATGCCGGCCTCCGTAGCCTTCTTGGCCGCTTCATACGCAGCTTGCTGTGCGGCGAACGGCGTACCCTTACGCGAACCGCGAAACCCGCGCGCGCCCGACGACGACTGCGCTATCAGATTACCTTCAAGATCGGTGATCGAGATCATCGTGTTATTGAACGACGCCGCGACGTAAGCGATCCCGACAGGGATGTTCTTCTTCTCTTTCTTGCGAAAGACCTTCTTTTTTCCAGCCGTGGTTGCTTTTGCCATATGAAATTACTTCTTGCCTGGCGCTTTCTTCTTCGCGATAGTCGCGCGTCGCGGCCCTTTGCGTGTGCGAGCGTTGGTGTGCGTGCGCTGACCGCGTACGGGCAGTCCGCGACGATGCCGTAACCCGCGATAGGCGCCAATGTCCATCAAACGCTTGATGTCCATCTGCACGCGCTTGCGCAGATCGCCTTCGATCTCACCCTGTGCTTCGATCACCGCGCGGATCCGGCTGAGATCTTCCTCGCTAAGATCCTTAATCTTAAGGTCGCGATTCACCTGTGCTTCATTGAGGATCGACGATGAACGCGATCTGCCGATTCCGTAAATATAGGTAAGGCCGATCTCTGCGCGCTTATTGGGCGGAAGATCTACACCTGCAACACGAGCCATTTATCTCTCTTCTCCCGACAACTACCACCCGCTAATCCTGAAACCAGCAGGTTTGTTTGTTCACTTCTGTCGCTGCTTATGCTTTGGGTTAACACAGATTACGCGCACCACGCCCTTGCGGTGAATAACCTTGCACTTGTCACAAATCTTCTTGACGGATGAACGTACCTTCATTGCACACTCTCGAATCTATTTGTACCGGTAAGTAATGCGCCCCCGATTCAAGTCGTAGGGTGACAACTCAACCAAAACGCGATCACCAGGAAGAATTCTGATGAAGTGTTTGCGCATTTTGCCTGAGATGTGCGCCAGCACCTGGTGCTGGCTCTCCTCAAGCTCAACCCGAAACATTGCATTCGGCAGCGTTTCGAGGACTTTGGCCATGACCTCTATCGCCTCTTCCTTCGCCATATAGACACGGGGGCACTAATTCGTCTTTGCTGGCAAACTTTGGATACTACCATGCCGCTCATGCAATTGCCAAACCGCGCTAAACACTAGGGCAAACTACTAAGGGACGCCCGCCAGTTCGAACTGCGCTGCGCCCGCGCTCACCAAAGTCAACACTTCCGGCCCCTGCTCGGTGATGGCGATGGTGTGTTCCGCATGCGCACTGGGCTGACCATCGATAGTTACCACCGTCCAACCGTCCTTCAGGGTCTTGGTCTGCGGCACCCCCAGATTAATCATGGGTTCAACCGCAAAAACATAGCCCTTCTTGATCTTTGGACCCTTACCGGGCCGGCCGTAATTTGGAATCTGGGGATCTTCGTGCATGCGACGGCCGATGCCATGACCGACATAGTCGCGCACTACCGAATACCCATGGGCTTCAGCATGCGCCTGGACCGCCCAGCCAATATCACCCAGGTGATTTCCCGCGCGGCATTGTTCGATCGCCAGCTGAAGGCATTCTTCAGTAACTCGAATCAATTTCAGCCGCTCCTCGGTGACTGTTCCCACCGGAATGGTGGCCGCAGTGTCGCCGACAAATCCGTCGAGGGTGACTCCCACATCGATCGAAAAGATGTCGCCTTCCTGCAGTTCGTAACCCGAGGGAAAGCCGTGCACAACCTGCTCGTTGACTGAAGCGCAGATCGAAAACGGAAATCCGTTGTAACCTTTAAAGGTCGGATACGCGCCTGCGTCGCGGATCATCTTCTCGGCCGTGGCATCAACTTCGATTGTGGTCAGGCCAGGCCGGACCATCGCTCGCAACTCTCGCAACACTTGCCCTACGAGCTGCCCTGCCGCCCGCATCTTGCCGATCTCTTTTTGAGACTTTCCAATAATCATTGCGTAATCGAAACGGGCTCAAGCCGGTACTACTTCACGGTTCAAAATCTTCTCAATATCGCTGTAGATTTCTTCCGGCGATCGGGTCCCGTCTACTCGATGAAGACGGCCGGTGCCCTGATAGTAGTCCAGCAACGGCGCCGTCTCGCGATTGTAGGTTTCCAAACGCACGCGAACCTTCTCAGCTGTGTCATCCGCGCGTTGAGTCAACTGCGCGCCGGGGTGACGGTCACATTTGTTATCCACTCGAGCGGGTCTGAAATACAGGTTGTAAATCTCTCCGCAGACGGGACAACTGCGCCGGCCCGTCATACGCCTTTCCAGAAGATCCACCCCAACGTCGATGAGTATCGCGCTAAGTCTCTTCTGCTGCCGCGTGGCCAGCTCCTCTAGCATTCCCGCCTGCGCCGCGGTCCGGGGAAACCCGTCGAGGATGTAGCCGTTGCGGCAATCATCCCTCGCCGTTCGATCCTCGACTACGCGAATCACCAACTCATCGGGAATCAACCGTCCTGCCTGCTGAATAGCCCGCACTTCTTCTGCCAGCGGCGTTTGCGCCTCAGCAAGGGCGCGAAACATATCGCCGGTGGAAACC
>Ga0193725_1000418_pt1 | contig 12802 bp, 5 predicted proteins | sample H2a2metaG_FD_143058 | JGI IMG/M metagenome (GOLD analysis project Ga0193725, IMG submission 143058) | Soil microbial communities from a riparian zone of the East river system, Colorado, United States - H2a2 | ecosystem: Environmental > Terrestrial > Soil > Riparian zone | place: USA: East River... | reverse complement strand
CAGACAGTTCCATGTGCCCACCACCGGATGACCGGCAAACGGAAGCTCGCTCGACGGCGTGAAGATTCGCAGGCGGCGCAGCACTTCTTCTTTCTCCGAAGCAAGAACGAAGACCGTCTCCGACAAATTCATCTCGCGTGCGATTTGCTGCATCTGCTCGTCGGTGATTCCTACGGCGTCGGGAAAAACTGCGAGCGGATTCCCGCAAAAAGCCCGATCGGTGAATACATCCAGTTGAATAAAGGGATAAGAGCCCACGCTGGTTCATCTCACTTTCAAATAGATTTGGTCGAGAATGATCGCGGACGTGACGACCTGGGTCAAGCGCGCGCGTGGACCGCATATCAAAGCTTACGTTGATTTCCAGCTCAGAACGCCAAACTATTAGCTGCTGGTCTACTCAGTAGGACTCGTCTAGAATGTGCCATTAGCAGCGCTGCCAGCAGACATTCTTAAACCGCACGGGTTTACTGAAAACCTGGTTTGCGCGCACCAGAAATATTTCCGGCAGTCTTAGCAATACTCCTGGACAAATTTTCGAGGGCGAATTAGGGCGAAGATTGAGAGCAGGATGAGTCCGATGATCATGGGAACAAGAGCCCAGGGGAGAAGCGGTAGATAGAACAGGCCGGCAAAACCTATGACAGCAGTCAAGGTCAAGGCATAGCCGATGAAAGACAGCCAAAGATCCAATCCATAGAAGGTCAACGCCAGCAGGGCCGCAGTCACGAAGCTAAGTTCCCATTTGAGAATCGCGGCCGTATGAATTGCATTAACTGCCTGTTGATCCAGTAACTGGTTCAGATCGAGTGCATTCAATACATTTAAGATGGCGAGGTTCTCGCGGATGTCAAAGACTGCCGCACCCACACCACAAACTCCAGTGATGCACGCCAGATATACCGCCCACGGGCAGCGACGACGCGCGAATAGTGAGCTCACCGCAACGTAGAGCAATGCGTAGCAAAATATGAAAACAAAGTCGCGCCCCATCTCCAATCGCATGGCGAGTCGATTCTGCGAATTGACGGAATTGTTCGCCTCCCGGCCAAGAATGACGGGCAATTGTTCGGGAGTCTGAAGGAACTCCATCGCTATCACCTGCTGGGAAAGCTGGAAGGGCGAGTTGGCAGTGTCTACAATCTTCGGTGGGCGAAAATCTCGACTTGCGCCGTTCCAGATGCCGATTGCCAGCATCAGCATAGCGAGCAGCCCAACTATCCTGACGCCGAGAAACCATTGCCTCTTCCGCTTTGGGAAGAGTACTTGGTCGGTTCTCGTTACGTTGCGAATTGTTTCCAGCTGAAAGCTGAGCGTCCTGCCAGGAATAGATAGTTGTTTTGCGAATCTCATATTGGTGTCTTTCAGCAGAAGTCGCCTGTGCTTGTCCGCACCGGAGAATTCCTAAAAGATGCGAGCCAGCCAATCTCTCAGTGGCTTTAACCACAGCTGAGCCGCTTGAACCCAATGTTCGAGAGGTTTCAGCCAGGCTTGAACCCTTGTGGCTACACCCATGCCGAACAAATCGCCCGCACCTATCCCCGCCAGGACTAGAACCAAACCGACAACAATCACGCCGAGCGCATATCTCCAGCCTTTTCTGCCGCGCATTTTGTCGCGCAATAGCAGTACCGCGAGATTGACGGAGACAGTGAGCCCAAAGATCTTCCAGGCGAAGTTTTGCAGATCCGTAGGGGCAGAGAACAGGAAACAGGCAATGAGCAGCAGCAGTTCCAGAACGTAGAGCACCTTGAGCCAATGAAACATGAGCAGGTTCAAGATGCTGTTGGGCACCGCCACTTCGACCAAGCCCCAGAACACCTGACCAAGCCGGGCAATCCAAGCCAGGCTTTTTCCGTCCAGGGCGTTGTGATTGGCGATGTCTTCAAGAATATGACCGATAACCTGAGTTGATCTGGAGACAGCGCGAAGCATCGTCTTTGAATCAAGCTGCCGATTAACTTCGTAGCCGGTCGTAATGAAGTTTAAGAGTTCGGTGTCTTCCAGGCTGTTACAGATGAGCTTTTCAAGTCTCTTCTGGACCGAAGAATCGCTGCTGGCAGCTTTGACCACTTTCTCAACCGCCGCCTTAATCGGCTCGCCCGCGCTCGCTCGCGCAAGCGCGTGGCTCATGAGTGTGCGAAGCTCCTTTCGGTTTTCGGGGGGAAGCTCTTCAATCAAAATCGCCGTGTGAGCTTGCTTTATCAATTCATTGCGCACATCTTCGTTGACTACGTCGGGCAGGAGAGCAGTGATCAGCCGTTCGGCGCCGTCCAGGCGTCCCCACATGATGTCGTTTTGTCGCCAGGTGCGATCAAGAAATGCTCCAAAGTGATGGAGCGCGGTGCCGGCAAGTTTGCGGCGCCCGGTTCCGTCTGGACTATCCCTTTGCTCCCGCCGTTCGTTGATCAGGCCGACGGCATCTTCGGGACTGATGCGGATCACCTCGACCACATTTGCCTCGCCAACATCAGTTCCATAAGCGATGGGAAAGGTAATCTGATCAAAGTCATCAAACTGACTACAATATCGCCACAGGTATTCGCGCACGCTATTAGCGTGAGCACTCAACGGATCCGGAAGGGGACAGGTTTCGTCTCCCTTCGGCAGAGACTCGGTGGCTTTTAGTAATTGCATGCAGCTCGCCCACGTGGGATCGACCACAGTTTGCTTGAGTTGCTCTTTTAGTTTATCCGCCGCGTCCTTAAAGCTTCGCGCGAAAGTCGGGTCATCAAAGAGTCTCGCGGCGCGTCTTACGCACTCATCTTCGTTAAGGCGTGAAAAATCCGGCTCAGTGGAATCAGACTCAGTCGGCAAACCGAGTAGAACGCGGATCGTGTCAGGCCCTAAAGATATCTTCTTAATCCTTCCGGCCACGCTGTCGTCGCCGTTAGTGTCGTCCGTTGATTGGATTTTTCTGCCGGCCTTTCTCACGTCCTTGTAGATTAGGTTGAGCTGACATTTCACGAAGATCAGGAAGCTATGAATTGAGCTCTTTTCCTCCTCAGTCAGCTCTGTATACTTCAAAGGGTTGTAGAAAAGTTTTTCCAACCGGCAAAGAACGGCCGCCTCCTCCTTGTTGATTCTTTTTATGTCGACACCATCTCCGTTTGCTTTGCGCGCCGGCAGTGTTTTGAGTCTTAGCAACTGGTCAAGTCTGCGACGGATGAAATTCAAACGACGGAGCCAATAGTTATAGTCGTAGTGGACGAGTAACTGATTGGCTGTGTAGTCGGTCTTCTTGTCACCTGCGTTTGAGGTGACCGCCATGTCACACGGCCCGAATGGCGCAGGCGAGTCAGCTCCCTGATCCTGTTTCTCGGCAGCAGCTACTTTCCGGTGATAGTCGGGATAGTTTTTTTCGCGCCAGGCGCGAATCAAGACACGAACGGCAAAGAACTGGGCCGAATCGCGGTCGAGATTTCTGACGCGCGCAATCAATTCCGCCAATTGATCGGTAACCGCGGCAATCCGTAACCGACGATAGGGAAGATAATAGACGCCAAACTTTTCCACCATGCCGGCCATGTCGAGTTTTTCCCACTCATCATCTTCCATTATCGGCCGCTGCCGCTCCGCCCTGTCCAGGTCGGCTTCGACTGCGGTTGTAATGCGGTTGAGACGATTAATGAGTACATTCCGCTCGATTAGGCGCTGCAAATCTTCTCGAATCGTTTCATAACCGGGCAGATCGAGCAGGGCGGCTTTGACATTCTCGATCGCATCGGGCTTGGCGTTTTTAATCACCTCGTCCTCGGGATGTTCCGGAGACGGCTCGATGTAGATCAGCTTGCGATCGACCGGCCGCGAAGCATAGCGACGGGCAAGCGTCTCGGTCGCGTAGGTGAAGGGCTTATTATCAAGATACCCGCCGTCTCCAAATGAGCGGGTGGTGTAACAAGTCTTTTGCTCGCTACCGGCAATGGCATTCTCGCTGAAGAACCGTTCCCACTTCTCTTTCATCTTCTCCGGGTCAGCGCCCCGGTAATTCTTAAACGTCGCCAACACTTCGTCGATATCGCAAAGTCTCATGGGCTCGAAGGCGAACGGAAATGACGACGTACAGCGCGCGGTGAAGGCCATGAAGGGATTGTTCTCGCTGATGAAGTCATTACACTGGTCGCCCATTGCTTCCACGGACCCATACTTGAAATGAAAAACGTTGCGATGTCGTCTTTCATAGACAACTGCGTCGCTGAGCTTGATTGGCACAGGCGCGCCTTCAATGTCGGTGGCAGTTATGTACAGATCCAATTCATCAACATAAGGGGAGCGGAAGTCTTTGTTACGGGGATCGCCATCGTCCATATCATCGAGAGACTTCAACAGTTTAAGATACATGCGCCGACTGTTGAGGAGCGATTGCGGGGGCTGCTGGTTCTCCAGATGCAAACCCATGACCGAGTTCTTGTCGTTGATGAGCAACCCGATGTCGCCTTCGTTAATCCACAACTGCTTTAGTTGGTCTATGCTCCGGTCATTCACCAGAGCTTTAGCGAGATAAATCGCATTAATCCCGCCGGCGGAGGTACCCGACAAAATGTCGACCACTAATCGGGTCTGAGGCGCATCGCTATCGGTGAGCAGCTTTTCCAGCTTGTCTGCCAGGGCAGCCCCTGATTGATCCGTCCCCTTCCGGGGCGCAAGAGCTCGACACTCGGAAAGTAACCGCACATCAGAGAGCAGGTAGCTTAACTTTCTATAAACTCGCTTTGTCCCATTGAGGCCCTGCCCGGACTCGACCGTTGCCGTCGGAACGCCTTTGTCATCCTTGGGTTCCGGCGTGGAGCGAACCATACTGAGAAGTTCCTGTGCGATTCCGTTTATGTAGATCGCCAGAGATACGCCGCCGTACATTACTACCGCAAAGCGCACCTCTTGCGTGTAACTAACTTTGGTTGGGGAAGAAGTTGTCATGTGAGCCTCCGTGAGAATAGCTCTGAGAGTTTGGGACGGAGCGTGTCAAACCGCCGCAGCTTTGAAAACAGCAGGCCTGGGAATTCCCCAAGGCTAGAGAGGCGGCTGTCGCAAAGTACGAGACACCTAAGTACTTAAAAACGCCTGCAAGATATTAGCAAGAGATGGAAAAGTCAATGCACAACTTCGACACTGACGTCAGGAAACCTGGATTGATCCAATCCATTCAGTGACGTTATCCATGATCGTTTCGTGGACCGTCTGCTGTGGTACGCCGAAGCGTTTAGGGACCTTGAAAGAATGATCACCACCCTCGACCACATAGATCTTCGCGGGCAGGCGAAGTCTCTTGATCACCGCGCGGATTTCTTCCTCGGTTCCGAATGCATCGCGCGCGCCCTGAACGAACAGCATCGGCGCCTTAATGTCTTTCAGATGCTCATCGCGCAACTTGTCGGGACGCCCCGGAGGGTGCAGCGGGTAGCCGAGAAAAACCAAACCAGCAACGCGATCCGCCTTCGCTGCCGCGACCTGCGACGCAATTCGCCCACCCATGGACTTTCCACCGATCACCAGATGATTCTTTTTCAGCTTGCGGTGATTGAGCGCTGCATCGATCACCGCCGCGTAGCAGGATTCAAGCCGCGCTTTGGGATCGGGCACGTGGCGGCCTTGCTCTGTATAAAGAAAGTTGAAAGTCAATGCGTCAATTCCACGCGCGGCGAGACCGGTGGCGGCCATGCGAATGAACGCGCTCAACTGGTTTGCGCCCGCGCCGTGGCCCAGCACCACCGTCACCCCCACTCGTTCGCGCTTCGCCGCCGGATACAGCAGGGCCGTCACGCTCTCGCGGTCGTTAATTGGGACGCTGAGTCTTTCCGGTTCCATTGGTTCGCAGTTCGAAAATGCGCAAATCCGAATGCGGCACAATATTAAACCTCTGGGGCAACTGTCAATTCAGGGCTCTATCGTGTTTGTTTGCAAGCTCGAGCGTGAGGCAAAGAATGGACGGACGCTGACTCGGCTGCGCGGGTGTGAAGCAACTTGGGAAAACCGGTAATTGATTCTCTTAAGTTGGACGAGTCGCGGGACAGATTCTCGCCCTCAACCGCAAAGGCTTAGAACTGCTTCACGGCGTCCCGATATGCCTTTCCGCTTGCTCCCGCAAATCTTCAAACGAACCGGGATCGCCTTCGCCAAAAATCGTCTTAACCATATGCGAACCCAGCATGCGATAACTTTCAAATTGGGATTCGCTAAACCATTGGTCTACGATCGTATCTTGCGGAAAAGCAGGGTCGCTCTTGTGATAGTTGAGCACATCGGCTGGTTCGCTGCGATTCAGCGAAGGCTTGATGTATATCAACACTCCGTCATACTCCGAGTCAGGCGCTTTGCCATCAAGTTTGTCGACACACGAATAGAGAATCTTGCCGACCGCGCAATACCTGTTCTTAAGATCTGGCTCTTTTCCAAACTTCATTTCTCCTATTTCAATCGGCACGCCGAAGTCCACGCGAATCTGGCGGATCGCAGTAGCCAACGCCTCGAAGCCATACTCAGGATCGGTACTGGCATCGCTCACGACGATAAAGCGGCAACGCCGCAAAATCATCTCGTAAAGGCCAAGATTATCGAAGTGTCCGCCGTCCGAGAGATAGACGTAAGGACTTCGGGCATCGGTCATCCCCAATGCTTCCGCGACGATCGGGCGGACCGATTGAGTGGGCGAGTCACGATCGAAAGTTGGCCGGTTGAAAGTCGTCGAATTGCCACTGCCGGCAACCCCGGGGTTTCCGAGCCAGAACCCGAGTCTCACATTGAAGAGCGTCATGATGAAACGGACCACCGGCGAAGTCATCATATAACCCATGTTAGGGCTGGCCGCCGCGCCTGAAATGGCCGTGGAAGTTGCGAGTGAGATACCACCCGCGCCGCCGTAGTCTCTCGAGTTACGATATCCGAGCCAATAACTGCCCGAGTGCAGCGGCGAGACGGTAAACGACTCGGCTTTGCGATCCTGCCACTCCAACTTGTCGCCGCCCGCCAGATTCAGGGTTATGTTGACGACGTGTAGAGGCCTCTGCTTCAACTCGTACATTTGCAAATTGTCTTTGAGATCAAAGTCTGTGAACCAATTCTTGGTCTCGTCTCGCACTTTTTTCGCATCTTTCTCATCGTCTTCCTCATCCTCTTTTTGCTTTCTGGAAACGCCAAGGTAGGCGCGCATCAGGCGGTTGCGCCAGTAGTAATGCAGCGAAAACCTGTTGGTGTTAATAAAGCGACCGAGCACCCAGCCGGCGAGGGCGATGATGATCGCTATCGCTACCAGGAGCCTACCCGGCGTGTCATAAATTATCGCTCGGGGATCGTTCGCGTTTAGTGCAATTGGTCGGGCGTGGAGCACCTTGCCGGCCCATTCGCCAAAACTCGACGCCAGAATCCAATTGGTAGCAAGTGCGAGCATGATTAACAGATAAACGCCGAAAATTACAGCCGCGAAGGGTATCGCGATTGATAGCAACTTTGCCTTCCAGCCCGTGTCCTCCAATTCATCTCCCTGGGCCAACGTCTTCGAACTGTAACCGCCTAAGAGTGTAATCGCGCCTGAAGCAATCCCCACTGCGGTCGTGCCCATTCCTTTCAGGCTCGACCACGACGAAGGCTTTTGCGGTAACAGCAACGCGCAACAATCTGCAAAGGTGCGGGGCTCCTGGGACGCGCCGGGGCTAGAGCCAGGCCAGAGTTGCGCCAGCATATCCACAAACAGCGAAGGGCCAAACAGCACGACCAGATGGAACAAACTCCAGCCAATTACCACAATCAAAATCCAGGCGCCCGACCGCGCCCACCACTCTTGATCGTCGACATCGGTGAAGCGACTGGTGAAACCCGCGATGAGTGTTCCGCCGAGAGTCAACAGTATCAATAAGAGTGGTACGGCCAGACTCGCGTACGTGCGCGCAACTGCCACGCTCAGATCCAGCGACTTCAAAGGCTCAAGTGTGACTAACCACCAGGTCACCAGGCCGGTAATCGCAAAAGCGATCGTGATCAGAACCGTGGCCGCGGCGTAAAGGCCAAGGGTAAGCGCCCAGCCGCTGGGACGCCTCACACTTTCGTCGTCGCCCTCTTTCCTGGCGCGGACTCGCGCTATAACTCTCAGGATCAGGTAAAGGGACCAAGGCAGCGCCGGTAGGAGCAAAGCAAACAGAGTAAACTGCCACTTACCAGGCTTTTGATCGCCCAGGCGAACCCAATAAGTCGTCAACGCCATTGATGAAATGACCAATGGAAGCAGGCAGAGACCGATGAACCAGCCTTCGCGAAGATTCAGTTGCTTCGCGCCGGGCAGATTGAGCCCTATATAGGTCAGGGCAATAACTGCCGCAACGAACCCGATTATCAGGCAATAGTTCGCGCTGAGGTATTGACTCTTTACAAAAGCGACCCAGATTCTGGGCACCATCAGGACCGCCACGATCACCGGAACAAAGACCATCCAGTTGAGCAACAAGTTGCGCACATACACGGCCAGCAGCGTCCACGTATCGACCGAGAGCAATCCCTTCCTTGGCGTCAGGTAGTTTGCAAAGACTCGCAGGTTGTACAGTGGATCGGGCTCAGGCTTGAGCGGATCAGTCGGTGGGTCGGCCAACTGATTCGCAACGCTCACAACGCCTCCGTCATCGCGATAAATCCATGCCGTTAGCCAACCGCCGATAAAACCGCCGCCTGAGACGGTCGACAGGTAATCAAACTTTTCGAGCAGCTTGCAGCGCGCCAGTCCCTGAAGAACACCAAGATTGAATGTGGCGCTGCGAACTCCCCCACCAGAGAGACACAACGCGGAACGCTTTTTCGGCAACCTGCGGCAAAACGCGTACAGAGTTGGGACGAGTATCTTGCTGAGTTCTTTTTTGCACTTCCATATCACGTCGGATAGATCTTCACCTGAAACGTCGACTTCTATTTCTTCACGTTTACAAATCAATTCGATCTGCTTCGGGGCATAGGTTGGCAGGTCTCTGATTTCCTCGATTCTCTCCTCCAGTTCGTTCCAGCTCATCCCGCCCGGGGCCGCAGCATCATCATCCTGCATGTTCTTAGCCGTTAGAGTTTCATCGATGTTGGGACTTGTGGTTTCAAGTTCTTCGAAGAGAACTTCGGCGAGCGTGAGTGGAAATTCTGATTGCGAGCTTGGCATGATCGAGTTCGCTCCTGTTCTGCCTTCGCATCAGGCGATGAGGCCGTCATAGAGTCCGGGTAAATCCCAACCGGAGTTGAACAGACTGCAAGAACAATTTGGCTGGTACAGGAGGGATGCGGCAAAACGCAGGCTCTTGAGGACCAGCCGGAAAACCTTCCCTGAGTGCAGGGACAATATGTCAATCCGCGCACCCGCGTCAATGTTTTTGCCACATCGGCGTTGGCAAGTTAAGGCTTTGTCTGGTTAGCGCGCCTGCTTGCATTCCAGGTGCACGGTCATCCGGCAGTCAAACCAACTGGCTCTGAAAAGTCCAGTGGCTCGTTCTGGTCGAGCCGATTCGAGAGCGATTTCCCATCAATAGATATGTGGACTTCCCGGCGGGAAAGTGCTATTTAGCTTTCTCATTCTTCAACCCTTGCAACTCTGGACTCTTTCATGAAACGTCAGGCCATCGCTTACTGCCATGTCGCCTTTTTTTTGTGCAGCATATTTCCCTGCCGAGTGGCGGCTCAACAGCAAAACTGTGCGCCGCCGGTGGCGCTACCTGTTTCGACTGAATCAAACATTTTCACCGAAAAGCAGGAGGTCTATCTTGGCGATGCAATAGCGGAGCACATACAGCGCAACTACCACGTGATCGAAGACCCCGACGTTATCCTCTATTTGACCCGCATTGGCGAACGCTTGACCAAACACTTGCCGTTGAACCGGCTCCAATTTCAATTCTTTCTGGTAGACATACCGGATGCGAACGCTTTTGTGTTACCGGGTGGGCGAATCTATGTATCGCGCAAACTTGTGGCCGCGGCACAAACTGAAGATGAACTCGCCGCTGTGATGGGGCACGAGCTGGGCCACCTGGTTGCTCATCAATCAGGCATCGACACCACGCGCATGTTCAGAGAGGTGCTGGGCGTAACCAAAGTCGGAGACCGGCGAGATGTTTTCGACAAATACAACCAGTTGCTCGAAAATCTCAGACGAAAACCCGAAGCATTCAAACCTCAGGATCGCGAAAAAGGTCAGCTTACGGCGGACCAGGCCGGCTTATTTGCTGTGGTCTCGGCGGGCTATGATCCGGCAGCGATGGCCCGCTTTTGGGATCGCATCAACGAGACGAAAGGTAAAACAGGCAGTTGGTTCTCTGACCTGTTTGGGACGACTCGACCTGAACAGAAACGTCTGCGCGAGATGATTAAGGTCGCCGATGCCGTGCCTTCAGGTTGCCGGCAACCGGGTGCCGCCAATCAATCTGAAGACTTCAAGCAATGGCGATCACAGGTAATTGCTTACAACGGTTTGGGGCGAAAAGAAGCGCTGCATGGCGTCCTCTCTAAACTACAACTCTCGCCGCCGCTGCGGAGCGACATCATTCATTTACGTTTCAGTCCCGATGGACGGTATCTGATAGCGCAGGACGATTCCGGTATTAACGTTCTCGCGCGCGAACCTTTTGGGCCGCTCTTCCGCATCGAAGCACTTTACGACACTTACTACGCTAACTTCACCCCCGACTCACAAGAGATAGTCTTCTATACCGACAACCTTCACGTGGAAAGGTGGAGCGTGGCCGAAGCAAAGCAGCTCGACGTCAAAGAGGTAGTGATTCGCAAGGGCTGTCTGGAGACGGAGCTCTCGCCCGATGGAAAGTTGCTGGCGTGTCTGGGCCCTGATTTTGATTTGAGCCTCATCAAGGTCGAAACCGGCGAGGTCACCTGGCATAAGAAAGACTTCTATGCGCCCAACTATTTCCAGTACCTCTCAATCTACGCCGAGTTGTATGTGCGCAAATCCGATAGCAGCGATCTTAATCTCGCCTTACTCAACATGCGCTTCTCACGCGACGGTCACTACTTCGCCGCGGGTTATCACGGCCCTCTTGAATTCAGAAGAAGCATGGTGGGTGACGTCGGAGAGGTCATCGATACGGCCACACTCACCAAAGTTCCCATCCCTGTTTCGTTAAGGAAGTTGATCGCGGGCGGTTTCATCTTTATGGAGAATGATCAACTGGTAGGTATTAACCGTGAAAACGTTAAGAAGTCAGCCGTGGTGAAATTCCCCTCCGGCGAAGTGTTGGCTGAACTTGAATTGTGGCGCCAGGGAATGACCGCTGCTACGCGCGGCGATTACTTGCTGATTCGCCCAATCAAAGATTACCCATTGGGCGTGATGGACATTAAGAGGAAAACGATTTCGAAGGTAAACGAGCGGGCCGCCTTGGATATCTACGATCCGTACTTTGTCGCCGAGATGCGCAACGGGCAAGTGGGTCTATACCGTCTGGAGAAAAACGAATTAGTCGGCACGACCGTCTTGTCCAATATTACTTTGGGGCGCTTGCGAGTGGCGGAGCTTTCGCCCGACATGAAATGGCTGGCCCTGTCCGGGCGTTCGCGCGGCGCAGTCTGGAACCTGACGAAGGGCGAAGCAGCCCTGGCACTGCGCGGTTTTCAGGGTGGTTATGTAAACGACGAGGGCTACTTCTTTGGCGACTTTCCAAAATATGAGGAAGCCGAAAGAAATGTCGCAAAGTTCAACCTGGCGACTGGAGACATCGTCCCGGGACCAAAGATCGAAGGCCGCACCTCTCACCAGTTTGGTCAATATCTGTTTACCACCAAGTCCGCCAGGGCAAACGCCAAACAGCAGGAGGATTTCGAGGCCGTCGATAAGTCCGCGCCGGTGAACGTTGACTACCGTAAGAACGTGATCATTGAAATGTTCGACGCGCGCACTATGAAATCGTTGTGGGCAAAGACTTATCCGAAGGAGGCGCCGCGGGTTTGGGTTGCGCCCAACAACGGAATGCTCGCGCTGGTTTGGGACGTGCAGGATGAAGCCGCCATAACAGAGATCAAGAGCGATGCCCGGCTGGCTCAGCGTCAATTGACCATGAAGGAGAAGGACGGCGACTACTTCCTGAAAATTCTGAACGCCCAGGATGGCAATGAGATCGGCAAGCTGCTGATTGAAACCGGCAAAGGATCCTTTCGACTCTCAAACGTTTTTGCCGCCGGCGATTGGGTAATCATCACAGACACACAGAATCGTGTCCTGGTCTATGCGCTCAAAACCGGCGAACAGAAAGGAAGGGCCTTCGGCAGTTATGCCACGGTCTCTTTGGCTAACAACCTTCTCTGCGTAGAGAATGAAACGGGGAAACTGGCCGTCTATGATCTCAACACGATGGAGAAGCGCGATGAATTTGTTTTTTCCAGTCCGATCTCAATGCTACGCTTCAGTCAAGACGGCCGGCGATTGTTCGTGCTGACCGTAAATCAGACCGTCTATCTACTGGATGTTTCCTCGCTGGGAAGTATTGCGGCGAAGGGTTGACCTCCGCCGACGCGACTTGCGACGCAATGGGCCCACCGATGGATTTCCCTTCAACACCAGACGCTTCTCTTGCAGCTTCCGGTGATTGCGCGTGTATATCAGCGCCGTCACTCTCTCGCACTGGTTACTTGTAGGATTAGTTCCATTTCGCATCGAGCCTGCTGCCGTCCCAGGCAAAAGAATGAACCAAAGCCAGCGAAGGCTCGTATGCTTGACTTGTCTGGTAAGAAGCAATACAAACGCCCGGAATCCGATCGGAATCAGTTCCGAAGCCTGCAAGATTTTCTAAGGAGACGAACATGGTGAGATGTCTACTCGCAGCGTTGCTGCTCGCGT
>Ga0193725_1000417_pt1 | contig 12805 bp, 11 predicted proteins | sample H2a2metaG_FD_143058 | JGI IMG/M metagenome (GOLD analysis project Ga0193725, IMG submission 143058) | Soil microbial communities from a riparian zone of the East river system, Colorado, United States - H2a2 | ecosystem: Environmental > Terrestrial > Soil > Riparian zone | place: USA: East River... | reverse complement strand
GGGGGTGGAGATGGGAAGCCACCGGCCGAACGCCGCATAGAGCCACCATTCCGGCAACCGGCCCACGAACGTCGCGAGGATGTAGCGCTTGATGGGGTAGCGCGTCAGGGGCCCGAGAATCCGCGCCGGCCAGTACGGCAAGGGCGTGAACGCCATGAGCACGATCGCCCAGAAGGGGCTCAGCTCGAACAGCTCGACGCTCTTCCGGACCCAGTAATTCGAACGCACGCGATCGAGCTTGGGATGGAAGACCGCGTACTCGTGGAGGTAGTAATTGAGGTACTCCATGTAGCACGCGCCCAGGGTCGCGATGAGTCCCACGACGAAGGGCGGGTACACGCGCGCCGCCACGAACATGACGGGCTCGAAGAAGACCGGGAACAGCGGCGAGAGCGGGCCGTTCATCACCACCGAGATGACGAAAAACCCCACGAGCCCCGCGATCTCGGGCCACCGCAGCGCCGGATAGATCGCGAGCAAGCACAGCACGCCGGTGACGCGGATGACCGCGTCCCACTGCGGCGTGCCGTGTTTCTTGACGAGCGCTTGACCGAGGGTCCGGAGCACTCGGGTTAGGCGGACACCACATACAGCCGGTAGACGAAGAATGCCAGCACGGCCCCCTCGAGCACCCACGCCATCGGCTGGCGGTAGTACCCGATGAGCATCTGCCAACCCCAGTACCCGGTGTCCTTGAAGAAGGCGAGCGTGAACTTCTTTTTCGAGAACGGCCAGAGCAGCGGTAGCCCCACCGTACTGCCGATGTCGGCCGCGTAATGCGCGAGGATCGCGATGAGCGCGAAGAGCGCGTAATGCGGCGAGAACAACGCCACGATGCCGCTCACCACCAACGCGAACAGAATGCTGTGCGTCACCGTGCAATGGAATTCGGGCTTGGCGAAGCCGGCTTTCACGACGAGCGAATCGGCGTTCGGCAGGAAGTGCATGCCGAGACAGAACACCCCCATCTCGGGGCTCCAGTCGTAGGTGGCGATGGCGAGCGCAAGTGGGACGTGACCGGCTTGAACCCCTTTCTCCGGAGAAAGGGGTTCGAACCGCCGAGACTCGAGCGAGCGATACGCGGCCACGACCACGGCGAGGTCGTGGCGCGCCGCCGCCAGTGACATTTCCGGTTGGCGACGCTCGCGCACGCACTCGATGAAGTGGCGCAGCATCGCCCGGTAGCCCATCAAGTCGCGTACACCGGGGAAGCGGAGCCGAGTGCGCCGTCCCGTGACGAGCGCGAACAGACCGTTGCTTTCAAACGTGATGTTGCCCTCGGTGCCGTAGATCTTCGAGAGCCCCAGGCCCGCGAGCCGGTTCGTGACGCTCCACGCGTGCAGCAGCTTGCCGACCGCGCCTCCCTGAAAGCGCACCAGGACCTCGAGGCCGTCTTCGAATGGGGCAACGAGGGGACGATCGACCTCGGGCCGGGCGGCGCACACCTCGCGCACCGCGCCTCCCAACCGGCAAAGATAATTCACCCAATGAACGCCGCCCTCGAGCAGCGCCCCCCCGCCCATCAGCTCCGCGTCGGCGCGCCAGCCGGTGGGGCGCTGGCGCCCAGCCCGGTTCAGCTCCACGAACAGCACCTGGCCCACATCACCGCGCTCGATGTGCTGGCGCAGCACGCGGACCGCCGGCTTGAAGTGATAATTCTCCGCGACCATCGCGATCGTTCCCGCGGCACGCACCGCCGCCGCAATCTCGGCCAGCTCGGCGAGCGTGCGCGCCACGGGCTTTTCGATCAGCACGGCCTTGCCGCCGCCCGCGGCGAGGCGGGTGTGTTCAACGTGGAACGCCTGCGGCGTGCAGATGAACACGGCATCGACCCGCGGGTCGGCGCACGCCGCCTCGTAACTGCCGAACGCTCCCACGCCGCCGTATTTCCGGTTGTAGGCCTCGGCCTTCTCGAGTGAGCGGCTGGCGTAGAGCAGCTCGATCCCGCCGAGCGAGCGTGCGACCCGGCTGTGCGTGCGCGCAACCTTGCCGCACCCGAGCAGGCAGAGACGGGTCGGATTCACGCCAACCGGTCCCACTCGGCGACCAGGTGCTCGCCGACTCGGAGCGCGTTCGCCGCGACCGTGAGACTCGGGTTCACCCCCCCCGAGCTCGGCATGAAGCTCGCATCGACGACGAACAGGTTGGGGACGCCGAACAACCTGCACCATGGGTCGAGTGCGGCCCGCGCGGGGTCGGCGCCGAAGCGGCACGTCCCCAGGGCGTGCGAGAACGTGTTGATCGGCTTGCGTACGCGGATCAGCGCGCCGGCCTTCCGCAGGACGCGGGTCCCCTCGCGGTAGAGCGCGCTGCGCGCCTGCCGGTCGCGCCGCGAGTAGCGATGAAAGACGCGCGGGATCGGTGCGCCGTACGAGTCGGTCAGGGCGGGATCGATTGCCACACGGTTGTCGGGATCGGGCAGGTCCTGCCCGATGCACAACAGGAACACCAGACGATCCGCCGCCTTCGCACCCAGGGTACCGATCGGGAAACCGCCCTCAGACGCGATGTACTCGGGCGGCGGCACCTGGAGGCCCTGGATCATCCCCCAAGGTCCGGGTGGAGAACTCCGCTGGCCCCCAAAATAGAAATCCGTCAGCGCCACCTGTTTATGAAACACGCGCTCGGGGTTGGTGCGGGCTCCAAAGATCCCGATGACGATCCCGGAGCAATGCCGCATGAGACAGCGGCCGATCCAGGCGCCGTTCGGTTCCACGGCCCCGAACCCCGAGGCAAGGAGTAGCGCCGCCGACGGGATCGCGCCGGCGCTGACGACGCAGACGCGGCACGCCACGGAGAAACGCTCGCCGGTCGTAGTATCGAGGCATTCGATCTCCGATACGCGGGCGCCATTCCGCCGCAGGCGCAGCGCGACCGTGCTATGCAGCACCGTGGCGCCGGCGGCGATCGCCTGCGGCAGCACGGTGACCGAGAGATCGTTCTTCGCGCCGATCTTGCACGGGAACAGGTCACAGGTGAGGCACTGCACGCACGGCCGCCGACCGTCGGTGGACGCGTAGTTGATCGCGAGGGGGATGGGAAACGGTTTCAGACCCAGCGCCTCGGCCGCCGCCGCGACGCGGCGCGCCGGCGCCGAGAACGGCGGCGGCGCGGCTTGGTACGGTCCGGACCGCTGCGGCTCACAGGGGTCGCATCCAGCCACACCGGCGACGCCGAGCAGCCGCTCCGCTTGGTCGTAGAACGGCGCAAGGTCGGCGTAGCCAAACGGCCAGTCCACCAGGTCCGAGCACACGTCGGGGTAGCGCTGGCGCAGCCGGAAGTCCCCTTCCCGCAGGCGAAATGACGCCGCCCCGTAAAACACCGACTTGCCGCCGACGGCTTCATCAGGGAAGAATCGCGTGCGGCCAAACCCCGTGCGCGGCGTCTCGAACGGTGAGGCGCTGCGGTATTTCCGGTCCATCAGGATGCTCCGCACGTCCCACGCGGAGTCGTCCCGATCGACCCAGCGCCCCCGCTCGATCAGGAGCACGCGCAGGCCAGCACGCACGGCGGCGAGCGCCACCATGCTGCCGCCGAACCCGGTCCCGATCACCACCAAGTCCCAGCTGCGCGTCATAGGAGGTCCTAAATAAAGCGAAACGGCCCCGGGACGCATCCCGGAGCCGTGTCGGCAATCATCGGTACGGAAACCTTACTGCACCGTGATGGCGAGCCTCATCCCCAACGCCACGTGGGGAACGCAGTACCCCTTGTACGTGCCCTTCGCGGCATTCGCAAACGACACCTCGTACGTGTCGTTCGGGTTCATCAGGAACGGGCCCGACAGGTTGTCGATCGTGTTCGGCATCCCCGCCGCCAGTGTGGCCGCCGCGCCCGCCGGGATCGAGTCACCCCAGAAGGCGACGTTGTGCATGCCGCCGGACACGTTGATGAACCGGACCGTGGTGCCCGGGGCGATCGTGAGCGCCTTGGGCTCGAACGCGGCCACGTTGGTGCCGTTGCCCGTCATCTTGACCTCGACCACAGGACCGGTCGCGGCAGGCGTCGCGGCGGGTTGGCCGGCCGGCGTCTGCGTCTGGTCGGCCTTCTTCTCGCCGCCGCAGGCGAGGGCGCCGAGCGCGACAACGGTCGTGAGCAGAGTGAAGCGCATTGCGAATGACCTCCGGAAACGTTGACTGGTGGGCTTGTGAACGCATTCACAATATAGACGGGGCCCCGGAAAACGGGAGGGCCGGCCGACTCCCGCCTCAAATGTTGCGTTTTTTGCCTTTTCCCCCATCTTGGGGCGCCTTTTTGAGCAGTTTCACAACTCTGTATTGGAGGAGTGACGTGAGAAAACTGGTGTCATTGCTCGCCCTGGTGGCGGGCGCATACACGAGCGGACAGGCGCAGCAGGCCTGGCACACCGAGTTCGGCATCCAGGGTGGCTACACCCGGATCAAGCCGGCCGGCACGGGCGCCAACGATCACATCGACATCTTCGGCCTCCCCGGCTTCGACCTTCCGGGCGTCCTTCCGTCCAACGCATCGCTGTTCGCGATCCTTCCCTGGAAGAACAAAATCGCCATCGAGCTCGGCGTCAGCGCGAACCAGGGGAACACCATCGCCCTCCTCGGCGACGCGACATTCTTCACCCTCGATGCACGGGCGAATTACGCGATCACACCCAAGTTCTATGGCGCCCTGGGCGGCGCCCTGAATTGGGTCGAAGCTGGCGGCCAAAGCGAGACGCAGCTCGGCGTGCAGGCGGGGGTAGGTTATCGCTTCCCGTTCGTGGCCGGTCTCCGTGGCCGCGTTGAGGCAAACGCCCTCTTCGTTGCGAAGGCTGAGCTCCTCGGACCGAGCAACTCCTACTCGGTATCGTTTGGCGTGTCCAAGGAACTTGGCGCGCGAGGCCGTGGAGCCGCACCAGCTCGCCGCGCTACCAGCCGTGCCTGGCAGCCGATGTTCGGTGTCCAGGGCGGGTACTATCGCACGCACGCTGTCGGCGGCGGCGCAGACCTCACCGGCATTTCGCTCCCGGGAATGGGCGGCGGTCTCTCGATCCTGGGGACGCCTATCGGCGCCCCGCCCACACTGTTCGCCGTACTCCCGATCGGGAAAAAGATCGCGATCGAGCCCGGCGTTGATCTGCGCCGGTTCCAAACGGGTGGCACCACCGTCTTCGGTGGCAACCTCGCCACGCGTCTGGATTACGCCGTGTCGGGTGGCTGGTACGGCGCCCTCGGCGGCAACCTGCTCTACTTCAAGGCCACGGGTGCGGGCGCGGAAACGATCACCGGCGTGAACCTCGCCTGGGGCTACCGCTTCCCGCTGACCTCCGGGCTGGGTGGGCGCTTCGAGTTGAACTACACGATGATGGGTAAGAACGACAACCTCGGCGTGCGCCCGCTCAACACGATGGGCTTGCAGTTCGCCGTGACCATGCCGCTGCGCTAGAGCGTCACGCAGGGATCAGGAGGACGCGCGGCCCCCGGCAACGGGGGCCGTTTGCGTAGTGTAGATTCTGATTCCATGCCGTCCGCTTCGCTTCCCCAGATCCCGCCGCAGGAGCTCGCGGAGCGGCTCGATCAGGGGGAGCCACTGCAGGTGCTCGACGTGCGCGCCGCCGAGAAGGTCGCTGCGGGGCACGTCATGCTCGGATCGGCGCTGGACTTCCGGGCGATGCCGAACGCCAAGCTGCTCGCGTTGTCCTCGCTCGATGACCTGGGGCTCGACCCCAAGCGGCCCGTCGCCGTGATCTGCAACCGCGGCAACTCGAGCAAGCAATCGACGGCGTTTCTGCGCGACCGCGGCTATGAGGCGTTCTCGGTCATCGGCGGCATGGCGGCGTGGGAGACGGTGTACGTGGCGCGGCGGCTGGCGCCCACCCCATCGCTCGCACACGTCGTGCAGCTCGATCGGCTGGGGAATGGCGCGCTGAGCTACGTCTTGGTGTCGGACGGCGACGCGGTCGTCGTGGACCCGGGCCGGCACCTGGATCGCTACGACGCGTTGCTCGGGGAGCTGGGCGCGACCCCCGCCGCGGTCGTGGACACGCACATGCACGCCGACTACCTGAGCGGGGCGCGAGCGGCGGCCGAGCGCTGGCAGGTCCCATACTTCGTGCACGCGGACGACGCGATCTCTCCATATGATGGCACCCCGGGGCGATTCGCTCATCAAGGCCTGTCGGACGGCGACGCGATCGTGTTCGGGCGCGCGACCCTGCGCGCAGCCCACGTGCCAGGCCACACCCTCGGGAGCGTCGCGCTGCTCGCCGACGAGGGGCTCGTGCTCACCGGCGACTTTTTGTTCGTGCGGTCGGTCGGACGCCCCGATCTGGGGGGCCAGGCGGACGCGTGGGCCACGCTGCTCTGGCACAGCCTCGAGCGCGCGCGCCGCGAATGGTCCGGCGATCTCCTCGTGCTGCCCGCGCACTACGCGAGCGAGGACGAACGCCGGGCCGACCGCGCTGTCGCCGCCCGCTTCGATGTCATCGTTGCCACCAATGCCGCGGCCCGCGTCCAGGACAAGGGCGAATTCCTGGCGTGGGTCGATGCCCACCAAACCATGCCGCCTGAGTCGTATCGAACCATCAAGTTGGCCAACCTTGGCCTCGTGGACGTGCCGGATTCAGATGCTGCGGTGTTGGAATCGGGTCCAAATCAGTGCGCAGTGCGCTAGTAGCCATCAGGCATCAGCCGTCGGCCATCAGCAATCAGGGCTTGTGGTTAGCTGACGGCTGATCGCTGACCGCGGCCCGCCCTGTGCAATAGTCCCCCCCCCATACCGTCTCTCCTGGCGTCTCCAACAGGATGTACGCCATGCAGACGCTCAGCCGCGCGCTAGGGCTCGTCATCGCCCTCGCCGCTACGATATCTCCCGCCGGTCGCGCTCAGGGCTGGATCGACCCCATCCGTCCCGTCCCCACCGGGGGGCGGATCGAGCGCATTCGTAGCGCAGTCCAGGTGAGCGTCAGCGGGCGTGTGGCCCGCGTCACTGTCGAGGAGTGGTTCCGCAACGCCGGACCCACCATGGACGAAGGGATGTACCACTTCCCGCTCCCCGGCGAGGCGGTCTTCTCGAGCTACTCGTTGTGGCAGGGGGATCAAGAGCTGCGCGGCGAAGCGATGGACGCCGGTCAAGCGCGCGCCATCTACGAAGCCATTGTGCGGCAGAAGCGTGACCCCGCGCTCATCGAGCTGGCCGGCCAGGGGCTCATCCGGGCGCGCGTCTTCCCAATCAATCCCGGCGAGACTCGCAAGATCACACTCAAATACACGCAAGTCCTCGACCGCGCCGGCGAGGCGTGGCGCTTCCGCTACCTGGGGGACCGTGGTCGTCAGACGGCGCCACGCAGCTTCCGGATGGAGATCGACAGCGCCTCGCGCTTCGGCGATCCGTACTCGCCCACCCACCAGGTCCAAGTCGCGCGCAGAGACAACCGTATCGATGTCACCCTTCCCGACGGCGCTGCCGCAGGCGATTTCGAGTTGTTGGTGCCGCTCGCCCGCGGGCTCGTGGGGCTGTCGCTCGTGACGCAGCACCCGGCCGGCGAAGACGGCTATTTCATGTTGCTGCTGGCGCCGGGTGCGGCCGCCCAGGCCGAGGCGCTCCGCCGCGATGTGGTCGCGGTCATCGACGTGTCGGGGTCGATGTCGGGTGAAAAGATGGCCCAGGCCAAGCTCGCGCTGACCCAGTTGATCGGCAGCCTGCGGGAGAGCGACCGCTTCCGTCTGGTGGCCTTTTCGGGCGGCGTGCGCCGTTACGCGTCCGGGTGGACGACCGCAAGCGCAGCGAACCGCAGCGACGCCGCCACCTGGATTCGCAGTCTCGAAGCGGAGGGCGGCACCAACATCGCTGGTGCGCTCGCCGAGGCGTATGCTGAGGCGCCGGACGCGGCGGCGCTCGGCGTAGTGGTGTTCCTCACCGACGGTCTGCCGAGCGTCGGAGAGAGTGACCCCGAGCGCATCGCCGAGCGCGCCGAGCAGGGGCGCGGCCGTTTCCGGGTGTTCGCGTTCGGCGTGGGTGACGACGTAAACACGTATCTGCTCGACCGGCTCACGGAGCGGGCGCGGGGTACGACAGGGTACGTCCGGCCCGGCGAGAACATCGAGCGGGCGATGGGCGCCTTGTCCGCCAAGGTCGCCAGCCCCGTCCTCACCGATCTCGCGCTCTCGGCGTCGCAAGGCGTCGAGGTGTACGATCTGCAGCCCGGCAGCCTCCCGGACCTCTTTGCCGGCGACGAAATGGTCGTATTCGGGCGGTACCGCGGCGCAGGGAGCGCTGGTGGCGCCCTAAAGGACATGGAACGCACGGTTGTCGTGCGCGGTCGCCGCAACGGGCGTGATGAATCGTTCCAGACGACGCTCATAGACCGTGAGGGGGATGCGCGCTACGTCGAGCAGTTGTGGGCCGCTCGGAAAGCGGGAGCGTTGTCGCGCGAGATCCGGCTCCGTGGGCAGACGAAGGAGCTTATCGATGCCCTGAAACAGCTGGCCTTACGTTACGGCATCCTCACGGAGTACACGGCATACCTGGTGCAGGAACCGAACATCGCCGCGCGACGCGGGTTGGAAGAGCGCGCCCTGAATGCACCGGCGGCGGCGCCGCGCGATCAGGCCGGATCGGGAGCAGTCGCGCAGGCAGAGCGTCAGGACTACCTGCGTGGCGCGGTACACCTCGATGCCGTCGTCGTGACTGGGGTGAACGCTGCGGAGCTCGACGAGGTGCTTCGCGCTCGCTCGGGGATCAACCCGACGCAGCGCGTGGGCGGGCGCCTCTTCATCTGGCGCGACAGCACGTGGACCGATCTGAGCCACGGCGACTCGCTGCGCGTCGTGAGTGTGGCGCCTTACAGCGACGCGTACTTCGCGTTGCTGCGCGCGATGCCCGACCTGGGGCAAGTCGCGGCCCTCGAACCGGCCGTGCTGGTGGCCGGGCGGCGGGCGAGCATCAAGATTGAAGCGGGCGGCAAGACCACCTGGCGGCCCGGTGAGCTGGATGCGTTGATGCGGGACTTCCGTTCCTGAGGCGAAATGCCCGAGGACCTGGCAGAGATCTACCGCAGTACCTACCGCTCGCTCGTGCGCTTCCTGTACCGCAAGGTATGGGACGCCGAGCGCGCGGAGGATCTCGCCCAGGAAGCGTTCGCCCGGGCGCTGGTCCACAAACCGGAGAACGCGCGGGGGTGGCTATTCATCGTGGCGGCCAACATGGCGCGGGACGAAGCGCGCAAGGCGGCGCGGGAACGGCGGCATCTGACGCTCCTCAAAAGCGAGCCCGAGGCCCTGCACACCGAGCCGGAAGACCAGATCGATGCCGAGACGCGGCGCGAACGCGTGCGCACGGCCCTCGATCTGCTCACCCCGCGCGACCGTGAAGCGCTGCTCCTGTGGGACGCCGGGATGTCGTACGACGAGATCGCGGGCCAGACCGGCCTGGCGCGTGGCGCGATCGGAACGACGCTGTCGCGAGCGCGCCGGCGGCTCGTGGAAGCCTATGACGCAGGAAGCGAGGGACAACATGTCGCACGTGGATGACGGCACGCTGCACGCGTACCTCGACGGAGAGCTGCCGCCCGTGGAGCGGGCGCGGCTCGAGGCGCACGTCGCCGAGTGCGCCGCGTGCCGCACGCGGCTCGAGGAGGAGCGGGCCCTGATCGAGCGGGCCAGCGGACTGCTCGGCCTCGCGCAGCCTCCCGAGCGCTTGGCTCCACCTCTTCATCAACTGCGGCGCCCGCGGCTCGCGTGGCGCTTGCGCGTGCCGCTTACGTGGGCGGCCACGGTGGTGCTCGCGCTGGGCATCGGCTACTACGCCGGCAACGAACGGGTCGCCGGAATCGCGTCAGCGCCGGAAGGTCGGGTCGCGAATTCCGCCGTCCTCGACTCCTCCACGACTCTAGACAGGCGGGCGAACGACGCGCTCGCTTACTCCGCCGGCGAACGGCGCCAGCTCGTCACCACAACGCGGCCCCCGGCGCAAGCCGCGCGGCAGAAACAGGCGGCACCCGAGCCCCAGGCCAATGTCGATGGGAGCGTCGTTCGCTCTCAGCTGGATAGTGGAGCCGCGGCGTCCGGAGTTGTCACGTTCCAGCCGCGGGCCGCCCTGCGTCTCCCAGCCGCTCCCGCCCCCCAGCCAGCCACACCACCGTCGAGGGCGTTGCAGGAAGTCACCGTCCAGCCAGGGATTGTGGTGAACGACCTTGCGTCGGCCCGCGGCCGGCTGGTCGCGACCCAGTGGCCGATCATCCGTCGCGGCCCGGCACGGGACATCCTCGGCGCCGAACCGGTCGGCATTCCGGGGCTGGCGGTGCGCAGTATCCGCCGCAGCCCCACCGGCCAGGTGGTGCTGGTGGAGCAGGCAATCGATTCGGCAACGGTGATTCAGCTGTTCCAGGAGCGGGTGGAAGCGGACCAGCTCGCACCGCTCCAGTACCGGAGGTCTGACTCGGCACGGATGCCAGCCGACGTGCGCGGCTTCGCGTGGGGCACGGAGCGGTTGGCTCGGTTCATCGGTGGGGTGCGGGTGGAAATCTCGGGCCCGCTGTCAGCCGATTCGCTCAACCGGCTACTCGAGCAGGTCAAGCCGATCGGGCCGTAACGTCAGGTCCTTCGCCACCCGATAAGCTCCGCGACGACGCTGACGGCGATCTCTTCGGGAGTCACCGCGCCGATCGCCAATCCCACGGGCACGCGCACGCGCTTCAGAGCTTTGGCGGGGACGCCGGCGGCGGTCAGGCCCTTCGTGACCACGGCCTTCTTCCGACGGCTGCCCAGCAACCCCACATACCCGGCGGGCGACGTGGCAATCCGCTCGAGGATGAGCGCGTCGTTGCGATGGCCACGCGTGGCGATCACCACGGCGTCCGCCGCGTTGAGCGGGTAGCGCGCGAGGGCCGCCTCCACGTCGGCCGCGAGCACATCGACCCCCTGCTCGAAGCGGGCGGGATCGGCATACTCCGGCCGATCGTCGATTACGATGACCCGGAACCCCGCGGCGGCGGCGGCGCGGGCAATCGCGCCGCCGACGTGCCCCGCCCCGAATACGAAAACCCGGGGTGCGAGGACGATGCGCTCCACCACGAAACGTCCGTCGCGAGTGAGCGTTGCCGGCTCGCCGCGCGGCGCGTCGGGGGGCAAAGCCTCGAAGCTCTTCACGGGGCCTGCGGCGTCCCACGCGACCGCCGTGCGCACGACGCCCGACGCCGCATCGGCCGCCGCCTCGAGCACCCGCACGTACGCGTCGTCGCCAACCAGCGGTTCGACGAAGACGTCCACGGTGCCCCCGCAGGACAGCCCCAGATCGCCCGCGAGGTCGGCGTTGAGATGATGGGTGACGAGCGCCGGACGGCGTCGCGCCTGCGCTTCGAGCGCCGCACCGATCACGTCGGCCTCGACGCAGCCGCCGCCCACCGAGCCGATCAGCCGGCCCGCCGCCCCGACCAGCATCTTGGTCCCAGACGGGACCGGCGTGGAGCCGCGCACGCGCGCCACGGTCGCGATCGCGCCGGGCGTTCCCGCCCGGGCCAGCTCGGCCGCGGCACGCCACACGTTCATTTGGCGGGGAGCTCCTCGCGAAAATGGCGGAACGCTTCGAGGGTGTCGGTCATGCCCTCTAAGCTAACTACTGCACGACGATCGTACCGCTCATGGCGGCACCGTGTATGCCGCAGTGATAGTGGTACGTCCCCTGCACCAGCGTGACCGGGAAGGTCCCCGTCGTCATGGTGGACGAATTCGCCGGAGTGCTCGGCCCCGAGTCCCACGTCACGTTGTGCGTGTTCGACGCGTTCGACCAGGAAAACGTGACGGCTCCCGCGGGAACGGTGTCCGGGGTTGGGTTGAAGAAGTTGTTCGAAACCGTAATGGTAGTCAGGTGGCCGCCGGTCCCACCGCCATTGGACCCGTACGGATCAGTGGTGCCGCAGGCGGCCAAGGCGACGACGCCAACGACCATGACAAGACCTTTCACGTACATACGTGACTCCCGAGTGCAGGTGAGGAAAAGGGGACGCGGTATTTACCCCGTGATACGACGAAAGGGCCGCGCCAAATGGCCGCGGCCCTCCGTAGCGCCGGTGCAACGCGGCACGTCACCGCACTTGTACCAGGCCCGTCATACCAGGGTGGATGCTGCAATGATAATGGAAATCCTTCCCCGACGTCCCCCAGGACCTGGAGTACGTGTAGTTCGGTGGCAACGTGACGTCGACCGAGTCCGCGAACAAGTCGTCCGCCGTGATCCTATGGGTCAGGGTGCCGAGGTTTTGCCAGCAGACCCGCTGGTTGGGCGTGACCGTGACCGGCGTCGGGTCGAAGGTCTGGTTGTCCTTGGCGTCCACCGGCACGCCGGGAACGCTGGCGCAGGTGTTGCCGCCCGACGGTTCTTTGCACGCGGCGAACGTGGCGACCGCCGCTGCCGCGCACACGCCGAGCATGACGATCTTCAATGTGCCTCCCGTTCGAGTGCGTCCGCCGAGAGGCGGGGCGAAATGATCGGGTATTTCCGGGCAAACCAGGCCCACGACAGGAGGAACAGCCCCAGGAAGAAGAGCCCAGTTCCGATTTCGGGCACGCCGATGGCGGGGCCGGCCCCGTGGTTGACCGACGGGACGATCTCGAGGTACCGCTCCAGCCAGATGCCGACCAAACTCACGAGCGCGAACGCGATGAGGCTCGGCCCGTACTTCTTCGGCCTCACGCCGAGCAGACCCACGAACGGGATTAGGAACACCAGTGAGAATACCGCGATTCCCACCGGGCGCCAAGCGCCGTACAGCCGATAGAAGATGAAGTAGGTCTCCTCGGGGAGGTTGCCGTACCAGATCACGAGGAACTGCGACCACATCAGGTAGGCCCAG
>Ga0193725_1000416_pt1 | contig 12830 bp, 5 predicted proteins | sample H2a2metaG_FD_143058 | JGI IMG/M metagenome (GOLD analysis project Ga0193725, IMG submission 143058) | Soil microbial communities from a riparian zone of the East river system, Colorado, United States - H2a2 | ecosystem: Environmental > Terrestrial > Soil > Riparian zone | place: USA: East River... | reverse complement strand
CCTTCGGGGTGATCGTGGTCGGGCTTGTCTCGGCCGCCGTCACGTTCTTCGTTCGGAGCGAGACGGATTCGCTCCTGCGCGAGACGCGGAAACGCGGTTTCGCCGTAGCCCGCAGCATCGCGTGGCTCTCCACGCCCTCGCTTCTCTCCTACAACTACATCGCGCTGAACCAGGCGGCCAGCCGTTCCCAAGCCGGTAGCGAGATCGCCTACGTCGTGATCTACGACAAGGAAGGTCAGATCGCGGCGGACAGCCGGTCCCAGAATTCCTTCGGACAGCCGCCGCGCGATGCGGCCGACTTCGCCGCTCAATCCGTGCGCGAGGAGCACTGGAGCTTCATCGAGGCGAGCCGCCCCGGAGGCGCGCGAATCCTCGAGATTCTTCTCCCGGTCTACGTCGAGGGCTACCAGGTCAAGTGGGGCACCGTGCGGGTGGGGATCTCCCTCGAGGGGCTGGATCGGGAGATCGCGGCGCTCACGCAGCACCTGATCATCGCCGGCATCCTCGCCGCGATTCTCTGCCTTGTCGGCGCGCGGCTCGCGGCGCGGGGGATCACTCGCCCGATGGACCGGCTCGTGGCCGCAACTCGCGCGATCGCCCAGGGCGACTACTCCCAGCGTCTCCATCTCAAGAGCGGCGACGAGATCGAGACGCTGGCGTGGCATTTCGACCGGATGGCCGAAGAGGTGCAGCGCCAGCAGGGCGAGGCCCTGGCGAGCCGCGAGAACCTGGCGCGTCTGAACCAAGGTCTCGAAGCGGCCGTCCAGGCCCGGACGCACGCGCTGGCGGAGTCCGAGGGCAAGTACCGGATCCTCGTCGAGAGCGCGCCCCAGGGCATCCTGATCCTACAAACGGGAAAGGCGGTATTCGCAAACCCCGCGATCGAGCAGATGACCGGCAGGTCCGCCGCCGATCTGCTCCGCGCCGGCTTCGACCCGGTGTCGCTCTTCGCCGGGGAGTCGGTTCCCGCGATTCTCGAAGTCTTCGGGGCTCCGGACCATCCCCGCACGCAGATCGCGGCCGAGATACTCCACGCCTCGGGTCGCCGGATCTTCGTCGAGGTGCAGATCGCTCCGCTCGTCTTCCAGAACTCGCCCGCGACGATGATCCTCCTCTCCGACGTGACAACGCTTCGCGATCTCCAAGAGCGGCTCACCCGGGGCGAGAAGCTTCGCGCGCTCGGCGAGCTGGCCGCCGGCGTGGCGCACGACTTCAACAACAACCTCGGGATCATTCTCGGCCGGGCGCAGCTGCTCCTAATGCGGGCCACCGACCCGGAGATGGCCGCCGGACTCCAGGTGGTTCGCCAGGCCGCGATGGACGCCGGCGAAGCGGTCCGGCGCATCCAGCAGTTCAGCCGCGTCCGCGAGGATCAGGCCCAAGAGGTGATCGATCTTCCGTCCCTCGCGGAGGAGGTCGTGGAGATCACCCGGGGCAAGTGGAAAAACGATAGCGAGCGTCGCGGCGTCAAGGTCGAGACGGGGATCGAAGTCGACGACCCGCGCCCGATTCTCGGCTCTCGTGCCGAGATCCGTGAGGCGCTCACGAACCTCATCTTCAATTCAGTCGATGCCCTCCCGAAGGGCGGGACCATCACGATCCGATGCCGCTCGGAAGAGCGATCCGCGATTCTCGAGGTCGCCGACAACGGCGTGGGGATGACCGAGGAGATACGGGGCAGGATGTTCGAGCCCTTCTTCACCACCAAGGGAGTCTCGGGAAACGGCCTCGGACTCTCGATGGTCTACGGTATCGTGTCGCGCCACCGCGGCACCGTGGAGGTCGACACGACCCCGGACGCGGGTACGGTCGTCAGGATGCGCTTCCCGGCGACCGACCGGGAGAAGAACGCGCGGCCGGGGCGGCCGATGGTTCGCGCGCCGTTCCAAGCTCGGATCCTGGTCGTGGACGATGAGCCCGAGATTCTGCGGGTCCTGCGCGAGGCCCTGGAGGAGAGCGGGCACGTCGTGGAGACCGCCTCATCCGGCACCGAGGGGATCGAGCGATTCCGCAGCGCGACGTTCGACGCGGTCCTTTCCGATGTCGGCATGCCGGACGTCAGCGGCTGGGACGTGGCGCGCATCGTGCGCCGGGAAGGATCGCCGGGTCTGGTCCTGGGGTTGGTCACCGGCTGGGGGGCCACGATCAGCGAGGAGATGGTGACCGCGCACGGCGTGAATTTTGTGGTCGCGAAGCCCTTCGACGTCGAAGATCTGATCTCGAAGGTGAATCAGGCGATCAACGGCGGATCGGTCACTCCGCCTCGAGCCGCTTCACCCACCTCATATCGCCCGACTTGAGCCGCCGCTCGCGGTAGCCGACCGCCTCGAGAAATCGCTCCCCATCGTCGTAGCCGGCCGGCACGTCGGCCGCGATCGACGTCGCGCCGTGCTCCTCCACGAGAAACCCCTCGAGCAGCTCGAGCGCGGCGCGGCCATAGCCGCGGCCCCGCTCTGTCTGCGACAGCACGAGCCCGCGCAGCACCGACGGAACCTCCGCGGAGCCGACCTCGACTTCCAGCGTTCCGATCAGGCTCTTGTTGTCCGTCCGGCGTACCGCGAAGTAATAGCGCGCGTCGTCGGTGATCGCGTCCTCGTACATCATCTCGATCTCCGTGGGATCGAACTCGGAGGAGCCGGTCAGGGCCTCGAAGTAGTCGGGCGCGTCGAGGTAGACCTTCCAGATGGTGGGGAGGTGCTCCGGCCCGGGGACTTCCAGATAGACCAAAGGTCCGTCGATTCGGGTCGTCGTCGACGCGCTCATCGCAAGAGAACCGCCTTCTGCACGCGCACCCCCCCTTGAGCCTGGAGCCGGAACAGGTAGATTCCGGCTCCGACCGGTCTCCCGCGGTCATCGGTTCCGTCCCACGTGAACGGCAAGGTCCCCTGACGGCCGCGCGAGTCGGCCAGGGTACGGACCAGCGACCCGTCGGCGCGGAACACGCGTACCACATAGGGGCCGTCCCGGTCCAGCGAGACCGAGAATTGAGCGCTCGGCCGGAACGGGTTCGGCCGGATCCGGCCCATCGCGAGAACCCGCGGCGCCCCTCCGGAACCGGAGGGAACCGCGACGAGGACCGGCCCGGCCTCGGCACCCAGCTCGCCGGGGCGCGAAACGGTAATCCAGTACGAGTAGGTAACCCCGGGGATCACGTCCGTGTCTTCGAACGCTCCTTCGTTGCTTTCAGGATGGATCGTCGCGATGCGCCGGCGCGGCTCCGCGCCGAACGCGCGGTCGAGTCCGACCGCGGCTCCGATCGCGTCCGCGAGCTTCCACTCGAGAACAACCGCCGCCCGACCGGGCACCGCCGCCGCGTCGAAGCGCGTGACTTGCACGGCCGTCGGCGCGCACTGGTCGTTCCCGGTCACGGTCACGTCGTCAATCCACCAGCCGAGACCCTCGAGCGAATCGTTGGACCGGAATCGGAATCCGATCTGTACCAACCCGGAGAGGCCCGTGAGCGGAACCTTGGCTTGGGTGAAGTCCACCACGCGCCCGGTCCATCGATCTCCGTTCGAGTAGCCGCCGACCGGCATGAGCGTGATCCAGGTCTCGCCGCCGTCGGTCGAGGCCTCGACCGTGAGGCCGTCGTTGACGGGCTCGCTGTCGTAGCGTTGCCAGAATGCGAGCGTGTCCGCGACGCCGGCGAGGCGGATCGGCTGGGACATGAGCCGGGCGTCCTGTGAGGGCGAGTAGCTCCCGATCAACCCGCTGGGACCCAGCCGCCACGCGACCCCGGTAAGGGTCGTATGATCGATGCCCCCCTCGCGGTGCCACTCGTTCGTCCCATCGCAGTCGCCGGAGGCCGCCACCCAGCGGCGCGCCTCGTTCACGAAGTTCTCGCAAATGCCCGTCCTCGTCCCCACGAGGACCTGAACGCTGTCGCTGTCGACCAGACCCGGCGCCGCGAGGATCGAGAACGTGAGATTCGCCCCCCGCGGGTCGGGTGTGGGAAGAATGGTCGCGCGGAACACGGAGCCCGAGTCGGTCCCCCCGAAGGCGGGAATCGAAGCGTAGAGGACGGAGTCGGGGTCGATGGCCATGAAGGCGTCCGATCGAAGCTTGGCCTTGAGCGGACCGGTCGGTGTTGCCGCGAGGTTCACGAGCGGGAGCCTCAGGCGGACCGTCTCGCCCGGCTCGGCCAGGCCGTTCCCGTTGTTCGGGAACCCATTGAAGGGAGAATCGTCGACCACCACCGCCTTGTGCCGGACCGAGATTCCGTTCACGAAGAAATCGGCGGCGATGTTGCCCGCGCTCTCCGCGAGATTCTTGATCGCGACCTGGCTTGGCCGGTTGTCGCAGTAGGTCTTGCTGCTCGGGCACGAGCTGGGGTCGAACGACGTTGCGCCTTGAGGCCCGGGCCAGGGGTCGTACTTGTCCCCTCGGTTTCCCTCGACGCCCCTCGTTTGGCCACAGGAGGTCTGCGGAACGATCACCCCGCGGTGCGCGTCCAGGTTCTGCGCGCCCATGAAGCCGGAGAGGATCTCCGGTCCGCCCGCCTCCACCACGTCGAGCAGCTTGTGCGCGGCGTTGTTGTTCCCCTGGCCGAAAGGGACCGCGTCGTCGACGTGGTAGATGACGAGCCCGTGCGTGGCGCCGTCGCCCGCCTCAATGGAGGAGCGGACGAGTCCCGCGTCGAAGCCGATCGGCTGGCGATTCTCGGCGAGGAAGTACTCCTCGGATTCCTCGCCGTTCGTCCAGAGGCGGAAGACCTGCCCTGACGATTCAACCGGCGGGATCGTGACGCCGGCCGAGTCGTGGAGCACCCAGGTGGGCGTGATCCAGCCGAGCCGGATCTTGGACCACGCCGACATGTGCGCGGGGCTCGACCCGGCGTTTTGCCCCGCGAGATGGGTGTAGACCCCCGAGCCCATGAGGTCCCATTCCCCAACGCCCTCCGTGGGGTCTTGACTCGCGCTCAAGTCGTAGAGATCCGGGAGCCCGAGGACGTGCCCGAACTCGTGGCAGAAGACCCCGATCGAGATCAGCCCTCCCGCGGTCGTGATGGGTGAGTCGTACGCCCATTCCTCGGGCTCGGTGGTGAACGGGGACATTCGAACGCCGTCTTTGATCAGCGATCCGGGCAGATTGAATTTGTGCGACCACATGTCGTTTCCGCTCCCCGTCTCCTCCCCGCCCGGTCCGGCGTGGACGACGAAGAGCCCGTCGACGAATCCATCGGGAATGCCGTTGGGCCCGTTGTTGTCGAACTGCGAGAAATCGACGTCGGCGTCGGCACGATCGACGGCGTCGGCCACCATCCCCTGCGAGTTCTTGGGGAATACGCCGAAGCCCGACTGGCCGTTCGTGTAATAGCTGTAGAGGCTGTCCGCCGTGTACCAGCGGGTTACGATTCCATCCACGTCGAATTGCCCGCGCGAGACCTCCCGGTAGTAATCGCGAAAGCTTCCGCCGGGACGGGTGCCGACCGAGAAGAGGAGATCTTGAAATTCGGCGGCCGAGTGGTTGAGCGTGTCGGCGGGGTTGTCGGAGAATTGGAGGAGGATCACGACGCACTTGAAGGTGCCGATGGCGCCCGCTTGAATCGTCTCGGCCGCGTCGACGCCGGGTGCGCGGTGGGGCATCCGGAACGGGGTTCCGACCCGGGAAGGGTCGCGACTTCCGCGCTTGATCGCGATATCGAGAGGTGGCGCCGCGTGGGCGGTCGACACGGCAAGCATCAAGCACAGCCCCGCGACGAGCCCCAACAGGCGCACGAAAGCCTCCAGCCGGCAGTCGAAGTTGTGGAGTCGCTTAGAGTTGTGCGGGAACGGGCTTCGCGCGCCCGAAGCCGGCGCGCTCCTGCTTCCCCCAGCCACCACGTCCTAAGATGATATCCACCAAGGCGCCGAGGCGGAAGAAGAGAGTGAGGATGCGGTAAGTGAAGTTTTCGAGGACGCCGATGCCGACCATCTGGGCGAAATCACCCCACGAGCGGTAGAGGCCGAAGGAAAGCTCTTCCAGGAAGACGGAGGAGATCGAGAGAAACGCGCCCGAGATCACGGAGAGGAAGAGGAACGCCCAGAAGAAGACCGGTGAGAGGATGCCGAGGAAGTAGGCGATCGGAATCAGGATGTAGCCCACGAGCTCCACGATCGGCCCCATGAATTCGAAGAAGAAATAGTACGGAAGCCCGATCCAGCGGAGTGAGCCGGAGTGTTTCCCCCAGAGCAGCGACTTGTGGAGCCAGAGCGTCTGGATGAGCCCGCGGTACCACCGGTTCCGCTGCCGCGCGAGGGTGCCGAGCGTTTCGGGCACCTCGGTCCAGCAAATCGGATCCGGGAGGAATACGATCGCGTAGGGGCGGCGCTGCTCGCGCATCCTCCGGTGCAATCGGAGCACCAGCTCCATGTCCTCGGTCACCACTCCCGCGCGGTACCCGCCGGCCTCGATCACCACGTCCTTCCGGAAGAGGCTGAAGACGCCGGACAGGATCAGGAGGTTGTTCATCGCCGAGAGGCCCAGGCGGCTCGCCACGAACGCGCGGAGATACTCGACCACCTGAAATGCCGCGAGAATGTTCGTCGGCAGCCTTGGCTCGACGACCCGGCCCCGCTCCACGCGGCATCCGTTCGCGACCCGCACCTGGCCGCCGACGGCGATCACGCGGTCCGGGTCCTCGAGGAACGGGCGCACGACACGCAGGAGCGCGTTCTCCTGGAACAACGAATCGGCGTCGATCGTGCAGAAGAGCGGATAGCGCGACAGATTGAGCCCGGCGTTCAACGCGTCGCTCTTGCCGGCGTGCTCCTTGTCGATGACCGTCAGATTCGGGGTTGTCGCCGATCGGTAGAGCCCGCGGATCGCACCCTTGATCTCGAGGCTCTTCCGGAAGACCAGATCCCGCCGCTCCAAACGGAACTCCCGGCGAAGACGCTCCATCGTCTCGTCGGTCGATCCGTCGTTGATCACGATGACCTCGTGCTGCGGGTAGTCGAGCGAGAGGACGGAGCGCACCGAGTCGATCACCCCGGTCGATTCGTTGTACGCGGGCACCAGGACGGTGATCGGGAAGGTGAAGTGCGACTTGGCCACCGCCTCGTAGTCGGCGTAGAAGTTCTGCGCGAGCCGTCGGCGCATGTCGAAGAAGGAGAGGATCAAGAGCCCGAAGAGCACGAGCTGGAGCGCGCTGAAGTAGATGAGGATGACAAGGCTCGTAATGTTGATCACATCCATCAGCCAGGGGGAAACCGTCCAGCCGTTCACGTTAGGCTCCTTCCCGCCTGGGCGCGATCGCCGTGACTCCCAGGGATGTGAGCGCTTCCACGGCGCTGTCGCGAGCGAACCGGTCCTCGCTCTCCAGCGCGGTCATGAGCGCCGGCTTCGACGCCTCTCCCATCCGGACCAGGGCCTCCAGCGCGTTCCGGCGCACCCACCACGACTGATCCCGCAGCGCCTCCGCGAGGGCGCCGGTCAATGACGGGTCGCCGATTTTTCCCAGAGCCTCCGCCGCGTGGGCCCGGACATACCAGACCGGGTCTTTCAGAAGCGGCGCGACGATCGGCGCGCTCGACCGGTCCGCGATGTTCCCGATCGCCCAGACGGCCGCCGAGCGGACGTCGGGGTCGGCGTCCTGGAGCGCCTCGCTGATAGAGCGCGCCGCCCGAGGATCCGCGATCTCGCCCAGGATCCGCGCCGCCCAGAAGCGGGCCTTGGGAATGCCGTCGCGAAGGGTCTTGATCAAGAGCGGCGCCGTGCGGGGCCCCATCTCGATGCAGATCGCGGCGATCCGCGCCGAGACCGCCTGATCGTGCTTGCCCAGGAGCGCGATCAGCGCTTCCTCGGCAGCCTGGAGCTTCATCCGCCCGAGGGAACGCGCCGCCACGTTGCGCACATCGGCGTCCTTGTCGTCGAGCGCTTGGAGCAGCGTGGGAATGGACATCGGAAGCTTGAGCTCGCCCAGGATCCGGAGCGCGTGCGCGCGATTCCATTTGAGGCGGCTCTTCGCGTCGCGGAGGAGGCGGGCCACGATGCCGGCCTCCTCCAGCTCGCGCAGCACGTCGAGCCGGAGCGGGAGGTCGAGCTGGCTGATCTCCTCCGCGGCGAGCTCCGACCACCGGCCGGTCATCGAGCGCACGATCACGGGCATCGCCTCCCGTTGCCCTTCCGGGGATCGAAGCTTCAGCAAGGCGCGGCGCAGCTGATCGAGGAAACGCCTCTTGGAATCGGCTTCGCGATTCGAATAGACCTTGTTCGCGATCGCCGCGATGGTGGTCAACGCCACGATGGCGAGCAGGAGGCCGAGCGTGACGATCAGCGTCTCGAAGTGGATCATCGCCGCCCCCTCACCACCGCGCCGACGCGGAGAGACCGAGGAACCAGGTCTCGTAGGAGTGGTTGTCGACCGAATACGCCCCTTCGATCGAGAGCGGAAGCGTGCCGAACGCGGTCAGATTGAGGTTCCCGCTCCAGGCGTTGGTCCAGATGTCGCTGAAATTCGTGGAGCTCGTGCCGGAGAACTCATAGCGCAGGGTGTAGTCGACGGCTGACCGCTCGACGTAGCCGGCCAGCGTGACGCCGGCGGCGCCGCGCACGCTTGCCAGCGGCGTGAAATAGCTCTGCGACGGGAAGTCCCAATCGCGATAGGTCAGCCGTCCGTCGAGCGCGACCGTCGGGACGCGGGTCTTGACGCGGTAGGTGACGCCGCCCGTCGCCATCCAGCTCCGGTTGTCGTCCGAGTAGAATCCGCGCGAAGCCGCCCCGTCCGCGGTTCCGCGCCCGTTCCACTGCCAGTCGAGCCCGGCTTCGTAATTGTCGAATCGCCCGGGCGTGAATTCCCGGAGCCCGCTCGGCCGTGTTTCCTTGATCGCGACATACTCTCGTCCCGCGGAGATCCGAGGCGTGAGGCGCCCGGAATAGCGCCACAGGCGGCCGTTCCAGCCGAAGAAGGAATCGTCTCCGCGGAGTGGGAACAGCGTGGTGCTGCCGCGCGGCTCGAACTTCTGGTATTCCGCGCCGAACGCCGCCTGCCACGGGTATCCGCGCCGAAGCGAGATGTCGGTGCGGTAGTCGATGCTTTCCACGTCGTAGTTCGTCGAATCGCCGACTGCCGGGGTCTCGGTCAGCGTGAGCCAGGCCACGCGGGCGGAGAGCTGGGCGGTGCGTCCAATCGTCGCGCGTCCCAGCGCGAACGGCCCCTCCGTCTCGAGCGTGAAATCGGGGCCCGCCACGTATTGCCGCTCGCGGGCCGAGGTCCATCCGCCGCCGAGCGAGGGAAGGAGCGCGTCGCGCGTCGCGGCCCGTTCGTCCGCAACGCCCTCGGAGTCGGCGCCCGCGCGCTCGGCCTTCTCGAGGAACCGATCGGATGCGGTGGGAGCTCCCCGCCACCGGGCGACCGCCGCGAGCCCGAGCCACGCGTCCCCCAGCTCCGGGTTTTGCGCCACGAGTCGTTCGTACATCATCGACGCGCCCGCCAGATCGCCGCTCCACGAGACGGCGCGGGCGAGGCCGATCTTGGTATCGACGTTCGTCGGGTCGGAGGCCAACGCGGCTCGATACTCTCGTATCGCCTCCTCGTGCCGTCCGGACCAAGCCAGCACACGCGCGCGATCGGCGCGAAGCCCCGCGTCGCCGGGCTTCTTTTCCAAGAGGCGGCTGTATTCGGCGAGCGACTCGTTGTAGCGGCGCTGCCATGAGAGGACCCGCGCCAAGAGGAGGCGCGCGTCGTCGTCCTCGGGGTGCTCGGCCAGCTCGGCTTGGAGTAGAGGAATCGCCTCGACGTACCGGTGGGCGCTCACGCTCTCGCGCGCGGCCTCGAGCTTGTCCTGGGCTGGCAGGTCCTCCGCGGTCTGGCCGGAAGCGCGCTCCGCCGCGGCGAGCAGAAGAAGAGGCAAAACGAAGGGAAGAAGGGCGGTCCAGGAGAGCCGCGGCCGGCGGCTAGCGTCTCTCCGCATCCCATCCAGTCTGTCGAGGTTCATCGCGGGCTTCCATTCCCTCAAAGGCTTCCCGGATCCGAATAGCAGAACGCTTTGTGTGCTCTCTGGTTATCGGCGCTTCCCAGCCGCTCCATAAGTAAGACGCGCCTTCCGGGGTCGTTACTGCAACTTCTTTTCCGGTAACTACTTGCGAGGTGCCATCGGGGCCGAGAAAGTAGCTCTCCTCCGGACGGGCGGCACGAGCTTCGGGGAGAGCGGGCCCAAGAGAATCGGCGGTGAAGCCGGCCGCGGTCGTGGCCCAGGCCAAAAACCCGATCCCTCGCGTCCTGGTGGTCTCGGTCTCACGCGTGCCCGGCTTGTCATCCAGGACCGCCAAGCTCGACGGATCGCCGACGTTCAGCAGTCCCCACGGAATGGAGACCTCGATGGTCGAGCCTCCCGCGTTGAGCGCCCACTCCGTGCGTGGAGAGAGGCGGCCCCAGTCGACGTGCTTCGCCGGATAGAGCGTTCCATCGCGGGCGACCCGCTCCCGGTTCGTCTCGATCAGAAGAGGGGAGTAGAGGCCGTCTTTGTTCGCGATCGGTCGAAACGGCCTCTGGCTCCAGTCGAATCCGCGCGCGGATTGGAGCACCGCATAAGTCGAGTAATTCATGGAGCGGTCGATGAACAGCTCGGCGCCGCCTTCCGATCGACGCGACCTGTCGAACACGGCGCCGGCGACGTCCCCGCGCGCCGGGGGCTGAATGAGCAGAACGAACTCCGCGCCGCGCGACCACGTAGCTCGAAGCGGCGCGGGGAGCCTCTGGTCGCCCCGCGCGGGGTCGAGCACGTCGAGGGAAACGCCGATCGCGCGGACGGCGCCTCCAAGTGCGGCCGGAGGAGTCTCGCGCGGCCGCGGTTCACGCGGCGGCCCAGGGCGGCTCCTCGCGGAGAGGGCGCCGGGCGAGAGGTCGATCCGAAGGTAGAGGCGGGCCTGGTCGGACGTTACGTAGAGAGCCGTCAGCGGAGAGGCCCCGGCACGCCCTGTGGCCTTCGCATACGGCGCAACCCCGGCCCAATCGCCGGTTTCGCCGTCAATCCGGATCGCCGGCGGCGGATCGAATGCGATGAGGCCGTAGTTTTCCTCCGGATCGAGCACGTTGTGCCAGATCGGATCGCGATCCCGCGGCCACTCGACTCGCTGCACGAGCCAGTTCACCTTGAACCACTCGTCGAATAGCGCGAAGAGGAGCGATCCCGCGCAGCCGGTGCCGGCAATGTCTTCCAGGAGCCGCGCGTCCTGAAGCCCCTGCTCTTCTTCGGAAGCGCCGCCGTGATGGATCCCCTGCGGCTGAACATGCGCGATCCGTAGGCTCGACGGCACCCCGTACTCGCCGATCAGGAGCGGGAGGCCGCGCGTGTGCGCCTTCAAATCAGTTAGATACCCGGCGTAGCTACACGCGCCGTGAAGGTCGCGGTGACGCGCATAGCCCGGGTCGAGGTTCATGAAGTCGGGGTAGTACGGGTAGACGTGGTAGTTCGCGAAGTAGCCCAGGAATCCCGAAGCGAGCTCGGCGCGTCGCACCGGCCGGATCCGGGTCGGGTCGACCGAGTAGGCGTCTTCGTCGTGCTCCGCCTGCGCCCCGCCGGGCTCGGTCTCGGTCGGATGGCGCATCGGGTCGAGCGTCGGCCAGTTCACGAACGACACCGCGTGGGCGACGCCGTACCGGCTCGCCTCGTACGATGCCGCCGTGTCGCAAATCTTGGCGAGCCAGACCTCCATCGGCGTGCCGCCGTCGACCGTGAAGTAGGACCCGCGGAAGCGGGTCGAGTCGGCGTGGAGCATCTCCGTCCGGCGCACGGCGAACGGCTCCCACTCGCGGCCCAGGAGCCAACCCGCGAGCCAGGGGGAGACGTCGGCGTCGTAGGTCCCCGATGCGTGCCCCGGCCGGCTCCGGACGATCGCGTTTCCGTGAACGGCGTCGATCGCGAGGCGCGTCTCGTCCTCGAAGCCCCGTGTGAACGCGCGATCCCAGAAATCGTTCCCGTCGGGGAGCTCCGTCCACACCTCCTGGAAGAGCCAGATCGGCGCAGCGGGGTGGGCGAGGTTTTCCTCCCGGAGCGCTTGGTAGAAGGCGGGAGGATGGAGCGCGTAGACGCGGATCGCGTTCGCGTGAAGGTCGCGGGCGAACCGGAGCCAGCGGAGGTAGTCGTCCTTCGTGATCGCGAACTCGCCGGGGAAGTGTCCGGGCGGGGCCGCTCCCAGATTGATGCCGCGGACGAAGAACGATCGCGTCCCCGCGGCGGTCACGATCTCGAAGCGATCTCCGCGCGCGCAGACCGCGCGGTCGGGCGTCTCAGCCCGTCGGTCGGGAACGGGGCGCGGTGCGGTCCAAAGAGTCGAGGCCGCGGACGGCGAAGCGGCCGTGGGGCGCGCCGCGGGCTCTGCCGCGCAGGCGGGCACGGCGCCGAGCAAGAGCCACGTCGTGATCTCGGATAGCCGCCGGCGCACCCGGCTCCGAAACAGCGCACGGAGCGCCGCGTTGTGGTTTTCGAAGGAGTCGAGAAGCGCGTCCGGCTTCGACTCTTTGAGATCCTCCCGGCTCACGGAGCCGGTCGCAACGACCACGGCGCGGGCCCCGATGGCGCGCGCGCACGCGACATCCTTCGGCGTGTCCCCGATGACGGTCGTGTCGCCGCCGGTGAAGGGATGCCCGGACAGGCTCCGGGCCTTCTCGAGCGCGATCTGCGCCAGCACCGAGCGGTTTTCATGGTCGTCGCCGTAGGCGCCAAAGCGGAAGTACCGCTCCAGGTCCCACCGCTTCAGCTTCAGCTCCGCTCCACGAAGCACGTTCCCGGTGAGGAGCCCCACGAGCACGTCGTCGAGCTTGTTCAACCGCTCGAGCAGCTCCCGAACGCCGGGATAGAGCTTGGCGTCGTCGTGGAGAGGCATCTCGATCCGGAGCAGCTCCACGT
>Ga0193725_1000415_pt1 | contig 12855 bp, 14 predicted proteins | sample H2a2metaG_FD_143058 | JGI IMG/M metagenome (GOLD analysis project Ga0193725, IMG submission 143058) | Soil microbial communities from a riparian zone of the East river system, Colorado, United States - H2a2 | ecosystem: Environmental > Terrestrial > Soil > Riparian zone | place: USA: East River... | reverse complement strand
CGAGCGGCTGCTCGACGCGATGGCCTTCCTCCTCGTCGATCTCCACCGCAACGGCGTCTACTGGGGTGATTGCTCCCTCGCGAATACCCTGTTCCGACGGGACGGCGACAGGATCGAGGCGTATCTCGTCGACGCGGAGACGAGTGAGATCCACCCCGCCCTGTCCGATGGGCAGCGGGCCTACGACGTCGAGATCCTCGTCGAGAACGTCGCGTTCGGCCTGGCCGATCTCGCCGCGATGCAGGGCGGCGGCGATCCCGACGAGGCGATCGAGGCCGCCGAACACGTCGCCGATCGCTACAACGCCGTGTGGAGCGAGCTCCACGACGAGCCGATCCTGCCACCTGGCGACCGACAGGCGATCCGCGCTCGCGTCCGGCGCCTCAACGACCTCGGCTACTCGGTCGACATCTCGATCGACCCGGATGCGCCGGCGGGCGGGGTCCGCCTTCGGATGTCGGTCACGACGAGGCGCTTTCACGTTCGGGAGCTGGAGCGGCGGACGAAGATCCGGGCGCTCGAGGGGCAGGCTCGACTGCTCCTCAACGACCTCAACGAGTACGCCGCCTGGCTGAGCTGGCACGCCGGCAAGCCGATCGATCCCGACGACGCCGCTGCTCGCTGGCTTCGCGATGTCTACCGGCCAACGCTCGGGGCGCCGGCGCCCGAAACGACGGCCGACGTGGCCGACTCGACTGTCGCCCTCGATCTCGAGCGCCTCAGCGACGAGGATTTCGGCCAGTCGTGACGGCATCCCCGCGTCCGGACCCCGCTCATGGCACCATCCCGGAGATGTCATCGCAGATCCAGACCGTCGCCGGGCCGGTCATCCGCGTCCGCGACCTCCACAAGAGCTATGGCCAGCTGCACGCCGTCGACGGGGTGAGCTTCGAGGTCGAGCGCGGCGAGGTCTTCGGGCTCCTGGGGCCGAACGGCGCCGGCAAGACGACCACCGTCGAGGTCCTCGAGGGCCTGCGGAAGCCCGACAGCGGCGAGGTGTCGGTCCTCGGCGTCGACGCCGTCCGTTCGCCCGATCAGCTCAAGGCCCGGATCGGTGTGTCACTCCAGACGGCTGCCCTCTATCCGAAGCTCACCGTCGTCGAGGTCCTCGATCTCTTCCGCAGCTTCTACCCATCTGGCAGGCCGACGGGCGAGCTCGTCGAGCTCATGGATCTCGGCGAGAAGCGGGCGACCCGGACGCAGGACCTGTCCGGAGGCCAGCGCCAGCGGCTGTCGGTCGCCCTCGCTCTCGTCAACGACCCGGAGCTGGTCTTCCTCGACGAGCCGACGACGGGCATGGATCCGGCCGCACGGCGGATGCTCTGGGACGTCGTCCTCGGTCTCAAGTCGTCCGGACGATCGGTCCTGCTGACGACCCACTACATGGAGGAGGCCGAAATCCTGTGCGACCGCCTGGCGATCATGGATCACGGCCGGATCCTCGAGTCCGGCACCGTCGACGAGCTGGTGAGCCGCCGATTCCACGAGCGGGCCGTCCGCTTCGACGCGATCGACGGTCTCGATGACGCGCGAATGGCGGGCTTTCCGGGGGTCGCCTCCGTCAAGCACGAGAACGAGGCGGTGCTCCTGTTCACGCGGGATGTTCCGGGGACGATCGGCGCAGTGCTCGCCGCCAGCGACGGGCTCGGCGTCGAACCGGTGAACCTCGCGGTCCGGCGGGCGACCCTCGAAGATGTCTTCCTCGACCTGACCGGCCGAGCCCTCCGCGACTGAGGGCCCGATGCGCGCACTACTGCTGCTGACCGCCGCGAACATCAAGAGCTTCACCCGCGACCGCGCGGCCCTCTTCTGGACGCTCGCCTTTCCGCTGATCTTCATCTTCCTGTTCGGCTCCATCTTCTCCGGCGGAAACAACGACCGAACGATCGGCTTCGCCGATCTCGACAAGTCGACCCACTCAGCCGAGCTCCAGGCGGCGTTCGCGTCCCAGCCGAACGTGAAGCTCATCGAGGCCAGCGAGGACGATCTCGTCGCCCAGATGCGCGACGGCAAGTTGAGTGCCGTTCTGGTAGTGCCGGCCGGCTTCGGCGCGACAATCGACGCGAAGACGGCGCCGGCAACGATCAAGGTCTACACGGATCCGGCGCAGACGGCCGCCCAGGGGGCGACGTTCCAGCTCGTCGGGGGCGTCCTCGGCGCGGTCAACCAGGCGGCCAGTGGGCGGCCGCCGGCCGTGACCTTCACGAACCAGGCGGTCCAGACGCAGGATCTGACATTCATCTCGTATCTCGTCCCGAGCATCCTCGGCATGTCGCTCATGCAGCTCGGGATCTTCTCGGCGATCCCACTTGTCGCCGACCGCCAGAAGCACATCCTCAAGCGGCTCCAGGCAACGCCCCTCCGGCGCTGGCAGCTCGTCGGCAGCAACGTCCTGATGCGGCTGATCATCGCCGTCGTCCAGACGGTGATCATCGTCGGCGTGGGAGCCACGTTCTTCCACGTCGAGGTCTCGGGCAACTGGCTGACGATCGGGCTGCTGGTCGTGCTGGGGTCGCTGGCGTTCATCGCGCTCGGCTACGTGATCGCCTCGTTCGCCTCGACGGAGGAATCGGCCAACGGCATGACGAGCGTCGTCCAGTTTCCGCTGATGTTCCTGTCGGGCACGTTCTTCCCGATCGACTCGATGCCGGATGCCCTGAGGACGGTCGCCCGAGCGCTGCCGCTGACCTACCTCGGCGACGCGCTGCGCCAGGTCATGGTCGGCGGAACAGCCTTCTCGCCGCTGTGGCTGTGCGTCGCGTTCCTCGTCGTCTGGCTCGTCGTGTGCTTTGCGGTGGCCGCCCGCTTCTTCCGCTGGCAGTAATCCGGTCACAGCCCCTGCGTTGACCTGAGGATGAGCAGCCTACCCGGGCTGCCTCAGTCGAAGAGGTCGGCTATCGAGGCGGGAGTCAGATCCCGGGCTGCGAGCTCCGGCGAGGCGACCGACAGGGCGGCCACGCGGGCTCCGATCCGGAGGGACTGTTCGATTGGCAGGCCGCGCAGCTCGCCGGCGAGCGTTCCGGCGAGGAAGGCGTCGCCGGCCCCGTTCGTGTCGACGACCCGATCGACCGGCTCTGCCGGCACCTCGATCCAGCGGCCGTCGGCGGTCAACGCAATCGCGCCGTTGGCGCCGCGAGTGCAGACAGCCAGCTGTCGCCCGGCGCGGATGAGCCGCTTCATGAACGGCCGCGGGTCCGCCAACCGCTGGTCGCTGAAGAAGATGGCGTCGGCCTCGAGGAAGTCGTGGTCCCAGCGACGCTCGCCATCGGTGTCGTGGAGATCCGTCCAGACTGGCCGACCGAGCCGCCGGGCGACCAGGGTCACGTCTCGGGCCTGCTCGACGATCGCCACGACGACGTGATCGACGGCGAGGGTGAGCGGCTCGACGGCGTCCGGGTTGAAGCGCCTGCCCGTGTCGCCGCCGTGGAGCAGGAACGACATCCGGTCTCCGCCGCCGTCCATGATGTTGACGTGACGGGCGGTGCCGGTCGGGTCGGTGACGGGATCGACGACCACTCCCGCCGCCGTCAGCCCGAGGCGGATCTCATCGCCGGCGAGATCGACACCGAGCGGGCAATGGAAGACGACCTCGATGCCGAGCCTGGCCAGGTTCATCGCCGCGCCGGCACCGGATGACCCGATCGTCTCGTGCCAGCCATCGGGAAAGATCGTGGCGGCGTGCGGCGCCGGGAAGGCATCGACGCGGATCATCGTGTTCCAGGATGCCGATCCAAAGACCGCGACGCGAGGCGGGCCCGATCTGCCGGTCACCGCCTACCAACGCTCGTCGTGGACGATCTCGGCGAGGGGCCGCCGGCCACCCGGCTTGTTCGGCTCATGGAGGACCGCCTCGTTGGCCGGATAGCCGAACGAGAGAAGGAATTCGCAGTGATGCGTCTCCGGGTAGCCGAGGAGCCGACGGGCGGCGTCGTGGTCGTAGAGCGTCGCGGGGACGCTGCCGATGCCTAGCTCCCAGGCTGCCAGCATCATGTAGGCGGCCGCCTGGCCGAGGTCGAACATGACCGACAGCGGGGCGTCGGCGGCGCCGGGATCCGGCGTGACCAGGGCGATCCCGACGGCGGCGCCGGCGAGGTGGCCGGCCCACGGACCGATCGCGGCCAGCTCGCGCAGGTGGTCGCGATCGCGACAGACGATGAACTCCCAGCGCTGGAGGTTCTTCGAGCTGCCGGAGCGGCGACCCGCGCGCAGGATCCGGTCGAGGTGCTCCGCCGCAAGCGGTCGATCGGCGAAGGCGCGGACGGCGCGTTTCGTCGAGATCGCCTCCCAGACCGACATGGTCGTCATCCCAGTGCCGCTCACGACGCGACCTCGTCTGGCCCGAGCGCGGAACCAGGGAGGTCGGCCTCGGGACCCGCTGGGCGCCGCGGCCGCCCGATCCCGACCAGGGATCGGAATCGGTCGGGCTCCTTCTCGGCCGCCTCGAATGGAGCCTCGCGATCGGGGATTCGGGTCGCCGGGACGGCCGCGGCGAGCTCCGCGGCGACGTCCGGCTCGAACGGCCCGCCGAGGGTCCTGGCCAGGAATCCCGCGACCGCTCGGCGATATTCCGGGAATTCGTAGAGCCAGCTGTGTCGGCCACCGGGGATGACGAGCGACTCCACCTCACGACCGGCCGACCGTGCCGCGCGGACGAGGCGATGGAAGTGGCTGGGCGGAACGACATCGTCGGTGTCGCCGTGGATCAGCAGGATCGGTCGGTCGTGGGCGATCAGCGCAACGGCCGCGCTGATCCTGGCCACGGCGTGGCCGCGGGGACGGAGATAGACCCGGGTCGTCAGCCAGGCGAGTGGGTAGGCGATTGGATCCGGGAACGGCAGGTGGGCGATGCGAAACGTCTGGCGTGTCAGCCTGTAGGGATCGGCCGGCGAGGACGTGGCGACGATGGCCGCGACACGGTCATCGACGGCGCCGGCGAGGATCGCCCCGATGGCGCCCATCGAATGGCCCACGATCGCGCCGACGGTCACCTCGGGTCGGGCGATCAACGCCCGGAACGTTGCTAGCGCATCGGTCCCGAACTCGCCGCCGCTGATCGGAAGCAGCTCCGCCGGATTCTCGCCGTGACCACGGACGTCGACCGTGAGGCAATGAAAGCCGGCGGCATGCAGGAACTGGACCATCGGCAGGGTCCGGTCGCGAGCGGACTCCCAGCCGTGGATGAGAGCGACCCCGGGTCCCGGGGCGCCGTCACGCGCCGGAATGAACCAGGCACGCAGATCGTCGGCGCCGTCCGTCGGTATCGTGACCGACTCGTAGGTCAGCCCGAGATCGGCCGGGGTCATGCTCGGCATGTGCCGTCGCGGCTGTCCTGCCCGCTGCCGGTAGACGAGGGCGAATCGGTAGGCGAGGGCGAACGGCGCGGTGGCCATGGCGGTGGCGATGACCGCCCGACGGAGCTTCGGCACGCGTAAAGGGGACGGCACGGACCGGCGCCTGTCAAGCACGATCGCAACGGGGACCGCAGGGCGGGTCGCCGATCAGCCGGGGACTACACTCTCGACGTGGCCAAACGTGAACCGTTCGTCGTCCTCGGCATCGAGCCGGGCGCGACGCCCTCCCAGATCAAGGCGGCCTGGCGGCGTCTCGCCCGACAGCACCACCCTGACCTGACCGGCGACGATCCCGAGGCCTCGCGGATCGCCACGCGCCAGATGGCCGAGATCAACGAGGCGTACGCGGCGCTGACGCGGGGTCCATCGAGGGCCGGCGCCCAGGCCGCGAAGTCACGGACCGACGGTGCCAGCTTCGACGACGACGCTGCGCCGCCGCGACGTGGAGGACCGCCACGACCGAAGGCGACCCGTCCCGTGACCGGGCGGCTCGACCTCTCCGGCACGATCCGACCCCGCAACCAGCCGCTCCGGTCACGCGACGGCCAGGCGGCGCACCCACCCGGTCAACCGCCCATCCGCTTCAACGCGCAGGACCGCGAGCCGCCGCGGGCGAGCGACCCGACCGGCCCACTGGAACGAGCGCGCGTCCGCGACTTCCGCCGGCCCGTGCCACCGCCATTGGCGGACGCCCTCGGGACTGAGCTCACCTTCGGCAAATTCCACGGTCACACGCTCGGACAGGTCGCGGCCTTCGAGCCGTCGTACGTCGACTGGCTGGCCCGGACCGTCACCCGCGATCCGGAGCTCGTCGCCGCGGCCCGCGTCGTCCAGGCCGACCTCGACGACCGGCGCATCCCACGGCGGGACCATGTCGCCGCCACCGCGGAGGTCGGGCGGGGTCGCTCAGCCTGAGCGAATGGGCCGGGCGCGGCGATCGCCCCCCGAAACCGGGAGGCGATCGATGGAGCGCGAATGAATCGAGCGATGAGCTCTGCCGCAACGTGGATCGGGCCTGCTGGCCGAATGATCCGTGGTTACTCGGCTCGTGATCGCGATCGGGATCCTCGGCGCCCGAACCGTCATCAGGTGAACCGAAGGCCGCTTCGCGATCCGTGACCGACGCCCCAGGTAATTCCCGAACGTCGCGTTACGGCGCAAGGCCAACCTTGGACCCAGAACGGCATACGGGGAATGGCGCACACGTCCCGAAATGACGGCGGCGATGGTCGGGCGCGTCGGCGCACCACTCCGGGACGGCCGTACCAGGTGCTCGAACGCACCACCGCGCGCGCTCGCAGGGCGGTCAAAGGGCGAGCCGCAGGCCGCTGCTCGGGCGAATCGGCGCCTCGGCCGTATCATCGAAATCGTGTTCCCCCGATCCCCTCGCCGTCACCGGGCGGGCGCGCGGCGTGCCCTCTTCGGGCTCGTCCTCGTCTCGCTCCTCGCCTCGGCCTGTGCCGGTGCACGGTTCGATCCGAGCGGGCCATGCACGGCCGATGGACGCGCCCCGGGAGCCTATCCGGAGCTCGAGCGCCTTATTCCGGCCACGTTCGACGCGGCTGCTCCGACGGTCCTCGATTCCGGGCGGAATTGCTCGGCGACCGCCCTTGGCAGCCTGGCATCGCACCAGATAGGAGAGCTCCGCTTTGCCGGCGGCCAGTGGCATCTCGGTGAACGCAGCGGCGTGACGATGGCCGTCCTGAGCAGTCCGATTGGCCTGCAAGCCGCCTGGGTTGGCGAGTTCTACGAAACGAGCGCGCGTCTTGCCAAGCACACCGAGAACGTCTCGGCGGGCACGACGCGGATCGGCGGCGTCGATGCATTCCGGGTCGAAACGTTGAACGACCAGACCTCCTTCCAGACGGTGGTCGTCTGGACGGGCACGGCCGCGATCGACGTCGTCATCGTGGCCAGCGACGTGAACGAGGTCGGCAGTCGTGCGGCCCATGACGCGATCGTCGGGCGGGCGGTCGCCGACTTCGCCGGTTTCCCGCCCGGCTGACGTCGAGCGTGCGTCGGATCCATCCGCAACGTGGCCGACATGTCAGGCGAAGATGGCAAGGTCCGCCGGATTTCGCGCAGGTGGGACAATGCGGCCATGTTCCGCTGGATCACCCGTTTCGTGCTGTTTCGGTTCCTGCCCCGACGGCTGCTGCCGATCCTCACGGTTGTCGAGCTCATCCGCCTCGTCAGGGGCTTCCGACGCCCGCGGTATGCCGTGAACGAGCCGGTCGACTCGAGGACCGCTCCGCCCCCGCGGATTTCGCCGCCCAGCCGCTCTGGAATGCCGGCCCCGGCGGGGGATCTGTCGGAGCCCGGCGCCTGACAAAGCGCGGCTCGGTCGGCCACACGGTCTCCGTCGGCGCCAAGGTTTCGGTCGGCCCCACGGTCCCCGTCGGCCCCGGCGACCGCCGTGCTAGAGTCGGCCGATGACCTGGTCGGCGCGCCGGCGTGCCTGGGAAGCCAAGCGGCTCGGGCCCGCGATCGAGCGTGCCCCGGAACGTCAGCCGCGATTCTCGACGATCAGCGACACCGAGGTCCGCCGACTCTACGGGCCGTGGGCGTGGCAGCCGGGCGAGGACGGCGGGCCGGTCGGTGGCGGTGGCCCGACGGCCGTCGATCACCGCGGTGAGCCCCTCAAGCGCGGTCGATGGGACGACTTCGATCCTCTCCGCGACATCGGGTTCCCCGGCGAGCCGCCGTTCACGCGAGGAATCCATCCATCCGGCTATCGCAGCCGGCTCTGGACGATGCGCATGTTCGCCGGGTTCGGTGCGGCGGAGGACACGAACGAGCGCTTCAAGTCCCTGCTGGCAGCGGGTCAGACCGGGCTGTCGATCGCGTACGACATGCCGACGCTCTACGGCTACGACAGCGACGACCCGGAGGCCGACGGGGAGTTCGGCACCTGCGGCGTCGGCGTCAGCAGCCTCGCCGACATGGAGGTTCTCCTCGACGGCCTCCCGCTCGACCGCATCTCGACGTCGATGACGATCAACAGCCCCGCCGCCCCGATCTGGGCGATGTACATCGTCGCCGCCGAGAAGAAGGGCGTGCCGCGGGCCGTCCTGGAGGGCACGCTCCAGAACGACATCCTCAAGGAATTCATCGCCCAGAAGGAGTTCCTCTTCCCGCCGGAGCCGTCGATGCGCCTGGTTACCGACACGATCGAGTTCGGTACCCGCGAGATGCCGCGCTGGAACACGATCTCGATCAGTGGCTACCACATCCGCGAGGCCGGCTCGACTGCGATCCAGGAGCTCGCCTTCACGATCGCCGACGGAATGGCCTACGTCGAGGCCGCCCTTGCCAGGGGGCTGCGGGTCGACGACTTCGCACCCCGGCTCAGCTTCTTCTTCAACAGCCACTCCGACTTCTTCGAGGAGATCGCCAAGTTCCGGGCGGCACGACGTGTCTGGTACAAGCTCATGACCGAGCGCTACCAGGCGGAGAACGAGCGCTCGACGTGGATGCGATTCCATACCCAGACGGCCGGCGTCTCGCTGACGCCCCAACAGCCCCTGAACAACCTGACGCGGGTGGCGCTCCAGGCCCTGGCCGCGGTGCTGGGCGGGACGCAATCGCTCCACACCGACGCCTATGACGAGGCCCTCGCCGTCCCGACGGCCGAGGCGGCCCTCCTCGCCCTCCGCCAGCAGCAGGTCATCGCCGAGGAGAGTGGCGTCGCCAACACGATCGATCCGCTCGGTGGGAGCTGGTTCGTCGAGTCGCTGACGAACGAGACCGAGCGCGAGGTCTGGCGATACCTCGACGAGATCGATCGACGGGGCGGGATGGTCGCGGCGGCGACCGAAGGCTATCCCCAGCACGAGATCGCGGACGCGGCGTATCGCTTTCAGCGCGAATTCGACGCAGGCGAACGGCGGATCGTCGGAGTGAATGCCTGGGAGGACACGAGCGAGGTCACCGAGATCCCCGTGCTCCAGGTCCCACCCGGATCGTTCGAGCGCCACATGGCCCGACTCCAGCGAACCCGCGCCGACCGCGACGCAGGCGCCGTTGAAACTGCCCTCGCCGGCCTGCGGGAGGCTGCGAGTCGCCCCGGTTCGAGCGATGCGAACCTGATGCCGCACTTCATCAACTGCGCCGCGGCGTACGCCACGCTTGGCGAGCAGTGCGGGGTCCTGCGCGAGGTCTTCGGCGAGTACCGGGAGCCTGCCGCGGTCTAGCGGTCGCGGTCCGCCGCGCGCGGCCGTCTCGTTCTCCGCCGTCTCCGCCGTGCGCCCGTGCGCCCGCCGCGCTCTCGCTGGCACTCGATTTGTCCGAGATCGAACGCCGCGGAGATTCACTTCCGCCCCGGCCTGTTACGACGGATTCGGCATCCGGATTCGGAGGATCAGGGCGAAACGGAAGTGACTTTCCAGGGTGTTCGGAATCGGATCAGTTGGTCGTTGGGCCCGGCAAAGCCGCAGACCTCACCGATCACGCGGGCATGACCGCCGGCGGGACGCGCGACCGTGGCTGGGACGCGCGGACCGCGACCAGGGCTCTACCATGGCCCCATGTACCTCGATGCGATGTCCTTCCTCGACGATGAGCGTGAGGCCTGGCGGCCGTTCGAAGCGCTCCTGGACCTGTCCGATGAGCAACTGGAGCGTCCGGTCGAGACAGCGCACGGCTGGTCGGGGCGGCAGTTGATGGGCCACGTCGTCGCCTGGCAGGAGGTTGCCCTCGACGTCGCGCGTGAGCTGGCCGTGAACGAGACGAGCCCGATCGCGGCCCGAATCGCGGCCGATTGGGACTCGCGGGGTGGCGACGTCGTCAACGCGGAGATCGACGCCCGATGGGCGAATCGGCCGCTGGCCGACGTGCGCGACGAGTTCCGGCGGATCGCCGGCGAGCTCCGCGGGTTCCTGACGGTCGTCCCGGAGTCGCGCTGGATCAAGAACGCCGCGAACCAGCGCACCCTCGCCGAAGAGACGATGGACCATTACGACGACCACCAGGCGGACCTGGACGCGATCCTTGCGGCGGTCAGGGAATGACCGAGCCCGAACCGAAGAGCCTTCCGGCGATCGTCGAGGCCGCCGCCGCCGACCTCGAGGCGACCGATCGCCGCTCGACCGCCGACGGGGCCGAGTGGTCGATCGGCGGCATCGTGTTCGCGGCGACGACGTCCGACGCCGCCGAGTTTCGCCTGGCGCGGCCCGTCGTCGAGGCTGCTCTCAGGACGCCCGGGACGAGCCGATCCGGGCGTGGTTCCGAATGGATCGAATTCCGGCCGGCCGAGCTCGATGGGCATGCCATCGACCGGGCGACGGCTTGGTTGTCGAGCGCGTGGCGCCGCGCCGACGGCGAGAGCTGAGGGCCAGGCCGGCGAGCACGAACGGTCAGTAGTGGCGGCCGGGCGGGGAGAAGCCCGACCGCCCAGGGTAGGCGTGCCGGCCCGCGCGCTCCGGCGTCGTTGTCCCGGGCTCGCTCCCGAGCAGTCGTCTCGGGTTCGTGCCCTGGCGGCAGTCCATCACGCCGCCGTCTCGGCGGCGTCTCGGCCGAATGCGCTTCCGGCGGTCAGCTTTCCTGCGTTTCCGTGGCGTACTGGGCAAGCCCGAAGTGCTGCTCGAGCTGCTCCAGCGGTCGGAAACCAACCACACCCATCGGCTGCTTGCCGGGCTGGAAGAAGGCGATCGTCGGCAGGCTCAGGATGTTGAATGCCTGCGAGACCGCCGGGTTCGCGTCGACGTCGACCTTGATGACCTCGATCGACCCCTCGTACTTCTCGGCGAGCTTCTCGAGCTCGGGAGAGACCATCCGACACGGTCCACACCACGCGGCCCAGAAGTCGACCACCACCGGCTTTTCGTTCTTCAGGACCAACTCGTCGAACGTCGCGTCGGTCGCGTGCTTGACTTCCACCATGGAAATCATCCTTTCTCCCGCGCTTCCGCGGATCGTAATCAGCCCGGCTGGGCGAGGCTCTGAATGAGTCGATACGCCTCGAGGACGCGAACGTCCGCAAGGCGGTAGTACACGGTGCTGCCGTCGCGCCGGCTCTGAACGAGCCCGGCGCTCCTTAGCACCGCGAGATGCTGGCTCATGTTCGGCACCTGGCAGCCCACCGTCGTCGAGAGATCGCTCACGCTGAGCTCGCCCGCCGCCAGCGATTCGAGAACGCAGAGGCGTTTCGGATCGGCCAGGGCCCGCCCGACCGCCGCATACCGCTGGCGATCGAGTTCGGTCGACCTCGGGGTGGCGGTGTCCAACATCGGCGTAATCATGTCACTACTTGCGCAAACACGCAAGTAGTTTGAGCGACCGCGTGCTGCCACGTCGCCTCGGCGACCATCAGTCGATGCCCAGCTCCTCGAGGCGGTCGTCGTCGATCCCGAGGTGGTGGGCAAGCTCGTGGATCACGGTGATCCGGACCTCGTTGGCGAGGTCGTCCGGATCGGGAAAATCCTCCTCGAGCGGCAGGCGAAAGAGCGTGATCCGGTTCGGTGCGGCGACCCAGTCGGCGCCGTATTCGGTTCGCGGCACGCCCTCGTACAGCCCGTAGAGCGTGTCGTCGGCGTCGAGTTCGTTTTCGGCCAGCTGGTCGCGGCTCGGCAGGTCGTCGATGACGATCGCGACCTCGGCCAGCGCGTCGCGGAACGGCGAGGGAATGCCGGCGAGGGCGCGCTCGACGAGCCGCTCGAAGCCGACATGCTGGCTGCGGCGCCCGACCCGCTGCGATCCTCGACGTCGTTTCGGCATGGCGACCTATCCTAGCCGCGTGGAGCCCTCGCTCGAGCCGGCCGGCTACGTCGTCGAGGTCCGGCCCGGAGACCGCATCCACTTCCTCGACTGGGGTGGTCGTGGCGAGCCTGGCGTTCTGCTCATCCACGGCCTGTCGAACACCGCGTGGTCCTGGGCGCCGGTCGCCCGGCGACTCGTCGCCGTGAGGCGGGTCGTCGCGATGGATCTCCGTGGTCACGGCCTCTCGGATGCGCCGACCGGTGCCTACCGTGCGGAGGACCTGGTAGGCGACGTCGTTGCCGCGGCCGAGGGCTCCGGCCTTCTGGCGACCGATGGCGGCGGGATCGTGCTCGCCGGTCATGGATTCGGCGCCATCGTGGCGGCCTGGACGGCCGCGGAGCTCGGTCGACGCTGCGTCCGCCTCGTCCTGGTCGACGGAGGCTGGGAGGACCTCGCCGCGACGAGCGGCATGGACGTCGACGAATTCCAGCGCGGTCTCGACGAGCCGCCGGAGGTACTGGCGTCGCTCGACGCCTTCCTTGCCGACCGGCGCGGCTATGACCCGCCGAGCTGGGACTCCGACCAGGATCGGGCCGCGCGAGCGACGGTGGTCGAGACACCGGCTGGTCGGGTCGTTCCGTCGACGCGGCCGCACGCCCTCGAGGCCTCGGTCCGGGCGATGTTCGAGTACCGGCCGGCGGAGGCTCTCGCCCGCGTCGAGGCCCCGATCGTCGGGCTTGCTGCGACATCGCCGCTGCCCGGTCCCGGGCTGCCGCCGATGGACATCGTTCGGCTGGATGCCGTCGGT
>Ga0193725_1000414_pt1 | contig 12858 bp, 15 predicted proteins | sample H2a2metaG_FD_143058 | JGI IMG/M metagenome (GOLD analysis project Ga0193725, IMG submission 143058) | Soil microbial communities from a riparian zone of the East river system, Colorado, United States - H2a2 | ecosystem: Environmental > Terrestrial > Soil > Riparian zone | place: USA: East River... | reverse complement strand
GTCGACGCCAGGGCGTTAGCACTTGAAAGCGCCAAGGCTGCTGAATAAGGAGCAACGTTCTGGAGGTTAAGCAGAATGTTGTAGAACGCCGGATCGTAAGCGATCGCAAAGCCGCCTCTGATCACCGTTGCATCTTCGCCAAAAAGCTTTTTCCAGAAGTGCGGCGTGTAAGCGAAACCAACACGCGGCGCAAAGTTGTTTTTATCAGCCGGCACGAATGGAATGGTTCTCACGCTCAAAGGCAGCGCCGAATTGAAAATGTTCTTCGAACCGCTTTCGCGTTCCACTGTAATGTCATGCAGTTGATTAATCGGCTGTCCGGTGTATTCGTAGCGAACGCCCAGGTTCAAAGTAAGATTTGGCTTAATCTTGAAATCGTCCTGGAAGAAATAATACTGATCGTTCTCCACATAAGTGGTGACCGGTTCACCAGCGGTCAACGAAACTGCCGAAGGGGCGTTATTGGCCAAACGCGTAACAGCCGAAGTTGTGCTGAAGGTAAACTGACCCTGATAGAGAGGCAGGAACGGCACTTTGTTGATCAAGTGCTTGTATTCAGCTCCCATTACGAGACTGTGTTTACCTTTGCTCCAGCTCAGGGTATCTGCAAACTGATAAACCTTTACCAGTCGGCCCTGGGGGATGTTGGTGGCGTGGCCGATGGTGGCCAATGCGGTCGAAGTATTCTTAACGCCCACCAGAGTGCCGCCGAACGTGATGTTGGCAATCGTGTCGCCGATACTGGCTGGCGCGGGAACTGCGAATGCACCGAACGCGGGATCTGCACCACCGAACTCCACGGCAAGATCCTGGGTGGTGGCTTTGAATTCATTGACTATGGCGTTCCCAATCTGGCGGGTCCAGGTACCGCCGAGATTCTTGCTGGTCGCCGGAACGTCATAGCTAAAGCCGTTGGATTGGCCCCCGTTATTCACAAAGAGCTGCTTCTGATACAGGTGGCGGAAATCAACGTTATCTTTGTCAGTGACCCTAAACGTAAGACGATAGCTCCACTCGTTCTCGGTAAACGGCGCGGAGAAGTCACGCTCTGCAAACCCAGTCTGGAAAAGGTTGGGCGCTGCGGCGGTTCCAAGGTTGACTACGTCATAGGAGCCGCCCGTCAGGAACGGGGCTCCGGTCGCGGGGTTGATCAACGTTGCATACGCGACGGCTGCGCAAGCGGCAGGCGGTGTTCCACCGACAGCAACGACTCTGGTAGTGCATCCTGCGGGCAGGGCGCCGAAGAAGAATCTGGACGGTACGGCCCCGCCGCCAGCTGCTACCTGTGCAGCATCAGTTCTTACTCGGACGTTTCCATGAGTAGCAGCAAACGGGCCAAGCGTTGTGATGACACTAATTGCTGAATTACCAGGGAAAGTGGAAGTCAACCGCGAAAACTCCGTCGGCAAAAAGGCCAGGCCTGTGCCGCGGGCGATGAAGGTTTGCGGTTCTCTAATCCCCTGGTAAGAGGCAAAGAAGAAGGCGCGATCTTTGCCCTTCCAAAGAGACTTGCCGCCTTCACCGAATTTTGGCGCCCAGATTGGGCCGCCGGCGGTAGCGCCGAACTGATTGAAAAGGTCGCGGCTGGGATGACTCTGCGCGGCAGTTGGATTTGCAGGAAGGTTTCGTTTTTCGAGATTGTTCAAGCTGTTCAGATTGTAAGCATCGCGATGGAACCAACTCACATCACCGTGAAAATCGTTGCCGCCTTGTTTGGTAACGATGTTGACGACCGCGCCGGAATTGCGTCCGTACTGAGCCGAAAAGTTGTTGGTGATGACCTGGTACTCAGCCACCTGGCTGGTATTGTCAACAAACAACGACGGGCCGCCAATACTCAGATCGTTATTGTCCGAGCCGTCAATCTGGAAGTTATTCGAGCGACCGCGGTTTCCGTTGACCGAAAGACCAGTGCCGTCCGTGTTCACACCGCTGTTTCGCGATGCAACGATGCCAGGAGCGAGCAGCGCCAAAGTGTCAATACCGCCGCCAGCTCCGTTCGACGGCAGATCCTCGATTTTTCGAGTTTCAAACGTCGTGGAGATTTGGGCTTGATCCCTCGTGATCACTTCCTCGCCCGTGCTGGTAACTGTGACAACCTCAGTGGGCGCTCCAACTGCCAGCGCGATCGGCAAATCAGTGGTCGTGCCGATAGGTACGTTTACGTCAGTAATTACTTTCTTGCTGAAACCGGACGTGGTTTCCACAGTAACTGTGTAGGCACCCGGCTGCAGGTTAGAGAGCACAAATCCACCTTCACCGTTGGTGGTGGTGGGGGACGTGTTGCTGGTACTTTGATTTTTGGCAGTCACCGTGGCGCCAGCCACGACCCCGCCATTAGGATCGGTTACGGTTCCACGCAAGGTACCCGTCGTCGCCTGCCCAAAGGCCGGTAGGCTTGTGACGAGTACCAGCGTAAATATCGCTAGCAAGAAAACAAGCGATGACGCCAGTCTTCTTACTGAAGGGCTGTTCCTCATAATAAAAAGTCTCCTGAAGTTTGAGTTAATCTTTGAGTAACTGAATCCACAGCACGAGAAGCATCCGCCAGGTTGCGACTTCCCGCACTATTTCACTCTGGGCATCGGGGGAATCCCAATGCTTCTCGGGCCTGAAGTTTTCGTTTTCACTAAGGCAAGTTCCAAGGGCAACGAATGAACTGGCAAGAAACATGCCACTTACCGCCTCCGAGATAAAACTTGTTAACAAGATACTTTGGCCGATTCCCCGTTAGGAACAGGCGCTCTTAACTTTGAGATTTTGGATATCTCTACGAATCTTTGGATTGAGAGAGTGGCTTAAGAGGGCTAATTCGTTGGAGTTATTTAGCTGCGGGTGGCGTCAACGAAGCGTGATTAGCAAGGCCTTAACCTCGCCCGCGTTTGCAGCGTTAGGCGCCTCGCTCAGGTAATGTTCGAACGCTGCAATTGCGCTTTTCCGATCGCCCTTATTTAGATAGATGTGACCGAGCCGATAAAGGGCCAAGGCGTAGGGAACGCCGCCAAGATCGTGTGAGGCTTTTAGTTCTTTCTCAGCCTCGTCGAACTCATTCATTCCTTCCAGTGCCATACCGTTATAGAGCCGAGCGGAGGGTGCCGCTGAATTCAAAACGATAGCCTCTCTTAATACGGTCGTGGCTTCTGCGAACTTCTGTTGCTGAACCAGCACAATACCCAGATTCAGTTTGGGGTTGAATGCCTTTGGACCAATCTTCATGGCTTCTCTCAATTGGTCTTCCGCCTCAGCCAGCTTTCCTTCCGCCAACAGTTGTGTGCCCAGATCATTGCGAGCCATCAAATACGCAGGATAAATCTCAATAGCTTTTCTAAGATGAGCGATTGCCTCTTCAGTCTTTCCCGCATTGCCCGCATCACTGGCGCGCTCGAACTCTTTTTTTGCTTTGGCAGGAATTGCTGGGTCGAACTCACTGGTCGAAATAGAGTCGGCCGCTTTTCTCGAAACACTGACCTTCTTTTCCTTAAGAACGATTCGTAGCAGCGCCGGAGCGTTTGGAAAAACCTCGACAGTTACTGAGGTAACTTCGAAGCGGGTTGGATCCGCGTCAGCCACGACGTCGTAGATGCCAGGGTTTAAACCCCGAAACATAAACTGTCCCTCGTTGTCTGTGAAAACGATCGCCTTGACGCCCCGTGAGGTTTGCAGCGTGACTCTCGTTGCTTCATTGAGTCGTTCGCCGCTGGCGAGCGCAATTCGGCCCTGAATGCTACCGCCCTGAGCAAGCGCGGAAGTTGCCGCCAGGAGGAGAAACATCGTCAGAACTACACCGCATCTAACGTGCCGAACGTTATCAGTCATGATTGGAATCGGCCTACTCTGGTCCTCAACTGAGCAAAGTTCGTGCCTCTTTGAGCGAACCAACGTAACTCAAGTTGCTACTGGAATCCAGGATTCAGCAGAACTTCGCGCGGAATCGAAATTTTGGATATTACTCCGATTTTCTGGACGAGAGGCACGGGTAGGTTTGCTAGCCGTTATGTCCCAAGGTCTCTCTTGATAACCTGAAACTCAAACTGCAGTTCCTTGCCGCGGAAGATATTTGAGAGATAGAACTCCCAGAACTTTCGTGTAAAACGAAGAGCGGGCCAGCGTTGGTCAAGGTTGGTTATCCATTCCAAACCCAGCAGGCGCCAAAGATTTGCCAGACTGACGTAAGTGCGCACCGGGCGCAGCTCTACAGTTGTATAAAACGGAAACGGAGTTCGATCGGGCATGAAGCAGGTGAAGGAATAGCTATTGAAATGGTTTCGGTGCGTTGGATCGGTAGCCCAATCGGGATTCGAATAATGTGGCGTTACAATTTTTATCAAACCCGCGGGTTTGGATATTCGATGCAACTCGCTCACAAACGACATGACATCCGGAACGTGTTCTATGACGTGGCGGCAAATGATAAGGTCAAAATCATTGTCGGGAAACGGATAAGGCAAAACGCCCAGATCGTGAATAACGTCGGCATTAGTCCGTGGATTTGAATCAATTCCAACGGCGCCGGGGTACTTGTTTTGGCCGCAGCCGACGTCGAGAATCCTGGGCGTGGATGCGGATGCAGCCTGCGATGAACCTTTTGCAGTTTGTCCGGGACCGATTCTTGATGGCATGGATTGCCGAAATTAGTTTTGTTGAAAAAGAAATTGAGCGAATGACTTCAGGTCGAAAGGATGCACCGGCAATCCAAGTTTCATCGTCAGATCCTGGAGTGTCATGCCATCAAGCATGATGTCTTCATCACTCTTGAGTGTGCTTCTGGGGATGATGACAAAGTCGCCGCTGATGCGTTCACGCGCCGAAAGCAGATCACTGCCCGTTAGCAGACCAGCTACTGAAACATCGCCGCCGAAATAGTTGTTTTCGACCCCCGCTACCGTCAGCCTGGTACCAAAGCGAACATTCAAACCTTCGATGAGCGCTTTGAGTATTGGAGCGAAGAGCGTGCCTGTCAGGATTGTGCCGTGCACTGGTGGGATCTGTCCCGATGTTTGTCGCTTAAGTTTTTTTACGAGTCCTGCAAACTCATTGTTGAAGGAACGCACCATCCCGATACCATCTTCGATCTGGGGATAATCGCCGTAGTGTGAGCGCCCGGGCACAGCTCGTCCGGCGCGCAAGTAGATTTCGTCGCCCAGGAACGCGAACGTTGTTCCGAGCTTCTTGCGGAAGTCAGATTGAATAAGCGCGACTTCAGCGATTATCTTCCGGCAGAAGTCTGGAGTTACCGCAGTCAACCGCGCGTCAGTGTTGTATTGCGTCAGGCCAAGCGGAACGATAGCCACACTGCTGATGCGCGGATACTCGGCTGCGAGGTCGGCAATCGTCCGCCGAAGAATCTCACCGTCATTAATTTCCGGACAAAGCACCACCTGAGCGTGGATATCAATGCCCGCATCCAGTAGGCGCTTGAGCTTCGGCGCAATATCGGCACGTTCTTTATCGATTCCCAACAGGTAGGCACGCACGTCGAGGTCGGTTGCATGAACGGAGACGTATTGAGGAGAGAGTCGCTGCTCAACAATTCGACGCATCTCGTCTTCGCTAATCGAAGTGAGTGTGGTGTAGTTTCCGTAAAGAAACGAGAGCCGGACGTCTTCGTCTTTTATGAAGAGTGACGGCCGGGCATCAGCGGGATTACCGTTACAAAAACAAAAAATGCATTCGTTGGCGCACTGGCGCGGCACAATCTGCTCGAAGCTCAGCCCAAAATCCTCGCCTTCGCCGCGCTCAATTTGCAGTTCCCAGTCTTCGCCGCTGGTCTTGCGGACCTCAAAAACGAGTTCAGTTTCGCCGGCCGTTTGAAAGCGAAAGTCGAGGTAGTCGCGGACTGTACGCCCATTTACTTTGATAATCCTGTCGCCAGACTCGAGTTCCAACTCAAACCCCAGGCTCGCGGGCGAGACTTCGACAATTTCAACGCCGCGACGGCGAATACTGGTAACTGCCGGAGCCACTGCGAATTCGTACATGTAGGAATAATGTCCGACAAAGCTTAGTTTGTCGAGGAGGCTCGGCTCGGCCAACCAGTACTGACAAACGAATTAGGGCACCTCGGAAACGCCGGTTGGCGAATCAAAATCCGTCAATTTTGTTGACAATCCTCGCGCTCTTTGTTAGTTATGCAGGGCGTTTTAAATCCATCCAATATTTTTGGTTTTTCCGGTTTTCTCCAACCCTGATTATCTGAGTTGAGATCTGATGAATAACAAACTAAAGCCAGCACTTTTGGGCGGCCTGATCGTGGGCGTGCTTTCTGCGATTCCACTTATCAACTACTGCTGTTGTATTTGGACCCTTGGTGGTGGTGTGTTAGCCGCCTACCTTTACATCCAGAGTTCTCCGACACCGGTCAAAATCGGCGACGGAGCTATGGTGGGGGGTCTCGCCGGTGTGATTGGCGGAGTCATCTACTTCCTTATCAGCCTGCCAATAAACTTCCTCTGGGGAATGGCTGCGATGGAGGGCCAGCTGGCCAGAAGCGGCGTCGAGCTGCCTTTCTCGGGCATCGTGCTGGTGATCATAGCCAGCTTACTGGGCGCCATTGTCCTTGCTGTGCTCACGGCTTTGGGCGGAATTCTCGGAGTAGCGATCTTTGAGAAGCGTAAAGATGGTGTAGCGCCGCCGCCGCCCCAGAATTTTGCTTAAAAGCCCGGATCCATGACTCCGACTCACTGAATTCAGTGACTACTGAATTGTGGACGGCTTTAAGCGACCCGAGCGACCCGAGGAGAAATTAAATGTCTCAACAATGGAGTTCTCCGTCCGCATCAGGTGCGACTTCGGACGTTCCAAACTATTTAGTACCTGCGATCATCTCGATATTCTGTTGTACGCCTTTGGGGGTGGTGTCGATCATCTTCGCGACCCAGGTAAACAGCAAGGTAGCGAGCGGCGATATTGCAGGCGCGATGGAGGCTTCCAGGAAAGCCAAAATGTTTATGTACATCGCGTTCGGTTTGGGCCTGCTGACTTGGGTCTGTGTCATTCTCATATGGATCTTCGTGCTCGGAGCGGCGGCGGTAGGTGGCAACATGTAGACAACGCCAGGAGTCTTGACACTGCCAGCGGAGTTTGTTGACCACGGGAATTTCCAATCACTTTCGGAGCATGAGTTAATGAGTAGATATTGTACAAAATGCGGCGCAGTAAACGATGACACTGCACAATTCTGCACCACCTGTCAGGCCTCTTTGAGTCCTGTTAGTGGTGGTTATCAGCCGATGCAGGCGGTAAACCAGGGAACGCCAGGAGCAATGACTGACTGGAAGGCCATGGGAGCTGACAAGAAGATCCTGGCTGGAATCCTTGGAATAGTGGTTGGGGCCTTCGGTGTTCACAAGTTCGTGTTGGGCTACACGACCGAAGGAATAATCATGCTTCTGATAACGGTCCTGACCTGCGGGATCTTTGCGATTGTGCCCAGCGTGATTGGGATCGTCGAAGGAATAATTTATCTCACCAAATCTGACGAAGAGTTTGTCATGACTTACCTGCAAAGCAAGAAAGGCTGGTTCTAAGAGAGCAGCTCGCTTGCCTCATCTCGGCCTGGCGATAGATTGGTCGATTGATCGATTGTTTCGCCGCTTTGACCGTCGTCCGCGATTTCATGTTAGACATTCCCGTGTTAGTTTAGCCGTCTCATGAGGTTCGATGAGATCGTGAATAAACGTCTGACCGCCCTGCTCATTTGGTTGTCGATAGCGATCGGGGCAACCTACCTCTTCATTTTCGAACCCGGTAAAACCGGGTTCTTTCCTGCTTGTCCTTTTCGCATGCTTACAGGTCTTACTTGTCCGGGTTGCGGCAGCACGCGTGGCCTTCATCGGCTGCTTCACGGCGACATCGTCTCGGCCCTGGAATTTAATCCGCTGATGGTGTTGGCGCTCCCGTTCCTGCTCTACGCGCTGGTGCGTTATACGGCCGCAGCCGTGAGTGGCCGGCCACTTCAACGGCACAACCTGGACGCCAAATACATCTGGATGCTCTTCGGGGTAATTATGTCATTTTGGATTTTCCGCAACACTCGTTTCTATCCCTTTCCCATTTGAACTGGCAGGCGGCGAGTGCTGCCTTAAGTCGTCGGAGGATCAAGATCATCATGCGTTTATTCTTCGTCTTACTCCTGACTCTTGCAGTTACTCCAGCTTTGCAGTCGCAGCAAACCAAATCTGAGCCTCAGAAGTTCGTCCCGCCGCCGCGCCCGGTTCACACGTTCTCGATCGTGGCGCGCGACCCTGCGACCGGCGAACTCGGAGTTGCCGTCCAATCACACTGGTTTTCGGTTGGGTCGATAGTGCCGTGGGCGGAGGCCGGCGTAGGCGCTGTGGCCACACAGTCGTTCGTCGATCCCAGTTACGGCAAGCTCGGTTTGGAACTAATGCGCACCGGCAAGAGCGGGCCTGAAGCCCTGCGCTCGTTGTTGGCGGGCGACGATGGCCGTAATGTGCGGCAAGTGGCAATGATTGATGCGCAGGGACGGGTTGATGCCTGGACAGGGAAGAACGATATCGCAGCGGCCGGCCATCTCGTCGGCAAAAACTTTTCAGTACAGGCGAACCTGATGGCCAACGACAAAGTATGGCCGGCGATGGCGCAGGCTTTTGAAAACACAAAAGGCGATTTGGCGGACCGAATGCTAGCTGCGCTGGACGCTGCCCAGGCTGTCGGTGGCGACATTCGCGGTCGGCAATCTGCGGCGCTCATCGTGGTCACTGGAAAGCCTACAGGCCAGGCCTGGAAGGATCGGCTTTTTGATTTGCGTGTCGACGACAGTTCCGAGCCATTGCAGGAGTTGCGCCGGTTAGTAACTCTGCAGCGTGCTTACAATCACATGAATGCCGGTGATCTTGCGGTCGAGCACAAAGACAATGAAGGAGCCTTGCGCGAGTATAGTGCAGCGGAGCGACTGGTTCCCGATAACGCCGAGATGATTTATTGGCACGCCGTTGCTTTAGTAAACATGGGACGCGTTGACGACTCGCTGCCGCTATTTCGCAAAGTGTTTGCGATGGACAAAAACTGGGCAACCCTGACGCCGCGACTGCCTAAGTCAGGACTGCTGCCGGATGATCCGAAAGTGATCGAACGGATTCTTTCAGTGGCGAAATGAGCAGTTCGCGTTGAGGTAACCAAGAGGTTTGCCGCAGAGGTTTTGGAAAACATGAAACTCTCTTTTGAACGAACGTTCGAGTCGAAACTGCCTGACCACTTCATCACGCTGGCGTTGTTGGTGTGCGTGGTCGCCGGCTGCGCGCAGTTGCAGAGACTGGCGAAACCGACTGTGCTCAAGAGTCCGGACGGAAAATTTCAACTTACCGTTCCTGGTGGCTGGAACGAGAACGCGTCTCTGAACGACCAGGCAGACATAAAAGCCGCGAATAAGATCGAAGAAGTTTATGCCATCGTGATAACCGAGGCGAAGTCTGACTTTGCCGTCGACATGTCGCTTGACGAATTCACCCGCATCACGCGCGACGCGATATTAGCGAATCTCGAATCGCCTGATGCGGCCGAACCGCGCTCGGTTACGGTCAATGGCAATCCCGCCCGAGCTTACGGCATCCTGGGTGCGGTCAAGAACGTGAAACTTGCCTATCTGGTCACTACAGTCGAGACAAACGACCATTATCACCAGATCATCACCTGGACCCTGCAATCCCGCAAAGACAAGAATCAAAAAGTGTTGCAAGAAGTAATCGACTCCTTCCGTCCCACATCTTAGGAACGAACGGATGCGCCCGCGAAATGCCGACATGATTGTGAGGTTCTTATTCTTCGCGTTCCAAGCTCTCGCAACAGATCACCAGCGTTTCAATCGCCACCTCGGAACTCCTGGCATTCAAGCGGGGTCCTTCGTATTTTTGCGGAAAGCCTTCGCGAAACACCCAGCGCGCGACCTGGGCCCTCGTGTCGTCCAAAAGGATAATCACTCCGTTTTGCGGTCGGTCTGTCCTTGCAAAACAGCACGATGCCAGTTGTAGAGATCCGGAGACTTTGTAACGCCGCGCTTAAGAGTGATGTTGCCGAACTTCGCGAGACCCGGCAATTTTCGAACGCGAAAGTCACCGCCTTCGCGATACTCAATTATCTCAACCTCCGAGCTTAGTCCGATACACTCGGAAAAGCCCGCTGATACTATCCCATCAATCTCAACCAGGAAATTGCAATTCTTATAAGGGTCGTTTCTTCCTGCAGCTGGCATTTCACTCCTCCTGTCAATTAATTGGCTAAGTCAGCTTTGGCCCTAGTCGCATTGTTGTTCGCTGGCGGGCTCAACAAAAACCAGATCACGGTAGATTTCAAGATCATGCTTAATCGAGATCTCATAGCGTCGCTTTTCCAGGTCCTGATAAGTGATTAAGGCCGATATCTTCGTTGGCTGTTTTCTTTTGAAATAAGAACTGCTGGAATCAAGTAGCGATACGATCTCTCTTTGCGGACCAAGAAACTCGATGTTCTTGAAAACGGCCAGGGCGGAAATCTCTCTCGTACCACCGAGGCCCTGGATCTTTTTATCAAACTTCACTGAAACGCTGAGGGCTGGCCGGTTGCCGATGTTATTTACAGAGATATAGAGCAGCCCGCGATCGAATAAGAACTCAACAATGACCTCAGGCCGGCCGGGTGCGCCTTCGGTAGTCGACGTTGAACGAGAATCGATTTGGGCTTTTTGAGGTTTTCGTTGAACCATGAATTTTTATTAGCGAGAGCCTGCGCCTCAATGAGTAGGATCAAGCGCGCCAAGCATATAAGCTGATAGCATTTTTGTGAAGCGGAAGCTCTTGGTTCAGGCATCGGCCCAACTAGTGGCGACGATGATCGGGGTTCTGCCAGCCTTCTGGTATCCTGATCAGCTTTCAATGAGCGTCGAGAATTCAAACTTGAAGGAACGTGTGCGCGCTTTTTGGCAGGCCAATCCCTGCGGGGTGAAGTTTGCCGACGCGGCGCCAGGCACACGCCATTTCTACGAACTGGTCGAAGCCCATCGCTACACAAAAGAGTGGCACATTCCCGCGGCAGCCGATTTTGCCGGCGCGCGCGGCTTGAAGGTTCTGGAAATTGGTTGTGGACTCGGAACCGACGGCGCTCAGTTTGCCGAAGCAGGTGCTGACTACACCGGCGTCGATCTTACCGAGGCGGCGGTTGAACTTGCGCGTAGACGTTTTGAGTTGTTCGACCTTCCGGGAACATTTAAAACTGCCGACGCTGAAAACCTGTCTTTTCCGGACGAGAGTTTTGATCTGGTTTACTCGCACGGCGTTTTGCATCACACCCCGGAAACAGGAAAATCAATACAGGAAATCCATCGCGTACTGCGTCCGGGCGGACGCGCCGTAATTATGCTCTACCATCGCGGTTCGTATAACTATCGCGTCAACATTTCCCTGCTGCGACGAGCCGGGGCGCAACTGCTAAAGTGGGAAACGGGAGTCAAGTTGGTTAACAGAATCACGGGCGAACCGCTGGAGTCGCTGCGCGAACATGCCAGGCTTCTTAAGACGGAGAAGGAATCATATTTGAAGCCCGGCGAGTTCCTCAGCCAGAACACTGACGGTGCGGGTAACCCGCTGGCGCGAGTTTATTCCAGAAAGGAAGCGCGCGAGCTATTCAAAGATTTTTCGGAAGTGACTTTGAAGACCTATTTTCTTAACAAGCGCTGGCTGCCTGTGATTGGCAACCTCTTGCCGCGGTCTTTGGAATCACGACTCGCTTCGCGCTGGGGCTGGCATCTTTGGATCTATGCTACTAAATGAAGGTCTTTGGTCTTAGGCCTTGGTCTTTGACTGGAAACTTCGAGAAACTTCTATTTCGCGTGACAAAGAAGTACAAAGTACAAAGTTACAAAGACCAAAGTCCAAAGACCTAAGCCCAATTATGCGAAACATTTTAGTAACAGGCGGAGCGGGTTTCATCGGTTCGCACCTTGTCGATCGGTTGCTTTCTGAAGGCCGTTGGAGAGTTTCTGTCGTCGACGATCTCAACGACTTCTACGATCCAGCGATCAAGCTTGCGAACGCGAGTGCACACCAGAAGAATTCCAACTATCAGTTATTCAAAGCAGACATTCGCGATCAGGAGGCGCTCGGAAAAATCTTTGCCGGGAACGGCTTCGACTGCATTGTTCACCTGGCAGCGCGGGCGGGCGTGCGACCGTCGCTCGATCAACCTCTGCTTTATGCCGAGACAAACATCAACGGCACGATGAACCTTTTGGAACTGGCGCGCGAACATGACATCAAGCAATTTGTTTTTGGCTCGTCATCGTCAGTGTATGGCGTCAACGCCAAAGTTCCGTTTGGTGAAGACGATCCGATTCGTCAGCCCATCTCTCCCTACGCGGCAACCAAGGCCGCGGGCGAATTGGTCTGTCACACCTACACGCATCTTTACAGCATACGGTGCATCTGTTTGCGATTCTTTACGGTCTATGGGCCGCGCCAGCGCCCAGATCTCGCGATCCACAAATTCGCGCGGTTGATTAGCGAGGACAAACCGATTCCGGTTTTTGGAGACGGCACAACGCGCCGCGATTACACGTTTATCGACGACATTATCGCGGGCGTGCGCGCCGCGATCGATTACGACAAGACTGATTATGAAGTGATTAACCTGGGCGAATCGCGGACGGTAGAATTACGCGAACTGATTTCGTTGCTCGAGAAAGAGCTGGAGAAGACAGCGCAGATTGATCGACAGCCGTTGCAGCCAGGCGACGTGCCGCAGACTTTCGCCGACATCGCCAAAGCTCGCCGGCTGCTTGGCTATAATCCGCAGACACAAATCGAGGAGGGCATTCACACATTCGTTCGCTGGTTTCGGGAGAATAACATCTGATCAGAATCCCTGTTG
>Ga0193725_1000413_pt1 | contig 12863 bp, 14 predicted proteins | sample H2a2metaG_FD_143058 | JGI IMG/M metagenome (GOLD analysis project Ga0193725, IMG submission 143058) | Soil microbial communities from a riparian zone of the East river system, Colorado, United States - H2a2 | ecosystem: Environmental > Terrestrial > Soil > Riparian zone | place: USA: East River... | reverse complement strand
TCTACTGAAATCTCGCCTGCGCTTGCGCCAATGTGATAAGTCAGGAGCCCAGCCGGTTTCAGAAGCGAAACCAGTTCAGTATGACCCGGCAGAATTCCCAACTCGCCATCGAGTCCGGGCACTTCGACGCGATCCACATCAGCCTCGAAGACCTTGCCTTCGGGAGCGATTACGCTCAGTTGAATCTTGTCTCGCACAGTGCGGTCATCTTATCACGAAGATAATGACCCGAAAAGCGTTGGGCTTCCGTAGGCTTGCGATTATGAGGTTCGCAATCGACAATCGACATAACGGGCTGACCTCGTTGCGTTCGCACAGTTCTTGATTCAGTTCACCGAATGGGCGGACGATGGACGTTTGCCGCCCAAGATTGTTGGGGATTCCGAAGGCAGGATAACTCTCGTAGTTTTGCTTCCCCAGGTCCGAAACTCTTGGCAGCATTACAATACTCATTGTCGAGGGTCGTAAAGATAGTCCTGGATAGGTTCAACGAGTGGGTCGCGCTCACCAGCGTTATGCAGAAATGCGGAGCGCTGAGGCCGAGAGTCGACGTAGGCTACTGAACGAGAAGCGGAAAGAGGGAATGCGGGAAAAGAAGAAAAGAGAACAAACGATTCGAAGAGGGTTGCGCTTCGAGAATTGAAGGCTAATCGCAGAAGAGGTACAGAAGCGCGAAGTTCTTAGCTGAAATCCTGGAAATATTGAGTGCCCTATGCCGCGACCGACTCCGTAAGGCTTCAGATGTGAACTATGGTCCCCGTTTCTATCGCTGGCGTTGAGCGTCGAGTTCAATGCTAGGTGGAGTGATGCCGACCACCCAGCAGAGGGCGCGGGCTTGATGATTAAGAGGTTCTTAATGCAATTGACAACAACCCCCGGGTAGGAATAGAGTGCCCGCGGTATCCAATCGAACGGTAGAGCGAGTCGATCGGGCATTGTTCAAGGAGTAGATAGACTTGGGAATCTAAGTTTGGAGAAACGTGCAAGCATGGGGCCGACTGGTTCGGTTTCCCATTGTTTTGCGTTACCTTCTCTCCCTTTGTTCGCTTGGTGGGCCCGTAATCTGGGCATAGTGACCAGATTAGGGTCGGCCCTATCAATAGGCTTCTAATATCTGGTTGAAGCGGCAGTACTGAGCTTTGCAGAAGTTATCGACATAAGATCCGTATGTTATGAGTTCCAGCTTTGAGTCGCATATTATCATAGCTGAAAGGGAGTGTTATCGCATATCCGCGGAACGGTCCCTTCGTCTTATCGCGCGACTATGCTTGCGCGCGGTGTGCCGGTTGCGAAGCGTGGTCCGCAAGGTTGTTTGCTGCCGGCGACAGGGCGTTCACTACATTTTCAATTTGACAACCGTGACCGTGCTTGCCAAACTTGAACCAAGGCTGTACTACAAGGACACCGCGTGTTCGACTGCAGGGTTGATCGTTGGCCTCACGAAAGTATCTCTCCCCGAAGTGGAGCTATGAGGTCCGGGTACATTTTTCCTAGTCGGCTACTGCGACGAATCATAGTTCTATCTTAAGGTAGGAGTAGTGGTATGGAAATTATTGCGACCGACGGTGCTGTATCATATGAACCTCCTGGCCCTCATTTCTCCTGGTCTCACGACTTTGTGTATGATTCTGTTGAGCGAAACGTCCCGGAGGATGTCCGTGCTAGTATCCAAAGCCTGATCAGAGGGAGACGGACACCCAGAGCAGTTAATCGCCTTAAGAAGATCAGGGATGACCAGCTTAAGAAAATTCGCGAATCTTCCGGTTTAGCTGAACGCATATTGCTTCTCAATGGCTTGCTCTACTTAGAGGAAGCATTTATCAACCTCGATGACCAGAAATCTGCGCTAGAACTCGGTAGTATTGTCTCCGAACTGACAGACCAATTTGTTTATCATCTTGGCGAGGGCCTGAATTATCTTCTCGTATCAAGTGCTTCTCTAAGAAACTCTGCCTACGAAGATATGCGTGAAGCTGCTAAGAGCTTAAGAGCTCTCAGTCGGGAAGTCGAGCATAGGCGAGGTCAATTAAAGACTAAACTACTTCTCCAGATTTTTGTGCTTCTCCTTGAGAACCGTCTCCTAAAATTGGAGTCGAAGTATTCCAGAGCGCTTGCCAAATTGCGCCGTGCCGAGCGCCTCTATACGAAATTGCAAGAACGGTTCGATTTAGACATCCCAAGCCTGCTAAATCACATTATGTGCATGCAGGCGTTGGATTACTACTATCTCCATGAGTTCCATGATGCCAGAGTGATTTTTGAGACTCTGCGTCGGCTCGGCCACAATAGATTGGGCGTCGAAAGCTACATTGCGCGGATTAATTTCTACCACGCTGAGTATCTGAGTTCTTTGATGATGTTTGAGAACCTTCTCGCTCGAACCGCAGAGCCGAGGAGGCAGGCGGGACTGCTGCAGGATATCGGTCGAACCTCAATGGAAATGGGTCGGTCGAAAACTGCAATGAAGAACATCGAAGAGAGTATTCTTCTGGCTAGACGGGTGAGTGCTCGGTTTGAGGAGGCTCGGGCACTCTTCTACAAGGCTTCAATCGAATCTCATCGAAAGCAATACAAGAAGGCTTTAAGGACGTTATCGATCGCGCAGCAGTTGTTTTGTGGAACTGACCCTCACGCTAAGATCAAGAATACGCGATACTTGTTTAGAAGTTTCCTCTTAGAGTCAGGAATCAAACTGCGGCAAGGCGAACTCCAGCAATCGGCAGCCGCTCTTACAGAGGCAAAAAAGTACCTGCCGGAGCGACCCGCGAAAGGTCTGGCCGGCTTTCCGATGGAAGAAGCTCTCCTATTAAGACAGGAGGCTTTCATCTTTGCCTTACGCGGGGATATTAGTAGGAGTCGTGCTTCAATGTCGCAAGCGCTTGCATATCTAGACTCAATCAAACGCAAATGCGCGGGGCTCTATCTTGCACGCTGTTGCAGCGAGGCCGCGTTTTTGGAACTTCATTGGAATCCTCATTCACCCTACATAAGCGAGCTGCTTGAAGAAGCTAAGTGGATCGCCAAAGCAGCTGACCACAAACGGGAGGTTGTTCGTTCTCTAGTAACCGAGATTCTGCATTGGTGTGCAATTCACCCCTTGGATGAATTTGAATTAGATCTAGGACAATCAGAATTGTTTAGCGAGCAAAGCAGAAGTACGTTGCTTAGGAGCCTTGAGGTCTCATATGCGCGGCGGCCTTCACAGCTAGTAGTGGGCTTCTTGTCTGGATTCATCGAGCTATCACCGAGAACGCTATATACAGAAAGGTTAATAAGGGTGCTGACCGATTCCCTTGACAGGACGGTCAAAGACGATAGAAATACAGTAGATTTGAAGAGGTTTGCCGCCGACATCAAGGGATTAATCGATAAGAAAATACTCAGTCCTGGAGTTGCTGACACTCCGGAACTGCAGCTTGCAACGGATTTGCTCGAACGGGTAGAGCGACATGATGGAACCGAAGGTTCGATCATGGAATATGTCAGACGACTCGATTTTAGCTATCTCCAGAGAGAGTTAAGCCCACTTCGTGACGACTTCGAGAAGTATGCGACTTATTTTAAAGAGCGATTGCATAAGTATGCGTGATCGACTAGGGCGAATTTCCATTTACTAGAACATACCCTTCATAGCAGTTTTCAGAAGCTGGTATCCGAAGTAAAAAGAAACAAATAGAACGTCTGTAAACTTTTGTGCCTTCGCAATAGAAGTCACGTCTATTGCAACTAATGCTGTACCTATAAACAGATCGGAAAATGCTTCCTTTTTGGAGGTCTTTTTGATTGTGTCCTGAATACCTGGAGGACTACTTGGTGGTTTCTTGTCAGGGCTTGTTTCTGCTTTAAGTTGCAGCGATCTTCTTAAGCGCTCAAGGTACGATTCAATTTCCTCTAAATCCTTCTCAATGTCTGCACGGTATAACTGTTTAGTCTCTACCAGCAACTCTATGCGATCCTCAATTCGAATCTCGATCTTTCGAATCACCCCCAGAGTTACGCCGAGCCGCCGATAGTGTTCCCGCAAGTGCCGAAGGAGTTCATCTAGTGCGATCTGTCGCGATTCTTCCGACAGAGTAGCGAGTTTGTGGCTCAACTTTCGAAAGTTAGCATTCTCGCCAGCCAGCCTCGGCTGAACTAATCTCTTCTGAAGTTTCCGGACCAGTTCAAGAGCGAGCTCGATTGATTGGAGGTCCTCTTGATTCTCGGTCAAATCCGCTTCACTCATGAAATCATTCCTTTCTCGTGCTTCCGAAATTCAGACGGCACTACAATCCTGGATAACCCGTTCTTATTAACCTGACGAGACTACTGGCCGAATAGGAAGGTGCTCTATGTTGCAGCAGTTACCCTTCTCGGGGAGCCGATCTTACAATAGGCGTGGGCGATACGCAAGTTGATTCAGTGATTTCACTTGATTCAGTGATTCAGGGGCCGCATTCATTGGCGTTCTCCTCACTCACCTCAATCTACTTGTCAACTCGCTCTTCGGAAAGCAGGCGCGTCGCGAGCCATTGACAATCGCTCACTAGTCAATAGGAAAGGGCCGTTCCTAGAACAATAAAGCTAACACCAGGAGACGGAATGCCGCGATTCGTGGGAAGGGTGCTCCAAGTTTAGATAGGTTTCCCAATGTGGTGATGTTTGCTGGCTAATCGGAGACACGACGTATCACGATCGTAACCGATCGAAGGGAGCCCAATGCAAGATAATAATTACAAATCTTGCCTTCGACTTAGTTAGGTCCGAGGTCCTGACATGTGAAGACGCCCCGCTTTGAGATTTATTGGTTCAACTCGATCCTCGCCGCCGGGTCGCCAAACTGGATTCATGTTCGGCGAGTAGTGCTAATGAACCTGGACGGCGGGCGCTAACAACCGTTCGAGCGATTCGGAAAAGACTGCGCCTTCTTCCACTGAAAGCTTGAGCTTTTTCAGCTCGTGCTCGATCAGCTTGCGGCTGTCGCTCACCAGCGCGAGTCCGAAACACCCAGCCGTAGCGCGATCTCAAGTTGCGAATGGTTTTCAGTGTCGTAATACCAGTACCAAAGCGTGGATAACAATCTTTCGTAACGCCGCTCGTTCTTGTTCATCGGATCTCGTCCAAGCGATTGTCTTCACGTCCCAGCCGAGCAAACAACGAACCAACGACCTGTTGTGACACTTCAGAAACTGTCACAACCCACCCCCTCTATGACCACTCGACAGGAGTAGCTTTCTCGGCAGGCAACTGAGAATGCTGTTTGAGCAACTGAGAATGGTGTCGGAGGGGTACCGTGCTAAGCGTTTACAACTTCAAGCCTGCTTTCCGATCCTTCCTTCGGCCCGCAGCCCGCTCGCTCGCACGATGCGGCGTCACGGCTAATGAGGTGACCGTCGCGGCGGTAGTCCTTTCATCAGTTCAAGGGGCGCTCATTGTGTGGCAGCCCTCCGCGGCGTGGCCGCTGGTGCTGATGCCGGTGACTCTCCTGGCGCGCATGGCGCTCAACGCGATCGACGGCATGCTCGCACGAGAATACGGCTCGGCGAGCGTCCTCGGAGTCATACTCAACGAACTCGGCGATCTCATATCGGATACCGTGCTCTACTTGCCGCTCGCGCTCGTTCCTGGCGTGCCGCCTCCGCTCATGGTGGTGGCCGTCTGCCTGGCGCTGGTGAGCGAGGCGACCGGCGTAGTTGCGATGCAGATCAGTGATTCGCGGGGCAACGAAGGCCCAATGGGCAAGAGTGACCGCGCCGTTGTATTCGGCGCGCTCGCTTTGGCGCTCGGACTCCGAGTGCCGATGGGTGCGTGGACCAGCGGTCTTCTGGGGCTCACGGTAGCGTTGCTCGTCGTTACGATTGTGAACCGTGCGCGTGGCGCGCTAAGGCGCGGAATGCGAAACGTGGACGCGAAACACCAAGATCTCAAGATGGGTTTCCAAGAACGCGCCGTGTCCCTGCTGGAACACTGATCGCTAGTTGGAGGTCGCAATGTCACCGTCAGCGGCGCTCGCAAGCGACGTCTTCCGCTTCTTTGCTCTCCTAACGACGGGGCTCCTCGTTGTCGGAGGGGCGATAATCGGCGTCGTCCGCCTCCGCTTCAAGAAGGATGTTTCGCATGCATGGGATTCGTATCGCGGGTGGCTCATAATGGCGCCGATCATAGGTGTGAGTCTCTTTGCCGGCCAAGCAGTCGCGATCTGCTTTTTTGCGATCATCTCGATCGTCGCGTTCACCGAATACGCCCGCGCCACTGGGCTTCATCGCGATCTTTCGATGACATTCATCAGCCTGGCCGGAATCATCGGGATCGCTGTCGTCGCGCTTGCGCGTGATCCAACAACTGGCGAGGCCGGGTGGTATGGACTCTTCATGGCTTTGCCGGTCTTCATGATGGCGGCGCTCTTGCTCGCGTCGATCCTGCGAAACCGGCCCGAAGGCCAGCTAAAGTCAGTCGCGCTCGCGCTCTTTGGGTTCCTGTACATCGGGTGGATGTTCGGTCACATCGCGTTTCTCGCCAACACGCGCAACGCGTACGGCTACCTGCTCTACCTTGTCTTTGCTGTCGAGCTCAACGACGTTGCCGCGTTCACTTGCGGAAAACTCTTTGGCCGCCGCCCGCTCTGCACAAAGGTGAGCCCGTGGAAGACCCGCGAAGGTGCGCTCGGCGCAGTGTTGATCTCGGCGCTCTTCCCGCTCACAGTACGATTCGCGTTGCCGGACTTCTCGGCGCTCGAGTGCGTGGCGGCCGGTCTGATCGTCGGCGTCGGCGGACACCTCGGCGATCTCTCGATCAGCGTCATCAAGCGCGACATCGGAGTAAAGGATATGGGCACGCTCATCCACGGCCACGGCGGCGTGCTCGACCGCATCGACAGCCTGATCTACACCGCGCCGCTGTTCTTCCACTTCACGCGGTACGCTCACGGGATGTGATGGGAGGCATGGACTGGCATTACGAAACCGCGAAAGACACCGGGCTCTCCTTCATCGATCGCCTCAAGGAGTGCCCGCGCGAACCCGATCCGCTTGTCTACGCCGCTCGTGTGGTGTCGGCGGTGGCGATCCGCGCAGCGCTGAGAACTTACCTCCGCTTCGACATCGTTGGACGCGAACATCTTCCTCGCAACGAGTCATTCGTGCTGGTGGCAAATCACGCGAGCCACCTCGACGCGGTTGCGCTGCTGTCGGCGCTGCCGCTGAGGTCGCTGCATCGCGCGTATCCGCTCGCGGCGCGCGATTACTTCTGCGCAAATAGCGCTCGGCTCGCGCTCACGGCAATCATCGCGAACGTGATGTTGTTCGACCGCGACGGCCTGGAGGGGTTGAAGCTCTGCAAGCGCCTGCTCGACGAGCCGGGCAACGTGCTCTTGATGTTTCCCGAGGGAACGCGCTCGATTGACGGCCTCGTCGACCTCTTTAGGCGGGGCGTCGGTTTGCTGCTCGCCGGCACGCCGTATCCGGTCGTGCCCTGCTATCTTGACGGGACGTTCGGTGCGTGGCCCAAAGGAACCTTAGTCCCCCGCCCCGCTCGCGTGCGACTCGTGATCGGCGAGGCGCGCACCTACGAGCGCGTCGAGCAAAACGATATCGGCGTACTGCAAATCTGCGCGGATCTTCGCCACGCCGTGCTTGCGCTCGCGCCAGAACCCCGGCCGAAAACAGCGCGGCCGATCTCAAAGGAAGTCTACCAATGATCAACGTACTGACACACAACGAAGCGACCTCCACAATCACGCCAACTGAGCATGCGATGGCGCTCGAAGATGGGACCGAGCTGTTTTACCGTGCTTGGATTCCATGCGAGCCTACGCGGAAAGCGCTCGTCATCTTTCACCGGGGCCACGAGCATTCGGGGCGGCTCGAGGATGTAGTGCGCGACCTCCGTCTGCCCGACGTCGCGGTGTTTGCGTGGGACGCGCGCGGTCACGGTCGCTCCGAGGGACAGCGCGGTTACGCGCCGAGCTTTAGTTGTACCGCGAGGGACGCGGACGAATTCATTCGTCACGTTTCGGACACGCACGGCAAGCGGCTCGAAGACATGGTTGTCCTCGGCCACAGCGTGGGAGCGGTGACAGTCGCCGCATGGGTTCACGATTACGCGCCGCGAGTGCGGGCGATGGTGCTGGTGACGCCCGCGCTGCGCGTAAAGCTCTACGTGCCGTTCGCGCGAACCGGCCTTCGCGTTATGCAGCCGCTCTTTCGGCGCAGACCAATGTTCCTGTCGAGCTACGTCAAGGGACGCTTGCTCACGCACGACGCGGAGCAGGCACGCCGCTACGACCTGGACCCGCTCATCTCTCGCAAGATCGCCGTGAACGTTCTGCTGGGACTGCACGATACCTCGAAGCGACTCATCGCCGACGCAGGCGCGATACGAACACCAACGCTGTTGCTCGCGGGCGGGGCCGACTGGGTAGTGGATCTGAAAGCCGAACGCGAATTCTTTGACCGCCTCGGCTCACGCATGAAACGTATGCGAGTGTTCGACGGAATGTATCACGACATCCTCCACGAGATGGACCGGCGCGGTGTCCTCAACGACATCCGGGTCTTCGTTCGCGGAGCGTTCGCGCACGAGGAAGCTCCCCGCGATGCCAAAGACCAAGTTTATACTCGTGACGAATACGAGCGGCTGCGCTCGCCGCTGCCTCGCTTCTCGCCAAAGCGTTTCTGGTTCGCGACCCAGCGAGCGTTCATGAGAACAACCGGGCGACTCAGCGAGGGAATTCGCCTTGGGTGGCGAGATGGGTTCGATTCGGGCAGCTCGCTCGATTACGTTTATGAGAACCGCGCGCGTGGTGCGCTGCTGCTCGGGCGGATCATGGACCGAGTCTATTTGAATAGCGTTGGATGGGCCGGCATTCGGCAACGTAAGCGGAACATCGAGAAGCTTCTGCGCGACGCCATCGAGCTCGTGAGCGAGAAGGGCGGTCCCGTGCGAATCCTCGATGTCGCCGCCGGGCAAGGGCGATACGTCCTCGAAACGCTGACATCGCTCGCTGATCGAAATGTGACCGCTCTATTGCGAGATTACGAGCAAGCGAACGTCGACGCGGGCCGTGCGCTTGCAACGCAGCGCGGCTTGAACGGTGTCGCGTTCGAGCGAGCGGACGCCTTCGACGAAGCTTCGTACGCCGCGCTCGTCCCGCGCCCGAACATCGCGATCGTCTCCGGACTGTTCGAGCTGTTCCCCGACAACGGATTGGTGCGGCGATGTCTCGAAGGAATCGCGGGCGCGATTGAGGAAGGCGGCCATCTCATCTACACAGGCCAGCCCTGGCATCCGCAGATTGAGATGATTGCGCGCGTGCTGACCAATCGCGACGGCGAGCCTTGGGTGATGCGACGGCGCACGCAAGTCGAGCTCGACGAACTTGTGCGCGAGGCCGGCTTCGAAAAAGTGAGAACCAGGGTCGACAAGCGGGGCATCTTCACTGTCTCGATCGCGAAGAGGCGCCGCGATGTCCAATAGTATCCCGGCCCGAACGCGGATAAGTCATTCTTACATTCTGAACCGTGGAATCATTCGCGTAGCCAATACGCGCCGGCCGTGGGCAGAAGCAGTCTTGCTTTCGGCGGCATTGTCGCTGCTGTTCGTATTCGTCTACGTCGGATGCAACACAATCGCGGCCGGGCGGACTAACGTGGGAGTGTGCTTCTTCGCGTGGGAGCTTCGAATTCCGTTCGTGCCGGCGCTCATCCTTCCCTACATGAGCATCGATTTGTTCTTCGTCGCATCCTTCCTACTGTGCAAGGAAACGATCGAGTTGCGCACGCACGCGCGACGGATCACGGCGGCAATTCTCGTGGCAGGCTTGGTCTTTCTCGTTTTTCCGCTGACGACAGGTTATCCGCGACCCGAGGTGGGCGGATGGGCCGGTTGGCTGTTCGAGTTCCTCTGGACCTTTGACAAGCCGCACAATCTCGCTCCGTCTCTGCACGTGGCGCTCGCGTCGCTGCTCTGGGCAGTGTACGCGCGGCACACGCGCGGATCGCTCCGGTGGTTCGTGCACGGGTGGTTCGCGCTGATGATCGCGTCTCCACTCTTCACGTGGCAGCATCACCTGCTCGACGTGGCAACGGGCGCGATACTCGGCCAGGTTTGCGTGTTTGCTTTTCCCGAGCGCCGACATGGCGCGCCTGTGCGTTCAGCGGAGCCGAACCTCCGCGTCGCGCGGCTCTACGCAAGCGGCGTGGTCGCGCTTGCAGGCTTGGCGATAGTGCTCGGTTCCTGGTTCTGGCTGCTGCTATCGCCTGCCGTGTCGCTTGCGCTCATCGCGATGGCATACGTGCTTGGGAACTCGGCTGTGTTCCGGAAGTCGAATGGACGGCTTCCGATTAGCACACGCGTCGTGCTCGGGCCGTACCTGTGTGGCGCGTTCGTGCGATTCTTGATCTACAGACGATGTCGCGAGCCGTGGGTCGAGGCGGCGCCAGGAGTGTACTGCGGCAGGTTGCTAACGGAGCGCGAGGCGCTAGCGGTACGGGAAATGGGTGTCACGGGTGTGCTCGACATGACGGCGGAGCACGCGGAAACGCGGGCGTTTCTGGAGATCGACTACTTGAACGTGCCGGTGCTTGATTTGACACCGCCTTCCCGGGAGCAGCTAGACTCCGCCGTCGCGTTTATCGCAAAGCACGCTCTTCGCGGCGGCGTGTACGTCCATTGCGCTCTTGGCATCTCGCGGAGCGTCGCAGCCGCTAATGCACACATTGCATCGCAGCAAACGGAACCCTCCCCGAACTCCTCCACTCCATTTTTTATGAATGCAAGATAACCTTTCAGTATGTACCGGCAAGATTCCCAACGCGCCATCGAGTCCGGGCACCTCAACGCGATCTACGTCGGCCTCGAAGACTTTGCCTTCCGGAGCAATAATGCTCAGTTGAATCTTGTCTCGGACAGTGCCGTTATCTTAGCACGAGGGCGGAGTAATCGATGTGAATCCCTACTGCGTCCAATCCTCGAACAAGAGGTTGGGAATCCGTGCAAAGTCTACAGCATTGCGCGTGACGAGAATGCCGCCGGTCGAAAGCGTGACGGCGGCGATGGCAAGATCGTTTGTTCCGATTCGCAGTTTCTGCTCGCAGCTCGTCGAAGGTCACGGCGGCGGCGGCGTCAAATGGCAAGCAAATCCATCTCCGATAGAAATCAAGTCCGCGCTGCAAGCGAGCGTAGGCGCGTGAGCGAGCGGCACCGTCCGGCGCGCGACGACAGGCAGGAAGCCAACCGCTGAGGTCTTCGCCAAACGTGATGATCGTTGTGACTATCAGATCATCCTCAGGCAGCCTCTGGATGCGTTGCAGGACTTTGGAGTGCCGCTGAAAAGCGAATCCCAGGATGTCCGTGTCCATCACGTAAAGCGTCATTCAGAGTCCTGCAACTGAGCCTCTTCGCGCTGGCGTTGCCGCCCTTTGACGATCTCCTCGAAATGCTCGCGCAGAGCTTCTTGGTCGCCAGCAAACGCTTCCAGTTCCTCCAACAGCGCTTGAGGGCTGCCGGCGCGTGGGAAGTGTTCTCGCGGGAGCGGAACTTTGATAGTTGTGACCTCCACTTTTGACAGATAGTCTTCGGCCGCACGCTGCGCGTTCTTCACAGCCTCATCGCGCGAAGCGCCTTCCGCGCTGAGATCAGCCAGCGCCGGAATGACCGCTCGCCAGACGCCGTTCTTCTGTTCAACGATGACAGGATATTCCATAAAATCACGCCTCCCCGGTTCCAAGCCGCACATTATAACCCGCCTTGGCATCATGGTATAGTGCCGCTATGGCTTTACACACAAGAGTCGATGAACACGTTATCGAGAATTTGAGAGAGTTCCTCAAACTCGCAGAGATCGGTCTGTTAGCTAGAAAGCGCGACCTGGATGGAGACCTTCGAAAGGACGATGGCTGCTTGGGTACGCCGGCTGCAAGCCTCCTGTTTAGCATTGTAGATTCAATCGGGTCTTATCATAGGGGCGATTATACGTTGAGAGTTTCAAACCATCGGCCACCTTATATTGACCAGGATGGCTACGTACACTTTTTCATATTGAACAGCCGTTATTTCGGACAGAACTTGAACGACAAAGACGTCCAATTCCTTTACGGCCAGTACCGAAGCAACTTGTCTCACAACGCGGCTCTTAGCGGTGGGGTTTTGATCTATAACAATGAGGAGCCCGAGTTATTCCCTTTGAGGAACGGTGCGCGAGTCGTGAACCTCCATGCGCTTTACGAAGCGACAAAAGTCGCGCTAAACACGTTCATACAAGAGTCGCAAGATGTGATCCCACGAAGCCGTCAAGGAAGCGGAATCAGAGTTTCGACCCAGGCTACGGCCTTAATAGATTCAGACGCTGTTACTGAACCTACGGGATACGTCTCTTTGGGTGGCATCCTTACTATCGGAACTGAGGCTACCAGCCCGAGAAAGAGATAAGGCTCGCCTGTTCTCATCGCCGGGCAGTTTCCTCTCCCAACTGACTGATGGCTCTTCGGTTAATACTAACTGACCAGCAAGGACGGCGTTATCGACCGCTCGAGAGATTCGGAAAAGACCGCGCCTTCTTCAACCGACAGCCTCAGCTTTTTCAGCTCGTGCTCGATCAGTTTGCGGCTGTCGCTCACAAGCGAATCCGAGACTCCCAGCAGGCGCGCGGTCTCCAGTTGTGATGGTTTTTCTGTGTCATAATAACAGTACCAAGAGCGTCGACAATAATCTTTCGTACCTCCGCTCGTTGTTGTTCACCGAGGTGAGCAGAACGAGCGCGCTTCACAGATGGCGAGTGAGTTCCTGGTGCAGCTTAGTCGCCTGGTAGTTCCGATCGGGTATCACATGCGCTAGATATCCGCGGCGATGCTTATCTGGCAGTGGTCCCGCAGGTCTGTCGAGCAATC
>Ga0193725_1000412_pt1 | contig 12889 bp, 10 predicted proteins | sample H2a2metaG_FD_143058 | JGI IMG/M metagenome (GOLD analysis project Ga0193725, IMG submission 143058) | Soil microbial communities from a riparian zone of the East river system, Colorado, United States - H2a2 | ecosystem: Environmental > Terrestrial > Soil > Riparian zone | place: USA: East River... | reverse complement strand
CGTATGTGCCCGCCCGCGACCCCCGCGTACACGGCGCTCACCTCCACCCCCACCACCTGCTCGGCTTCGCCGACGGCCTGCTTGATCGCCTCCACGGTGGAGTCGATGTTCACCACCACGCCCCGGCGCAGCCCGCGCGAGGCGGCGGTGCCCACGGCGAGGATCTCGAGCGCTCCCGTCGGCCCCGCCTCGGCGATGACCGCGCAGACCTTGGTCGTCCCCACGTCCAGCCCCACGATCAGATCTTTGGGTCGTGCGCGCGTCATCCCCCAACTCCCTTCGTCAGGACGACCTGGTCGCGGAACCGCAAGTCGATGGCCCGCACGGATTCGCCGTCGCGGCCGACCTGCCGCAGGATCCGCTCGAGGCGGGCCAGCCGTTCGTCCCAGTCTTCCGACCCCAGCCGGACTTCCACGCCGTCGGCGGTGTAGAGCACCGGACCGTCGCCGCGGCTCACGTCGATCTCGGAGATCTCGGCGGCCAGCGCGCTGCCGCTCCTGAGCAGCGTGCGGATGAGGGCGATGGCCTCACGCGCACGCGGCGACGGATCGGCGCGCATCGAGGTCAGCTCGGCCTCGCTGAGCCCGCTCACCACCGGGACCGACGGGGCCACCGCCTGCGGCACCTCGTCGAGCAGGCGGCCCTCCTCGTCGAGCCAGTGCAGGCGGCCGGCGTGCACGAGCGTGAAGGGACGGCGCTCCTCGACCAGGATGACGACCCGGTTGGGGAAGCGCCGGATGACCTCGGCCCGCCGGATCTCCGGCAGGGCCGCGACCCGCGCCGCCACCGAGGACGGGTCGAGCCGCCAGAGGTTGGCGTCGGACGGGATCGCCGCCGCGCTCCGCACGCGATCGGCGCCGACCCGTGACGCGCCGTCGACGTCGATCCGCGCCACCGTGAACCGCGGTGAGGTCGACAGCCAGTGGACCGTGAACGCCGCGCCCGTGACGGTCAGCGTCGCCAGCACGATGAGCCCGGTGACCCGCGCGAGCCGCGCGACGCGGCCGTGGCCCCGCCGCCGCCGCCCGCGCCCCACGCGCTGACGGGCGATGAACGCCGTCCGCTCGCCGAGGTCGGGCAGGCCGGACGACGACAGCCGGGGAGAGATCGGACGGGAGCGAAGCACGCTCACTCGCCGATGATCCTGATCTCAGGCTCCAGGGTGACGCCGAAATGCGTCTGGACCCGCTCGCGGGTGAGCTGCATGAGGGCCAGGACGTCGACGGCGGCCGCGCCCCCGCGGTTGACGATGAAATTGGCGTGCTTGGACGAGATCTCGGCGCCGTTGAGCCGCTTGCCCCGCAGGCCGGACTTCTCGATGAGCCGCGAGGCGGTCTCGCCCGGCGGGTTCTTCCACACCCACCCCGCGGAGGCCAGGGCCAGCGGCTGCGTCGACTTCTTGCGCTTGAGCCGCTGCTTGATGTCCCGCTGGATCTCCGCGAAGGGACGGCGGTGGAGCTGGAGCCGGCAGCCCACGAGCACGGAGCCCGCGGGGGCCTCGAACGCGTCGTAGCCGAACGATCCGGCGCCCGGCTTGAACTCGCCGATCGCGCCGTCCGGGTGGAGGAAATAGACGGCGGCGACGAAGTCACCGATGGTGCCGTCGTCGGACCTCGCGTTCATGGCCAGCGCGCCCCCCACGGTGGCCGGGATGCCGACCAGGCATTCGATGCCGCCGAGGTTCAGGGCCGCCGCCTCGCGGATCAGCGCGGACAGGCTGGCCCCCGCTCCCGTCACCGCTTCTTCGCCGTGGAACTCGCTGCGGCCCAGGCAGCCCTCGAGCTTGAGGACCACCCCGCGCATGCCGCGATCGGTGACGAGCAGGTTGTTGCCGCCGCCGATCGTCACCACCGGCAGCTGCTCGCGGTCGGCAAAGGCCAGCGCGTGGCGGATGTCGTCGAGGTCCTGCGGGACCACGAAGATGTCCGCGGCCCCGCCGATGCGCAGCGACGTGTGAAAGCTCAACGGCTCCTTGAAGCGCACTTCGCCTCGGATCTCACCTAGCATGTCGCCCTCCTACGTTCCCGCCTCGAGTCGGCGCAAGAGCTCGGGACCGAGTTGACTGACGTCGCCGGCGCCCAGCGTGATGACCAGGTCTCCGGGACGGCTGATGTCGATGACGTGATCGATGACGCGGGCCCGGTCGCGGCCGAGGTACGTCACGTCGCGGTGGCCGTGGGCGCGAATCGCCTCGGCCAGGTCGGCCGCGCTGACCCCCTCGATGGGAGGCTCGCCGGCGGGATAGATGTCCATCATGACCAGGGCGTCCGCCTGGTTGAAGGACGTGAGGAACTCCTGGTACAGGTGCAGCGTCCGCGTGTAGCGGTGGGGCTGGAACACCACGACGACCCGGCGGTCGAAGCCGGCCTTGGCGGCGGCCAGCGTGGCGCGGATCTCCACGGGGTGGTGACCGTAGTCGTCGACGACGGTGACGTTGCCGGCCTGCCCGATCACCTGGAACCGTCGCTGCACGCCCGCGAAGCCGGCCAGCGCCTTCTGGATCGTGAGGAACGGAATCTCGAGGTCGAGCGCGACGGCGATGGCGGCCAGCGCGTTGAGCACGTTGTGGCGTCCGGGCACCTGGAGCGTGCACTCCCCGAGCGACGTCCCCCGCTGGAACACCTCGAACCGGCTGGTGAGCCCGGACAGATGCAGCCGCCGGGCGACGAGGTCGGCGCCGGACTCGAGCCCGTAGGTCACGATGCGCCGGTCGATGCGCGGGATCAGCAGCTGGATGTTCGGCTGATCCAGGCACAGCACGGCCGCGCCGTAGAACGGCACCTTGTTGACGAAGGTCACGAAGGCGTCGCGGATGGCGTCGAGCGTCTCGTAGTGATCGAGGTGCTCGGCGTCGACGGTGGTGACGACCGCGATGGTCGGCGCCAGCTTGAGGAACGAGCCGTCCGACTCGTCGGCCTCGGCGACCAGGTACTCGCCCTGCCCGAGGCGGGCGTTCGAGCCCAGGCTGGTGATGCGGCCGCCGACCACGATCGTCGGATCGAGCCGTCCCTCGGCCAGCACCGCGCCGATCATCGACGTGGTCGTGGTCTTGCCGTGGGTGCCGGCCACCGCGATCCCGTACTTGAGGCGCATCAGCTCGGCCAGCATCTCGGCGCGGGGGATCACCGGGATGCCGCGTTGCCGCGCCACCTGCACCTCGATGTTGTCGCGGGAGACGGCCGACGAGTAGACGATCACGTGGGCGCCCTCGACGTGGCTCGCCTCGTGGCCGATGAACACCTTGGCCCCCAGCCGCTCGAGCCGCTCGATCGCCTCGTTGCGGCGCTGGTCCGAGCCGGTCACGCGATAGCCGAGGTTCGACATGATCTCGGCGATCCCGGACATGCCGCTGCCGCCGACCCCCACGAAGTGGATCTGCTGGTAGCGCTTAAACATTGGCGTGCTGGGAGATGTTCAAGAGCACCCCCGTCGAGAGCATGGTCATGAGCAGCGCGGACCCTCCGAACGAGACGAAGGGCAGCGGCAGGCCCTTGGTCGGCAGCGTGCCGGTGACCACCCCGACGTTCACCAGCGTCTGGGTGGCGATGAGCACGGTGATGCCGAGGGCGAGGTAGGCGCCGAACGCGTCCGGTGCCCGGACCCCGACGCGCAGGCCGCGCCAGATCAGGATCACGAAGAGGCCCAGCAGGCCGAGGGCGCCCACGAAGCCCAGCTCCTCGCCGACCACGGCGAAGATGAAGTCGGTGTGCGACTCCGGCAGGTAGAAGAGCTTCTGCTTGGATTCGCCGATGCCGCGCCCGAAGAGGCCGCCGCTGCCGAGGGCGAGCCACGACTGGATGATCTGAAATCCCCCGCCCCGCTGATCCGACCACGGATCGAGGAAGGTGGTGATGCGCCGTAACCGATAGGGCGCCATCCAGATGGCCAGGATGAGGAGCGGCAGCGCCGGCGCCAGCACCATGGCCAGGTGGCGGAATCGCACGCCGGCGAGATAGAGGAGCCCGAGCGTGACCATGATCAGGGTCAGGCAGTTGCCGAGGTCGGGCTGGGCCAGCACGAGCAGCGCGAAGGCGACGGCGATCAGCAGCGGCGGCAGGAGGCCGCGCCAGAAGTCGCGCAGGCCCTCGCGCCGGCGCGAGAGATAGCCGGCCAGGTAGACGACGAGCGCGAGCTTGGCCAGCTCGGCGGGCTGGAACGAGATCGGGCCGAACCGCAGCCAGCGGCGGGTGCCGTTGATGGGCTGGGCGAACGGGGGCACCAGCACCAGCACGAGCAGCACGGCGGCCACGATCAGGATCGGCCACTGCCAGCGCTCGAGCCGTCGATAGTCCACGCGCAGGGCCACCAGCAGGCAGGCCGCGCCGAGCAGGGCCCACACGAGCTGCTTCTTGAGGAAGAAGTACGGATCGCGGAAGCGCTCGGTCGCCACGATCGCGCTCGCGGAGTAGACCATCACGACCCCGATCGAGAGCAGCACGATCATCGCCCCGAACAGCCACATGTCCGGACTGAGCTTGCGCGGCATTCAGACCAAACCGTTGACGAGGGCGCGGAAGACGTCGCCGCGGTGCTCGTAGTTGTCGAACATGTCGAAGGACGCGCAGGCGGGCGAGAGCAGCACGACGTCGCCGGCGGACGCCGCCTCGCGGGCCGCCTCGATCGCCGCCTCCATCGAGTCCGCCGCACGAACCGGCAGCGCGGCGGCCTCCAGCGCGGCGGCGATCCTGGGACCGTCCTCGCCCAGCACGACGGCCTCACGCACCCGGCCGCGGGCGGCCTCGGCGAGCGGCGCGAAATCCTGGCCCTTGCCGACACCGCCGGCGATCAGCACGATCGGCTCGGAGAAGCTCTCCAGCGCCTTGATCGTGGAGGCGACGTTCGTCCCCTTGGAGTCGTTGTAGTAGTGCACGCCGTGCACGTCCCGCACGAGCTCGATCCGGTGGGCGACGCCGCGGAAGCGCGCGATGCCCTCGCGGATGACCGCGGCGGGCAGGCCCCGCCAGAGCGCGCACGCCGTCGCCGCCAGCACGTTCTCGACGTTGTGCTGGCCGCGCAGGAAGATCTCGGAGAGCGGGCCGATCGTCTCCAGGCGCGCGTTCAGCTTGGCCACGATCCAGCCGTCGCGCACGAACACGCCGTGGTCGAGCGGACGCCGGCGGCTGAACCACACGACGTCGGCCCGCGTGCGCTCGGCGAGACCGCGAGTGGGCGCGTCGTCGGCGTTGAGCACCGCGCAGTCGGCCGCCGTCTGGTTGGCGAAGATCCGGGCCTTGGCGTCCAGGTACGCCTCGAACGTGCGGTGCCGGTCGAGATGATCGGGGGTGACGTTCAGCACCACCGCCACCCGCGGCTGAAAGGTCTCGATGGTCTCCAGCTGGAAGCTCGACACCTCGCAGACGACCGTGCCGTCGGGGGGAAACGTGAGGGCATGGCCGGCGAGCGGCGTGCCGATGTTGCCGGCCACCAGGACCGCGCGATGGTGCTCGGCGAGCAGCGCGCCGGTGAGCGCGGTCGTGGTGGTCTTGCCGTTGGTGCCGGTGATCGCGATCGTATCCGCCTCGAGCGCGCGCCACCCCAGCTCGATCTCGCCGATGATCGACGCTCCGCCCCGTCGCGCGGCGACGAGCTGAGGAGCCTCGACGGGAACGCCGGGGCTCACCACCACCAGCTCGGCCCCCGCCACGCCCGCGCCCGCCGCGTCGTCGGCGAAGAGCCGAATGCCGAGCTGGGCGAGTCCGCGGGCATCATCGCCGAGTCGCGCGAGCGGCTTGGCGTCGCTCGCCGACACCCGCGCCCCGCAGGCGTGGAGCAGCCGGGCGGCGGCGACGCCGCTGCGGGCGAGGCCGACGACGGCCGCCGGCCGGCCGGCCAACGAGTCGAGGTATGCGCGTCCTCTCGCCGTCGGGGCGCCCGCGCCTGGCCTCCGGCGCCCGACGTTCGGCGAATCGCCACGCTCCGTCATTTCCGTCACCGGAGCTTCAGCGTGGTCAGCGCCAGCAAGGCCAGCGCGAACGAGATGATCCAGAAGCGGACCACGATCTTGGGCTCGGACCAGCCGGTCAGCTCGTAGTGATGGTGGAGCGGAGCCATGCGGAAGACGCGACGGCCCGTCAGCTTGAAGCTCGCGACCTGGATGATCACGGAGGCCGCTTCCACCACGTAGAGGCCGCCGATCAGGGGCAGCAGCAGCTCGGCCTTCGTCAGCACGGCCAGGGCGCCGATGGCGCCGCCCAGGGCCAGCGAGCCCACGTCGCCCATGAAGACCTGGGCCGGATGGCAGTTGAACCACAGAAACCCGATGGCCGCGCCGATCAGCGCGCCGCAGAACACGGTCAGCTCGCCGGCGCCCTTGACGTTGATGATCTTGAGATAGTCGGCCGCCCGAAAGTTGCCGGTGAGGTACGCGAGGATCCAGAACACGCCGCCGGCCATGATGACGGGGCCGATGGCCAGGCCGTCGAGCCCGTCGGTGAGGTTGACCGCGTTGGACGCGCCGACGATCACGATCACCGCGAACGGGATCCACAGCCAGCCGAGGTTGACGACCCAGCCCTTGAGAAAGGGAATGGCGAGCACGGGCGTCCAGCCGTTCACGGGCGGCTGCCAGTACACGACCTGGAGCACGGCGACGGTGAGCAGGATCTGCCAGGCGAACTTCGCGCGGGCGGAGATGCCCTTGTGCCACCGCACCTTGGCGAGATCGTCCACGGCGCCGATCAGCCCGAAGCCCGCGGTGGCCAGCAACACCACCCAGACGTACCGGTTGAGCAGGTTCGCCCACAAGAGGGTCGAGCCCAGCAACGCCCCCAGGATGACGATCCCACCCATCGTGGGCGTGCCCTTCTTCGCCCGGTGCCGCTCCGGGGTGTCCTCGCGGATCGTCTCGCCGCCCTGCTGCCTCTCCCGCAGCCGCCGGATGATGTAGGGCCCGATCACCAGCGAGATCATCAGGGCCGAGATCAGGGCCATCAGCGACCGGAACGTCAGGTAGCGGAAGACGTTGAAGACGATGTGATCCCGCGCGAAGGGCACCAGCATGTGATAGAGCATCGCCGGGTCTCACCTCGCTTCGGGCCGGGCCAGCCGCGCGGCGAGCGCGTCCACCACGCGCTCCATCCGCATCCCGCGCGACCCTTTGATGAGCACGACGTCGCCGCGGATCACCCGCTTGAGGGCGTGGGCCACGGTGTCCTCGAACGTGGAGGCGTGCTGGGCCTCGGCCAGACCGGCCTCGCGGGCCGCCTTCACCGCGAGCTTCATGTGCGGGCCGAGCCCGATGAACTCGGCGACTCCGCGCGCCGTGACCTCGCGGCCCAGCTCGACGTGGGCGGCCTCGGCGTGGGCGCCCAGCTCGAGCATGTCGCCGAGCACGACGACCAGGCGGCTCGGCCCCTGGTGGGCGGCGACGGTGTCGAGGGCGGCCCGCATGGCCGCCGGGTTGGAGTTGTAGCTGTCGTCGAGGATGCGTACGCCCGCGACCTCGCGCCACACGCAGCGGCCCTTGGCCGGCCGCGCGCGCTCGAGACCGGCCACCACGTCGGCCAGCGTGAGCCCGACGGCGAGCCCGGCCGCCGCCGCGGCCAGCGCGTTGGTGACGTTGTGGCGGCCGGCGAAGGCCAGGCAGACGCGCTCGCCGCGGCCCGCCGTCTCCAGGGTGAAGGTGAGCCCGCGCGCGTCTTCCTTCACCCCGCCCACCGCCCGCACCTCGGCCGTCTCTGAGCACCCGTAGGTGATCACTCGAGCCCGCGTGTCCTGGGCCATCCCGGCCACGCGCGGGTCGTCGGCGTTGAGGGCGACCACGCCGTCCTCGCCGATGGCGCGGGCCAGCGCGGCCTTTTCCTCCCGCACGCCCTCGATCGAGCCGAGCAGCTCCAGGTGGGTGTCGGCCACGGTGGTGACCACGCCCACGGTGGGCGCGGCCAGGCCCGCGAGGTAGCCGATCTCGCCCGGCTGATTGCAACCGATCTCGACGACGAGGGCTTGGTGCTCGGCGGTGAGGCGCAGGAGCGTCAGCGGCACGCCCCACTGGTTGTTGAAGCTGCCCTCCGGCTTCAGCACCTTGCCGCGGGCGGCCAGGACCGCCGCCATCATTTCCTTGGTCGTGGTCTTGCCGTTCGATCCGGTGACGGCGGCGATGGGGATCGAGAACTTCGCCCGGTGGCGGGCGGCCAGCCGTCCGAGCGCGCGGGTGGTGTCCTCGACGAGCACGAACGGGACGCCGGACGGGATGTGATCCGGCACGTTCTGGGCCACCACGCAGGCCGCGCCCCGGCTGGCCGCGTCGGCGATGAAGTCGTGGCCGTCGAGGCGATGGCCGACGATGGCGAAGAACGCCTCGCCGACGCCCAGCGTGCGCGAGTCGATCGACACCCCGGTCACGGGCACGCCGAGGTCGCCGACGACCAGCGCCCCCTGGGTGGCCCGGACGATCTCCTGGACGGTGAAGGTCGCCATCTCAGGCCCGCTCGGCCAGGATCGCCCGCGCGACCTCGCGGTCGTCGAACGGCAGCACGTCGGCCCCGATGATCTGGTAGGTCTCGTGGCCCTTGCCCGCGATCACCACGGTGTCGCCCCCCTCCGCCCACCGGAGGGCCGCGGCGATCGCGGCACGACGCTCGGGCTCCGCGGTGAAGCGTCCCTCACCGCCGGCCACGCCGCGCACGCCGGGGATGATCTCGTCGATGATGGCCGCCGGCCGCTCCGAGCGCGGGTTGTCGGAGGTGATCCACACGTGATCGGCGAGCCTCGCCGCGATCTCACCCATGATGGGCCGCTTGCCGCGGTCGCGATCGCCGCCGCAGCCGAAGACGACGGCGAGCCGGCCGGGCGTGAGCTTGCGCGCGGTGGCCAGCACGCGCTCCAGCGCGTCGGGGGTGTGGGCGTAGTCGACGACGACGAGGAACGGCTGGCCCGCGCGCACCTGCTCGAAGCGCCCGGGCACCGTCCCCACGCCGGACAGCGCGCGCACGATCGCCTCGCCGTCGAGACCGAGCGCGATTCCCGCCCCGATGGCGCCGAGCAGGTTCATCACGTTGTGCTCGCCGATCAGGGGGGAGGTCAGCTCCAGGCGGCCACGCGGGGTCACGGCGGTGAGACGGATGCCGGCCAGCGTCGATTCATGGCGCTCGGCCCGCACCTCGGCGCGCGCGCCGAGGCCGAAGGTGAGCACGGTCACCGGCAGGTCTCGCGTCATCTCGGCGCCGGACGGATCGTCGCCGTTCACGACCGCGACGCGGTGGGGTTTCGGGGAGCGCGCGAGCAGCTCGAAGAGGTGACGCTTCGCCGCCCGATACGCGTCCAACGTCCGGTGAAAGTCCAGGTGGTCCTGCGTCAGGTTCGTGAACATCGCAACGTCAAACGTCAACTCGTCGACGCGGGCCAGCGCCAGCGCGTGTGAGGAGACCTCCATGGCGACGCCCCGCACGCCGCGATCGCGCATGCGTGCAAGCAGGGATTGAAGCTCCGGGGCCTCGGGGGTCGTCTGTCCGGCAGCTCGACGCTCGTCGCCGACGACGTACTGGATCGTGCCGATGACACCGGTGCGATCACCTCTGGTTTGCAAGAGCGCTTCCACCAGATACGACGTGGTGGTCTTGCCGTTGGTTCCGGTGATGCCGACCAGGGTGAGATCGCGCGAGGGGTGACCATAGTAGGCGCCCGCGAGGCGTCCCAGGGCGACGCGAGCCGACGGCACCAGCACGGTGGCCACCCCCGGCAGCGGCGGCGCTTCGCCCTCGGTCACGACCAGACCGGCTCCGCGCTCGACGGCCTGGGCGACGAAGCGGCGCGCGTCGGCCTTGAAGCCGGGCACGGCCACGAAGCAGTCTCCCGCCTGCACCCGCCGGGAGTCGTCGGCGATTCCACGAACGCTGGCGGGCGGCACGCCGACGATGCGCTTGTCGGGCAGCGCGTCCAGCAGGATGCTCACGGGCACGTCGTTCCTCGGCTCATCAGTCATATGACTCGGAGGCGGGCTGCGCCCCTCGTCCGACGCTCCGCGGGCCTTCGGCCCGCTCCGCTGCCTCCCCCGAGGATTCGGTCGCGCCGGCGCTCGAAGCGCCGAGGCCGCGGTCGGCGGTGAGCTTCGCGGCCGGGCGGGTTGGCGCCGGCGGCCTCAGGGCGGCCGCCGTGCGGATGGTCGGCGAATCGAGGGTCAGGCGGACCATGGCTCCCCGATCGACGGGCGCCCCTGGGGCGATGTCTTGGTCGACGACGACGCCGCGCCCGGCCATCGTGACGTCGACCCGAAGCGGGGCCAGGAGGGCGAGGACCTGGCGCTTGGTCTTGCCGCGCAGACTGGGCATGCGGGCGACGCCGTCCGCCGGTTCGGCGGCGACGATCGCCGGGCTGATGCCGCCGGCGGATCCCGACGTCGGCGAGCGATCGGCGGAGGGCATGGCCTCGATCTGCACGGCCTTCACGTCGCGCGCGGGCACGTCGAGATAGCGCAGGACGTCGCGGCCGATCGCCGAGAAGATCGGCGCGGCGGCCTCGCTGCCCCACTTTTCGTTCTTGGGCTCGTCGAGCATCACCAGCATCACGAAGCGCGGCGCGTCGGTCGGCGCGAACCCCACGAACGACAGCACACCGGGGTTGCGCGAGTAGCGGCGGGTGGCCGGATCGAGCTTCTGCGCCGTTCCCGTCTTGCCGCCCACGTCGTACCCGGCGATGGCGGCGTTGTGCCCGGTGCCGTCGGTGACCACCCGGGTGAGGATGCGCGTCAGGGTCTGGGCCGTCTCCTTCGAGATCACCTGGCGCACCGCCACCGGATCGAAGCGCCGGAGCTCGCGGCCGTCGGCGTCGAAGATCGACCGCACCAGCCGCGGCTGCATCAGCGTGCCACCGTTGGCGATGGCGCCGAACGCCGCCACCATCTGGAGCGCGGTGACCGAGATTTCCTGGCCGATCGACATCGTGGGCAGCGACAGCGCCGACCACTTCGACGGCTCGCGCAGCAACCCCCGGCTCTCGCCGGAGAGCCCGACGCCGGTGAGGGCGCCGAAGCCGAACGCGCTCATGTAGCGGTGATAGCGCTCGGAGCCCAGCGACAGTCCGACCTTGATCGAGCCCACGTTCGAGGAGTTCTGCAGCACCTCGGAGAACGTGAGCCAGCCGTATTTCTTCCAGTCGTGGATGGTGGTCTTGGCGATCGTGATCGACCCGTTCTCCCCGTACACCCGCGAGGCGGGGGTCACGATGCCCTCCTCCAGCGCGGCCGCGGCCATGATGACCTTGAAGGTCGACCCGGGCTCGAACGGATCGGTGACCGCGCGATTGCGCAGGGCCTCGCGCTGGCGCGCGTCGCCGCCGACGGCGTTGGGGTTGAACGTCGGCCGGATGGCGATGGCCAGGACGTCGCCGGTCCGCGGCTCCATGATCACCGCCATCGCGGCGCGGGAGCCCGTGCGCCGAAAGGCCGCGTCGATCTCGCGCTCGGCGATGTACTGGATGTTGGTGTCGATCGTCAGCATGACGCCCTGACCGGGGACCGGGGGCTTGAGGGTCTTGGCGCTCTCGATTCCCCGGCCCAGCGCGTCACGGCCGGCGATCGCCTTGCCAGGCGCGCCGCCGAGATCCTTGTCCCACGCGCGCTCGACACCCTCGAGTCCGCCGTCCATCCCCACGAAGCCGATCACGTGGGCGGCCAGCTCGCGGTTGGGGTAGAGACGCATCGGCTCGGGCACGAGGTCGAGCCCGGGCTCCCGGAGCGCCCTGACCTGCGCGGCGACCGCGGGAGGCACGCGACGTCGCAGCCACACGAAGGGCTTGCCGCTGACGAGGCTCCCGTGCAGCTCGGCCTCGGGCAGCTCGATGATCGGGGCCAGCCGCGCGGCCACGCGGACGGGATCGCCCACGCCGCGGGGATGGGCGAAGAGCGACTCGGCCGGGCTCGAGGTCGCCAGCGCCGCGCCGTGACGGTCGACGATGGGGCCGCGCTGGGCCTGGAGCACGACCATCCGGGAGTACTGGCGCGAGGCCTGGGCGGTCAGCTCCGCGTGCCGGAAGAGCTGCAGGTACGACAGGCGGGCCACGAGACCTCCGAACGCGACGGCGATGATCGCCGCGACGATGAGGACGCGCGTCCGGAGGCCGGGAATTTTCACCGCAAGGACGCCTCGACGCGGACCTGCTGCGCGGCGGCCACACCGCTGTCGCCGGGCACGAACTCGCGGGCCAGGCGCACCTGCTCGCGGGTCGGCATGATCAGTCCCAGATCACGGGCCCGCGACTCGATCCGCGCGGGTGAACGCTGGGTGGCCAGCTCCACCTGGAGCTGGCGGAGGAGCATGCTCAGCTCCGCCCGCTCGGCGCGCACCGCGTCGAGCCGGTAGCCCAGGTGCACGGACTGCATGCGGAGGCCGACCACGGCCAGGGCGCAGGCGACGATCACCAGCGCGCCGCTCAGGGCCAGCATCACGGACCGGGGAACCCGCGGATCCATCTCTCGATGCAGCTGCTGTGGTTTCATCACGAAAGCCGCTCCAGCACGCGCAGCTTGGCGCTCCGGGCGCGGGGGTTGGCCCGCACCTCGTCGTCCCCGGGCACGAGGGGCGACGGCTCCAGCTCGGCGAATCCCTGCCGAGCGAGCGTCCGGAACGCCTGCTTCACGATGCGATCTTCGCCCGAGTGAAACGCAATGCATCCGAGTCGGCCGCCCGCGGCCAGCAGCGCGGGCGCGTCCCCGAGCGCCTGGCGGAGCGCTCCGGGCTCGTCGTTGACGGCCATGCGAATCGCCTGAAACGTTCGGGTGGCGACGTGCAGCCGGCGTGACCAGGCGGCGCGGGGGACGGCCCCGCGCACCGCGGCCACGAGGTCGCCGGTGGTCGCGAGCGGGCGGCGACGGACGATCGACCGCGCGATCCGCCGCGCGTGGCGCTCGTCGCCGTACTCGAAGATGATCCGGGCCAGCTCCGTCTCGGGCAGCTCG
>Ga0193725_1000411_pt1 | contig 12901 bp, 5 predicted proteins | sample H2a2metaG_FD_143058 | JGI IMG/M metagenome (GOLD analysis project Ga0193725, IMG submission 143058) | Soil microbial communities from a riparian zone of the East river system, Colorado, United States - H2a2 | ecosystem: Environmental > Terrestrial > Soil > Riparian zone | place: USA: East River... | reverse complement strand
ACGCCAGCGAATTTTCCGACGAAGGCCGCCGGCTACAACTCGATCCGCCTCGCCGGCAGTACCGCGCCGACGGAAAAGATTTATGCCTCGGCCACCGATAACTCAGCTGGCGACGGAGGTTTGGACTACCGCTTTGTCACATCTAATCAGGGAGGGAATTGGACCCCGCTGAACCCGGTTGACGCGCCGGCACCAGCCGCTCGCCATCGTTTTCACCACAATGTGCTCGCCGTCGATCCGGCCAATTCCAACATTCTTTTTGTTAATACTGACATCGAAAGTAATTTGGTCACCGGCGGAGAATTGTTGTGGATGAGCAGTAACAGCGGTCAGACGTGGCAATTGGCGGGCGGGCTCGGGGATCCGGTCTCCGGCACCTTCGACAGCTCCGGGGTATTTGCCGGGACCGGTGATAACGGTGTCTACCGCCGCAATCCCGCTACATTAAACATCGATCAGAAATGCGGGAATCTAAACACGGTTCCATTTTACAGCTTCAGCCTCGATCCGAATAATCCGCGATCGGCGTATGGTGCGATGCAAGACGCGCCCGGAACGTTGAAATACAGCGGCATTCTGACTTGGAACTATTTCCAGCCTAGCGCTGGACAAGGCGAGTCCGGCAAGCTCCGTGTCGATCCCACGAATGCGAGCCGCGTTTATTATCTCGACGTGAATACCGCGGACCCGATCAACATGCCCGATGCGTCGGCCCGATTCGTCCACAGCGACGAAGGCGGGACAGGATCATGGACGCCAAACTGGATACCAGCCGTAACCGGTTTGCCCCAGATCCTGTTCAACGGAAAAACGATTGTCGATTTTGCCTCGTTTCCCGGCAAAGATTCCGTCGTCATCGACCCCAGCAATCACACGCGATTGGTGCTAGGGCTCGCGACCTTCACGGATGTAAACAACGTCACCACACCCGGCAGCGTTTTCGAAACGAACACTGGCGGCGATCCGAACAATTCAGACCCGAAGTTTGGCGGAAATGGCTGGCGCAACATTGGATCGGACCTCGCGGGCTTCAAAATAACGGTCAGCGCCCTTGCCATCGCTCCGTCCGCTCCGAACACGATCTTCGCCGGAGCGGAGGACGGCCGCGTTTTCAAGACGACCAATGCCGGGAACGATTGCAATCCGAACTGTCCTACCTGGACCGAAGTCGATACTGGTTTACCCCTCCAGGGCCAGCGCGTCATGGACTTGGAGATTGATCCGGCCAATCCCGATCACGACTTCGCCGTCACCAGTCCGTTCCTCGGGCGGGACGACAAAGCGCCCGACTTCAGCGGCTTCTTCCACGTGTGGCTGCGCAACGGCGGCGCATGGTCTCCGATCAACGGCAATCTCCCGACGAAGCTGGGTGGCGAATCCCTGGCGGTCGACTGGCAGCAGCCGACGCCTGTGCTCTACATCGGTACCCTGCGCGGTGCGTATGTGTCGACAAACCTTGGGACGACGTGGACCCGGATCGACACCTTGCCCAGGACACGCGTGACCGATCTCGACTTCATGCCGGGCATCCATCTCCTCGGGGCGGGGACAATGGGCTGGGGCGCCTGGGAGATTCTCACCCAGGCCACTCCGCCAACGGTAACGCCGCCGGCCGACCAGACGTCGGTCGAAGGCGCGTCACACGTGTTTGGCCTTGGCTTGTTCAGCGATCCGGACGGAGGCCCGTGGTCGGTAGATATCAATTGGGGGGACGGGACGTCCGATACCACCTTCAACGCCAACGCTCCTGGATCCTTGGGGAGCAAGACGCACAAATACGGTGAAGAGGGACTCTACACGGTGACGATTACGGTGACCGATACGCTCATCGACCAGTCCGATTCAGCGACGTTCACCGTCAACGTCAGCGATCCGCCGGTGGTCGCCAGCGGCGGCTTCTCTTTTGACGCCAACATCTTCATCGACACCGGCACGCAGACACTGGCAACGTTCACCGATCCGGGCGGAGCGGAGCCCAATGTCTTCGATCCCATTCCCCCTACCAGCGCCGGCCATTACACGGCGAGCATCAGCTGGGGCGACGGCACGACTCCGGGCGCCATATCGCCGCTCACGCCGACCAGCCCGACCCAGGTGTTTACCGTCACGGGCAACCATATCTACACTATCCAAAGCCCTGTGAGCGGCTTCAACGTCGTCACGACGATCGACCACGAAGGCGTGATCAGCACGGCGACCAGCATCGCGATCGTCGGCCATCCTGGCAACGTGACCGGCGGCGGAAAGATCGGTGACGGCCTCGACTTCGACTTCGGCGTTCAGCCGGATCAGAACAACGGCTTCAAGGGCCATCTGAATTACAAGGATAAAGCCAACAACATCGATCTCAGGAGCACGTCGATCACGTTTGTCAGCATCTTGATCGATAACAAGCACGCGACAATCAAAGGCACGGCAATGGTCAACGGCATTTCAGGCTACACGTTCGACGTCCGCGTGGAGGACAACGGCGAGCCGGGCAAGGACTCGGACCGCTTCCGAATCCAGATCAGTGGGCCCACGAGTTATGACAGCAACGCGTTCGCGGCGAACGGCGGCCTGTTGACCGCCGGCAACATCCAGACCCACAAGTAGGATAAGCAATGAGAACCATGCCAAGAAAGCGCAGCGGCTCAGACCACGGCATGAACGCGGCAGTCGCACGACACGATGCGTTTCTTGAACGCTTTCGAAGGGCAAGCTCATGACTGTGCAAACGCGACAGCCGCTTGCGATTTTGCTGAGGAAAATGGAGCGGGCGACGAGGCTCGAACTCGCAACTTTCAGCTTGGGAATTAAAATTACCGCTCCTTTATTTTCACAACTTACAAAACCGCTCAGGAAAAATCAACGTGCATGCAACGCATACCGTGCATGCAGTGCCTGATTTGCGCATATCTGCGGGACGTTCTGCGGGACGTTTTTCTCCCTCGATGCGACGGTCGAAATATTCTATAGTTTAGAAAAGGGCTGGCCCATAAAGGACAATCCCGTTACGCTTGAATTGGAGTCAATCTTAAAAGTCAGTTTGGCGACTGGCGCTACCAAAAAGTTCACTTCAAATGCTTCGCGAGTCAAAGGTGAGAGGGCGGACGACAAACTGCCAAACGTTGCGTGTAGATTTTTCCCGTCAGCCGCAATTATGATTTCTCCCCATTCGGGATTCTCATACTTGCCAATATACATTCGCGGTTCGAATGAGGGAATGGCTTTCGGATTCTTATCGCCCGCCTGGGTGATACTCTTTTTTTCTCTTTCTTTCTGCAGACCGGCTATGTATTCGTCGACTCTTGGATTAGCTTCTACCTGAAGTGCCTTTCCGCGGATCAGAAAGTCGTAGATGTCTGCGGCAACTAAATCGGGCAGTGAGAACGCGTTGGTGCTTTCGTTAACCAAAACGACGACGGCAATTTTGTGTTCGGGCATAAACGAAACGTGCGGACGAAAGCCGGGAAATTCGCCGAAACAATGGATGAACTTTTCGCCATTGTAGCTGCCGATATTCCAACCCAGGCTGTAGCCGTACCGCTTGAATTTGTAGAACTCTCGCTTCTGATTAATTTGAGGAGCGAGAATTTCCTCCAAGGATGCCGCGGGAATAATCTGTTTTCCCTCGAATTTGCCCCCGTTCATATTCACCACGAGCCACTTCGCTAAATCCTCGGCGCTCGAAACCATGCCGCCCGCCGCGTGCATTGTGCTATCTGCTTTATAGGGAAGTTCAGCAAAATCACCATTCTCGGCCAGATAAGGCAACGCGAAATCTCCGCTCGTCCTGGCCTTTGAAGCGAAAGCCGAGGTGGACCTTAAATTCATTGGTGCGATAATTTTGCGCTCAACAATCTGTTGCCAGGTTTCCCCAGCGGACTTTTCCATTGCTGCTGCGCACACAATGTAACCGATATTCGAGTAGCGAAATTCAGGCGAAACCGGCTTGGTGTAATTGCCGAGTAACTCCAGAACGATGACGTTATCGATCTGTCCTGTAAAAGCGGCGCGAAAGTTTATTGCCTCGTTTACGATGCCCGAGCGATGCGTCAAAAGATCGCGGACGGTGATCTGTTCGACAGACAAGGGACTTTTCAAGACGAGATTGGGAAAGTATTTCTTTATCGGGACATCAAGATCGAACTTGCCTTCGTCGGCAAGCAGCTTAGCGGCTGTGGCGGTAAACGACTTTGTGGTTGAAGCAATGTAAAACTGGGTTTGGGGCGTCACAGGGAGTTTGGCTTTCAAGTCCCGGTAGCCAAAACCCTTAGCGAAAACGATCTTGTCTCCTTGCACGATTGCTACCGCCAAACCCGGCGTCACTGGCAGCTTTCGAGTCAATTCTGCGATGTAGTGAGTGATGTTGCGGTCCAGAGATTTACTTTTGCGTACTTGGCCATTTGCCAATCCACCGACGATCAAAGCCGCAGTTATTAAAAGGCAGAGGCACAGTCTAGTTGGCGGTATCCTTTTGCGTAGTCCGTGTCTTTCAACGACACGCGCTGGGGTGGTCTTGCTCATCTGAATACGGATTCTAACATTCCGCCTGAGTGAGAATCTTGGATGAATCAAACCTTTCGCAACACGCTAGAGCCGACGAAAGATTCTCCGGTACTGGGCGGGGGTCGTGCCTGTGAGCCGCTTGAAGGAATTGGACAAGTGACTCTGATCGTAGAATCCAACAGCCAGAGCAACTTCGTCTATGGGCAGGTCAGAAGCGCGCATTTTCTGACAGGCACTCTCAATGCGCAGTCTGCGGACGTAGTCGCTCATTGTGCAGCCAAATCGCCGACGAAACTCGCGCGCGAGATAGACGGGGTGAACGTCTAGCAAGTCTGCGAGCCCTGTACATGAAATTTTTCCGCTGAAATGCGCGTGCAAATATTCCCTCGCCCTTCCCAGCCAGATGGGAAAGCTCTGCTGATCCAAACGCTCGGCGCATCGACTGGTTGCCGCAACAATTTCCAGCGCAAGGGTCTCAAGCGTTAGAGGTGCAATATCATCCAAGATCTTGGATTCACGGTATAGAGTAACAGCCAGCCACGTCGGCGGTCCGCCTGGGAACGCTGCGGGCGAGTCTAAGACGTGGGTAACGTCTCGGATGCGCTCGTGCAGTTGAGGCTTAATATGAAAACTAAAAACTCGGGCCCCCGACTGGTGAAATGTAACCTCGTGCTCTTCTTCGGCTGGATGAACAACTAAAGTTGAAATCTCGCTGGGTCTTTGCTGGCGCCCAAATCCCTCCGTGAAACTTCCGCGAAGGACGATGCTCATGTGAGCAATCTCGTGAGTGTGGCGGGGCATTGTAGAGTTGGGAGGATATATGCTTTCGACCAAGGCAAAATTGCCGAAGTCCTGGCGTGCAACTACCTCTCCGAAGATTTCTCTGACGCCTTTCTTCTGTTTCGAATTAGCGTTTTCTATTACTCACCTCCTGCAAGCGAGATCCGACTCCCGACGCACTTCGCCCATTCAACGAGTAGGCTCTGTACAGAAGGCAGCCTGTGTTCGTACGACACAACTTACTGCTCTGCCCGGTCCGAGTTCAAGTTCAGTCAGGGACGACCGAAACAGGTATTCTCACGCGGCCAACTCTTCGTCGTTCCGCTTCTTCCGATGACAATGAGCTCTCGGACGAGGTGAAAAAATCTAAGCTATGGTCAAACATCTTCGGATTAAGGTTAAGAGGCGGGATTGTCGTCCCGTCCAGGCTGTTGCTAAACTGACACTCTAGGAAAAGGATATTGATCGAGTGTCTCTTATCTTCGAATCTTCTGACAGTATGCGGATTTAATAAAGCGAATGGAATATGTTCTAGGAAGACGTGAGGTTGGCGGATTTGCAATTTCGGAATGCTTGTACCCGGCTAAACTCAAACAGGCCCGCCATATGCATAAGTTTGCCTCCTTTAGTCTTGTTCTAGCAGGCAGCTACGTCGAAAACTTCGGACGAAAATCGCTAACGCGCCGGCCGTCAACTGTAGTATTTCACCCTCCGCACGAGTCTCATTCGGTTGATTTCCAAAGCCGGGCAGTACGCATTCTGAACGTACAACCTGATTTCGCCCGACTCGCTTACTTTCGCGGACAATCTGCCCCTCTGGAAAGTCCTTTGGAGGATTAGGTCGTCATAGTCGCGAACGTGTGGGAGTTCGCCGGCTAGGCCTAGCAGTTCGATACCGATTCTAATTTCAAATTGTCACAATAAATCAGAACCCTAATAGGTTCCAGTGGTATAGGAACGGGACCATGAGGAGGGCGGCAAGCGCGACTGCGCTATAGTAGAGCCGACGCACGATGGTCCAACCGCCGCGTTTCCACGCGACGCCAGCAAATATCGAAAGGGTGAGACCAAGTAATGCGGCGACCAAGAGAGCACCTGAAGAGATGTGAAACGCGACTCTGAACTGGGACGGACGCGAATGATCACCGAACAGCATCCATGTCAAGACGGGTAGGGGAGTAATAACTACAAGCAGGCTAACCAGTGTTGCCATCCGCCAAGCCAGATGCGGCTCACCTGTTGCTGACTGCCGTTCGGATCGTGCTTTGCGCCAGCGACGACGAATGAATCCGATCATTGAGACGACAGGAAAGGACAGAAACATAAGAAAACCTGTTGCCCCAAGTCCGGCATGGAGTAACCCACTCTCGTACCATCGCATTCTGTCATAGGCAGTCGGGTCCTTGATCGAGCCGCTCGTAAACATCCGCGTGATGTTTTCCTTTTCATCCTCACTAAAGGCAATGTAGAAACCTCCTTCAGCTCTGAACAGAAGAGGCTCGACCTCAACCATCCGCAGGCTCTTGGATCCGAATGGGGGTAGCTGGAGGGTGAGCGTCCCATCATCATTCGAAACAACGTATGTATCAGCAATGAGGCTTACAAGCTTTTCGATACTGGTCATGGCAATGAAGTTTGGTCGGTACAGTCCGGTGAATCGTTTCGCGCGCTGTGCGAAGTCCGATGGCGGATTTGGAAGATTGAACTGACGTGATGCTGGATAGTAGTGATCCAGGAACGCCTGAACGAAATCCTTCTCGAGTTCTCCGGAGTACACGAGGTAGAAACCGACGTGCTCATCGGGTAGCAAATAGAGAACGGACTCATGTCCGCCACCACCGGTGTGAAACAGCGCCCGCCTGTCATTTATGTAACTCTCGAAGAAACCGTACGCGACTCCAGGCATATGTGGGTGCTGGGTAAAGTGTTGCCGGTGCATCTCGTGCGCGCTCGCCTCCGATAGGATTTGGTCGTGCTCGAATCGCCCGTCGTTCAGGTGAGCAATGATAAAGTGCCCCATGTCGGTGACGGTACTCACGAGCGACTCTGCGGGATAGGGTTGGATCGCGGTTTTGTCAGGAGGTTGTCCTGCAACTCCGGCAGTTGCTACGGAAGGCGCAAGATTAGACGGAAAAGGTCGTCGGAAGCTCGAATGTTCCATTCCAAGCGGGCGAAATACGTTCTGCTCCGCAAACTCGTAAAACGAAACGCCCGAAACGGCTTCAACCAAGTAACCGGCGAAAGCCATCCCCATGTTCGAGTAAACAATCTGCTCTCCCGGAGGTCGGCCTCGGCGGGGCGGATTCTTTGTGAAGAAATCACCGAGCGAAACCAGGTCGGACGGGCGGTCCACGGAGCCGACGATGAACGAATCGTCGAGCCCGCTCGTATGCGTTAGCAAGTTCGCAACCGTGACAGGTGCGGGGAAATTATTTTCAAGCTGAAAGCGTGTAAGATAGGTGTTCACATCCGCATCAGCCCTCAGTTTTCGCTGCTCGATGAGTTGCATGACAGCGGTGGCTGTCACAAGCTTGGAGACTGACGCCGCGTAGAAGAGGGTCCGATCGGGAACGACTGGCGTTCCCTTCTTAGAGTCCGCGTACCCGTATCCTTTTTGAAAAAAAACCTTACCATTCTTTATGAGAACAAATCCGAGACTTGCATATGGATGTCTAAGATATTCGGCCAGGAACTGATCCATCCACGCCTCGAATTCCTTCGGATCGGCAGGTCCAGCAACCGTGGCACTCGATATATTGACGGCAGGATTCCGCTGAGGACCCCGCGCCAATGGCGAAATGGTCATGACCGCACCTAAAAGCATGAGCATCAGTGCGCGGCTCATTTTTTATATTCCTTCGGCTAACAGCTCTTGCTTAGACGTTGCCCTTCCCAAAGTGCAATGCATCGTAAATGACTTTGCGATTCAAAGTCAATGCAAGGTCGTCTACCGCGGCGGCTCGTCTGGACCGACTTGTTATGCCGCGCGCTTGTGACTAACAGTGGGTCTAACAGCCCCGCGTCAAAGCTGGAGGAGACCGCGCCCTTCGTACCTGGCGATGCGATTAGCGCCACGCCAAGCATGATTAGGATCATGAGAGTAGATTTGCGGTGTTCGATTCTCGTCAACTTTAATTGCTTCATGCTCCCTCTCCGGCGTTCAAATTAAGCTGGGGATTTTTGCGCGCTGACTCTACTCCTGCCCGGCAAAGGCGTCAATAGCGCGAATTGCCTCAGAAAAACCTACTCGAAAGTGATTCGTTGCCTCAATTGAGAAATCTACTCGAAATAAGTTTCATTCCGTACAAATCTGCGCGTATCTTAGACCAAGACCAGAATCTTTGTTTGATACAAGAATTAATAGGTATGAGTGTGTTTAAATAAGGTGAAATTGTAATTAGAGATGTCGCGTAAACTGAAGAAACCATATTTGATGAATTTGTTTGCCGGATAACAAATCTCGTGATTACGGCTTGCTTTTGCTCCGGGTCGGGGTTGGCTTGATGTTTGTCACGATTCACGGATTTCCAAAAATTACCGGTGGTATGCAGAATTGGACAGTGCTTGGAAAAACCTTTAATAGAATTATCGGCATTTCGTTTATTCCTGTCTTCTGGGGATTTATGGCGGCAATCGCGGAGTTTGGCGGCGGCATTTTTCTTATCATCGGAATATTATTCCGACCCGCATGGGTTGAACGATACGCTTGCGTTCATCGCTGTTTTTTTGGCACGTTACCTTGAAAGCGATCGAGGACATTGACCTCCACTCAATGTAAGTGAGCAAATGAGGAAGGCGCTTTCAGTCGGGAGGAGCCATTGAGTCTGCTACAGGACCTTCGCTTCAGCGCTAGAACCCTCCGTAAGCATCCTGGCTTCGTAATCACTATCACATTAGTTCTAGCCCTCGGGATTGGCGCGAACAGCACGATCTTTAGTGTGGTGAATGCTGTCTTGATCCGACCTTTACCGTATGAAGCGCCGGATCGGATCGTCATGATCTGGGAAAGCAATCAAAGCAAAGCGGTGCCGAGATCAATTGTTGCACCTGCCAACTTCCTCGATTGGAAGGAACAGAACCATGTCTTTGACCACCTGGCAGCTTTTCGTTTCTGGTACTACACAGTGACAGGGGCCGGCAATCCTCAGAGGTACCAGGGCGCCCGCGTTTCCGCCGACTTTTTCCCATTGTTGGGCGTCAAGCCTGAGTTTGGGCGCAACTTTGGACCAGAAGAGGAACGGGTGGGCCGGGATCACGTTGTGATTTTGAGCCATGCGCTCTGGCAGAGCCGCTTGGGCGGCGACCCGAATGTAATCGGACAAACTATGACAATAGATGGCGAGCCCTTCACGATCATCGGTATTCTTCCCGCCAGTTTTCGTTTCACCCGGGTTCTGAACGCCGAATTGGAACTGTGGATGCCCATTGCTTTCACGCCCCAGCAACTGACGCGCGAAGATCGATCCATAATTGTCTATGGGCGTTTGAAGCAAGGGGTGCCGCTATCGCAAGCGCAAGCAGATATGGACAGTATTGCGCGCCGTCTTGAGCAAGAGTATCCAAAAACCAACCCCGGCTGGGCGACACAAGTCAATAACCTACAGGAACAAGCTAGCCAGCCCATCCGTTCCACACTGCTCATTCTGATGGTGGTGGTCGGCTTTGTTCTGCTGATTGCCTGTGCCAACGTAGCCAACTTGCTGCTGACAAGGGCGACGGCAAGGCAAAAGGATGTTGCGATTCGCCTGGCGCTTGGCTGCACCCAGTTCCGCTTCATCCGACAACTACTGATGGAGAGTTTATTGCTCGCGCTTCTCGGCGGGGCGGTGGGCTTGTTGCTGGCTTACTGGGGGATAAATGTTTTGAACGCTGTCCTGCCCGAAAACAAGGTCCCCCATTTGGAAAAGTTCAGCCTTGATCTACGAGTGCTAGGTTTCACCATGGTAGTTTCACTTCTCGTCGGCATAATTGTCAGCTTGATTCCTGGTCTGCGAGCCTCTCGGTTGAATTTGAGTGAAAGCCTCAAAGAAGGCGGTAGGGCTTGGTCAGAAGCTCCGAGCGGTCGGCGGCTGCGGAATCTATTTGTTATCCTTGAGGTGAGTTTGACGGTTCCACTGCTGATCGGTGCTGGGTTAATGCTTAGGAGTTCTCTGCTTCTTCAAAACATTGATCGAGGCATCAATCTGAAGAACGTCCTCACCATGCAGATCTCATTGCCGCAGGAGAGATACAGTACGACCCAGCAGATGGCTACGTTTTACCAGCGGGCGCTACAACGAATCCAATCTGAACCGGGAGTGCAATCGGCTAGTGCTGTCAACTTTCTCCCTCTAACCGATCTGGGGGATGCTACTACCCTGACCATCGAAGGTGGTAACCCTCCCGTTCCGGGACACGAAATCACCGTCTCATACCGTGTGATAGACCAAAACTACTTTCGTACGATGGACATCCCATTGTTGCGAGGGCGGTATTTTACGGAGCAGGATAATGATGAGTTACACGGTGTAGTCATGATTAATCAAACGATGGCCCGTCGCTATTGGCCCGATCAAAACCCCGTCGGCAGGCGTCTCCAGCCGCATTTTCCGGCTGTGAAAGTTCCCTGGCGACCGGAGTCGAGTAACACTTGGCTTACCGTTGTGGGCGTCGTGGGAGATGTTAAAGAAGACGGGTTGAATGACCAGACATCGGCGGAGATTTACGTGCCGTATCTGCAGAACCCCTCGTCTCTGATGAACCTCTTAGTGCGCTCTACATCGGATCCCCTGCGGTTGGTTCCCAGTGTGCGCAGTCAGGTTTTGGCAGTGGATGAGGATCAACCGGTCTATAACATCAATACGATGGAGAACGTGTTCAGCCAATCGATTGCCGCGCCGCAGGTGATTACTTTGCTGCTGACGACCTTCGGCGCCGTTGCTCTGATGTTAGCGGCCATAGGTGTTTACAGCGTCATGTCCTATTCGGTCGCGCAACGCACGCACGAAGTCGGCGTCCGCATTGCTTTGGGCGCGCAGCGGCGGCATGTCCTTAAAATGATTGTCGGACAGGGATTGAAATTAGTCTTGGTTGGCGTTGCCCTCGGGGTAACGACGGCTTTCGCAGTGACTCGCGTGATCTCGAACCTGTTATTCGGTGTGACCGCTACCGACCCGCTGATTTTTGTCGTGGTCCCTCTGCTGTTGGTTGTCATAGCTATGCTTGCCAGCTATGTCCCCGCGCGCAGGGCCCTGAAAGTTGATCCGATGATTGCGCTGCGGAATGAGTAAGGCGCATTCATAAGAAACCCGGAAGTGGGCCAATTCACAGGCGAGATGACAGGAGACTTCGGCACTCCAAACTAGCCTGTGGCAGGAACATAAACAAACTGGAAATCATATCCAGAGCCTTGAGCGACTCTTGTTAACTCACGCTAAGATGACGACATTTCGTCGCGAGACATAACCGGACGAAGCAAGACTTTGACGGCTGCAAGTCCGGTAAATATTGGTTCATCTCGTTTCGTGAGATCAGGTAACATGCTTTCGAATGGACTTAAAATCCGTTGCCACTTTCATCTCCGGAGGCTGACATCTGTCGAAGCGGCAAAAATGAATAGCATTCGTGGGGCATCTGTGGGACAAATCGATTTTTCAACGACTCTCACAAATCAACGCTGCGATTTTAGTTAGGAGAAATGGAGCGGGCGACGGGAATCGAACCCGTATTACCAGCTTGGGAAAGTAACTTAAGCGCTCTTTATTTTCAATACTTACAAAACCGCCCAATAAAAATATGCGTGCATGCAGCGCATACCGTGCATGCAGTGCCTGACTTGCGTATAGCTGGGGGACGTTTGGGGGACGGTTTTCTATCATGCGTTGTTGTTCGCGACGGCAGATTTGAGGCTCACTTTTTTGTGCCCGAAGGAAGCCAATAGTCGAGGTGGGTGATGACAAGGGGAGAAGAGTCTACCGTGTCAACGTAGCGCTAAGCGCCGGCAAAGCGCGTAATCCACTAAGTGGTAAGTTCGAGTCGTTGTCATTTCCGCGATGGCTCCTCGTCCTTCCGTTTGCGCCCCTCCCCTGGCTGGCAGTCTGGTTCGATCCCGAGCGTCCACGGTGGCGGGTCGCTGGCGGGAAAAGTTTCCGCCAGCGATTCATCGATTTCGGATTCGCTCATCGGTTCGCAGGAACCCGATTTCCGATCAGGGTTATCTCTGTCCATAATTGTCAACTCCTTAGCAGGCTGGCAGTCATCCGTGTACAGGATATCCGCAAGCTAAGATCTTGTATTACGCCGCCAAGCAAATTCCTACTCTGAACGACGGCTTAAGACTACAAAGGCGCGGGGCGACTGCCAGAGACGCTACGCGAGCGTCGATGCAGTCGTGCTGGCTTCGCTGGTTGCTTCCGGAAGTTCAGGCAGTCTCTCAAAAAGCAGGAGCGTTTTTCCACCTTCCTGATCTTCGAAACCTAAACCATCTTCGAAACCTCTCACGCCAATCAGCGGTGCAATTCTCTGCACCTTGCTAATCATGTGCTCCACATGTCTCTCATCGGCGGCGGACTCTCCGCCAAGAATAACTTCAACGTTTCCAGCCGCCGTCCCTTTGGTCTCGAAACTAACGCCGACCAGCGGCAAGTACTCT
>Ga0193725_1000410_pt1 | contig 12938 bp, 8 predicted proteins | sample H2a2metaG_FD_143058 | JGI IMG/M metagenome (GOLD analysis project Ga0193725, IMG submission 143058) | Soil microbial communities from a riparian zone of the East river system, Colorado, United States - H2a2 | ecosystem: Environmental > Terrestrial > Soil > Riparian zone | place: USA: East River... | reverse complement strand
GCTGACTTGCAGGCGACGGAACGCGTGACGTGATGGGGATCCCCATGCCCGGGTTCGTCCCGTACGTGACCATCGGCTCCAGGGCGTCCGCGTCGATCGTGATCGTTCGGTCGTAGGTCGCGCCCTCGTCGGTCGGGAGCGTTCGCCAGGCCGCGACCGCGGCATCCCAGTCGGCGCCCTGCGGGGCGTGCGGGCGGCCGGCGACGTACTCGAACGTCGTGTCGTCCGGGGCGATGAGGCCGGCCCGCGCGCCGCCCTCGATGCTCATGTTGCAGATCGTCATCCGCTGTTCCATCGTCAGGGCACGGATGGCGTCGCCGCTGTACTCGAACACGTGGCCGGTCCCGCCGCCGATCCCGATCCGGGCGATGAGGGCGAGAATCACGTCCTTGGCACTGACCCCGGGCGCCAGGCGGCCGTCGATGCGGACTTCGTATGACTTCGGCTTGCGCTGGAGGAGCGTCTGGGTGGCCAGAACCATCTCGACCTCGCTCGTCCCGATCCCGAACGCGAGGGCACCGAACGCTCCGTGGGTCGCCGTGTGCGAGTCGCCGCAGACGATCGTCATTCCGGGCTGGGTCAGCCCGAGCTGCGGCCCGATGACGTGAACGATCCCCTGGTCCGGCGACCCGAGGCCATGGAGCGGGATCCCGAACTCCTCGCAATTGGCGGTCAGCTGGTCGACCTGCGCGGCGGCCATCAGGTCGAGGATCGGCAGGTTCCGGGGATGGGTCGGGATCGAGTGGTCCGCGGTCGCGACGGTCCGCTCCGGGTGGCGGACCCGCAGGCCGCGCGCCCGAAGCCCGGTGAACGCCTGGGGTGAGGTGACCGCGTGAACGAGGTGAAGATCGACCGCGAGGACGGCAGGCGATCCCTCGTCCTGGCTGACGACGTGGTCGTCCCAGATCTTCTCGACGATCGTGCGTGGTTCGGTCATGAGGCGGCTCTTCGTGATTCAGCGCGGGCGGGACGTGCGGAAGGGTAGCAGCAGGATGGCGCTTCGAGCATCGACGACGCCTCGCGTCCGATGGTCCCGGCCCCACCAGTACCACTCACGTGGTGTGGAGGAGGTGAGATCAGATTACAAAGGGCCCAGCCATCCAATCTTTCAGGGGGCAACCCAACTTGTCGACCCGGCTCCGGGGGACCACGGACCGCGGCCGCCGCACGAGTTCAGGATCGGGAGGGGTACGCCTGACCAGCGAGAGTCGATCGACGATGCTGTTCGAAGCCGCCCGTCGACGGATTCCGGTGACGGTCCGCATCTGGTCGCTCACCCTGCTCCTCGCGATGATCGCCACCGCCCTCTACGTGGTGGCACTGCGCGGTCACGCGGGCCCGCACGTCGAGTTCCGTCTGCCGTGGCCGGTCCTGGCGTTCGCGGTGGCGGTCGCCGAGCTCCGAGTCGTCGAGGTCCACTTTCGCCGCGAGACGCATTCGTTCTCGCTGAGCGAGTTCCCGGCCGTGGTCGGGATGTTCTTCCTGAGCCCCGGCGCGTACATCGCTGCCCTGCTTGTCGGATCGGGGGTCGCCCTGATCGTTGGCCAACGCCAGCGGGTCATGAAGCTCTCGTTCAATCTCGTCACGACCATGCTCATGGCGGTCGTTTCGCTGATCATCCTGTACCAGTTCGCGCCGCTCCAGGGCCCGCCCCATGAGCGTGACTGGCTGGCGGCGTTCGCCGCCACCCAGGTCTCGACCGTCCTGACGGCGGTCCTGATCGCGACCGTCATCACCGTGTCGGGCGGTGCGCCGCAATTCGAGAAGCTCCCGGACATGATCCGCTTCGGTAGCCTGGTCGCGTTCGCGAATACGAGCCTGGCCCTGCTGGCCGTATCCATCCTGTGGCTCGATCCCGGCCTGCTGTGGCTGCTGGCGCTCCCGCTGGTGATCGTCTTCCTCGCCTACCGGGCCTATGTGTCGGAGCGCGAGAAGCACGAGCGACTCGAGCTCCTCTATCAGTCGTCGCGGATCTTCCAGCACTCGCCTGAACTCGATTCCGCCCTGATCGCCCTGTTGGAACACGCCCGCGCGATGTTTCGCGCCGAGCTCGCCGAGGTCGTGCTCTACCCGCGCGGCGCGGATGAAGACGTCCTGCGCACCCGCTCGTGGCATGACGGGGAACCGGAGATCATGGTCCCGGTCCCCGCCCTCGATGAGGAGCGGCTGTCGTCACGTGTCCGCGCCGCCTCGGGCCCGTTCTTCTATGTCCCCGAACCCGGCGAGCGTACCGGCGTTCATCTGGGGATGGTGAGCCCGCTTCGTGGTGAGTCGGAGCTGATCGGCTCGTTGCTCATCGCCAACCGGCTCACAGAGGGAACGACGTTCAGCGATGACGACCTGCGCCTGCTCGAGACGCTGGCGAACCAGGCGGCATCGGCGCTCGAGAACGGTCACCTCGAGCAGTCACTCGCCGAGCTCTCGCGGCTCAAGGAGCAGCTCCGCTACCAGGCCTACCACGATCCCCTGACCAACCTGCCCAATCGGAGCCTCTTCCTCGAACGGGTTGCCGAGCGACTCGCGGACATTTCGTCGACCCGCCTGCCGGCGGTGCTGTTCCTCGACCTCGACGATTTCAAGATCGTCAACGACACGCTCGGTCATGCCACCGGCGATCGACTCCTGTCCGACGCCGCCGACCGGCTTCGCAACGTCCTCCGAGCCGAAGACGTGGCAGCTCGCCTGGGCGGCGACGAGTTCGCGGTGCTCCTCGACGATGATCGGGACCTGTCCCGCTCCATGTTCGTGGCGAACCGGATCATCGACGCGTTCCGGATCAGCTTCCAGGTGCAGGGCCAGGAGATCACGGTCGGGGCCAGCCTCGGCATTGCCGTCGCGCGCCTGGGAACCGAGACTGCCGACGAGCTGCTGCGGAACGCCGATGTCGCGATGTACACGGCGAAGGAGGCGGGGAAGAACCGGGTCGCCGTATTCGAGCCGACGATGCACACCGCCATCGTCGCCCGCCATGCGCTCAGCGCGGAGCTCTCGAAGAGTCTGGGACGAGGTGAGCTGGCGGTCTTCTACCAGCCGATCATCGACCTCCAGTCGGGCGTCCCGACGGGGGTCGAGGCGCTCGTCCGATGGCGGCATCCGACCCGCGGCCTCGTCGGCCCGAACGAGTTCATCCCCCTCGCCGAAGAGACCGGCGTGATCCTCCCGATCGGGGCCTGGGTGCTCCAGGAAGCCTGCGCCCAGGCGGTCCGCTGGTCGGCCTTCGGCCGCGACGGACACGGCTTGAGCGTGACCGTTAATCTGGCAGCTCAACAGCTGGCCGAGGCATCGTTTGTCGACGATCTCCGACGAGTCATGAGAGAGACCGGACTGCCGCCAGATCGGTTGATCCTCGAGATGACGGAAACCGTGATGTTCCACGACACCACGACCACGATCGCCAGGCTCGAGGCCATCCGCGAGCTGGGCGTCCGGATCGCGATCGACGACTTCGGGACGGGCTATTCCTCGCTCGGTTATCTCCGTCGGTTCCGCGTCGACATCCTCAAGATCGCCAGGGAGTTCGTCGGCCCCGCGGACAGCCAGGAGGAGTGGGCATTTGCGGGCGCCATCGTGGCGCTCGGTCGGACGCTCGGACTGGCCATCATCGCCGAAGGGATCGAGGAACAGGGTCAGCTCGAGCGGCTACGGGCGCTCGGCTGCGAATTCGGGCAGGGCTACCTGTTCGCTCGCCCGGAGGCCGCGCCAGCGGTGACCCGGTACCTGGAGATCGAGCTGGCCCAGCGCAGCGCCCAGCTGTCCACACCACACGCGCGCCCGACGGGCGCCCGCGACGTCGCGGCCGCGATGTCCGGCCGCCAGGCCGGGGCGTCGATCTGATGTTCATCCTCTACGCCCTTGTGATCGGCCTGGCGCTCGGTTTCCTGACCGGTGGTCGTCCAGGGGGCCTTTCCCAGCTGCAGTTCCGCTGGCCCTGGGTCATGCTCGGGGGCCTGTTCGTGCAGGTGATCCTCTTCTCGCCCCTGGTCAGCGCCCGGATCGGCGGCGCCGGCCCACCGATCTACGCCCTCTCGACGGCCGCAGTTATCCTCGCGGTCGTCGCGAACCGCAGGATCCCCGGCATGTTGGTCGTGGCACTGGGCGCCGCCTGCAATTTCGCGGCCATCATGGCCAATGGCGGGTTCATGCCGGCCGCACGCGGTGCGCTCCAGTCCCTTGGCAATGTCGAGCAGACGGGCTATTCGAACAGCGTGGTCGCCCCGGACCCGGCCCTCGCGCCCCTCACGGACATCTTCGCGCTGCCGACCTGGCTACCGTTCGCGAACGTCTTCAGCGTCGGGGACGTCCTTATCGGAATCGGCGTCGTCATAGTGATCGTCGTGGCCATGCGGCGGGTGCCTCCGGAGGGGCTCGCGAGTCCCGGCGGCGGGGTCTCGGGTGCCGGCGGCTGACCTCGTCCACGGCGGCGGTGGTGCGCCGCTGCATCGGTGCGTCGCTGCACTGACCCGATGGCGAAGGGTCGTTGAGTACCGTCGGGTCATGGGCCGGTACGAGGGTTCGCCCGTACGGTGCAGGTGAAAGGACATTCCGTCCTTCCGCTTGACCGATCGTCCAGGGCAAACCCGCCGCGAGGCGGGGACGCAAAGCCAGGGATCTCCCCGAGACCGCCCGGCCGCCGATCCAAAGGCGAACCAACCCTGTTAGAAGGGGAAACGAATCGTGAAGGCGAACCTGGCGCGCTTCACCTGGGCGCTGATGCTCCTTGCATCGATGGCCCTCACCGTCGGCGCAGGGATCCGGTGGGATTACTGACCATGAAGACGCTCTTCAAGGCTCAGGCCATCCGGGTCATCCTTGCTTTGATGACGCTCGCAAGCCTGGCTCTGGTCATCCAGGCCGGCCACCGCTGGGGTTGACTCAGCGCGCTTCGAGCGCCGATCGATCGTAGGCCGCCGGCCCCCGCCGGCGGCCTTCGTCGTTCCCTGGGGTTCGCGCCGCCCCGCGAGCGACGAGAGGGAGGGTGCTGTGCCGGCCGTCCGCTCGGGACTGATCGGGACGTGGGGGCTGTGGTGCGGTCCGGCGGGTTGCGCGATCCCCGGAGGCCTCGTAGACTGCGCGCACATGGCGGATCGATGTCCGCCCTGATGATCGATTAACGGAGATCGACTTGGGTCAGTTCGACGGACGAGATCGTCGCCGCGTCGCCGTCGTTGTCACGACGGACGGCCGCCGCGTGAACGTGCCGATCGACGGCTCCGGCCTGGTTGACGTATCGCTCCTCGGACTTCTTCGCTCGCTCCTCCTTGGGCTGGACAGCCTTCTCGGGCTTATTACCGGCTCCCGGCGGGAGAACGGAGGAACTCGGAGGAACGGACGCTAGGCGCCACGACCACCGACTACCGAAGGGACCCTCGCCGGGTGGCGAGGGTTTTTGTTTGGCCGGCGACCCGTCGTCGCCGGGAGCCACTATCGAACCCTGAGACTGATCGGAGACGAGCGATGACAGTGACGAGAGGGGAATCGGCGAAGGCGCCGAGTCCGGACGCGCGCCGGTCGCACGTCCCCGCCGACGGGACCGCCGGTGCCGCGGCAGTCGAGCAGGCGCGCAAGGCGATGCTCAATGACACGCGGCCGCGCCGTCGGACGCGGATCGGAGCCGACGTGGTCTGCGAGGCGCTCATCCTCCAGGGCGTCGACGTCTTCTTCAGCTATCCCGGCGGTGTCATCCTGCCCCTCTACGACGTCCTCGGTGACTATCCCGAGATCCGCCACATCCTCGTGCGCCACGAGCAGGGCGGCGCCCACGCCGCGGACGGCTACGCTCGCGTCACCGGCCAGGTCGGGGTGTGCATGGGGACCTCCGGTCCGGGCGCGACGAACCTCGTCACCGGCATCGGGACGGCGTTGCTGGACTCGATCCCGATGGTCGCGATCACCGGCAACGTTCCTGGCGTACTCATCGGCAAGGACGCGTTCCAGGAGATCGACATCAACGGCATCACGCTGCCGATGACGAAGCACAACTACCTCGTTCGCAATGCCGACGACCTGCCGCGCGTCTTCGCCGAGGCGTTCCACATCGCCCGCACCGGTCGGCCGGGGCCGGTCCACATCGACATCACGAAGGACGCTCTCCAGCAGGAGACGAACGCCCAGCACCCGACCCCTGAGCAGGTGGTCGCCGGGCTTCCCGGCTTCCGCCCGAACATGGACGCGAATGGGCGTCAGCTGAAGGTTGCCGCGGCCGAGATCGCCCGGGCCAGGCGGCCGGTCATCCTGGCCGGTCACGGCGTCCTCCATGCCGAGGCGTGGGACGACCTCGTCGCCTTCGCCGAGAAGACGCAGATCCCGGTCGCCCACACCCTTCTCGGTATCGGTGCGATCTCGGAGGATCACCCCCTCAGCTACGGCTTCATGGGGATGCACGGCTGGAAGCACGTCAACCGGGCCATTCAGTCGGCCGATCTCCTGATCGCGATCGGGATGCGCTTCGACGATCGCGTGACCGGCAACGTCCGGACCTACGCGCCGTACGCGCGGATCGTCCACGTCGACATCGACCCCGCCGAGATCGGCAAGAACGTCGCGGTCGAGGTCCCCATCGTCGGCGACGCCGGGCGTGTCCTGCGGGCGTTGCTGCCGATGGTGGCGGCGGTCGACCCGGCGACCCGGGCCCCGTACTTCGAGGAGCTGGCGGAGTGGCGCCGGGAATCCGAGGGCAGCTCGTGGCACGGTTCCGGCGCCTGGCGTGACGGCCTCCTGTCGGCCGACTATGTCGTTGCCCGGATCGGCGAGCTGACCGAACACAAGGCGACCTACGTCGCCGATGTCGGCCAGAACCAGATGTGGCTCGCCCGCTATGCCGGCTTCCGCCAGCCGAACAGCCACGTCAGCTCGGGCGGTCTCGGGACGATGGGCTTCAGCGTCCCGGCGGCCATGGGCGCGGCGCTCGGCCGGCCGGATCGCGAGACGTGGGCGATCACCGGTGACGGCGGCTTTCAGATGACGTCCCAGGAGCTGATGACGCTCGTCCAGGACGGGATCCCGGTGAAGATCGCGCTCTTCGACAACAAGAAGCTCGGGATGATCCGCCAGTGGCAGGAGATCATCTACGCCGGCAACTACCACTCGGCCCACCTCCAGGGCCCCGACTACGAGAAGCTCGCCGACGCCTACGGCATCCCGGCCTTCCGGGCCCAGACACCGGATCAGGTCGACGACGCGATCCGGTCCGCCCAGGCGGTCGATGGGCCTGCCCTGATCTGGTTCGAGATCGCCGAGGAGCAGAACATCTTCCCGATGATGCCGGCCGGCAAGGGCCTGTCCGACCTGATCGAGAACTGGGGCGGGGCGGACGAATGAGCGCCGAATCCTCGGGCGGATGGCTTCGCGGAGCGAAGCCTTCGACCTCGGAGAGCGAGAAACAGCTTCTCGCAGCGCCACATTCGAACGGGAAGGCACCGATCGAGGCCGTCGGCGGGCTGCCGGCGCCAGCCACGGGACCCGCCCACATGGCGCCACCGGCGCGGGCACTGCCAGGTGGCGGTGAGACCCGTCGGCACACACTGATCGCCATCGTCCTCGACAAGCCCGGCGTCCTCAATCGCGTGGCGAGCCTGATGCGCGCGCGGAACTTCAACATCGACTCCCTCGCCGTGAGCCACACGGACCAGCCCGACGTCAGCCGGATGACGATCACCCTCCACGGCGACGACGTTGCAGTCGAGCAGGCAGCCAAGCAGCTCTACCGGCTCATCGATGTCCTGAAGGTCCAGGACGTCACCTCTGAGCCGACGGTCGACCACGAGCTGGCACTCGTCAAGATCCGGGCGACCGACAGCAACCGGGCCGAGATCCTGACGATCGTTGAGCTGTCGAAGGGTCGCGTGGTCGACCTCGCCGGCGAGTCGGTCATCGTCGAGGCCACCGGCACCGAGACCGAGGTCGATGCGTTCGTCGCCCTCGTCCGGACCTACGGCATCAAGGAGCTCGTCCGCACCGGAGCGGTGGTGATGTCCCGAGGCTCTGCATCGATCGAGGAGGCAGTCAAGAGATGACGGCGAAGATGTACTACGACAACGATGCCGATCCGTCGGCCTTGGCTGGTCAAACCGTGGCGATCATCGGGTATGGGTCGCAGGGGCATGCCCATGCGCTGAACTTGCATGAGTCGGGGGTCGACGTCATCGTCGGGCTCCAGCCGGGGTCGAAGAGCCGGCCGCTGGCCGAGGAGGCCGGGCTCCGGGTCGCCGATGTCGCCGATGCCGTCAAGGCGGCCGACGTGATCATGATCCTCGTCCCCGACACGGGCCAGAAGGCCGTCTACGACGCGGAAATCGCGCCGAACTTGCGGGCGGGCCAGCTCGTGATGTTCGCCCACGGCTTCAATATCCACTTCGGGCGGATCGACCCGCCCGGCAATGTCGACGTCGGGATGGTCGCCCCGAAGGGTCCCGGCCATCTCCTGCGCAGCGTCTTCCAGGCCGGCGGCGGCGTGCCGGCCCTCTTCGCCGTCCATCGAGACGCGACCGGAACGGCCCGCGCCCGCACCCTCGCCTACGCCCGGGCCCTGGGCAACACCCGTGCGGGCGTCCTCGAGACGACGTTCGCCGAGGAGACTGAGACGGACCTGTTCGGCGAGCAGTCGGTCCTGTGCGGCGGCACCAGCGCCCTCGTGAAGATGGCCTTCGAGACGCTCGTCGAGGCCGGCTACCAGCCCGAGCTCGCCTACTTCGAGACGATGCACGAGCTCAAGCTCATCGTCGACCTGCTCTATCGCGGCGGCCTCAACTTCATGCGCTTCAGCGTCAGCGACACCGCCGAATACGGCGACTACGTCAGCGGCCCGCGGATCATCGACGAGCATGTCCGGACGACCATGCGGCAGGTCCTGACCGAGATCCAGGACGGCACGTTTGCCAAGGCCTGGATCGCCGAGAGCGACGGCGGCCGGCAGGAGTTCGAGCGTCTCCGCGCCCAGGACCGCGACCACCAGATCGAGAAGGTCGGGGCGGAGCTTCGGAGCCAAATGGCGTTCCTCAACCCTGTCGTCGTCCGAGCCGGTGAGGCCCAGGCGGCGGCCAGCGGCAGCGGGTCGAAATCGTGAGCGGGGCGGCGATCGCGCCAGGTTCGGTCCGCATCTTCGACACGACCTTGCGCGATGGAGAGCAGGCCCCGGGCGCCGCGCTGACCGCGGCCGAGAAGCTTGAGGTCGCCCGCCACCTCGTCCGGCTCAACGTCGACGTCATCGAGGCCGGCTTCCCGGCCGCCTCACCGGGCGACTTCGAGGCGGTCCAGCGGATCGCTCGAGAGACGCGAGGCGTCGCGGTAGCCGCCCTCGCCCGTTGCCGTGACGGCGATCCGCAGCGGGCCGTCGAGGCGATCCGGGTGGCCGAGCGGCCGCAACTCCACGTGTTCATCTCCACGAGCGACATCCATCTCGAGCACCAGCTCCACATCACCCGCGAGCAGGCCATCGCGGAGGCGGTGAAATGGGTCCGCTACGGCCGCGAGCAGCTGGGACCCGACGCCGAGATCGAGTTCAGCGCGATGGACGCCACTCGCACCGACACCGACTACCTGCTCAAGGTCTACGAGGCAGTCGTGGACGCCGGCGCGACGACGGTGAACGTGCCGGACACGGTTGGGTATGCGATCCCGTCGGAGTTCGCGGCGCTGGTCAAGCGCGTCGTGGATCTGGTCGGCAGCGCCGCCACGGTCTCGATCCATTGCCACAACGACCTGGGGCTCGCCACTGCCAACACGCTGGCAGCGCTGCAGGCCGGCGCCCGGCAGCTGGAGGTCACAATCAACGGCCTCGGCGAGCGTGCCGGCAACGCGTCGCTCGAGGAGGTCGTGATGGCCCTTCGAACGCGGCCCACGCAGTTCCCGGACCTGGTGACGCGGGTCCAGACGGAACAGATCACCGCCGCCAGCCGGCTCGTCAGCTACCTCACCGGTTTCGCGATACAGCCCAACAAGGCCATCGTCGGCAGCAACGCGTTCGCCCACGAATCGGGCATCCACCAGGACGGGGTCCTCAAGAACCCGCTCACCTACGAGATCATGACGCCCCAGTCGGTCGGCCTGACCGGCAACACCCTGTCGATCGGCAAGCTCTCAGGGCGTCGCGGCCTGCAAGGCAAGCTGCGTGAGCTGGGCTACCAGCTCGAGGGCGAGGCACTCGACGTGATCTACCGCCAGGCGATCGCCCTGGCCGATGCCAAGAAGGACGTCACCGACGCCGATCTGCTAGCCCTCGTAGAGCAACGTGCGTCCGAGGTGCCTGCATCCGTCGAGCTCGTCGGGTGGAGCGTGACGTCGTCGCACGGTGGCAAGGCCACGGGCAGCGTCTCGCTCACGGTCAACGGTGTCGACCGATCGGCGGAGGCGACCGGCAACGGGCCGGTCGATGCGCTGTATTCGGCTGTCGACGCGGCGCTCCAGCCGGTCCTCGGCTGGCGGCCGGTCCTGATCGACTACGAGATCAAGGCCGTCTCGGCCGGCGAGGACGCCCAGGGACAGGCGCTCGTCCGCTGCCGCCGCTCGTCCGACGAGGGCCCCGGGGCGCTCGTCGTCTCCGGCCACGGGTTATCGACCAACATCATCGAGGCGTCGCTCGAGGGCTACCTGGTCGCGGTGAACAAGCTCCGCGGCGCCGAGATCAACGGGGTCTCGGTGGCGTTCGTCTCGCCGAGGGTCGTCGAGGAGCCTTCGTGACGAAGTACCGCCTGGCGGCTATTCCCGGGGACGGTGTCGGGCCCGAGGTCGTCGCCGCTGGGCGGGAGGTCCTCGATGCCGCGGGCCGGGCGCTCGGGTTCGACGTCGAGTGGACTGAGATCCTTGCTGGGGGCGCCGCGATCGACGCCCACGGCATCGCGATTCGAGACGGCGACGTGGCGGCCGCTGGGGCCGCGGAAGCGATCCTCCTGGGCGCCGTCGGCGGGCCGAAATGGGACGACCCCAACGCCACCGTTCGGCCCGAGCAGGCGCTCTTCGCGCTGCGGGGCGGGCTCGGCCTCTTCGCCAACCTCCGGCCGGTGACCGTCCACCCCGCACTCGTGCCGTCGTCGCCGCTCCGCCCGGACCTGCTCGAGGGCGTCGACCTGCTGATCGTGCGCGAGCTGACGGGCGGCCTGTATTTCGGCGGCCGCATGGAGGCGACCGGCGACCCCGGTGAGCGGGTGGCGAGCGACACGCTGCCGTACTCGGAGCCCGAGATCGTCCGCGTCGTTCGGCTCGCCTTCGAGCTCGCTCGGGCGCGGCGCGGACGGCTGACGAGCGTCGACAAGGCCAACGTCCTCGCGACGTCCCGGCTATGGCGGCGCGTCGTCGACGACCTCCGAACGGAGTTCCCGGACGTCGAGGTCAACCACCAGCTCGTCGATTCGTGCGCGATGCTGCTCGTCAGGCAACCGGCCGCGTTCGACGTCCTCGTCACCGAGAACCTGTTCGGCGACATCCTGTCGGACGAGGCGAGTGTTCTCGCCGGCTCGCTCGGGATGCTTCCGTCCGCCTCGCTCGGGGCGCGTCGGACGGATCGCGGCACCTTCGGCCTGTACGAGCCGATCCATGGCTCCGCGCCCGACATCGTCGGGCGGGACCTCGCCAACCCGATCGGGACGATCCTGTCGACGGCCATGCTTGCCCGATGGTCGCTCGGGCGGGAGGACGTGGCGACGGCGGTCGAAACGGCAGTGGCCCGTGCCCTTGACGATGGTCTCCGGACCGCCGACCTGACGGCGCCGGCCGGGGCCGCGCCTGGAACGACACGGGTCGGAACCCTGGCGATGACCCAGGCGATTGTCGAGCGGATCGAGATTACGCAGGCCGCCCGGGCAACCGTCGCGGCCGAAGCGTAGCAACCCGATCCCTTCGAGCCGGAGTCTCCGACAATGACCGACCAGCCAGTGACGCTCTACGACACGACCCTGCGTGATGGAACGCAGGGCGAGAACATCACGCTCTCGCTCGCCGACAAGCTGCGCATCGCCCGGATGCTCGACGAGTACGGGATGCCGTACATCGAAGGGGGCTGGCCCGGCTCGAACCCGAAGGACGTCGAGTTCTTCAAGGCCGCCAAGGGTATGACCTGGCAGACGGCCAGGCTCGCGGCGTTCGGCTCGACCCGCCATCGCGCGAACCGGCCGGAGGACGACCCGAACCTGCGCGAGCTCGTCGCGGCCGAGACACCGGTCGTGACGATCTTCGGCAAGAGCTGGCTGCTCCACGTCACCGAGGTGCTGGGGGCGACCGCGGCCGAGAATCTCGACATGATCTCCGACTCGGTCCGCTTCGTCGTCGACCGCGGTCGCGAGAGCGTCTACGACGCCGAGCACTTCTTCGACGGCTACAAGGCGGATCGCGACTACGCCCTCGCGACGCTCCGCGCGGCCCGCGAAGCCGGCAGCCAGACCCTCGTCCTGTGCGACACGAACGGGGGCACACTGACCGAGGAACTCCTGACGATCGTGGCTGACGTCAGAGCCAGCCTCGAGGCAGACCCGGCCGCGCCGGCGATCACCTGGGGGATCCATACGCACAACGACGCGGAGCTCGCGGTCGCCAACTCGATGGCGGCGGTCGCCGCCGGGATCCGCCACGTCCAGGCGACGATCAACGGCTACGGCGAGCGAGCCGGCAACGCAAACATGGTTTCGATCCTCGCCAATCTCGCCCTCAAGACGCCGCACGAGCTCGTGCCGGCCGGGGGCGGATCGCTGACCGGCTTGACGGAGCTGTCGCGCTCGGTTGCCGAGATCGCCAACCAGAAGCCGAACGACTACCAGCCGTACGTCGGCCGGTCGGCCTTCGCCCACAAGGGCGGGGTCCACGGCGCCGCCGTCGCCAAGGTCGAGCGAAGCTACCAGCACATCGATCCGGCGGCCGTCGGCAATGCCGGCCGGCTCGTCGTCTCGGAGCTGGGCGGACGGGCGAACACCAGGATCCGGGCAGAGCAGCTCGGTCACCAGCTGGAGGGGGTC
>Ga0193725_1000409_pt1 | contig 12943 bp, 9 predicted proteins | sample H2a2metaG_FD_143058 | JGI IMG/M metagenome (GOLD analysis project Ga0193725, IMG submission 143058) | Soil microbial communities from a riparian zone of the East river system, Colorado, United States - H2a2 | ecosystem: Environmental > Terrestrial > Soil > Riparian zone | place: USA: East River... | reverse complement strand
TCATCACATCCATGATGATCAGGTCGGGCAGCTCGCGCTGGGCCACGCTGATGGCCTCTTCGCCGGTCTCGGCTTCCAGCACGCGGTAGCCGTTCCTCACCAGCCAGAGCTTCATCATCAGGCGCGTGTCGTCAAAGTCTTCGACGAGCAGGATAGTTCGTAAAGCCTCTGCATCATAGTTCTGTGCGGTTTGGTATTCCATCGACAACAACTGGGGGAAGGGCAACGTGATACCGCAGTAGAGCCTGCGAACGTCCGTCAGGGAGACGAAATGAACGCCACAACAGAAAACGATACGGCAAGGAACGAGCCGGGTCAACTCGTCGCTAAGGGGTAGTGGGTCAGTTTGAAAAAGTGGCACGGGCGTCCCGCCCGTGAATCACGCGCAAGATGCGCGTGCCACAACCAGTAACGCACTGAGAAGCTCGATCGTTGTCAAACGGTCGCGATTTGGGTAGCATCGCGTTCCCATGACTGTAACTGCAGAAACCATGACTGGCGAGCAGATCGTTGATCTCTGCCGCCGACACACGATCTTTGAATGGTCCGCGCAGTCCGCGGTCGATCCAATTCCGGTCTCGCGGGCGAAGGGAATTTACTTCTGGACGCCGGAAGGAAAGCGCTTCATCGACTTCAATAGCCAGCTGATGTGCGTGAACATCGGGCATGGTGACGAGCGGGTAGTTCGCGCAATTAACGAACAAGCCGGGTCACTCCCTTATGCTAACCCCTTCATGGCCACCGACGTGCGCGCGCGTCTGGGCGCGAAGCTCGCGGAAATCACACCGGGGGACATCGACGCTTTTTTCTTCACCAACGGAGGCGCCGAGGCGAACGAGAACGCGATCCGCATCGCGCGGATGTTCACCGGGCGTCACAAGATCGCGGCGAGGTACCGGTCGTATCACGGTGGAACCGCGGGCAGTCTCACGCTCACTGGCGATCCACGTCGATGGGCTGCCGAGCCGGGCATCCCCGGCGTGATCCGCATTCCCGATTTCTATCATGGCATTCAGAAAGGATCGGACACGGCGGAAGAGGTGCTGGCGCTAACTGAAGAGATACTTGAACTGGAGGGTCCGCAAACGGTAGCGGCGGTCATCATCGAGCCGGTGGTTGGAACCAACGGGATTCTTATTCCACCCGACGGCTACGTGGTGGGGTTACGAGCGCTATGCGACAAGTACGGCATTCTCCTGATCGCCGACGAAGTGATGGCCGGATTCGGGCGCACCGGTGAATGGTTCTCAGTCGATCACTGGAAGGTCGTGCCCGATCTGATCTCGATGGCCAAGGGCTTGACGAGCGCATACGTGCAGCTGGGCGCGGTGGGCATGCGGCGGCACATCGCGGATCACTTTGAGAAGAATGTCTTCTTCGGCGGCCTCACGTACAACAGCCATCCAATCGCCTGCGCTGCGGCACTCGCGACGATTGCGGTCTATGAAGAAGATGGCCTCATCGAAAACGCGCGGCGCCTGGGGGTCGTGATGCGCGGCCTGCTCGAGGATCTGGAGCGTCGTCATCCGTCGGTGGGCGCGACTCGCAACATCGGATTGTTTGGAATTGTCGAGCTGGTACGAAATCGGGAGACTCTCGAGCCGATGGCGCCCTTCAACGGCACGTCGCCCGAGATGCAGGCGCTGGGCAAGTTCTTTCGTCAGGAAGGTCTCTACACGTTCGTGCGTTGGAACACGTTCTTCACAAACCCGCCGCTGTGTATTACCGAAGCCGAGATGGCCGAGGCGTTCGCGATCATCGATAAGGGACTGGAGATCACGGACGCGGCCGTTGAGTAGGACAGAGTTCAGAAGTCAGACGTCAGAAGCACGGTGTTTTTCTGATCTCTGACTTCTGACCTCTGCTTTTCTGATTTCTGGTACCCGCGGCAGGGGTCGAACCTGCGACCTCTCGCTCCGGAGGCGAGCGCTCTAATCCACTGAGCTACGCGGGCATGCTTTGGGGATGAAACGATAGCACAGCGACGAAGGAAGCAGTAGGCAGACGGCAGTAGGCAGTAAGCAGAAAACGCAAATAACGGCTGACCTCTGATCTCTGACCACTGACTTCTGCTCTCACGAGTGTTTGATGATCACCCCTTCAATAATATTCGCGACGTTCTCACAACGATCGATCGCATCCTCCATCTTCTCATAGACGTCTTTCCACTTGATCACGACCAGCGGATCGAGTGCTTCATGAAAGAGTCCGCCGACCGCGCGTTGATAGATGTCATCACCTTCGTGCTCCAGCCGGTGGAGTTCAACCAGGCGTTCCGTGACGCCCTTTGGCTTTTGCAGAATCTTAACCACTTCGTGCAGTTGCAGGGCCATGCGCTGGATAACACCGGCCAGTTGCTTCGCAGGTTCGGTGCTTTCGTGAATGTCGTACATGACCACTGCTCGGGCAACGCCGTCAATCAAGTCCACCACGTCGTCGAGAGCTTTGGACATCATGTAAATGTCTTCGCGGTCGAAAGGCGTAATGAAAGATTGATTCAAGCGGGTCGAGACGGTGTGCGTCAGATCGTCGCAGGCATGCTCGATGCTCTTGATGCGCTGCACGTACTCCTGATAGTCACCGTCGTGATGCGAAAGCATCTCGACCAGAGTTCTGGCGGCATCGTTGATGTACGAAGTCATCTGGGCGAAGAGCGAAAAATACTGTTCTTCACGTGGTAGAAGCTTTGCGAACATTACAGACTCCTGCGAATTTCCACTGCGATTCTTGAAAATCTGGACGCTATCGAAGAGCGTGAAGTTTAGCGGATGGACAGGGTCCGTGTCCATGTTTGCTGATGGGATGTTCCGGCGCTCCTTGCAAATTGCCGCGCTACTCGTATATCAAGGGTGGCGGCATGGCCGAAAGATCCGACTACTCACATGTGGTTGACTTGCTGCGCGCGGAATCGGAAGCGATTGCGAAAGCCGCGTCGCGTTTGCAAGCGGAGGAAATCGAGCCCGTCATAGACATTCTGGCGAACTGTAAAGGCAAGGTCATTCTGCTGGGTGTGGGTAAGTCGGGGATCATCGCGCAAAAGATTGCCGCCACGATGATCAGTAGCGGCACGGCCGCGGTTAACCTGCATCCGTCTGACGCTTTGCACGGCGGCCTTGGCATTGTGACTTCGGACGACGTGGTGCTCATGTTGAGTAACAGCGGTGAGACGGACGAGTTGCTGGAACTCCTGCCTTTTCTCAAGCGCCGCAACGTTCCTCTGGTGGCGATTGTCGGCAATCTGAAGTCCACCATTGCGCGGCGCGCGGACGCTGTCGTTGACGCTTCGGTGGATCAGGAAGCCTGCCCACTCAACCTGGCCCCAACCACCAGTACTACAGTTGCGCTGGCGCTCGGCGACGCGCTGGCGATGACCCTGATGCGAGCCAAAGGACTGACTGGGGACGACTTTGCCTATAACCACCCGGCGGGCCAGCTCGGGAAACGTCTGACTCTGCGGGTCGTGGATCTGATGCATGGGGGGGCGCAAAACCCGACCATACCGACGGACTCGTCCTGGATGGATATCGTTTCCGCGATTACCCATTTCGGTCTGGGCGCCGTCAATGTAGTCGACGGCGACGGCCGCCTGGCAGGCATCATCACCGACGGTGACCTGCGACGCTCGCTGCAGCGAATTAACTCCGCCGAGCTCGCCTTCGCCAACCTCAGCTGCGACGATTTGATGACCCGTAATCCGATCGTTACTAATCCTGAGATGCTCGCCTTTGACGCTTTGCGTTTGATGGAGGATCGGCCATCGCAGATCAACGTGCTGTCGGTTGTAGATGAGGGCGGATTGTGTGTAGGCCTGATTCGTTTGCATGACATCGTGCGCAGCGGATTGTGATATAGAGCCTCGAAGAGGCGACATGTAATAGCCCCGCCCGTAAGGGCGGGGAATTGAGTTAAATAAGAACACCAGGCCCGAAGGGCCGACACAAGCGCGGCAATTCGGGCTTTTCTGTCGCACCTTCGGCGCTCACTTAAGAAACCTCGTCTTGATCCACGCCCTCACGGGCGTGGCTATTGAATACCGGCCCTTCGGGCCTGTAGTTGATCCTGAATCGACGGAGTCAAACTTCGATGCGAAAAGACTATCCACTTCGGTATTCGGCGGTCTCTGCCATCATCCTTACAGGCTTTCTCCTTGGCGGTCTATGGAACGATGTTCACGCTCAAGAATCGACTGCCACACGCGGACGACGAGCTGCTAACTCACCGGCGGCAGAGGCTACGGTGACTGTCAACGAACAGTTTCTAAACTCGTTTCTCACGGCCATCTTCGACAACCTGCAAGAGCCTTCGATGCCGCTGACAATTGGGGGCGCGGCACCAAGCAGCTCATGCGCCAGCGAGATCAGGTTGAAACGTGAAGTGGGCGGGGTGCGCACTGCGGTTCATTTTCAGAACGGGCGCATCGTTGGCCCGCTGGCTTTTGCGGGTTCGTATAGTTCTTCGTTGCTGGGGTGCTTCGAGTTTTCCGGCTGGGCCGACTCAGAGGTCAGTCTCGAATTCAGCAGCACGCGGGGCGCAGTAATAGCTCGCTTTTATTTGCGCGAAATCCATTTGAACAATGTGCCCGCAATCGCGAACGGGCCTTTGCTGACCATGGTGCAAACAGCGATCGACAGCCGCTACAATCCGGTCGACCTGTTCACGTTGGAGCAACTCTCGACGACCGTGAATATCCAGCCTGCAAAAGGTGCGCTAAGGTTGCGGGCCAGGGAGATTCGCCCGGAAATAACACCATCCGCGCTTACTCTGCATATCATTTACGAGTTTGTTCGCGGGTAGTTATCGGACCGCGGAGTACAGACTTTAGCCGGGCCTTGTGCCGCATCGATAAAACCAGACGGAAGTAGTACCCGGAAATCGCCTTCGCGAGAAATGCATATTTCCATAGTGATATTTCACGCAAAGGCGCTAAGACATACTCAAGTCGCAAAGAAAGCCAAATTAAGACACAGCGAAGCTCTGAAGACCTTCCACCTTATCCTCACTTCTGATAGAATCCGCCCTCTCAAAAGCTCATCCTTAAATCTTACGGAGGACTCGACGTGCGAAAGAGAAACTCTGCATTTGCAGTTGCGCTGATCATCATCGCTTCGGTAGCGCATTTTGGACAGACACCAAACGCGCCGCGTTACCTGATGCCGCCAAAAGAAATTGTCGCGGCGTTTGACGTACAACCGCTGCCGACAGCTATGCTCAGCCCGACGAAGCAGGTAATTGCGCTCATCTCGCGCCGAGTCTATCCGACGATTGCCGAACTCTCACAGCCAGTCCTGCGCCTGGCGGGAGCGCGCGCCAACCCAAAGACCAATGGTCCCCAGCGCACGACCAACATTTTCGCAATCACGCTCCGGAAGATCGCGGATGGGAGTGAAGTGAAAGTTACGGTGCCACCGCAGGCGAATCTTTCGAATGTCCACTTTTCGCCGGATGGTTTACGTCTTTCATTTCTAAATACGAGGGACAACGCCATCGAGTTGTGGGTGGCAGAAACTGCCACCGGACGTGCGAAGATGGTGAGCGGAACGGATCGGCTTAACGCCACGACCGGCGATCCCTGCGACTGGCTGCACGATAACGCGACGCTAATTTGTAACCTGGTGCCGGCCGGTCGGGGCCCGGCGCCGCCGGAGCCGACCGTGCCGACGGGGCCGAATATTCAGGAGACCAGTGGAAAGGCTGCCCCCGCAGCAACCTATGAAGATATGATCAAGACGGCGCACGATGAAGCGCTGTTTGAATACTACTTCACCAGCCAACTCGCCGCGATCAATGCAACCACCGGGAGCAGAACACTGATCGGACGTCCGGCAATCTTCGAGAGCGTCACGCCATCGCCCAGCGGCGAATACCTCCTGGTTTCAAAGATCAAGCGACCGTTCTCGCACCTGATTCCGATGAGCGGATTTCCTGAAGACGCTGAAATCTGGACCCGGCGGGGCGAACTCGCCCGCAAAATTGCCGACGTGCCATCACGCGAAGGTGTGCCCCTCACCGGAGTGCCGACCGGCCCGCGCGGTTACCGTTGGCGGCAGGACCAACCGGCGACGATTCTGTGGACTGAAGCCCTTGACGGCGGCAGCTTGAGAAACAAAGTGCCGTTCCGGGACAAGATCGTGTCGCTGGCGGCGCCGTTCAAGGACGCGCCTACCGAGTTTGCAAAGACCGAGTGGCGCTTCGCCAACCTGTCATTTACGGAAAAGGGTATAGCGCTCTTGAGCGAATCCGACCGCGCGTCGCGTCGCCTGCGCACGTGGGTTCTTGAGCCCGGAGCAGAGCCGCGAAAGGTCTGGGACCGCCGGCAGGATGCCGCATACGAGAATCCAGGCACCCCGGTCATGCGCCGCGACAGTGGCGCCGGTGGGTTTGGTGGTGGCGGCGGTGGCGGTGGCTTTGGCGGCGGAGGCGGAGCCAACGTGATCATGCAGACCGGTGATTTCATCTATCTCACCGGTCAGGGGGCATCGAAGGAAGGAGACCGCCCCTTCATCGATCGACTGAACCTCAAGACCCTCGCGACTGAGCGGCTGTTTCGCAGCGATGCGAAGTCATATGAAACCGTCATCGCTCCGCTCAGCGACGACGCCGTAACGATTCTGACTCGCTATGAGACACCCACCGATCCGCCGAATTACTATGTTCGCGATCTCAGCAGCAATTCCCGGCGCGCGGTAACTGACTTCAAAGATCCGCAGCCGCAACTTCGCGGCGTCCAACATCAGTTTGTGACTTATCAACGCAAGGACGGCGTGAAATTATCAGCGACGTTATATCTTCCACCCGGCTACAAGCAAGGCGATCGCGTGCCGGTGATCATGTGGGCTTATCCGCGTGAATTCGGCGATGCTGATTCAGCCAGTCAGATCAGCGGCTCGGCTAATCGTTTCACGATCGTCAGCGGTTACTCGCATCTGTTCCTGCTGTTGTCCGGCTATGCGATTTTCGACAATCCTACGATGCCTATCGTTGGTCCGGGCGAAACTGCCAACGATCACTACGTCGATCAACTGGTAGCGAGCGCCGAAGCCGCGATCGACAAGGTCGTTGACATGGGCGTCGGCGATCGCGATCGGATCGGGGTGGGTGGCCATAGCTATGGCGCCTTCATGACGGCGAATCTGCTGGCGCACTCTCGTTTGTTCCGGGCTGGTTTCGCCGAAAGCGGCGCTTACAATCGCTCGTTGACGCCGTTTGGGTTTCAGAGCGAGAGCCGCACTTTCTGGGAAGTGCCAGATCTCTACGCCAGGATGTCGCCGTTCTGGTACGCGAACCAAATCAAGGATCCGATCCTGTTGATGCACGGCGAAGCGGACGATAACTCGGGAACTTTTCCGATCCAGTCGGAACGCTTTTATATGGCGCTCAAGGGTCAGGGCGCGACGGTGCGTTATGTGACGCTGCCGTTCGAAGCTCACGGGTACGCCGGTCGCGAAACGCTGCTGCACATCCTCGCGGAACGGATCAACTGGTTCGATAAGTATGTGAAGAACGCGCCGCCGCGAATGAAAGAGGAGACGTCGGCGAAATGAGGACCCGCCTGGTTTAGGTGCGATTCTGAGGAGTGTTCATCGGGGTAACGTTCAGGCGCGTGCGCATGCGCTGTTGCCAGTTGCTGCGCGCGCCTTCGACCTCCTCAATTTGCGCCATCACTTCGTTCGGAGTTTCGCCACCCAGTTGTCGCATCTTCAGATAGAGCAAAGCCGGCACAATCGACATCAACGGTACCACGAAGATGTTGATGAACGATGTCAGTTGGGTACCAATCTTGATCGTCACGGTGTCGTGATCCTTCTTGAGACCCCCGGACAGGATGCCAACTATCGCGCCGACTGTGGCGTTTATACACATCGGCACCAGGAACTGAATAAGCGTCACCAGAATGATCGTGCGCCACGAACGTGAGGCCAATGCTCGCGCCCGCTGCCGCGCGGCTTTCTTCTCTAATCCTTCCATTAACACTACCGGCGCCCACAGGAGATACCGCACGGTCATTACTATTCCTGGTACCAGGAACAACATCGAGCCCAACGTGATCCTTATGGCCAGGCGAAGGCCGGTACGTAGAAAGGGTCGCCAGCGTCGCCGCACCACGCCTATGGCAGTCCGTAATTCGACAGGTTTGAGCGGTGCCGCCGCAAGCTGGGTAACAATAATTGCCGTCACACCAGAGATGAACGAAGTGGCCGCCCACTGGGCGACGACGTGGAGCAGACCTACGGACCCCACGATGACGGTGAATGCGACTTTGCCAAAGCGCGCCTCAGCGAGGCGCAGCGTTAGTAGGGCCAACGTCGTGATGATGACGGGAATGTGAGCCATGAGCGAGAGCTTCAGGAACTTGGGGAAGTACTCGCTATAAAGCGCGAAAGCCCGACGGTAAAGCGCTCCCAATCCGTCAGCATTTGCTCGCATCGCGTTGGCAAGGGCCGATGCCGTTTGAGGTCGCGCTGCCGGATCCTTCTCGAGCGCGGACATGACTACGCGTGACACTCGCTTTGGCAACTTCACATTGTGCTCTTGCAGAGAAGTCGGCGGATCGTTGGTGTGCGCGCTAATTACTGAGGCCGTTTGGCCAGTGAATGGCGGCGTTCCCGCGAGCATCTGGTAGGCAATAATGCCGAGACTGTAGATGTCTGAGCGCGCGTCCAGGTGTTCACCGCGGCATTGTTCAGGAGACATGTACAGCGGTGTTCCCAGAATTGCACCGACGCGTGTCAGGCCCGTCGTGGCGGCCGTTGACGAAGCATCGGTAGTCGGACGTCGCTCGCCGGCCGTCCGCTCGGCCGCGCCGGAGAGTAGGCGCGTCTGGTCGCCGTCTTCCACCTCCTGGGTCGCGCGCACGTCATCCGGGGCTCGAGTTGCTCGCACGTCTTCGACACTCGCGGCCGGGGGCCGAATCAGCGTTTCAGATTCCAGGTTATTTATCGGTGAGGCTGCGATCAGGGTCTCCATCTCTGAAACACCTGCCGCCGCCGGAGCGGCTCGCGGTGCCGGCGAGAGTTGTTCGGTGGGTGAGTCAGCAGCGGTCTGCCCACCAGGAGCTGCTTCAGACCCGCGCAAGCCCACTTCAGCAAGTTTCGCAATGCCAAAATCGAGCACCTTAACGCGATAACCACCCAGGCCGTTTGGTTCGAGCCAGATGTTGTCGGGTTTCAGATCCCGATGGACGATGCCCTGCTGATGCGCTTCGTGTACCGCCGAACAAACCTGTTCGAGGATATCTACAACCCAGTAGAGTGGCAGGCGCGTCTCTTCGGCCAGCACATCACTAAGCGTGCAGCCGTCGAGATATTCCATTACGAGATAGGCGACGCGCTCTTTACCGGTACTGGCAAAGCCAAAGTCGGTCACATCAACCACGTTCGGATGTCGCAAGCGACCTGCGGCGCGCGCTTCGCGCTTGAAGCGCTCGACAAACTCCTGGTTGCGCATGAACTGCGGGGTGATCAGCTTTAGTGCGACGTAACGCTCTGTGCCCAGGTGGGTCGCCAGATAGACCGCGCCCATGCCGCCTTGCCCCAGCAGTCGCTCAAGGCGGTACTTCTCGTCAAGGGTCTGCCCGACGTAACCTTCCAGGCTATTCATATCCAGCTAATCCCAACGCGGGTCCTGCCAGTTTCGCTTGCGCAACTTTCCATCAGTCCAAAAGTTTTTCAGTAGCTCAATACGTGGGTCCGCGATGATTTGTTTACCCGGAGAGGGCAGGACTACGGTTACCACGTCGTATCGATAAGCTTCCCCGGTCAGCCCCAGCATTCGGCGATAGCCGCGCGCTGCCCGCGCAATCTGTCGTCGCTTGCGCAAGTCGACGTTAGCCTGCGGCGCCGCAAATTCATCCGAGGCGCGCGTTTTTACTTCGACAAAGCAGAGCGTCGGACCGTCATAAGCCACGATGTCAATTTCTGCACTTACCAGGGCGTCACGAGTGTTGCGACCAATCGGCACGCTGAAATTTGCCGCCACAATACGATAACCCGTCCGTACGAGATGTTCGATCGCCAGCTCTTCGCCAAGCCGGCCCAGCTCGAAGTGTGCGGCGATGACTCGTGGGGATTGCTCAGCAGCGATTACATTGACGCCTGCCGAGCCTTGTTTATCAACTCTCTTCCAGAATGTGAATCGCATCGTGGGAGTAGTTCATCTTCAATCGGAGCCGGTCGCCAGGTGCCGGTTTCATTCAGCAGCAACTGGTTCCTTGCGAGTAGTTCTCTTCGGAGGATTCTCTGCCGGCGGCGCGGCGGGCTTAATGACCCTTTTCTTGCTTTGCTTGGGTCGCCGCCGCCCGAAAGTTCCACGATGAATCTTGCCGCGTCGCGAACGCTGATCACCTTTGCCCATAGACCGTTGCTCCTTATGACCTGGTTAAGAGTTCAAAAACTAATTGTGGCACGCGCATCCTGCGCGTGATCCACAGGCGGGACGCCCGTGCCACTTTATGTCGAGCCAAGAGCCCTCACTTCTTCATCAATTCCAGCACCGCCGCGGTCATTGCTTTGACGCCGGTGCGCAGAGTAGGTTCCGGCAACGGCTCGAACAGACTCGAGTGAAGCGAAGGCAGAGGTTTTCCCGATTTTCTGCTGGCTTCAACCCTCGACGGCTCAATCGCGCCCAGCCACAACATGCATGACGGGATCTGGTGATCGAGGCTCAGCTGGCCGAAATCTTCGCTGGCCATCAAGGGTGGCACTTTAATCACATTATCCTGTCCAATCGCTCTTCCGACTGCGCCGGCAATCCGTTCGGTTAGTTGCGGGTCGTTGTAAAGCGACGGCGCATTCTCGCTCTCGATCACCTTGATTATTGGCGCCCGATCTTCCGGAACACCCGCTGCCAGAGCAACACCTTTCGCGATGCGCTCAATGGAAGCCAGAATGTGCTGCCGCACTTCTTCTTTGTACGTACGGATGGTGAATTGCAGTATTACTTCGTCGGGAATTATGTTCCGTTTCGTTCCGCCATGAATCGAGCCAATGGTAACGACCGCCGGATCAAGAGGCGAATTCTCGCGGCTGACAATGGTCTGTAATGCCAGAATTGTTTGCGCCGCGATGACCACTGGATCCTTGGTTGACTCCGGCTTGGAACCGTGGCCGCCAAGCCCTCGAATCACCACGTCAACCGAAGTCGAGCTGGCCATTGCATAGCCAGGAGCATAAACCACTTTTCCGGCTTCCACATCCGCGCTGTCGTGCAGCGCAATCGCAAAGTCGGGTTTTGGGAAACGCGTGTACAGACCATCAGCCAGCATTGCCTTCGCACCATCGACCGTTTCTTCCGCAGGTTGGCCGATTATGACGAGTGTGCCGCGCCACTGGTCTTTCAGCGCGACCAGAATCTTTGCCGTCCCGATCATGTTGGTGATGTGAACGTCGTGACCGCACGCGTGCATTACGCTAACGTCCTGGCCGGCGTCGTTCTTGGTTTTCACCTTGCTGGCGTAGGGCAGACCGGTCTTTTCCTCGACCGGCAGCCCATCGAGATCGGTTCGTACCAGAACTGTCGGCCCGTTGCCGTTCTTCATGACTGCAACCACGCCGTAACCAGAAAAGTTCGGCCGGTCGTACTTGCCGACGTGTTCCGTTACGTTGAAACCGAGGGAGCGAAGCTGGGTTGCCAGGAATGCCGAGGTTTTCTCTTCGTAGTGAGAAAGCTCCGGCGCGGCGTGCAGCATCTTGTAGGTGCTGACAAGCGAGGCGATTTCGCGATCGAGAAGACTGTCGATTGATTGCTGCGCCGGCGCCGGCGCGGCGACAAAAATGCTCAACAGAAAAGCAAGCAGAATTAGTCTTTTCATAATTGGAGCGCCAACATCTTGTCGGCGGTTTGCGGCCATCCAGCCCGCGCTTTTTGAAATTGGGCTAGCACGATACTCCAGTCGTTCGGGTTCGACAAGAGTTCACCCGTTAGTAGTGTCCCAGGGTTACAGGTCTTTAAGAGTACCAACTTTAGTTGGGTTCTTTAACGGCCATAAAAGCCCGACTGAAGTCGGTACTCTGAACGCCTGTTTTCAAGACTCCTGCTTCAAACCGCCGGATAATCCGGCGCGAATGCCGAAAGTCCAATACGCGGGGCGGCAAACATTAATCCGATAATCGTTTTTGCGTCTTCAATCTCACGGTCGGTGATCATTTGCAAAGCGTGGTCAATGGGCAACCGTACGACTTCGATCATTTCATCTTCTTCCAGACGCTGTGTTGTTTCGATTAACTCAGTGGCGAGATACAACCACATCTTTTCTTCGCAAAAGCCGGGCGAGACAAAAAACTCAGAAAGCTTTTCCATTCTGCCCGCGACCAGCCCCAGCTCTTCTTCAAGTTCACGCGCCGCGCCTTCTTCCGGGCGCTCATTTTGGTTCAACGTGCCGGCCGGGAGCTCGAGCAGATAACGCCGCGCCGGATGCCGGTACTGACGTACCAGAGCGATCGTGCCATCGTCGAACGCGGGCAGAATTACCGCACTGCCGGAATGGTGGACGACTTCACGGACATAAGTCTTGTCACCCTCGCGCACGGTGTCTATCGTGACCTCGAAGACTCGGCCCGAGAAGGCCGGTTTGGAATCAAGAAGCTCAGGAGTTTCAGCCATATCTTTTGTCCGACAACTTCAGTTTGTCGCTTCAACTTAGAAATTGCAGAGCATCGACAAACTGAAGTTTGTCGGACAGTTTGAGCCCAACAGTCTAGTGTCAGTCACGTCCATGAGCAACGCCTGGAGATTCTTTCAGGGTTTGCTGGACGGCTCCTACCAGATACAGCGAACCGGTAACGCAAACCAAACCACTTGCGGGCGTCACCTCGCGAGCAAGTTGCAGCGCCTCAGCGACGGAAAGGGCCTGCAACACCTTGGCCTTGTCGAAGTTGACAGGCACGGCTGCCATTAACATTTCGACAGTGGCAGCGCGAGGGTTATCCAATTTAGTAAGGATCAATTC
>Ga0193725_1000407_pt1 | contig 13029 bp, 12 predicted proteins | sample H2a2metaG_FD_143058 | JGI IMG/M metagenome (GOLD analysis project Ga0193725, IMG submission 143058) | Soil microbial communities from a riparian zone of the East river system, Colorado, United States - H2a2 | ecosystem: Environmental > Terrestrial > Soil > Riparian zone | place: USA: East River... | reverse complement strand
AAGTGGTTGAGGATTACGATGACCCCGCCCGGCTTGACCACGCGACGCATCTCCCGCAGCACCGCCACCGGGTCGGGGACCGCCGAGATCGTGTACGTGGCCAGCGCCTTGTCGAACTCGTTGTCGGCGAAATCGAGCGCGGTGGCGTCCATGTTCTTCAGGGTCACGTTGGGCATGGCCAGCGTCTGCACCCGCTCCACGGCCTTGTCGAGCATCTCCTGCGAGAGGTCGATGCCGATGAGACGCGACGCGGGCGGGTACAGCGGAAGATTGAGCCCGGTCCCGATGCCCACCTCGAGGGTGACGTCGTTGGGCTCCAGCGCAAGCTGCCTCACCGCCGCGGCACGGCCCGGCGCGAAGATCCAATCGAAGATGAAGTCGTAGATGGGCGCGTACAGCTCGTATGCCCGCTGGACCTGCCGCTTCTCCAGCACTACGTCCACGTGGGGCCTCCCGGCGGCCTGGATTGGAGGGTGAATCGTCTCCGTCCTGATCGCGCGGGTATCTTACCCGTTGCCGACAGCGCTTGCCAAGGGGGTCGTTCGTCTAGAGAAGGAAGCGGATCAGGAGCGTGGCGAGGCCGAGGAACGAGAAGAAGCCGAAGACGTCGGTGAACGTGGTGATGATCACGCTGGACGCGATGGCCGGATCGACGCGAAACGTCTTGAGTGCGATCGGGACCAGCGTGCCCACCACCGCCGCCACCAGCATGTTCAGCCACAGCGCCAGGCCGAGCACGAGCGACAGCAGCAACTGCCCCTTCCACAGGTAGGCGATTCCAGCAACAACGAGGCCATTGATGAGGCCGGTGGTGGCCCCGAGCCACAGCTCCTTGCGCAGGACGCGCATCAGCACGCCGGCCGTCATGTCGCCCAGCGCGATGCCACGCACCACCACGGTGGCCGTCTGGGTCGTGCCGATGCCGCCCATCGACGCCACGATCGGCATGAACACCGCGAGGGTGGCCAGCGCCTGGATCGACGTCTCGAACAACCCGATGACCGAGGCGGCGAGCACCGCCGTGCCCAGATTGATCAGACGCCAGATCAGGCGTTTCGGGAAGACGGCGCGGGGCGGATCGATGACGGTCTCGTCGCCGGCGACGCCGCCGAGACGCTGGATGTCCTCGGTCGCTTCCTCGCGGATGACGTCGATCACGTTGTCGACGCTGATCGTCCCCAAGAGCCGGTGCGAGCCGTCGACCACGGGCACCTCGCGCAGGTTGTAGCGCTGGACCAACCGTGCGACTTCCTCCTGGTCGGTGTCGACGCTCACGCTCTCCACGTCCTCGTCGCGGATCAACCGCACCGGCGTGGCGGGGTCCGCGGTGAGCAGCCGGTGCAGGGGGACGAGACCGACCAGGTGCTCGTGATCGTCGACCACGTAGAGATAGAAGGCGTCGTCGCCCGACGCCGATTTGCGGATGTGCTCGATGGCCTGGGCGACCGTGAGTCCCTCGTGCACGGACACCAGCGTCGTCGACATGAGACGGCCGGCCGTGCCCTCGCCGTATTCGAGGAGCTCGTGGACCTCCTCCGATTTCTCCTCTTCCATGAGGTCGAGGATCTTTTCGGCTTGCTCGCGGGGCAGATCCTCGACGACCTCCACCACCTCGTCGGAGGGCATGTGGTCGAGGATGCGGGAGACCTCGTGCTCGTCGAGGGCACTCACCAGGTCGAGCAGGGTCTGGTCGTCCAGCTCCGAGAGCACGTCGCCCGCGTGCTCCGGCGAGAGGAGCCGGAAGATGCGCACCCGATCGCCGAGGTCCAGCTCGCGCATCACCGACGACACGTCCGCCGCGTGGGCGTCGGCGAGCACGTCGATGAGACGGTCGTCGCGGCCGCTCTCCAGCAGCTCCTTGACCGATTCGGTGAGCCGTTCGGTCTCGGCCATCACGGACCCTGATGCTTGCCGCGGTGCAACGCGCGCAGGAAGCGGTTGCCGATCTGACGGGCGAGGGCGTCGTCGGTGGTGTCGCCCACGTGCCGGCGCCAGTCGCGGAGCGGGACCACGGCCTTGGCCATCGAACGGTGACCGCCCGCGCTGCCCAGCGCGCCGAAGGCCGAGCGCACCACGTCTCCCGCCGCCCGCACGTAGCCGACGTTGCGGACGGACACGTGCAGGTCTCCCTCGACGACCCCCGAGACGACCGACCACTCGACGCCCTCGACTTGCAGGAAGAGATCGGCGAACTGAGCGACCAGCTCGGGATAGCCCGCCGCCCCGAGGTGAACGAACACCACGCCGGACGCGATGCGGCGGCGCGCGATCCCGGCGGCCAGCACGTCGAGCGCGGCGTTCGACAGCTCCGGGCGCTCGATGCGACGGAGCGCGCTGTGGTTGGCCTGGGCGTGCAGGAACGTGAAGGCGTCGATGTCGGCCCGCGTCGCCCCGCGCTCGAGGTGCAGGGTGTCGGCGCTGATGCCGTAGAGCAGGGCCGTGGCCAGCCGCTGGGTGATCCGCACGTCGGCGGCGCGCAGGTACTCGGTGAGGATCGTGGAGGTCGCCCCGTAGGCGGGACGGATGTCCTTGAGGTGGGCGCGGGCCGGCGTTTCCTCCGGGTGGTGATCGATGACGAGATCCACCTGATCGAAGGGTTCCTCGAAGAAGCTCGGCTGGGTGTCGACCATCGCGACCATGTCGTACTCGCTCACCGCGCGGGGCTTGATCTGCTCGACGTCGATCTCGAGCACCCGCAGCATCGCGCGATTTTCGGGGCGCGTGATGGTCCCGAAGGTGGCGATGGGCGCCTGCGCCTTGCTGCGGCCCAGCAGGGTCTTGAGCGCGAGAGCGGACGCGATGGCGTCGGGGTCGGGGTCGTCCTGCATCATGATCAGCACGCGTTCGGCCGAGGCGAAGTGCTGGCGGACGCGCTCCACGCGCGCGCGCGAGCCCGCGCGCTCCAGGGCCGGCGCGAGCACCCGCTCCACGAACGCGGCCGGAGCGACCGACGTGACCCCCGGCACCTCGCCCTCGGAGTCGAGCGGATCCGGGACCAGCACGACGGCCGCGTTGGGGGCGACTTGGCGGATCGCGGCCACCACGCGCGGCGCGCGCTCAGCGCCGACGGCGACAACCACCGCGTCGTGCGACGTGAGGGACGCGCGCTGGTAGACCGACTCCCGCTCCAGGTCGCCGCCGATCGCCGCCACGCCGCGCTGGACGATGGTGCGGCGCGCCGCCGCACTCTCGACGATGTGCAGCACCGGCTCGCCGAACGCCTCCCGCGGCACGACCCGGGCCAGCGCCGCATCCGCGCACACAAAAATCCCGCGCATCCCGTGAAGTATGGACCGCCCCCGTTTTGGGACAAGACTTTTCTCAACTCTACCAAGGCAAGCGACGACGATCTCTACTGGCGCCGTCGTGTTCGAGCGCCGGCTTGCCGGCGCAATCCTGACCTGGGGGAGGCAGTGAGCGCCTCGAGCGAGCGACGAGCGTCGGAGGGGGCCGTCGCGCCGCAGGCGCGACGGCCCCCTCCGAGGCCTTAAGCCGCTTTGTCGCGGACCTGGTAGAGGTGACGGGAGCCGTCGGCGAAGAGGCGTGGCCGCCGCCCGAACCGGCCGAAGTACCAGGCCTCGTAACACTCGCGATGGTAGGTCCCTGTGGAGGCCTCGACCTGCGGAGCGAAACGGGCTACGAGCATGAAGCACCGGCCGCACGCCGGCGCGCCCTTCATGTTGATGTCGATGACGTTGTCTTCGTCCATGGTTTATCGCGTCCTTTCCGCCCGGTACCCGGCCGGTGATGCATGGGACATGGGGCAAGTGCAATGCCAGACGACAAGCTGCGAATTCAGCTAGATCCGTGGATCTGAGATCGGCTGGAGTAGTTCTTACACCGACAACAATTACAAAAGCGTCGACTTGCGGACGCTAGCCGCGGGTGGACGAGACCGACTGCGGCATCTGGCCCAGCTCGGAGAGCAGCAACGCGGCCCAGCGGTAGACGTTGTGCTCGCGAACCTGGGACCGCATGCGGATCATGCGCTCCCGCTGTTCTTCCCGCGGCATCTCGACGGCCCGCCGGATCGCTTCGGCGGTGTCTTCGATGTCGTAAGGGTTCACCAGCAGCGCGTCGCGCAGCTCCCGGCAGGCACCCGTGAACCGGCTGAGGATCAGCACGCCGTCGTCGTCCTCGCGGGCCGCGACGTACTCCTTGGCGACCAGGTTCATGCCGTCGTGCAGCGCGGTGACCATGCAGAAGTCCGCGTGACGATAGTACGCGGCGATCTCGTGGCGGTCGTGATGACGCTCGCGGTAGACGATCGGCCGCCACCCGCGCGTCCCGAGGTCGTCGTTGATGCGCCGCACCGCCTCGTTGACTTCTCGCTGCAGCCGCTGATAGCGCTCGATGCGGCTCCGGCTCGGTGAGGCGATCTGGACGAAGACCACCCGCCCGCGATACTCGGGCCACCGTTCGAAGAACCGCCGGATGGCCGCGAGCCGCTCGGGCAATCCCTTGGTGTAGTCGAGCCGCTCCACGCCGACCCCGACGAATTCGGCCCCGACCCCGAGCTGGGCGAGCAAGGCCTCACGGCTGGGCAGGCGACCGTCGAGCTCTTCGTCCGCCGCGATGCTGATCGGGAACGGCAGCACGTGCGTGGTGCGCTGCCCGCGGACCGCGGCGAAGTCGTCCCATTCCACCCGGGCCTCGATCGTCCGCTCGACGGTCTCCAGGAAATTGTTGCAGTGGATCTGTGTGTGGAAGCCGATCAGGTCGGCGCCGAGCATGCCCAGCAGGATGTCTTCCTGCCAGGGACAGATCCCGAACGCCTCGACGTTGGGCCATGGGATGTGCCAGAACAGGGCGACTCGCGCGTCCGGCCGCTGCTGCTTGATCATGCGGGGCAGGAGCGCGAAGTGGTAGTCCTGGACCAGCACGATGGGCGCCTCGGCTTTTTCCATTTCCTCGAGCAGGGCGTCGGCGAAGCGCTGGTTGACGGCCCGGTAGTGCTCCCAGTCGACCGCGCGGAACTGCGGGCGCTCGTGGACGATGTGACAGAGCGGCCACAACCCTTCGTTGGCGAACCCGTAGTAGTAGCCGGCCTCCTCCTCGGCGCTGAGCCAGATGCGCCGCAACGTGTAGCTCGGGTCATCGGAGGGCAGCCCCACCCGCTCGCCGGCGGCACGGTCGGCATCACCGCTGCCGTGGGCGACCCACACCCCGCCGCACGCCACCATGATCGGCTCCAGCGCGCTGACCAGACCGCTGGCCGGACGCATCTCGGCGATCCGCTTGCCCTCGAACACGTGACTCACCGGCTCGCGATTGGACACGACGAACACCGGCCGCGTTCCGAAGCGCATCTGCACGAATTGCTTGAGGCGCTCCTCCGTCCACACGTGCTCGCCGAGGAGCCGGAGCCGCGCCTCTTGCTCGGCGACCGCGCGCACCCGCACCAGCGTCCGCGCGAGCCCGGTCACCTCGCCGGCGAGCGGACCGAAGAGGCTGGCGTCGGCCGCGGGCGGCGGGGCCACGGGCTCGCCCGACTTGAGCCGCTTCGTCCATTCCGCGATGCGCGCGATCGGACGGGTCACCGTCCAGCGGATGAGCAGCCACGTGATCAGGGTCAGCACCAGGATGAGCACCCCGAGCTGGACGCCCGTGCGCTGCCACAGGTCCCACTCGCGACTACCGAGATAGTCCGCGTCGAGGAACACGGCCACCGCGCCGGCCGGCTTGTCGTCACGCTCGAGGGGGACCACGTGCATCCAGACCGTGTGACCACCGATCCGTGCGAATTGACGGGCGGTGCCGCCGCCGCTGATCACTCCGGTGATCACCGGGGAGAGCGGTCCGAGGTGCGCCTTGACGTCCGGGGTGGCGGCGATGACGCCGGCGAATTCGTCGTAGATCGCGATCCCGCGGTCGGGACGTGCGAAGCGGGCGAGGATTCGGTCGTATCCGGTGCGCGCGCCGCGGACCACCAGACGCTCGCTGGCTTCGCGCGCGGCGTCGGCCACCAGGACGGCGCGGCGGTAGAGATCCTTTTCCAGGCGGATGCGTTCCTGGCGGACTTCGAGAAAGGCAAAACCCGCCGTGACGAGGATCACGGCGAGCGAGATGCCGCCGAGGAGCCGGACCAGCAGCCTCATGTCGAGGCGCCGGAACCGCTCAGAAAGGTTTCGACCTCACGCACCAAACTTCGTCAGACGCAAAGCGTTTGCCAACACCAGCGGCATCAGGTGCTGGGCGGGAATGATCCCCAGCGTACCGGCGGCGCAGGCGCGCTCGCTGAAGCTCGTGACCGGGTCGGCGCCGGAGTAGCGCCCGGCGATGAGGACGGGGACGGGCTGCCAGCCGTGGGCGGCAAGAATCGATGGACTGGCGTGATCTCCGGTCACGATCATCACGTCGGGGCCGAGCGCCAGGATCTCCGGAATGAACGCGTCGAGCCGTTCGAGCGCGTCGACCTTGGCCGCGAAGTCGCCGTCCTCGCCGGCCTTGTCGGTGTCCTTGTAGTGAAGGAAAAAAAAGTCATAACTGTCCCAATGCTGACGCAGCGTCACCACTTCGTCGGCGAACCCGGCGCCGGTCTTGAGCGTCTCCATGCCGACGACCCGCGCCAGTCCCCGGTACATCGGGTAGGCGGCGACGGCGGCGGCGCGCAAGCGAAACACCTCGGGGAAGCGCGGCAGCTCGGGAAGCTGATCGAAGCCGCGCAGCAGCACCATGTTGGCCGGCCTCTCGTCGGCGAGGATCCGCCGCGCCTGGCTGACGAAGGCGTTGACCGCGTCGGCCGCCGGGCGCGCCTCGGACTCCAGGGCGCGCACGGGTAAGGGCGGCTTTCCGAGCGCCTGCGGATCGGTCTCGGACAGGCGGCCGCTGAGGTTGTTGCCCCGCAGGGCCAGCACGAAACGGTAATCCTTGACCGGCTCCACGAACATCTGCACGCCGGGCACGCTGATCTCTCGCAGCCGGTCGGTGAGCCGGACGCACAGGTCGGTGCTGATCCGACCCGCCCGCCGGTCGGTGATCAACCCGCGGTCGTCGACGGTGCAGAAGTTTCCGCGCGCGGCCACGTCGCCCGCGCGCAGGTCGAACTCGATGCCCAGAGCTTCGAGCACGCCGCGCCCGACCTGGTAGAAGAGCGGATCGTAGCCGAACAGACCGAGATGGCCGGGGCCACTGCCGGGAGTGATGCCGGGAGCGACGTGACGGATGAGTCCGCACGCCGCCCGCGTGGCGAGCGCGTCGAGGTGGGGCAGGCGAGCGGTCTCCATCTCGGACTTGCCGGTGTCGGGATGCGGCAGGCCGCCCAGCCCGTCGAGCGAGAGCAGCACGATCTTGGTCGAGTTCTCGACGACGAGCGGCGCGATGACGTCCAGCATGTTGACCTCCATGGGGGGCCTGACCGACTTCCATCGGGGGCCTAGCAACGGGCCCCCCAATCCCCCCGGGGTGGCTCGGGGCGGCCCGGCGAAGCCGGTCCGCCCCTCGAATTACGCCTCTCGAATGTGCGGTTACGCGTCTTTGACCGGATTTTCCAGCGTTCCAAGGCCGGGGATTTCGATCCGGCAGCGGTCGCCGGGCTGGAGGAACACGGGTGGTTTGCGTGCGAACCCGACGCCGGGCGGAGTGCCGGTGGCGATGAGATCGCCCGGCTCGAGCGTGATCAAGGTCGAGAGATAGCTGACCAGATACCGGACGTCGAAGATGAACGTGCGGGTGTTGCCGTGCTGCATCTGCGCGTCGTTCACCCATAGCTTGAGGTCGAGGACGTGGGGATCGGGGATGTCCGCGCGATCGGCGATCCACGGCCCGACCGGCGCGAAGGTGTCCGCGATCTTTCCCGCGGCCCACTGGCTCGTGAGGAACTGGAAGTCGCGTGCGCTCACGTCGTTGATGTTCACGTAGCCCCACACGTAATCGAGCGCCCCCTCGCGCGGGACGAACCGCGCCTTGCGCCCGATCACCACGCCCAGCTCGACTTCCCAGTCGAGCTGAGTCGAGCCGCGCGGTCTCAAGATCGGCTCGCCGGGGTCGAGAATGGTGTTGTTCCACTTCGGAAAGATCGGGGGCTCTTTGGGAATCGGCTGCCCGGCCTCTTCCGCGTGATCGCGATAGTTGAGGCCGATGCAGATGAACTTGCCCGGGTCGTGGATCGGTGCGTGCAACCGCGCCGCGCCCCGCGACACCGTGACCCACTCGCTGATGCTGGCCACAGCCTCCTGGCTGGCCACGCCGCCCTCGAGGAAGCGGCGCGTGCTCTGAGGGACGAGGGCCTCGGCGATTTCCTGGGCTCGCGCCACGCCACGCTTGGCGAGCGTGGCCGCGACGCTGGCCTGCGCGTCGACGATCCGCTCGCCGTCGAGGATGCCCAGCCGCGGGGACTGACCGTTGGTCGAGAAGCGAACGAGTTTCATCGGCGACGATACCTCCGCGGAAAGGATGTGGAGTGAGTCGATTATATAGCCGGCTCGACGTTTCCGTCGGCGGAGCTCAGGCGCGACGTTTGTGGCGCCGCTTTGCTATCATCGACGATCAGAGCGAACCGAGCGCGGCAGGACTCGGAGGAGGTGCGGGATGAACGGCTGTTGTCGTGTGATCGCGTGCACGCTCGCCGTCGTGGTCTTTCTTGGAATGCTCCCGTCGAGAGCGCTGGCCCAGCAGCCCGCTCCGGCTGCCCCCGCGTCACCGCCGGCGGTCGTCGAGGTGATGCCGGCCGAACGCCCGGCCGGGCCCGGCGCCGACGTCTACGACGTCGGGGCGACCGTGATCACGGTGGCGAGGGCGCCCTTCAATGCGGCGATCTGCGCGCTCGGGGCCGTGGCCGGCCTCACGCTCTTCGCGATCACGCTCGGCAGCGGGTACCGGGCGACCACACGCACGATCGAGGAAGGTTGCGCCCACCGGTGGATCGTCCGCGGCGACGACATCCGCCCGCGCGGCGGCGCCGGCATCATCCCCGACCTCTACCAGAGGCGCTGACCACTCGTCGCGGGCCCACCGGCCGCGCGCGCTGGCTGGTCGCGGCGGTCTTCGTCGCGCTCGTCGCCGCGTTCGCGCTCGCGCTGTGGGCCACCGTCCTGCGTCCGCCCGCGTACGAAGTGCGGGGCGTGGTCGTGGCGCGCCCCGCCGCCAACCTCGTCCTCGTCCGGCACGAAGCGGTCCCCGCCCTCGGCATGACGTCGATGGAGCTGATGGCCGTCTTCTCCGACCCCGCGCTGCTCGACAACGCCCGGATCAATCCCGGCGACCGCGTCCGCCTCGCCGTCCGCCGCAAAAACGACGAACTCACGCTCCTCCGAATCGAAAAACTCAACTGAACTGAAAACCGAACCGAGAGGTCGGCTCAAGCGCGGTTCGAGCCCCCCTCCGAGGCCTATACCGGCCACGGCTCCATGCGATGGCCCATGTCCCAGAACATCCACTCGTAGCGGCTCGTCGTCGTGAAATGCCGGCGCATCGCGTCGCGCTCGGCCGCGCCCAGCGCATCGGCCATGGCGTTGGTCGCGGCGAGTACGCCGCGGACGACGTCGCCGAAGGCTTCGGAGGCGTAGGTACCGATCCAGCGCGCGTAGAGCGGGTCGGTGGAGCCGGCGCGCTCGAGGGTCTTGCCGACTTCCCAGTAGATCCAGTAGCAGGGAAGGAGCGCGGCCACGGCCTCGTGGAAGGGCCGGCCGTACGCGACCGCCAGCAGGTAGCTCGTGTAGGCGACGTTGGTCGGGGCCAGCGGTGTGGCCGCGACGTCGGCGGCGGACAGGCCGAACTCCGCGAAGAAGCTCTCGTGCAGCGCGCGCTCGACGCGCAGGGCCTCCGCGGCGTGCTCGTTGAACATGATGATCCACTCGTCGCGCGGCGCGCGGGCCGCCGCGATCGACAGGCCCCGCGCGAACTCGCGCAGGTACAGCGCGTCCTGGACCGCGTAGAACCGGAAGCTGTCCTTCGCCAGCGAGCCGTCGCTCAGCCCCGTGAGGAAGGGATGGCGCAGGATCTCGGCGTAGATGGTCTCGATCGCGTGCCAGAGGTTGTCCGTGAACGCCATGGTTCTCCTCCGAGGGTTCGCAGGTAGGCGACGAGGGCGCGGATGTCCTCGTCCCTGATGGAGCCGCCGAAGGCCGGCATGCCCGGCCGTCCGATCGGGGCGCCGCCGTTCTTGATGATGTCGAAGAGATACTGGTCGCTGTGTCCGGCCATGCGCGAGGAGTCGGCCAGGTCACCGGGCCGGATCAGAAACAGGGTGGCGCGCCAGGAGCCGTGGCCGTCGGCCCCGTGGCAGGTGGCGCAGAGGCCCAGGTAGAGACGGGCGATACGCGGGGTCCCCGCCGGGGGTTTCGGGGTGTCGAGCAGCCAGGCGAGGCCCCCGGCGAAGAGACCCAGCCCGACGAGAATGCCGAGGAGCGCGAGAGCGGGCCGGCGCATCGAAGGTCAGCCTAGCAGAAGCTACTTGACATTTGGCGCCCGCGAAGCATAAACAATCTAACCTTTCAGATCGGGTGGTTATCTCTCGATCGGCCCCGTGACCACAGAGGAGGCTCACGATGAGCGACCTGCGACCTACCGACAGCGGCTCTCTCACCCTCAACCGCCGGAAATTCCTCACGGTTGCCGGCGCCGGAGTGGCCGGGACCTCGCTCCTGACCATGCTCGACGCTCGCCAGGCGCCCGCCCAGATCAAGGGCACGACCCTGCGCATTCTCCAGTGGAGTCACTTCATCCCGGCGTATGACACCTGGTTCGACAACAAGTTCACCAAGGAGTGGGGCGACAAGAACGGCGTGAAGGTGCGCGTCGACCACATCCCGCACCTCGAGCTGCCCGCGCGCATGGCCGCCGAGTTCGCGGCGGGAGCCGGCCACGACATCATCATGAACGGCTCGTCGATCCTGACCCGGCTCTACTACAAGAGCCTGGCCGACATCAGCGACGTCTACGCCGCGTCCGGCAAGAAGCACGGCGGATGGATCCCCTCGGCCGGCCCGCTGGTCGAGGTCGAGGGCAAGCAGTACGGCATCCCGATGTTCTACATCCTGCTGCCCATGCTCTACCGCAAGGACCTCTTCGACGCCAACAACCTCAAGTACCCCGACACCTGGGAGCTGGCGCGGGTGGCGGCCCGCACGCTCAAGCCCAAGGGCCATCCGACCGGCATCCAGTTCTCCCAGTGCGCGGACGCCAACCTCAACTGGCGCTCGCTGGCGTTCAGCTTCGGTGCCCAGGAGGCCGACCTGTCGGGCGAGAACATCCTGATCGACTCGAAGGAAATGCGCGAGGCCATGCGCTTCGCCAAGGCGCTGTTCGACGAGGGCATGACCCCGGAGGTCTTCTCCTGGGACGACGCCTCCGACAACCGGTTCCTGGCCTCGGGCGTCGGCTGCTGGATCCATGACGCGATCTCGGCCTACCGGACGACGGAAGACACCAACCCGGACGTCTTCAAGAACACCCACATCGCGCTGGAGCCCGCCGGCCCCGGCGGCAAGCGGGTCAGCACGTCGGCCGCCAACGTCTACATGATCTGGAAGTTCTCGAAGAACCAGCCGGCGGCCAAGGAGTTCCTGACCCACTTCCTGGACAGCGGCAAGGAAGGCATGGTCCAGAGCCGCGGCTACAACATGCCGTACCTGCTCGGCGACGCCGTCAAGCCGATGCCGGTCATCGGCAGCGATCCCAAGATGCAGATCCTCCAGGACTTCCCGAAGATGGTGGCCTTCTACGGATATCCCGGTCCGTTCACGACCCCGATCCAGGAGGTCGTCAACCTGTTCGTGCTGCCCGACATGTTCACGAAGGTGGCGCGCGGCCAGAACATCGAAGACGTCATGAAGTGGGGCGTGGCGGAGTACCGCCGCATCTTCTCGAAGCACAAGAGGGCATGACGACCGCTTCACTCAGAGGCGGCCCGGAGCCATCGGCCCGGGCCGCCGTCGTTTCGGTCCCGGTTGTGACATCCCGGCGGCCCTGGTGGCGGACCCATACCGCGCAACGCCACATCTTCGGCTACACGCTGCTGGCGCCCGCCGCTCTCTACGTCCTCCTCCTGGTGGGCGCGCCGTTCCTGTTCTCGCTCTACCTCGCGGTCAGCGACGCCAACGTGGGCGATCCCGTCGCCAAGTTCGTCGGCCTCGACAACTTCCGCGCGGCCTGGGAGATGGAGACGTTCTGGATCGCGCTCCGCAACAGCGTGATCTTCCTGGTCGTGGCCGCGATCTTCAAGACCCTGCTCGGCACCTCGCTGGCCTTCCTGCTGCTCCAGAACTTCCCGGGCAAGAAGCTGATCCGCGGGCTGGTGGTGATTCCGTTCACGCTGCCCGTGGCCATCAGCGTGTTGTCCTGGAAGTGGATGTACGACTCGCAGTTCAGCGTCATCAACTGGGTGTTGAGCCGCCTCGGGCTGATCGGCACCTACGGATCCGCGTCCTGGCCCGTCTGGCTTGGACAGCCCGAGTTGGCGCTGCCCGCGTGCATCGCGGTGAACGTGTGGCGCACGTTCCCGTTCAGCGCGATCGTGCTGCTGGCCGGCTTTACCGCCGTGCCCTTGGAGGTGCTCGACGCGGCCAAGGTCGACGGCTGCAGCTTCTTTCAGCGGTTCCGGCACATCGTGACGCCGATGATCTTTCCGATTCTGATGATCGGGTTCCTGTTCGACACCGTGTTCACGCTCTCCGACTTGAGCGTGGTGTATCTGCTCACCCAGGGCGGACCCGCCAACGCCAGCAAGATCCTGCCCGTGCTCGCCTACCAGATCGGCATCCAGGCCGGCAACCTCGGCCGCGGGGCGGCGATCGCGCTGTTCCTGGTCCCCTTGCTGCTGCCGGCGATGATCCTGGTCCTGCGCAACATCAAGCGACGGGAGTGGTGAGGGTGGCGCCAAAGACGCAGCGCGAGAAGGCCGTCCGGCGGAACCTGTGGATCTACGCGGGGCTCACGCCGTTCGTGTTCATGGCCGTGTTCCCCATCTACTGGATGGTGATCACCGCGTTCAAGCAGGATCCGGATCTCTACCGGATGGAGAACATTCCGTTCTGGTTCAACATGGCGCCCACCCTGAAGCACTTCGAGACGCTCTTCTACCAGACGAAC
>Ga0193725_1000406_pt1 | contig 13033 bp, 13 predicted proteins | sample H2a2metaG_FD_143058 | JGI IMG/M metagenome (GOLD analysis project Ga0193725, IMG submission 143058) | Soil microbial communities from a riparian zone of the East river system, Colorado, United States - H2a2 | ecosystem: Environmental > Terrestrial > Soil > Riparian zone | place: USA: East River... | reverse complement strand
CTACGCGCGGCGGCGAGTCTCCATCGCGGCGACGTAGCAGGCGCCGAAGACGAAGACCACGCAGGTGTAGTAGACGAACATCACGAAGGCCACGAGGACGGCGAGCGGGCCGTAGAGCTGGCCGTAGACCGCGACGTTCCTGACGTAGACCCTGAAGACCCGCTTGGCGATCTCCCAGAGCACGCTGGCGAGCACGGCGCCGGCCAGGGCCGCGCCCGGGCGAATGCGGCGGCGCGGCAGGTAGCGATAGCCGAAGTACAGCATCAGGGTCGAGACCGCGAGGCTGAACCCGACCCAGCCTAAACCGATCCACTGCCGCGAGACGCGCACGGGCTCGAGCAGAAGCGTCAGGACCCACTCCATCACGGAGTTGGCCACCGTGCCCACGAACAGGAACACGCTCAGCAGCACCACCATCACCGCGTCGCGGGCGAAGTTACCCAGGAAGCTGCCGGCGCGGACGCCGAGCACGCGGTGCATGACCAGCCGGGCCGTGCCGAAGAGCTGGCTCGTGAAGACGATTATGCTGACGGTGCCGAGGAGTCCCGAGATCCGCCGGGTCTCCACGATGGCCAGCAGCGCCCGCGAGATCTCCCGGCGATAGACCGGGAAGTTGCGCGCGAGCTGATTCACGACCTGTTGGGCCGCCTCCTCGCCCGAGAGCACGAACCCCACCATGGACACGCCCAGCAGCACGAAGGGGATCAGGCAGAGCAGGAACGAGAACGCGAGCCCCGAGGCCAAGAATAGGCCGTCGGCCGCGTAGAACCGCGCGACGGCCGTTCGGAGCGCCCGGATCATCTAGTGAATTACGCCAGTCCTCGGACGAGGCCGCCGTCGACGAGGAGGGCGACGCCGGTGACGTATGAGGCGCGCTCCGAGGCGAGGAAGACCACGACGTTGGCGAATTCCTCGGGCGTGCCCACGCGGCCGAGTGGAACGTCGACGCCGGCCTGCCGCAAGTACTCGTCGGTCGGCAGGCCGGCCTGACGAGCGCCGCCGAGCAGCCGGTCGGTGAGGATGCGTCCGGGGCACACGGTGTTGACGAGGATGTTGTCGCGTCCGAGGTCGCTGGCCAGCGTCTTCATGAGACCGGCCGTCCCCGGCCGCACCGCGTTCGAGAGGTCGAGGCCCGGGATCGGCTGCTTGACCGAGCTGGACTGGATCGTGACGATGCGTCCCCACCGTCGCTGGCGCATGTCCGGCAGCACCTCACGGATCAGCCGGACCACCGACAGCAGCGAGACCTCGAACGCGCCGTACCACTGCTCGTCGGCCAGCTCGTCGAAGACCCCGCGCGGCGGCCCGCCCGCGTTGGCCACCAGGACGTCGATGCCGCCGAACGCGTCACGCGCCCGCGCCACCAGCGTCTTCACGTCATCCGCGCGGGTGACGTCGGCCGGCACCGCGAGGACGTCGCGCCCCGTGCGCGCGCGCACGTCGTCGGCCGCGGCGGTGAGATCGCGCTCGGTGCGCGCGCACATCACCACCCGCGCGCCCTCGGCGGCGAGCCCGAGCGCGCACGCCTTGCCCATCCCCTTGCTCGACGCGGTCACGAGCGCGGTCTTGCCCTCGAGCCCAAGGTCCATGGATCGCTCCATTTTCATAAACTCGCCTCGGATGGCGGGGCCCCAGCCCCGCGACATCCTGCGGCTCGCACTGCCACGTAGTGGCCCGAGCATACAACGGGCACGCGGTATAGAATCGCCGCGTGGAACTCCCGTCCCACGTGCCGGAGGAAGCGGGCCAGCGCTTCGAGCGCGCCTACAGCGCGCAGATGAGCGGCCGGCTCGAAGAGGCCATCGATCTCTACAAGGAATCGCTCTCGATCTGCCCGACCGCCGAGGCCCACACGTTCCTCGGCTGGGTCTACAGCATGCAGCGCCGCTACGAGGACGCGATCGCGGAGTGCCACTGCGCGATCGACGTGGATCCCGACTTCGGCAACCCGTACAACGACATCGGCGCGTACCTGATCGAGCTGGGCCGACTCGACGAGGCCGTCACCTGGCTGGAGCGGGCCAAGCACGCGGTGCGCTACGAGCCGCGCCACTTCCCTCACGTCAACCTCGGCCGCATCCACGTCATGCGCCACGACATCAACGCCGCGGTCCGCGAGCTGCGCGCGGCCGTGGCCATCGAGCCCGCCGCGACGTCCACCCGTCGAGAGCTTCACCGGCTCCTGGGTCTGCTGAACTGAGTCCGCTCGATCTCCCCGAGGCGCCGCTCGTGTTCGGCTGGGAGCGGTGTCCCGGGCTCGTCGCGGCCGCGCTCGGTCCTCGCGGCGACACCATGCGGCTCTATCGCCGCGTCGACGGCGCGGTGGTCGCGGAGAGCGTGCCGTTCACGCCGTTCCTGCTCGCCGGAGACGCCGGTCTGGTGGACGGCGCCGAGGGTATCGTGGACACGACCAGGCTGGACGGCACCGCGGCGTTCCGGTGGTTCGTGAAATTCCGGAGCTGGAGCGACGCCCTCGCCGCGCGCGACCGCTGTCGCGAGCGCTCGGGGCTGGCGCCGAGCGCGCCGGGCGCGCCGTACCGGTTCCTCGGCGATTCCGTCCAGCAGTTCCTGCTCCTCACCGGACGCACGTCGTTCGCGGGGCTCGCCTTCGACGACCTGCACCGGCTCGCCCTCGACATCGAGGTCGTGACCACCGACGGCTTCGAGTTTCCGAGCGCGGCGCGTCCCGACGACCGGATCGTCGCGGTCGCGCTGGCCGACAACCGCGGCTTCAGCCACGTGATCCGGGGCGATCGTCTCGACGAGCGCGGCCTGCTCCAGGAGCTGGTGAGGATCGTGGGCGAGCGCGACCCCGACGTGATCGAGGGTCACAACATCTTCCGCTTCGACCTCGAGTACCTGGAGGCGCGCGCCCGCCGGCACGGGGTCACGCTGGCCTTGGGCCGCGAGGGCGCGGCGCTGCGCGGCTGGCCCTCGCGCCTTCAGGTCGCCGAGCGGAGCATCGGCTATCGGCGCTACGAGGCGCCCGGGCGTCACGTCATCGACACGTGGATGCTGGCCCAGCTGCACGACGTCGGCACCCGCGACCTGCCCGGCTACGGCCTCAAGCAGATCGCCCGACACCTCGGCCTCGCCGCCGCCGACCGCACCTACGTCGACGCCTCCTCGATCGCGCGCGAGCTGCGCGAGAATCCCGATCGCCTGATGGCCTACGCCGCCGACGACGTGCTGGAGACGTTGCGAATCGCCGAGGTGTTCGCGCCCCCGTACTTCGCCCAGGCGCGCATCGTGCCGTTCGACTATCAATCGACGGTGCTGCGCGGGGCCGCCGCCAAGATCGACTCGCTGATGCTCAGACAGTCGCTGCACCGCGGACTCGCGGTGCCGGCGCCCGCCGCCGGCACGTCGGTCGGCGGCGGCCACGTGGCGATCCTCCACCAGGGCGTCGGCCGCCCGGTGCTGCACGTCGACGTGACGTCGCTCTACCCGTCGCTGATGCTCGCCCACCGGATCGCTCCGCGCTCCGACGCGCCCGGCATCTTCCTCGAGCTGCTCGGGCGTCTGCGCGAGTTCCGGGTGAGCGCCAAGCGCCTCGCGCAGGACGCCACCGATGCCGTTGACGTCGCGCACTTCGGCGCGCTGCAGCAGTCGTTCAAGATCCTGATCAACGCGTTCTACGGGTACCTCGCGTTCTCCGGGGGGCACTTCAACGACTTCGAGGCCGCCAACCGGGTGACCGCGGAGGGCCGCGCGATCATCGGCCGGATCCTGGAGCGCCTCGACGCGCTGGGGGCGACCGTGCTCGAAGTCGACACCGACGGCGTCTACTTCGTCCCTCCGGCTGACCATCGCTCCCAGGACGACGACAAGCTGCTGGCCGCGCTCGGCGCCGACCTGCCCGAGGAGATCGTCCTCGAGCTCGACGGCCGCTACGCGGCGATGCTGAGCTACAAGGCCAAGACCTACGCGCTGCTCGACGAGAAGGGCCGCGTCACCCTCAAGGGCTCGGGCTTTCGATCGCGCGGGCTCGAACCCCTCCAGCGCCAGGTCATCGAGGAGGTCGTGCGCCTGCTCCTGATCGGGCGCGGCCCTGACGTGAAGCCGGCCATCGATCGGTGGCTGGGAGAGCTGGCCGCCCGTCGGGTGCCCGTGAAGACCCTCGCGCGCACCGAGACCATCCAGGAGACGCTCGCGAGCTATCGCGAGCGTGTGGCCGCGGGCGCCCGCAACCCCTCGGCGGCCTACGAGCTGGCGCTCGCGTCCGGACGCTCCGTGCAGACCGGCGATCAGGTGTCGTACTACGTCGCCGGCCGGGGCGCCAACGTGTCCGTGAACGACCACGCGAAGTTCCTGGTCGCGTGGAGTCCCGAGCGCCCGGACGAGAACGTCGAGTACTACCAGGCGAAGGTCTTCGAGATCTGGGAGCGCTTCCGCCCGTTCGCCGAGTCGGACGGACTGCGCCCGTATCGCGGCGAGCCCGACGCGATCGACGACGCCCAGCTGAGCTTGTTCTGAGGTCAGGAAGAAGGAGACACCGATGCGTGACCGCGGAGTGACACGAAGGCTCGGGGGGGCGGTGGCAATCCTGGTGGCGCTCGGCGTGGGCCTGATCACGTCGGCCGCCCCCGCCGAGGCGCAGGCGCCGGCGCCGAAGAACGTCATCATCATGTTCGCCGACGGGGCGGCGCCCACCCAGTTCGACTTCGGACGCTACTCGAGCCAGGTGCTGCGCCGGCAGCCGTTCGTCACGACCGACGTCGTGCTCCGCCAGGGGGCGATGGGGTTGCTGGTGACGAGCCCCCACGGCGCGTACGTGACCGACTCCGCCGCCGCCGCGTCCGCGATGTCCACCGGCTTCAAGGTCGCCAACGGAGCGGTCTCGATCACCCCCGACGGCAAGTCGCCGCGCACGGTCATGGAGGCGGCGAAGGCGGCGGGCAAGCGCATCGGGCTGGTGACGACGGCCACCGTCTACGATGCGACGCCTGTCGCGTTCGCGGTGCACTCGAAGTCGCGCCGCGACTCGCAGGCGCTGGTCGATCAGCTGCTCGCGCTGGAGCCCGACGTCCTGATGGGCGGCGGCGCCGAGTACTTCCTGCCCGAGGGCGCCGGCGGCAAGCGGAAGGACGGCAAGGACGTGATCGCCGCGTTCCGCGCGCGGGGCTACCAGGTGGCCACCAACCCCGCCGAGCTGGCTGCGGCCCCGGCCGGAAAGCTCCTCGCCCTCTTCAACGACGACGACATGGAGTTCGAAGTCGACCGCGATCCCGCCAAGGAGCCGACGACCGCTGACATGGCGACGGCCGCGCTGAAGGCCCTCGAGCCCAGTCCCAACGGATTCGTGCTGTTGGTCGAGAACGAGAACGTCGACACCGCGGGCCACCACAACGACGCCGCCTCGCTGATGCGTGCGCTGTGGGCGTTCGATGACGCGGTGAAGGTCGCCCTCGATTTCCAGCGCCGCCACCCCGACACGCTGCTGATCGTGACCGGCGATCACGAGACCGGCGGGTTCTCGCCGACCTACGCGCTGAAAGACCTCACCAGCTCCGCGAGCGCCAACCGGTTCTACCCGGGCGACGCCGAGCTGCGGATGCTCGAGCGCATCACGATGTCGTTGATCCGGGTGAAGGAGAAGCTCGGAAAGTCACCGACGGGCGAGGCGCTGGATCAACTGGTCGCGCAGCATTTCCCCGGGTTCCGTCTCGACCCCGATCTGCGCGCGCAGATCCTCGCCGGCAAGACCGACGAGCGAAACTTCACCTATTCGCCGCAGAACGCGCTGGGACGGATGATCGCTCGCCAGACCGGCTACTACTGGGGGACGTCCGGCCACACGCCCGAGCCGGTCCTCGTCGGGGCGATGGGCCCCGGCGCCGACCTCTTCCGCGGCTATCAGGACAACACCGACTTCGCCAGCCATCTTCACCGCTTACTTCAGAACAAGTGACGCGGGGGGCGAGCCCCCCGCCGGGACTATCGGCGCCAGCCCCCGCCGGGTCCGCCGCCGCCGGGCCGTGGGCCACGGCCCCCGCCACCACTGCGGTCACCGCCACCGCCGCTGCGTTGGGGCTGGGGGCGCGCTTCGTCGACGACGAGGTTGCGGTCGCGGAAGAGGCGGCCGTTCAGCATTTCCACGGCTTTGGTCGCTTCTTCCTTCGTCGCCATCTCAACGAACCCGAAGCCGCGCGGTCGTCCGGTGAACTGGTCGGTGATGATACGGACCGTCTCGACGTTGCCGGCCTGCTGGAACAGCTCGCGGAGGTCTTCCTCCGTGGCCTGGAAGGAGAGATTACCGACGAAGAGTTTAGCGGGCATTGCGCGACCCTCCCTGTCCGTCACGCCCTCGGCGTCATAAGGGACACTGCCCTTCCCCGGGATGCTGCGCGAGAGAGTAATGACAGGAGGTAACGCCTGTCAAGCACGGCGATCATAGGTAGACCCCTCTCGTTGCGCCGCCATCCACGGTGACGCAGAGGCCCGTGAGGAACGACGCGCGCGCCGAGACCAGGAACGTCACGAGATCGGCGACGTCCTCGGGCGTGGCGATACGTCCGAGCGCGTACGCTTGCGCGGCCTCGGCGTGTAGATCGTCGACCGATCGGCCCGTCGCCGTCGAGCGCTCCTTGATCATGTCGTCCCAGCGCTCGGTCGCCGTCGCCGCCGGCGACACCGCGGTCACCAGGATCTTTGACGGCGCGCCGAGATCGGCGAGTCCCTTGCTGAAGTTGATCAGCGCGGCGTTGGCGGCGCCTCCGGTCAGATACGCCGGCGTGGGATTGCGGGCGGCGGCGCCCACGATGTTGCAGATGCGCCCGCCACCCTGGGCCTGCATCAGCGGAAACACCGTGCGCGCCATGCGGATGTAGCCGAGCAGCTTCAGCGACCAGTCCTCGCTCCACTGAGCGTCCGGGATCGTGAGGAAGTCGCCGCCTCGGATGGCGCCCGCGTTGTTGATCAAGATGTCGATGCGTCCGAATCGGTTGCGCGTGGCGGTGACGGCCGCCTCCACTCCAGCGAGCGTCGAGAGATCGCCGGGAACGCACAGCGGCTGAGCGCCGGTGGCCTGACGAATCCGCGCGGCCGCGTCGTCGAGATCGCGGGCCTTGCGCGAGCAGAGCGCGACCTGAGCGCCCTCGCGCGCGAGGGCCTGGGCAATCGCCCGCCCGATACCACGGCTCGCTCCCGTCACCAGCGCGATCTTGTCCTTCAACTCGAGTTCCACGTCGTCCTCCCCGGTGGTTCGCAGAACCACCGCCTCCGGTGGTTCTGCTTCAGATCGTTCGCGGGAATGGCGGTGCGGCGTCGTCCAGTCGCGAGGCCGCGGCGTTCGCGGCCTCCGCGAAGCGGTCCAGCGCGAAACCCGGAAGCCGGCCCTCGCCGAGGCGCGCGCTGCCGTCGACGAGCAGCGATCGCGCGCCCTCGACGTTGCCGTTGTCCCGATGCTGAAACGCCACCGCGATCTGGATGAGTCCCTGGAGCGCCTGCCGTGCCGCGCCGCCGGCGCGCATCCAGTGCGGCTCGAGCAGCTCGTGGACCTCGAAGTAGAGACCGGCGTCGAAGAGCGCGGCGGCGGCGGCGAGCGCCTCCTCGAGCGACGGCTCCGCCCGCATCGATGGACACGCGGCGAGCGCTTCGCTGGCCCGTCGCGCCCGCGCGCTCACCAGCGCCGCCTGCTCGGCGGACGCTTCGCCCAGCCAGGCGAAATCCTGCGTCTCGAGCTGGCGCCGGACGGCGGGATCGGTGAGCGCGGTCAGGATGGTCTCGGCCAGGCGGTTGCGAAGCCCGAGCGGGGGCGTTCGCATCATGCGATGGGAGGAACCGCCGCCTCCGCCGGCTCGATGGGCGGCGCCGCGCGCTCGGGGAGGCGCCGCTCCACCCGTGTGCCCGCGATGAGGTCGTGGAGCGCCCGCTTGTCGCCGCGCAGTCCGGCCATCAGATAGCCGAGCCCGAGCGTGAGGCACGACACGAAGTAGGCGAAGAACCGTAGCAGCGCGACGCCCACGGGGACGGGTCCGCCGTCGACGAGCACCACGTGCGCCCGCACGACCAGCTTGCCGATGGTCTGACCCGCGGCCGCGTGCAGGATCGTGACGTAGACCCCGGCGAAGATCAGCGTGAACAGCGTGGTCATCGAGTGCAGGACGGCCGAATCCTCGACGCTCGCGCCCCACAGGCGCCGGGCCGTGAGCTTGAACGTGCCGTCGACCAGCATGAGCACGAGGAGGTCGATCGCGAGCGCGACTGCGCGGACCCAGAACCCCGCCGGACGCGTCTCGGGCATGGCGCGTATACTATCGCCATGATTTCGGTCCGAGACGGCCAAAATCATATCCTCGCGCAGATCGAACGCACCGCCCCTCCCGAGATCGTGGCCATCACCGACGCGCTCGGCCGCGTGACGGTCGACGACCTCCAGGCGCCGTTCGACGTGCCTCCCGCCGACAACTCAGCCGTCGACGGCTACGCGTTCGCGATCGCGGAGGCCGAGGGCGGACGCGCGCTTCGCGTCATCGCGGACCTGCCGGCGGGCTCGGTGTTCGACGGCGCGCTGTCGGCGGGGCAGACCCTCCGCATCATGACCGGCGCGCCGATGCCCGCCGGCGCCGACACCGTGTGTCCCCAGGAGCTCGCCACGCGCACCGGCGACCGCGTGGTGGTCTCGCCCGAGATCGTCAAGGGCGTGAACGTCCGAGCGCGCGGCGAAGACGTCCGTACCGGCACCGTGGTCGTCCCGGCTGGCTCCGTGCTGCGGCCTCAGGAAATCGGCGTGGTGGCCTCGCTCGGGCTGCGCCAGATCGTCGTCTCTCAGCGCCCACGGGTGGCCCTGCTGTCGACCGGTGACGAGGTCGCCGAGCCCGGACGCCCGCGTGCCGACGGGCAGATCTACGACTCCAACCGCTTCACGCTCCAGGGACTGGTCAGCCAGGCCGGCGGCGTCGTCGTCGACCTCGGGATCGTCCCCGACCTGCGTGACGTGCTGCGCGCGCGGCTGCTCGAGGCGGCGGCCATCGCCGACGTCGTGATCACGTCGGGCGGCGTCTCCGTCGGCGTGTACGACCTCGTCAAGGACGTGCTCGGCGAGATCGGCGGCATCGACTTCTGGCAGGTCGCCATGCAGCCGGGGCGCCCGCTGGCCGTCGGCCGCATCGAGGACGCGCACTTCTTCGGGCTGCCCGGCAACCCGGTGGCCTCGATGCTCACGTTCATGCTGTTCGTGCGCCCGGCCCTCTACAAGCTCGCGGGCCGCCGCCAGATCTTCCCCGACGCGTGGGAGGCCTGCGCGGCCGAGCCCATGCGCAAGCGGACGGGCCGGCGCGAGTTCAAGCGCGGCGTCCTCGAGTTCCACGACGGCGCCTGGCACGTGCGCACGACCGGCCCCCAGGGCTCGGGCATTCTCAGCTCGATGGTCGCGGGCAACTGCTTGATCGTGCTCGAGGAAGATCGCGGCGACGTGGCAGCGGGCGAGCGCGTGCTGGTGGAGCCGTTCTGATGGCGACCCTCGGCGTCGAGATCATCGACACGCTCAAGTCACGCGCCCGCGAGCTCTTGCGCGACGCGGCCCGGACGCTGGCTCACCTGAGATACGCCGACCTGCGGGTCGAGGTCGTCGAGGCGCGCTATGCCGGCGCCGAGAACGGCGCCGCCCGCGCGTCGGGCGACCAGAGCACGCTCGGCGTCGGCGTGCGTGTCCTCGCCGGCCAGCGCTCAATCGCTCCGGGCTGGATCGGCCTCACCCTCGGCGCCGCCGACGTCGATCGCCTCGAGCGCTTGATCAGCGAGGCGCTCGAGAGCGCCTACCGCCGCGCCCTCGCCAACGCCGAGATGAAGGCCGACGCGCGCGAGAAGCTCGGCAGCCTCGGCGCCTCGCTCGCCGACACCGTGCTCCATCCCATCGACGTCCGCGAGGACACCGTGCCCGCGGTCTATCGGGTCGACCCACGCACGCTGCCGCTGGCCGAGATGGTCGGCTACGCGATCGACGTGTCCCGGCAGGTCGGCGCGCTCGATCGCCGGCTCCGCTACAACTACGCCGGGGTGGTCACCCAGCTCTCACGCGAGCTGTTCGCGTCGACCGAGGGCGCGCTGATCGATCAGAGCTTCGCCCTCACCCATGGCTACTGCTCGGTGGTCGCGGTCTCCGGCGCGGTGAGCCAGCGGCTCGGCGAGGCCATGGGTCACCAGCGCGGCTGGGAGACGCTGATCGACGGGTCGGACGATCCGCTGATGACGTTTCCCCCATTCGTCGACTTCTCGCTCGCCCTCGCCCGTGACGCGGTCGAGCTGAGCGAGGCGCCCGTCCTGCCCACGTCGGATCGCGAGGTGGTGGTCGTCACCGATCCCCACTACAACACGCTGGTGAGCCACGAGATCATCGGCCACCCGGTCGAGCTGGACCGCGCGGTCAAGATGGAGACCGCGTACGCCGGGCGCTCGTGGCTCCTGCGCGGGCTCGACGATCACCAGGTCGGCAAGCGCGTGGCCTCGCCGCTGGTCACCGCGTACTCCGATCCCGCGCTGCCGGGCTACGGCCACTATCGTTACGACCACGAGGGCACACCGGCGCGCCGGGTCGTCCACATCGAGGACGGGATCTTCCGCGGCTTCATGAACAGCCGGCAGACGGCGGCGGTGTTCGGCGGCCAGCCGAACGGCCACTTCAAGGCCACCGACGCGTCGCTGGTGCCGCTGGTCCGCATGTCGACCACGGTGTTCGCGGGCCATCAGCGCGACCCGCGCGAGCTGCTGGACGAGGTCGAGCGCGGCTACTTCGTCTCGGGCCATCGCATCCCCTCCATCGCCGAGAGCCGCGAGAACTTCCGGATCTCCGCGCGGAAGGTCTACGAGATCGACCACGGCCGGCTCGGGCGTCTCTATCGCGACGGCGGAATCGCCGCCGACTCGCGCGACTTCCTCATGAACGTCGACGCGGTCGGCTCGGACTTCCGCGTCTATCCCATTCCCAACTGCGGCAAGGGGCAACCCATGCAAAGTCGACGGCTCGGAAACGGCGGTCCCACCCTGCGCAGCCGCGCCCGCGTGGTGGGAGGCTGATCGTGCCACGCACGCTGATCCCCGTGATCGCCGCCGGAATCTTGCTGCTCGGCGCCGCCCAGGCCGCGCCGCCCGACTACCCGGTGAACTTCGTCAAGGTGGACGAGCTGAAGGCCAAGATCGACGCCGGGGCCAAGGCCGACGTCATCGACGTCCGCCACTGGGCCGAGTACGAGACCCTGCACATCAAGGGCGCGCGCTCGATGCCGATGCGGTCGATCACCGAGCGCTCGGGCGAGATCAGCAAGACCGGGCTCGTCGTCTTCTACTGAACCTGTCCCCACGCCCTGGCCCGGGGGGCCAGCAACATCCTCTACGGACTCGGCTGGCGCAACCAGCTCGTGCTCGACGAAGGTCTGCCCGGCTGGCATCAGAAAGGCTACCCCGTCGAAGGCAAGATGCCCTCCGCCCCCGGCAAATCGTGACGACGGCCGCGGAGCTCGCTCGCGCCGCGGTGTCGGCGCTCGCCCAGGTGCTCGCCGCTCCGGGCATTCGAGAAGCGGAGGTGTTCGCCGCCGAGAACGGCGGGCTCTCCACGCGTCTCTGCTACACCTCGCACATCCCCTGCAACGGTGTCGAGGAGCCGAAGTCGACGCGGTCGCGCGGGATCGGCATCCAGGCCGTGTTCGAGAGCGCCGATGGTCCGCTCATCGGCTTCGGCAGCGAGCCGAGCGATCTCGGCCCGAGCGGCGTGGCCCGCGCGCTCGAACGCGCGCGACGCGCGGCCGTGAGAGATCCCCACTTCGTGTCGCTGCCCGTCGTCCCCGCCGAGCGCCCGACGCTGGCGGGCTATCACGACGAGCGCCTGATGACGCTCGACGACGCCCAGCTCGTGGAGCTGGGCTGGACGGTCGTCAACGGCGCGCTGCGAACGTTCCTGGCCTCGTCGCGGCTAGCCGCGCTGGCCGGGAGTGAAGACGCGCTGCCGCGTCTCGGCCTCATCGTGGGCGGCGACGTCACCGTGCTCCAGGAGCGCATGGCCATCGCGTCCACGAGCATGCCGGACGTGCGGACCGACGAGTCGACGCTGATCTCCGCCTTCGTCACCGCCATGGTGGAGGCTCGCGACGGCAAGGGCTCGGGCTGGTCCACCGGGACCCGGCTCGATCACTTCACCGACGAGGCCGGGGTCGAGGCCGCCCAGAACGCGATCGACGCCGTCGACGGCATCCGCGTTCCGTCGGGAGAGTACACGGTGGTCTTCGGCCATCAGCCCGTGACCGACCTGCTCAACAACCTGATCGTTCCCTCGTGCGCGAGCGGCGCGTTCTACTCGTCGTCGACGCCGTTCCTCGGCCAGCTCGGCCGCCGCGTCGCTCACCCGTCGCTCACGATCTACGACCACGGCGCCATGCCCGGGCTCATGGGCAGCAAGGCGATCACCTGCGAGGGTCTGGCGACCGGACGCACCGACCTCATCCGCGACGGCGTGCTGGTCGGCGCTCTGGCCAGCTGGTACGAAGCCCAGCGACTCCTGCGCGATCCCGAGATCGAGGCCAAGCTGGGGGCGGCCGGCGAGCCCGCGGCCCGCGCGCTGGCGCCGCGCAACGGCTTTCGCTTCGGGCTCGGGGGCGGCCGGCAGTTCGACACCGTCGCGCGCACGGCGCCGACGAACGTGATCATGGAGAGCCGCGAGGGGCTCTCGCGCGACGAGCTGCTGCGGCGGGTCGGCGACGGTCTCTACATCGGCCGGATCTGGTACACCTATCCCATCAACGGGTTGCGGGCCGGCGACTTCACCTGCACGGTGGTGGCGGATTCGTACCGCATCCGCGACGGCCGTCTGGCCGAGCCGCTCCGCCCCAACACCCTGCGCATCGACGAGAATCTCACCCGCGTGCTCAACGACATCGTCGGCGTCACCAAGGACGTGAAGGGCACCATCGTCTGGGCCGCCGACGAAGTGGCCTACGTGCCCGAGATCGCCGTGCGGGGCGTTCACGTCCGCGAGATCGCCTCGTTCATGGAGGACCTGTCTTGATCGACGACGCACAGCTCACCGCCATCGCCAGGGAGT
>Ga0193725_1000405_pt1 | contig 13054 bp, 11 predicted proteins | sample H2a2metaG_FD_143058 | JGI IMG/M metagenome (GOLD analysis project Ga0193725, IMG submission 143058) | Soil microbial communities from a riparian zone of the East river system, Colorado, United States - H2a2 | ecosystem: Environmental > Terrestrial > Soil > Riparian zone | place: USA: East River... | reverse complement strand
CGGCAAGGCTAAGAAAGGCATTTCCCAAGTGTAACCTTCTTCAGTCAGTGCAGACGACAGGCCTCGTCCTAGTTCGAAACCGTGTCCGAGTGTGAGGAGTCGTCCAAGCGGAAGGGGCATTCAATTTCTTCGTCGCGCTTGCGGCGGAAACCGCACCGCCACCGCGCGCTCCGGTTCCCCAGCCCTTGAGCCGACGCCCCGCCCAGGGGCCAGCGCGAGGCCGCTGCTTCGCTCGCTTTATATTTGTACGTCACTGTGGGGAATGCTCCTCTATAGGACCAATCTTGTGATCACCGTGGTCGGCCCCATATTTCTTGTACTCGTCCTCTGTTCCCACGAAAAAGTGCTCATGTGTCGCTGTTTCCTCATTGTTGCTGTTGACGCTTGCCCCGTTAGAATGAGCCCAGATCATTCCTCCGCCGTCCCAATCGGTAACTGCCAAAGGTCGAAGGTTGTCTTGGGAATAGTAATAGTACTCATCTGCTGCTGCTCCGTACTGGATATTCGATGAGGTTTCTAGCTGGCCGTTGGGCGGGAACCTGAAGACGGAATAACCGTCTTGAATAGGTAGAGCAGAAGCACCCTTCACTCCGAAGTCGATTCTAACCCAACCAACATATCCTTCCGGAACTAGGTATCTGCACGGACGACGCTCCTTGGCTAGACAGGAGGCAGCACTAGCAATCATAGAGAGGATGAGAAGTCTCAGAGCAGCTCGCTGTATCACGCTGCTATCTGCCAATCGATGACTCTTCGCTCCTGTCATTTTTGATCTCGCTTGCATTTCGCCCTCGATTTTTTGTTCTAGTTTGGAGGTATTGGGGTTGTCTTGTTTGGATATTCTTTGGGTGTGAGTGGAAACAGCGACTAGGGGGTGTTGCCATTCTTACGAGGATCGAAATCATAGACCAACTGCGGAGTATTGTTCGCTGCTTCTGGCCGTTGAACGATTATCTCGTAGCCCGGGAACCTGTCGTGCTTTCCAGTTACCGTAACCTCCGCGGTTCCCTGTGGACCTTCCGAATTCACCTTGATATCGAAGTTATAAGTGATGCCTGGCGATGGCACGAGTGGATTATTCTCATTGCCATGTGCATGGATATTGACAACTCCGCTTTCATTGCGGGTAACATCTACTCCAAGGCTATTACCAGTGGCTTGATCCTCTTTCGGGGCAAACACGACACCACCCATCGAAGGATTAGTTCCCTGAGGTACAATTCCTTTGGATACTCCCGTATCACGTTCGGGGTTGCCGACTAAAGGATTGCCACCATTCTTACTTGAATCGGTTTCAATGACTACCCTTTGGTGAGTGCGGTAAGAGCCATTCTCACCGGCATTGCGACCGTCACCTTTGAAAGTTGCTGTAGACTTCTGAGGAATGAAACTGTTGATTATGATCAGTTCCTCCAGCCCGTCCGGGTCGATGTACTTGAGCGGATTGTTCAGGGTGTAGGCGTAACGATTCCACTTCTGCGGGTTCGCAAGGTGTCGCTTATTGAGGCGTCCAGCATCGACGCTTGTGAACCTCCCTTGCGCCGGCGAGTAGTACCTTGCAAGGAACTAATCCAACCGCGATTCGTTGTCTCTTTCTCTTTGGGTTAAGAACGCGCAGTGAAACTTTCCAACCCCAACGCCGTGTGCAAGTTGTCAAAGATCAATGCCTCTCAAAACGGCGACTAAAAAGCAGCTAAAAAGAGAAGCAACTCACGCTGAGCACTTGCCGGATCAGTGGTGTGATCAAGCCTGCATCGTCACTGCTGTACTTTTCCCCGAACTTTACAGCTCCTTCCTGTAAATCGCGTAGGCAAAATAAGAAGTTAAAGCAAGAATCACGGTTGTTACGGCAACCGCTGTCCAAGCAGCCAAGCTGTTCCTTCTACCATGACCGATGAACTGCTCGATGTACCACCTATTCAGCAAGTAAACTAAGGAAGTTAAGACCCCTGCTTCGAGATTGGCCAGGAAAAAGCGGACTAGCATCTCGGATGCAAAACTCCTTCTTAGGAAGGCAGGTATGAGCAGTTGGTTGATGTAGGTATTCATGAACAACAATACCCACAAAGTGAACGCCAGAGAGAGAAAATTGTAGATACTGTATACGAGATATTGCATTCTTCTTACCCTAGCGCTGCTTGTCCTTGTCCTCTCTCGGCAGTGGCCCCGCTGAGTTAGCGGTAGCGAGCTTGTTCCAGTCAGCCACGCTGTAGGTCTTGCCGTCAACCGTCACGCTCTGGAATACGCCCTTATCATTAATGCCAATGACGAAATCCCTTGAAGATATTTTTTCCTGGCCCGCTGTGATCAGATTTCCAGCGTTACCATATGCGGCTCCGCCGCCCAAGAAGATTGTCTGACCGCTACTGTCAGCGACCAGAGCTTCTGTAGCCGGAAACTGTTTGCTTGAGAGATCTACCGCAACAAACAGCTTACCTCCTTTCAAATCCTCAGTGACAGCTATGCTGGACCTCGCTTCGATGTTAGGCGCGAGCCCGGCGAAGAAAGGATTTGAGCCCTTAAAGTCCGAGCCAATAACCGCGATGGTATTTCCAAAAGAGTTTCTTTCAAAACTAGCCGATGCACTGCCTGATGGAGTCTCAGTCATCTTGATCCCATTCAAATAAGAAGGGTCACTTGCCGTGGTTGCTCCTGAAAATGTCCGGGCAGTTGGATCAACGGTAAAGCTCTGCTTGACCCTTGAGCTAACGTTTGGATCGGCTGAAAAGCCTCTAGCGTCGTCACGAAATCCAGTTCCCGAAAATGATTTCGGAGGTGCAAACGCCCTTATGTAAAAGTCATACGGGAACTGTCCATCTGGATCGAAGAACCTCAGCGGGTTGTCGATAGCATAAGCGTAGCGATTCAGAAGCTGGGGTTTGATAAGATGACCTTTTCCTATCCCTGCCGTGTCGACGCTCGTGAACCTCCCTTGAGCGCTTGAGTAGTACCTGGCTCCGAAGTAATCCAACCCCGATTCATTGTCTCTTTCTTTTTGGGTGAACTTCTGCTTCGTCGAATCCGCCGCACTGTAGCCCATCCCTGTCGTGCGCTGACCAACTCCTGCCCCTAGCTCCTCGCCAAATGGGAGGTAGTCGTACCTCGTCTTCACCGTGCCGTCGCTCTTCGTCACCACTCGCGTGCTTCCTAAATGATCGGTTGTCAAATAGCTCGTGCCGCCTCCTCCCGCAGGCGGAGGCACCGGGTCGCCGTGATATTCAGCTATCAACTGACCGCCAGCATTATACACAAAGACAGTTGTCCCGGAAGCGTCGATCTTCTTTACTCTTCGACCGTCTCCGTCATAGAAATACTGACCAACCGTTCCGTTGAAAGTTGTCTGCCGGTTCTCCCCGTCGTAGGTGAATGTCCGACTCTGACTGTCCGTTGTCTGATTGCCGGCGCCGTCGTACACACTCGCAAACAAGCGATTGTTAGCTGCGTTGAATGCGCCCTGCGACTGCGGTGTGAGCGAACTCAGCGTATATCCGAACGAGTTGCTGACCCAGCGATTGCCGTAGCGGTCATAGCCATAAGTCTGTGACCAGATTGCTCCGCCACCCTCGTTCGCGGTTTGCAATCGGTTCAACGCATCGTACGTGTAGGCCTGACTAATGGTCGTACCACCGACCACAGTGTTCTGGCTCAGCACGTTCCCATTGTTGCTCGTCGTGCCGTAGCCGTAGTCCAACTGCAACACGCTCGCTGGAAGAGCCGCGGTGCCAAGTTTGATCAGGAGAGGCTGTAACCGACTATTGAAATTCGTCTTTTCCCACAAGCCATTACCGAGCTTCATCGCCGAGACCGCGCTGTGCGACCCGTATTGAATCCGATTTGCCGTATCGCCGGCCGCCGCCCCTGCATAGTACAGGCTGTTCGCCTGGTTCTTCACGCCTGCCAGTCTGCCCGCGAGGTCGTATTCCATCTGCACCGCTCTGCCAGAGGGATAAATCTCTTTCGTCATCTCGCTCGCACGATTGTACTCATAGCTGAAAGCATAATTCTGCGAGTCGGTCTGTTGGTAACTCGATGTCACTCGTCCGAGTTGGCCATAGCCGGTGTAATTTCCTGCGCTCGTGCCGCCATACGTAACCGCAACCAGCCGCCCGATCGAAGATCCTCGGTTGAAGGACGGCGGATAGTTAGCTGGCAACGACTGATTGTCGTACTTGTAGACGACCGCCGGTGTGTTCTGCGGGTCGTTCGTGTACACGCGACTCGTCACTCGATTCAACGCGTCGTAAGCGTACGTGGTCGTGATGCTGCGCGCATCCTGCTTCGTCTCAAGATTCGAGTTCGCGTCGTAGGTGTAATTGATTATTCCACTTTCGGGGTTTGTCGCCTGCTTCAATCGCTTCATCGAATCATAGACGAAGTTGCGAGCCGGCTGAGGGGCCTGGGTCACGCTGGTTAGATCGTCCAACGCATCGTACCCATAAGTCGTTGTTGCGTAGACCGACGCGCTCGGGTATTCCAACATCTCATCCACTGTCTTCAAGCGCCCAAGCCCGTCCGTGTAACTACGCCGCTGTTTGTTTGCTTGATCGCGCACGGTCGTCACGTTGCCGGAATACGTTGTCGTCACCACCGCATTGTCCGGAGTCGTCACCGTCAGAACTCTCCCGAGTCCGTCATAAACGGTCGTCGTCCACAGCAAGCTCTCTGAACCGGGGCGATACGGATTGCTGGTTTGGACAACCCTCCCAAGTCCATCGTAGCTCTGAAGCGTGGCGATGTAAGCGCTAGCTGTCTCGTACTGCCTGGTCTCCGTTGTGCGGCCGAGCCCGTTATAGAGCGCTTCACTCTTGAGCAGGCCGTCCGCGTAAGCGGCCTGATCGCTGTAGGTGGTGATCATCCGCGCCGCGTCGTTGTAGGTGGTGATCATCCGCGCCGCGTCGTTGTAGGTGAACTGCGTTCGTCTCCTCAAAGCTGAGACGTTCTCCGCGGCCACAACCTCGGTGCCCCGATCGAGCAAGTCATCGTAGCGGCCCTTGGCTACAGCGCCGTTCGCGTCCTTGCCGTTTACCGGCTTGCCCAGGTAATAGTCGAACTGGGTGTAGGACGTGTGTCCGAGCGCGTTGGTCACCAGCGTGGCAAGCGCATAAGTCTGAAGACCCGAAGACAGCTCCACAGGCACTGTGTTTGATTCCGCCTCGTCGTCAGGTATCCCGTAACGGTCGCCGAAGTCGAAAAGCGTCGGCGGGTTGTTCTTCGGATCGGTCACGCTCACTGCGTTGCCGGCGATGTCATACTGCATTCGCGTCGTGCGCGGCGTCGAAGGCAGTTCCCACACGCTGTGCGCCGTCACGTTCCCTCGAGTCGCGTATGAAACTGTGTGAGTAGCCGGTTCCGGAGGAAACGCTACGCTCGCGTGACCGCTGATGTTCGAGCGGTCGGTCAGTCCCTGAGTGTAGTTGTCGTACTCATAAGTCGTGCGCGCCTTCTCAGAGCCGGCGTTGTCGTAAACGGATTCCTGCAACGGCAAGCTTCGCAGATGAATGGTAGCGTGCGGATCGGGATTCGTCGTGTTCGGGTTCACCGTCGTGTAGTTCACACTCAGGTTGCTCACCAGATAAGTAGTCTGCGTCTTGCGCACCAGCGTACCGGGCGACCCGAAGTCGTACTCCTGCACCTCTGTCTTGTTCGTGTATTGATCGTAGGTAAAGGTCTGCTTCGATACCTGGCCCGTGTCGTTCAAAGTCGTGGTTGTTGAGGTGACCTGGGGCTGGTTGGGTTTAGCGGTGGCGTCGGTCTCGCCCTGCCCGCTGATTGGCCAGGTGTTGGCCGCAGTCGGCTGCTGCCAGATGTTGTCGGCCGTCCTGAGCAACGCGCCGCTCGTTCCTTTGTCGTACAACTCGGTCTTATACTCTTTTCCGTCTTTCCAGCCCGAATACTCATACGGTTCGTTGAAGAATGACTCCTTCGGGCTGCCGAAGTAGAAATGCCGGTCACGCGCCAGGGTCGTCCCAGCCGCGTCCTTGTGCTTCACCTCGACGTATCCGAGGTTTCCGCCCGTGCTGTCCTCGGGCCGGCTGTAGGTTTCTCGCAACTCGAGCGTAACACCTGCATCTTTGTACACCCGGCGCTCGATCACTCTTCGATAGATGGCCTTGCGGCCGTTATAGGTGATCACTCCGTCCAAATTGCCGCCAGTCACCCCCGCGTCGTAGTCGTACTCAATCCGCCCTCCGGTCGGAAGATCGACCCGGGCAAGCTCGCCGTAGTAGTTGTACTTCAGCAGGTACTGTCTTCCATCCGGCAGCTCGATCTCAGAGAGGACTTTCGGGTTGTAGGGTGTACTTTCAGAACCATCCAGAGTCGGAAACAATTCCGAGTATGTCTTAGCCGACGTGCCGAAATCCGGCCTGAGTCTGTTCCCAAGGCTGCTGTACCAGAGCTTGATTGTGCGAGTTGTGCCGCCAAACCCTTTGTAGCTGATGCGGTCATAGTCCTTGTTCAACATCGAGTCGTGAATCTTGGTGTCGACGGTGACCACGCGGTTCAGCGAGTCGGTTATCGTGGTCCGGTAGCCAGGCCCGATGTACTCATATTGAAACGTCATCCGGTTGCCGTTGCGATCGCGAATCCAGAGCACCTTGCCGCCATCGATTCGATAGCAAGTCCCATCGCGCATGAATAAATAGCCGGACGCGTAGACTAACTCCGCCGGCAGCGAGAACGGCTCCGTGGTTTCGCCGTGATCGTTGATAACAACGTCTGAGATGAAGGTGGCCGAGCTGCCGTCCGAGGTAACAAACACCCTTCCCCGAAGGTGAGTAGTCAACAACTGGCAGGAGTATTGGTTGCCAGGGTCGACTTGATAAACGTTTTCCATTTGAGCGCCGTTTGATTGCGCGTCGCGAAGCTCGTACTCGGTTCCATCCGGCGCAGTGAATGTGAACCTCGTAAGCGCGGTCGCGGGATCAGGGCAATAGACCAGTATCCCTACGGTTTGGGAGATTCCGGTCCGGCGTCCAACCATCGTACCCGGACTGAACCCCGGATCAATCGTGCTCCAACGATTCGGCTGTGGATCATACAGGTAGCCCGGGGTCGACAGCTGGTTCTTGTCCACACGCCAGTGCTGCTCCACCGCCAGCGTGATCGTGTGCTGAACCCCGCCCCGCCCGCCGACTTGCAGCAGCGGCAGCCGAAAGTTCAATGCCCCGTTGTACGGGTTGACACTCTCGAATCCGCTCAGCGCATACGATCCGGCGGGCGCGCCCGGCGCCATGCCCAGAGGCGTAGTTCCGCTGGTCGAGCTGCTGCTTAATTGCGCGCGAGCCGGCGCTGACAGCGCGAGCATCAGAATTACCGTATACATCAGTCGCCGCCTAAGCGCTGCCTTATTTGTACAGGTGGAAGCGTCGTTCATGATTAATCCTCCCTGGGTCTGCTCTTCGCGTTCGATCACTCGGGATCGCTGGAATTCACCCGCTCGGTTCTATCGCGCTGTGATGGTTAGGGTGCACGTCCACTCCGGATGCGAGTCCTCTATCAGCAGGTACCTGCCGGGACGCAGATTGAGCATCTGGTGCGTGCCGCTTGTGCCCTTGCGTATCGACTGGGAAACCACAGGCCCGTCCATCTCTGAGACCAATTGCAGTGAAAGAGCCTCCGTGCCCGCGCGATTGTCGACGCAAAGCATGAACAGACCCTCGGGCCGGGTGATCTCCTCCGGCTCGAGCCCGTAAGAGAACGCCGTAACGCGCTCCGTCCTTATGCGGTCCTTATCATCCTGCGCGGCCCTGATTGATGACGCCGGCTCGGTTGAATCTGTAGCCTTCACCTTTGCGGACTCAACCACGGGTTGATGCGCGCGCGAAACAAAGGCGACCGCTGAACAACTGACTATCAACCCCAAAATTAAGGCGCCGGTTATCTGCAGCTTCCTGTTTCCGAAGACTCTCTTTATCCCCGGCTTTCCATGGTTGAGTGATTTGGTTTGTCTCATCGTCTAAGCACCTCTCGTTGGCTTACAACAGCTCATTCCGTTGACCGGCTGCGCGCGGCTTATTGCACAGTGAATGACTTAGAGTTTGACGTCCCGCCCGGTGTCGTCACCGAAACTTGACGAACGGTCGCGGTCGCGCTCGCGCTTATTGTTATCGTCGCCGTCACCTGTGTTGAGTTGGCTACTATGTTGCTGACCGTAATTCCCGTCGACTTGTTGAAGTTCACCGAGGTCGTTTGTGACAGGTTCGTTCCAGTGATCGTCAGCGTGAATGTCGTTCCCCGCGCCTGTTGCGTGGGCGATATGGCGCTGATGGTCGGCGGCGGCGAAGAGGAGTTGATTATGAACACCAAATAGTTGGTGGAGCTTCCTCCGCTTGCGGTCGTAACCCTGACGGTTCGCCCTCCAGTCTGCGCGGTCGCGCCTATGCTCACCGAGCAGTTCACCTGGCTGGCAGTCGACGTGATGTTGCTGACCGTAATATTGTCCGGTGGGCCGAAGTCGACCGATGTCGCACCCGATAGGTTGCTGCCGTTGATGGTGAGTGGGAATGACGCTCCCTGAATTGCACTTGCAGGCGACATACCGCTCAGGGTCGGCGCCGTCCCTCCGCCTCCCCCCGCCGCCTGACTCACCGTGAAGGTCTGTCCGGCGATGGTCATCGTCCCGTTGCGGGCAGCGCCTGAGTTTGCCGAGACTGAATATCCAACAGTGCCGGCGCCTGTTCCGCTGCTTCCAGAGGTGATTGTGATAAAGGAATCGGGAGTTGTAGCCGTCCAGGCGCAGCCGGCCCCAGCGGTCACATTCACGCTTCCAGTTCCACCGCTGGAACCGAAGGACTGACTGACTGGCAAGATCGAATACGTGCAACTCGCTGCCGTCTGACTCACTGCAAAAGTCTGCTGAGCGATCGTCATCGTCCCGTTGCGAGCAGCGCCGGTGTTTGCCGCAACCGAGTAATTGACCGTGCCGTTGCCTGTTCCGCTGCTCCCTGAAGTGATTGTGATCCAACCGTCATTGCTCGTTGCAGTCCACGTGCAGCCGCTCCCAGCGGCCACAGTCACGCTTCCAGTTCCAGCGCTTGAACCGAAGGACTGACCGGTTGGCAAGATCGAGTAACTGCAACCCGCTGCCACCTGGCTCACTGCAAAAGTCTGCTGAGCAATCGTCATCGTCCCGTTGCGAGCAGCGCTCGTGTTTGCGGCGACCGAATAATTGACTGGGCCGTTGCCTGTTCCGCTGCTGCCTGAAGTGATGGTGATCCAGGTAACGCTGCTCGTCGCTGTCCAGGCACAGCCCGTTCCGGCAGTCACGCTGACGCTTCCTGTTCCACCGTTCGAGGGAAAGGACTGACTCATGGGAGCGATCGTGTAGGTGCAGCTCTGGCCCGTTGGCTCTTCGGTTGCGATAAGCCTCGATCCCGCATAAACGTACTCTTTGGCTGGTGAGCCAGCGGAGAAATTTCCCGGCGCGACTAATGATTCTGGTTTCCTACTGGCGGTTTGCGACATCGCAGGCCAAATGCTTGCTCGACGCGCCAATACCGCGCCGCCCACGACCAGGCTCAGCGCAATCGCGATGACGATGGTGATTCTCGGTCGCGGCTTGCCCTGCGACTCTCTCGCCGACCTTTGCCGACTGATTCTCTCTCTTGACATCGTCTCTCCTTCGCCGCGAAGAATCTCAGGTTACTCAGCCACTAATAGCCGGCCGTCGATTGACGAGAAAAGCTCACCAACGGAACAATTGCTTACGCCGTCTTGTCCTGTACAAGTCATGACGCGAACCCCAGTCCCCCCAATGCACAATGCTTAACAATCTTTTTCGCGCCACTCACAACGAGGACTGGCTGACGTGCTTGTCCACTGCCCACACCAGGGCGTTCGGGTTAATAGGCTTAACCAAGACTTCGTCGGCGCCCTGCCTTTAAGGCCCTGTGTGCCAGGAACGAATGGGGTGCAGCTCGTGAGAATGATCAGGGCACTTGAGCACCCCAGGATGACTGCTGTGTTTATGGTAACCGGCTGCGGCGAGCTGACGCCCCCTCCTCTGTCCGGTCTCGCGCGACAATCTCAGCTATCGTCTCGACCAGCCGCCGGTCTGCCGCACACAGCGGACAGCAGCGTCGATTCTCAAAGCCCGGGCACTCACTCGGCCGGACGACGAAGCCCGCACCACCGGAGCATCACAAAATCCCAAGGGCTCATAGTTCATGGAGAGATCGCCCTTGTCCGACAATGTGTGTCCGTTAGCATCTTTGACAAGACTGTTACCACTGTTGTTTGTCGAGGCTGTGAGAATTCGCTGTTCTAAGTTTTCACTCCAACCGTTGAGCTGCCGCACCGGGTGTGATAAAAAAGCAGACGGAGCGGAAGACGCGGTCAGATACGTCGAGCGTTATAATTCGCAGCGACCGAACTATTGCACGGGGTGTGATAGTAATCTCCAGGCGCTCTTCTGTCAAGAACTCTTTGTTGGTTGTGGCGAAATATATGTCCCCACCGGCTTTGGAAAGGATGGCAAATGCCTAGCAACATAGAGACCTTGGCCCAGTACGTGTGCAGAGTCGTCAAAGAGAGAGGGCTCAAGCATCAGCAAGTCAGAGAAATGTCTGGCCGCAAGATAACCGATGGCTACGTGAGAGGCATTATGACTGGGAAGGCGAAGAACCCATCGGTGGACAAGCTCAAGGCTCTGGCGCGAGGGCTTGGCGTGTCCGAGGACGAGATTTTCAGGGTTGCTCGAGGCGTTCCTGTTGAAGGCGAGGCCAAGGCTAGAGACAGCCAACTGAACTACCAGCTAATTGTGAACCTTATGTCGAACTCGCTTAAGAATAGAACTCTCGCGGAGCTATTATCCGAGGTGGCCAGATTATCATTTGCTTCACAAGAAGAAGCGCTCCGAGTGCTGAGCTACATGAATGGTCGCAAGCAGCGCTCCTCGCGGTCCAAGAAAAAAGGACTAGGGAGATAGGACGTCGTCTTCCGAGAATTCACTTTCGACGGTTCTCCGTTTCCGGTCATCGCATTAGGCATCACTTGGCTTTTTTTCGGCTCTCGAGATACACGTTCCACAGCTTCTCGACCAGTTCAGCATCAATCGGTCTATCTTCAAGACTCGCCATAAACATTTCATACAGCTTGTCCGCCACGAGCCTCCGTTTCTGGTTTAGGTCGAGTTGCTCTTTATCATTCTGTTCCGACATTGATGGTGTCCTCGATGGAAACTTGATAACGCGCGCCAGTGGCTGCGACTCCGTCGGGAGCGCGGTCGCGGGGGATTCGCGCCTCGTCGTCGGCAGAGTGACCAGGTTCTTGATCTCGTTGGTCTCCTGAGTTACTGGTGCGATCTGAGTGACCGTCACAGTGGAGCGAGACGGGCGCCATCCCCTGAGTTCTATCTCGTCGCTCGTCTCGCGCCACTCAGGATACGCAGGGGCAAACGGAGACGCAAGCACGACTCGCGATGCGTTCCGAGCTTCTTCGAGTCTTCCATTCTCCATTAGCTCAACCGAAAGACTGTTCACGTGCTCGTAATACAAGTAAGGCTGCCAGCGACCGAGCGCGCGAGCCATCGGGAACAGCCTTTCCAAATCCGAAAGAGCGCCGCGATGGTCTCCGTCGATGCTCTTCAAGACAGCAATATTGCGCTGCGACTTAACAAAGGTTTGCGGATCACACAAATCACTAGAAATTGCAACGCGGCTCGCCTCAACGTTGAGCGATATACAGGAGTGCAAGTCGCCGCTTTCATAGTAGGTCGCAATTGATATAGGTACCAGCGCCTTCACTCTAAACCGCAATGGAAGCTCTCGCGCCACTTGTTCGAGCAGGATCCGCGCCTTAGCAACGCTCCCCTGCTGGTATATCGACAACGCTTGATAATAACGACCAACGCTTTTGTATTCGCTCCCAAGCGGCAGGTTCAAAAGCAACTGGCTCGCTTTTTCGACGGCATCAGTCTCGCGACGGCCATACGCGTGTTCTGCCAAGGCTACAAGGCCGTCGCCCAACTCCGTCAACGTCTGCTTTCTATGAATTCCCCTGATTAGCTCCGAAAGAACTTGCTGGTAGAATCCGGCGTGGCTGATGTCTTTTTGTAGTCCAGCTAACTGCTTGAAGGAGGACAAATCTGTGAGGATAAGATTGCTACTGGCGGCTGCTTGCATACTCATTCTCCCGTTCGTGTTTTCACCGAGCGGTAGCGAAAAACTGGCTAACTCGGCTCCGTTTTTCACAGTTGCGCTTGCCGGGCACGTTCTTGCCACTGGCGCGCCGTGCATGTGCGGATGCCCCGAGTGCGCTTGTGACCCGGGGGAGGAGAATCACAAGTGCAGCCAGAGCGCCAGGCCCGTGAGTGATGAAGTGTCTGTCCATCAAGGCGCTTCTCCGATTCGCGTGCATTCCCGCTCCGGCTTTGACTTCGGATCGGGAGCGCTGATGCTGGCGCTTGCGCTATTCGTTTGGGCCAGACTGCGTGCGTAAGCTCTCAGCCGCTTTCTAGCCCAAGTTCAACAATCTTTAGTTCGCGCCGCCTCGACTCGGCGGCATAGGTGATGTGTGGCTTGGACGGGCGGAATTCTACTACACTCATGCCCCGATTGCACTTAAAAAGTGATGTGGAAAACATACGCTGCGCGGCTAAGCCCTACTCCGACGCCAAGCTACTCCGTAAAAGGCAAACATCTGGCGATACCAAAGCATCGGTCCGCCTTTAAGCCGTGACTTGCACCGGGGAATCTTAACGCTACCCCAACAAAAGATGCTCTCCGTGTCGTAAAAAACCAGCGTCTCGACTGCGTCATGGCGCGCAGCGTCAACGCTCCGCTGCTTCGCATCGTCCGGCCGTCGAAGAACCGGTTTCCAATCGCGCTGCTTAACGTCAATCGTATCCGATTGGGCAACTCGAGGATCAGAGTAAAGGGTTCTCTTGCGCTCCGCCGTTTGCAACTTACCCGTCACCAGCGTGCGTTCCCTGCCTTTAACTTCCAGACGCTCGCACACAGTCTGCAACCGCCCGCGCAGCCGCGACGAGAACGCATTTCGTCGCACAAGTCCGAGGATGTTGGGGTTTTGTCTAGTCGGATTCGATGGCACGAAA
>Ga0193725_1000404_pt1 | contig 13116 bp, 8 predicted proteins | sample H2a2metaG_FD_143058 | JGI IMG/M metagenome (GOLD analysis project Ga0193725, IMG submission 143058) | Soil microbial communities from a riparian zone of the East river system, Colorado, United States - H2a2 | ecosystem: Environmental > Terrestrial > Soil > Riparian zone | place: USA: East River... | reverse complement strand
CGATCGAGCGGCACGGCGCCGACGCCGTGCGCTACTTCCTGCTGCGCGAAGTGGGCTTCGAGGGCGACGGCAACTTCACGTGGGAGCGATTCGACGCGCGCTACACCGCCGACCTCGCCGACACCTTCGGCAACCTGGTATCGCGCACGCTCTCGATGGTGGAGCGCTACCGCGGCGGGATCGTGCCGGCCGACCCGCGCGGCTGGGATACGCCGCTCGAACGCGCGAGTCTCGAATCGCTCGGCGCGTACGCGCGGGCGATGGACGCGATCGGACTGCAGGAGGGTGCGGCCCAGGTGATCGAGCTGGCGTCGCGCGCGAATCGCTACGTGGAGGAGACCGCGCCGTGGAAGCTCGCCAAGGAGAAGAAGGACGCGGAGCTCGATTCGGTGCTTGCGAACCTGGTGCGCGCCGTGGCCCGGCTTGCGGTGCTCGCCGCGCCCTTCCTGCCCGGGAAGGCGCCGCTGATTTGGGGCGCCCTGGGAGCGCCCCACCCGCTGGACCGGGTCAGGTTTGGCGACCTCACAGCTCTACCGGTCACCGGACAGCGGGTCGCGAAGCCCCCACCCCTATTCCCCAAGCCCGACGCAGGTTAGGCAGATTGCCCGAAAGCCGGTGACGTGGCGCACACCCTCGTGGTTGACGGGGGTGTCAGGCGAGGCGTATTTTTGCTGCCCCTATGCGAAAGCACGCAGAGCGTCGCTGGACGGTCATGTTGGTACCTCACGGCTCGGGAGCGTCCCGCGCCGTCGAGTTGTCACAGACCGTCGTCAAAACTCTGGTCGGGATCGGCAGCGTCGTCGCGCTGCTGCTCCTCGTCCTGGGCGGCGCCGCGTTGTCGCGCGGGGTGAACGTCACGCGCAGCCGCGCGCTCGAGCGCGAGAACCGCTTGCTGGCGAGCGAGATTCAACGCCTGCGCGATCGGTTGGTAGGATTACGGGACACCTTGAACGTGTTCACGGAGCGCGAGCAGGGACTGCGGCTCCTCGCCGGGCTGTCGCCGATGGACGCCGGCGTGCAGCAGGCCGGCATCGGTGGGCCCGCGGGTCAATGGTCGGAGCGGGACAGTCTCGCCGGCGCCGGACCGAACGGCTCGCAGGCGCTGGCTGCCCGCGTCGACATGGATCAGCTCACCCGCCGGGCCAACATTCTGGTTCGCTCGATCGGTGAAGCGTACGACTCGCTCTCGAGCCACCAGGCGCGTTACGCGGCCACGCCGTCGGTCATGCCGACCAAGGGGTGGCTCACGAGCGCGTTCGCGCGTGAGCGGGTGCACCCGATCCTGCATTTGGCGCGGCCGCACGAGGGCATCGACGTGTCGGCGCCGATGGGTGCCGAGATCGAGGCGCCGGCGGCGGGGATCGTGACGAAGGTCGATTGGGTCGAGGGCTACGGCAACATGCTGACCGTGGACCACGGCTACGGGCTGGTGACGCGCTACGCGCACTGCTCCAAGATTCTGGTGGTCCGTGGGCAGCGCGTGAAGCGCGGACAGAAGATCGCGCTCGTGGGCTCGACGGGTCTCTCCACCGGGCCGCACCTGCACTACGAAGTGTGGGTGAACGGCAAGCCGGTGAACCCGATGAAGTACGTGCTGCCCGACGCGATCGTGGACTAGACGGTCGTCCGAGCCAAAGCGCAAACGAAAAGGGGAGCCGCGATTGCGGCTCCCCCTTTTTTTCTCTGGGACCAACCGCTTCGCCTACATCGGCTGAATCTGACCCCGGATGTGGCCGTTGGGGTTCGCCTTGTTGTGGATGTTCACATGCACGGTCCCGGCGCGCATCAACGCCACCAGCGCGTCAAACCGCGCCTGTGGGGTCGCCCCGTAGCTCGATGGAATGCGCGTCAACTGGCTCGCTTTGAACTGGTTGGGATTGATCGTTCCCGTGTACCCTAACCGGCACGAGGGCGATGTGACGTTGATCGCTTGATTCTGTGCGTTCCGGCACGCCACGCCCGAGAACAGGACCGCAAGCGTATCACCCGCCGCCGCACCAGTCGCGCCAGTGTAGACGCGAATGACGGTAGTGCTGTCGACGCCAGCGACGTCGATTCGGTAGCTGAGCACCGTGTCGAACATGACCGCAAACAGGACGGTGCCCGTTGCAGTCGTTGTCACTGGCGGCACCTCATTGGCCCCTGTCAGCGTCGCGGTAAACTCCTCGACCGGCAGGACGGGATACGAAATCTGGTCGTTGCCGCAGGCGCCCACGCCCGCGAACAGTCCGGCAGCCAGCAGGCTGCACAACGTCTTATCGCGCATGGCTCCTCCGTTCACGGGTTACGGTCGAGACAGCCTGTGAACTGCGGGTTGTTCTGCTCGTCGAACGGCACGGGCAGGTTTAGGTCGTGGCCATAGAAGCCCTTGAGACCCAGGCCGATTGGAAATACCTGATCCTCGGTTCGGCCGTACTGCCGCATCAAACGGCGCAGGTCACCCAGGCGGTGCCCAGTCAGGTACATCCAGAAGGCGCGCTCCCGGAACGTCAGATCCACGCGCGCCGCCGGAGTCCCAGGGTCGGTGAGCGGCGCAAGACCCCCCACGCCGCCCTGCGCGACTGTGAATCTCGTCGTGTCGCGCAGAAAGTTCAGGGTATCGAGCCACGCGGTCGGGTTACTCACCATCAGGTTCTCAGCGTGAATCAGTTTGGCCTCGACTCCGTTCGAGATCGGCGTAACGCTGGCCGGGGCGGGGTACTTGAGCGGGTCCCATTGGGGTGTGATGTTGTCGAACCCCAGGTTCCGGACAGTGTCAGTACCCGAGACCGTGAAGGTTCGCTGCGACAGCACGCGACGATCCCCGGCGGTGCGGAAGTTGAGGCCGTTGGTCCCCTCCGCGTCAGCCACCGAGAACCGTTTGAACCCCGCTGTGAAAGCCCAGATGCCGTTGTTCTGCCGGTTACTGGACAGGGAGTGGGTGGTGTTGTACACGAACGCCGCGGACACGCTGTCAGCCGCAACGGCGGCCGCTGCGTAGTCGCCGGCCGCACCGCGGTTCAGGAGGGCGCGAGCCTTGCCGACGCGTGCCAAGTTACGGCGCGTCACCGTGGCGGTGTCGGTCGCCGTCAGGTATGCCAGCGCCGAATCGAAGCGCGCGATGGCGACGGTGAAGATCTCCGCCGTGGTGAGGGGAACGCCGAACTCGGTCGTCGGAAAGGCGCTACTGAACGGGACGCCGGAGCAATAGTTCTCCCCGAAGAAGAGGTAGGTGTACCCGGCGAGCGCATATGCTTCCCCAATCCGGTTCGCCGGCGTTGGCGAGTACTGTTTCAGTGCCGGGACGGTCGCCTCGAGCAGCACGCGGGCACGCTGAAGGTTCCGGAACACTGTCGTGAGCGTCCCGTTGCGGGTGTCGATTTGGCGCAGTTCGTATTCGAGCCGCGTTGGGAACGTCTCCGAGTTGATCAGCTCGTCCCCGAAGCTCCCGCTCACGAGGATCTGCCCTTCCGTCGCACCGCGGTCTCCTACTACGGAGAACCCGAACTCCCCCACTGCGCCCGCGTACAGGGCGGTGGCACCCGCAGGGCTGTTCACCGCGCCCGGGTTGATGATGTCGGGATCCTGCACGTCGAGGATCTCGGTGGTCGAGCACGCCGCCAGCATCACGAGGAACGCTAGGAGCGGCTTCATGGTCAGGTGCTTCAACGTTGGTGTCGTCATGGTTGTCGGCCCCCTAGAAGCCCATGTTGACCCGGAGCGTCCAGAACTGCACCGGGGGCTGGGTGAGGAAGTCGATCGGGGCGTCGTTCTGGCCGTTTCCGTTCACCTCCGGATCGATGCCGGTGTAACCCGTGATCGTACCCAAGTTACGTCCGGTCAACGTGATGCTGAGGCGGTTCATGCGCAGCGCCCGCGCCATGGCATCGGGCGCGTAGTACGTGAGTGACAGCTCCCGGAACTTGACGAAATCGGCCTTCTCGATGAACCCCGCGGCCGTGGCGCCGAAGGCGGCCGTCCGCCCGGCGATGACGCGCGCCTGCTCGGCGAGCGGCACCTTGGGGTCGTTGAGTGCCCGGCAGTTGTTTGCCGCCGAGGAGGTGCAGCGGAAGTAGTCGGTGAAGTTGTTGGCCATGAAGCCGCCGCGGTAGTCCACCTGGCCGCCGACGCGCACGCGGTTATGGAACAGCGTGAGGCCGACGTTCAAGGCGGCCTCGTTGCGCGGGATGGAGTACCCGAGGAAGACGGCGGTGTCGCCGACGAAGACCTCCGACGACGTCAGGATGCCGTCACCGTTGATGTCGTTGTAGCCGAGGATGGGACGATCCCAGTACCCGAACACCGGATATCCAGGCACCTGCCGGATCACTCCCGCGATGATGTTGGACACGCCCGTGCCGAGGCGGAGCAGCGCGTTGCTGTTGTGCGAGCCGCTCAGCGTGACGTCGAGCCCGGTGCCGGCGGCGACAGTCGTGCTGACGTTCAACACCGCCTCGAGGCCTCGGTTCTGCACCGACCCGAGGTTTTCGAACTGGGAAGCCGGGCCGCCGAGCGACAGGGCCAGGCGGCGCGAGATCAACGCGTCGCGGGTCTTCTTGTTGTAGTACGTGACCTCGATGTGCGCCGCGTCGTTGAACAAGCCGGCGTCGAAGCCCAGCTCCAGCTCGATGGAGCGTTCCGGCTTGAGGTCGGGATTCCCGAGCGACCCGACGACGAGCGCCGGCGTGTCGACGTTCTTGATCGACGCCGTCACCGGCGTAAAAAACCGGGCGGCGTCGGTGGTCCCGGGCTGTTGTCCCGACGCACCGTACGCGGCCCGGAACCGGAGATTGCTGATGAAGGAGTGCGGGAAGAACGGCTCGTCTGAGATCACCCACGAAGCCTGCGCCTTCGGGTAATACACGGCGCTGAAGTCGCGCCCGAACGCGCTGTTGTCGTCGGTGCGGAGCGCGCCCGTAACGAAGAGCCGGTCCTTGTATCCGAACACCTGCTCGACGTACGCGCCAAGCGTCACAGTCTCCGCAGTGGCTTCGCCGCCGTTGCGGACGGCGCCGCCGCTGACGGTCTTACCACCCGGTGGCAGCCCGGTCCCGCTCGCCGTGACGCCGAAGTTGAACTCCTTCAGAAACTGAACGCCCCCCGTCGTCTTCGAGCTGATCGTGGGCGTCACCGTGTAGTTGAGGCTGCTGTTCAGGTCCACCGTGTATTGATTGATCGAGAACCGATTATCGTTCACGAAACCGGCGCGGTTCAATGCCGGACCCTCGTCCAACGCGTTGAAGCTCCGGTCCACGCGGTTCGTGTGATCGAGCCCCATCGTCAAACGGTTCGTGAGATGCGTTGTGGGGCGCCAGGTCGCATTGAAACTCCCCGTGAAGCGCGTGATGTCCTGCTGTGTGAGGACCGCGAACACCTCTCCTGGCCGTGAGAACCCCCAATTACTGCCGAATCCCGCCCGCGTACCGAAGAAGCCCTTGCCAAACAGCCCGCTCGGCAGGATCCCCGTCACGTTGTTGTCGTTCTGGGGCAACCGGCCGTTGCTCATCACGAGCCCCGTTTTGAGCGACACGTCCACGTTGCGCCGCAGCTGCGCTTGCAGGTTCGAGCGCATGCTGACCTTCTTTACCTCATTCGGTCGCAACTGTGTGGACGGCAGGTTGTCGGTGACGCGCTCCTGCTCGATCCGCGAGACCTCGGCGCTCGGCATCCGGATATGCCCAACCTCGTCCTCGTACTCGCCCGAGACGAAATACTGCACCTGATCGCTGCCGCCCGACACCTGCAGCCCCGTCTGGTCCCGATACCCCGTCCCGTTGATCGCCGTCGCGGGATTCATCAGGACGTTGTAGCTGGTCAGGCTGTCGATCGAGCACAACCCGGAGGCCGCAGAGTTCATGGGGCACTGCACCGTCGTGTTCGTGACGGGCTGGCGCCCCCAGCTGAAGTAGTTTGTCGGATACTTATTGAGGTCGTTCAGGATACCGGCCTCGGAGTACAGATTCCAGTTCGTCCGGCCGGAGAGCCCGCGCTTCGTGGTGATGCGAATGACGCCGTTGGCGGCCTGGGTGCCGTACAGCGTCGCGGCCGACGGTCCCTTCACGATCTCTATGGACTCGATCTCTTCGGGATTGATGTCGTTGATGCGGGAGAACGACTGCCCACCTGTGCCGACCGACAGCGAACTGCTGGTGCTCTCCATCCGTACACCGTCCACGTAATAGATCGGCTCGTTCGAGAGCGACAAGCTATTCAGGCCTCGGATGCGAATGCGCGTCCCCGCCCCGACCGAGCCTGCGCTGGGCAGCACCTGCACGTTGGCCGTACGGCCCGTCAACAGGTCCCCGAAATTCGTGACCGGCGCCTCTTGCACGAGCTGCGCCGCGTTGATGTTCGTCACGGCGTTCCCCGCTTCGCGGCCGCGCTGCTCCCCAATGCCCGTCACGACGACGGCGTCGAGCGATACCGCCACAGCCTTGAGGCCGAAGTCGAGCGCCTCTATTGCTCCCTCCGTTACCGTCGCGGTGTTCGCCGCCGCGCCGTAGCCGATGAGCGAGGCTTGCACCTGGTAGGTGCCGACCTTGACGCCGGACAGCGTGTAGTGGCCCTCCTGATTGCTCACCGTGGAGCGGTTCGTTCCCACGAGGGTGATCCGCGTCCCCGGCAGGGCCGTCCCGGTGACCCGATCGGTCACCGCCCCGGCGATGGTGCCTTGCTGCGCCTGGGCGGCGGTCGCAAGGACGCCACACAGGCCGAGCAGCAGGCGAATCGTACCAGTTGTCAATCGCATAGTCGGTTCCCCTCACACTTGGAGGTGATTCACGGCATGTGAACCAGTGGAGACAGCGCGAACGGCCTAGCGACTACATCGGCCGGGGATGATGATATTGCGCTGGAGGTGAGGAACGCAGCGAACGGAAATTTGGGTCATGCGTCGCCTCCTGACGGGGAGAGGGAGCGTCTGCTTTATAGTGAAGCGTGTTGGCCGAGGCCGCAAGGCCGGTGTAGAATAGCCACCATGACCAAATCTCGTCTGACCGTTGTCATCGCCCTCGCCGTTCTGGCCGCCTGCGCCCTGGAGCCGGACCCGGTGCTGCCCCCCCTGCCCCCCGGCCGCGCGATTGCCTACGTCAGCGCCGGGATAGCCTTCCGCAACGACGTCTTCATACTCAACGCCGACGCCACCGTCGATTCGAACATCACGCTGTCGCGATTCTACGACTTCTGGCCCTCTTGGTCTCCCGACGGCAACCAGGTCGCTTTCGAGTCGAACCGCGACGACTCCACCGAGACCGAGGTCTACGTCATCGACCTGGGCACAGGGACCACGACGCGCCTCACCGACGATAGCGGGTTCGTGGACGGCCAACCGGCATGGTCTCCGTTAAGCACGCGTATCGCGTTCGCCTCTGATCGCGACAGCGCGGGCACGGACATCTATCTGATGGATGTCGACGGCGGCCACGTGAAGCGGCTCACGACGGATTCGAGCAATGACGCCCAACCCACGTGGTCCCCGACGGGCGACCGGATCGTCTTCGTCTCGGACCGCATCGGGGGCGGGGGGACGGACATCTTCGTGATGGACACGCTGGGCAATAACGTCGTGAACCTCACCAACAACGCGGCGCTCGACCTCGCGCCCGCCTGGTCCCCGGACGGCTCGAAGATCGCCTTCCACTCGAATCGCGATCCCGCGGGCTTCGCGATCTGGGTCATGGATGCCAACGGCGCCAACCCGATCAAGGTCAGCCCCACCGACCCGCCCTGCGAGCTGCCGAGCTGGAAGCCGGATGGCTTGCAAATCGCCTATGACTGCGACGGCGACATCTACGTGGCGAGCCCCGACGGCTCGAACCGCCAGCGCATCACGCGGACCAGCAACTCGCAGCGCCTGGAAACGATGCCGCGATGGAAGCCGGTCCCCTAAAGGACGCCCGCCGCGGGCGGGCAGCCCTAAACGCCACACGCCGCCGGTCCGTGCTCCGGACCGGCGGCGCGTTGTGAGTGGGACCGAGACCTACGGCGCCGGGGTCAGCGCCGCGGGCCGCCGATCGACGAGCACGACGCCCGCGGGAGCGAGGAACGCTGCGGGTGCTTGGGGCGCCTGGCTTCCCGCCACTGACCGCGGCAGCGCCACCGTCGTCATTACCGAGCCGGGGATCGCGGCGCCGGCAATCGGTTGGACGACTTGGTTGATCGTGTTGGGCGAGCCGAACGGCAGGTTTGTAGTGAACAGGACCGGCGTCTTGGTGCCCGCGGCCGTCGCCACCACGCGCAGCGTGTCGTAGAAGACGAGGCTGTCCACGCCCGCCCGCGGGTGGAAGACGCGCATCGAATCGGCCTTCGCGCCGGCGTACGTGGCCGCCGTGCCGAAGGCGACGTTGCCACGCAGGGGGAGATCGGGCAGCGTGTCGGAGCCCTTCCGGATCACGTTGAAGTCCAGATTGCCGAGACCGGCGGCGGCGTTGATGAAGCGAATGCCGACCTCGCCCGCGGCGGGCGCGGCCGGGTTGTCGGGAATGAGGAGCACCGTGCGGGCCGGCGTCCCGCCGGTGCGCGCGAAGCCCGCGTGGATGAACGTGTAACCCTGGCCGACGGTCGTGTTGATGGTCGTCGTAGTGAGCACCTGACTGGCAATCGTGTCGACGAGGCTGCTGTTGAAGATGCGGACCGTACGCGCGCCCGTCTCGATCGGGTCGTAGTACATCTTCGCGCCGCGGAAGTTCGCGTCGATCAAGCCGGCGTTCGACACGATGTCGATCACGCGGATGTCCTGCTGACCGGTGTCGGGGACCGCATTCAACCAATGAATCGCAGCATAGTCGGGAACTGGCTCCTCAAATGTGGCGTCCTTTTTGCAACCGAGGACCGCGACCGCCGCAGCGCAGATGGCCAAGGACCGAAGTGGCGTCATGTGCATTCTCACTCGTAAGAAGTTATTGGGCACCTGAACCCCCATCCGCACCCGGAATGAGGGGAATATCCAGTCCGCCGAACCCGAGGATGTTGAAGTTGACCATGATCGTCAGCAGCGTGAACGTCGCGCCGGTGAGCAGCAAGATCGTGCGCCCGCGCGACGGGCGCCGCTCGTACGCGAACGCCACGTAGTCACGCCGCATCGTCACCGGCTCCCCACTCCACCGCACCCACGAGCCGGTGATCGGCTTCACGCTTGAGACGGAGAGCAGGTAGGCGCTGTCGTTGGTGGACAGCACCGCCCCTTCCACGCGCTGCGCCTGGGGACCGATCTGCCGCGACGCCTCCAACCGGCCGTAGTCGCTCAGCACGACCGCCACGCGCGTCGCCGGCTGGATGTCGCTGGCCGGCACCAAGCGATACGAATAGCACGCGCCGAGGAGACCGGGCAAGAGCCCGGCCGCCGAGCTGAAGACGCGTGCGATGCCGCGGCGACCCATGCTAGTAGACGCCACCCGGGCTGAAGAGCCCGTAGTTGCCGGGAGCCGCCCCTGAGACGCCCCCCGGGCCACCGAAGCCGTAGAACGCCTGGCCCCGCGCATCCATCTCGTTGTACGGCACGGGCCATTGCGTCGCCGTGAATTGCGGGAGGTCGCCCCAGCCGCGCGAGGGGAAGAACCAGTTCCCGTACCCCGTGTAGGCCGTTTCCAGGCGATACTCGTACTTCAGGGCGTCCCAGATGTTGCCGCACCGGAAGCCGCGGTAGCTCTGCGCCGCATCGGGGACCTTGGGCACGCAGGCGACGCCGCCTGGCGCCGCGACCGCGAGCGCGTCCGTGACCGCGTTGAGCGCGGGTAGACCGCCGACGCCCTGGCGCGACACGTTGATCCGGTTGATCGCTTCCGCGAAGTTCCCGGTCCGTAGGTACCCTTCCGCTGCGAGCAACCGGATTTCCGCCGCGGTCATGACCGGATAGCGCCCGACCCGGCCGGCCTGCTGGAACTGGCGTCCCCGCCAGAAGTCGTACATGCCCACCTGGAGCGGGTCGCCGGCGATGTCGCTGCTCGTCGGCCGGTTGCGGAAGTACGGGGTGTTGGCGAACGCCTGACCGCGGTTCCCCGTGCCGACGTTGGCCAGGGTGTCCTGCTGCGCTGCCCGGGTCGTGCCGCGCGGGAAGCGCTTATCGGGCGTCACGATCAACATCTGGGTGCGCGTCGACGGTACGGTATTCGCGAGATAGGCAGCGTAGCTCAGCGTGCCGGTCGACGTGTCGGCCATGCCGAGCCAGAACTGGGACATCTGGTGCCATTGCGCACCCGCGTGATGCTGGGCGAACCACGCGATGTCCCAACCGTTCAGGCGGTCCGCCTGGGGATCGAAGTTCACGATGATGCCGGAGTTGTTCACGGTGATGCCGGAGTCCGCGTCGGCGATCACCTTGGCCCAATCCACGGCTGCCCGCTCGGCCGGCGTGCGCGCCACGTTGGCGCGGAAACGAGCCTTGTACGAGTGCACGAGCCGGCGGAACAGAGTCGTATCGACGGTGAGCCCGTTGATCCAAAAGTTCGCGGTGGTCGGCAAGGGCAACGCCGCCGGCGTAGCCTGGGCGATCGCGAGGGCGGAGTCGAGGTAGCCCAGGGCCGCCGTCATGACCGCCTGGTATCCCGACAGCTTGACCGTCACCGCGGCGTCGGCCTGCGGGTTGTCCGCCTCGGTGAGAATCGAGGCGGAGTCGTATGCCAGTGCCAAGTTGCCGAGCGCGACCCCCTGCACGAAACGACAGAAGAGGCGGGCGCGCGCTTGGGCCGCCACCGAACCGAGGTAGACATGCTCGAGCGCGGCGATGCCAAGGGCCGCTTGCCGCGCCGCGCGATGGCCGCGCAGCCAATCGTTGTAGTTGCCCACGTTCCCCTGGGCGCCGCGCTGGTTCGAGATGGGATTGCGGGGGATCCCGCCCCGCGGCCCCATCGCGAAGTTGGCGAGGCCGGACACGTTCTCCATCGACATCACCATCATTTGCGTCTGCAGGCCGTCGTTCTGGGCCCCCAGCGTGGCGCCGTGGGCCACCGCGTACAGGCCGGAGATGAACACCGTCAGGTCCTGGGGGTTGTTGAACGTCCGCGTCCGGTCGGGGTCGTTGAGGTTCGACACGTCGAGCGGATTCGCGCACGCGGCGAGGGTGAGCACCAGGATGCCGCCGAACAGAAAGCGCTTCGTCATGGGCTTCGCGCTCCTACGAAAAGGGACGCCACAGGGCCGACCCGGCATGCAGGGGCGCAGCACGCTGCGCCCCTCCAGCCGGACCAGCCCGCGATCTCAGAAGCTCGTGGACAAGCGGACCGTAAACGTCCGCAGATTCGGGAACGAGAACGCGTCGACCGCGTTGAGGGCCCGCGATGCGCCGTCGCCACCCGTGATCCCCGTCTCCGGGTCGAAGCCCCGGTAGCCGGTGATCGTGAGCAGGTTGCGTCCGGACGCACTGATGTCCCAGTCGCCGCTGCCGCCGATCCGGCCCAGGTGATAGGACACGGACAGCTCGCGCAGCTTCGCGTAGCTCGCGTCCTCCACGCTGAAGTTGTTGGGTCCGAGAATATCGTAGAACCCACCGAGACCCGTGGGGTTGTCGGGGTTCCCCGCGCGGTAGTAGTACCCCATCGGCTTGGCGGTCTCGACCGACTTGCCGACCTGATCGACATCGTGCGACAGGAAGTCCAAGTGCGCCCAGTGGAAGCCCTCGTCCCAAACCTTCTGGCCGATCGCCGCGTCGAGCAGCGCGTACACCGAGATCGCGCGCCAGCGGAAGTTCTGCGTGATGGCGAAGCGGAAATCGGGGAGCGCGTTGCCGAGCGCCACCGACAGGGCACCCGTCGGGTCGACCGGATTGCCGCGCAGGATGATCGGCATGCCCCAGTTGAGGGCCACGCCCCACGGCGCCTGCGCTCCGGCCAGCTGGGTCTCCCACAGGTTGCTCGTGATGCCGTCCCTGGGGGTGTGGTTGCGCCCGACCCAGACGAGCCAGCCCTCGTCGTTCAGCTGGAACGAGCTCGCGGCTCCCCCGCAATCGCTTTGGAACGCCGCCGGCAGGTCGCGGCAGCCCCGCAGGAAGTAGCGGCCGTAGAACGTCCCGACCTGCTCCCCCGCGCGGGCCTGGAACATGGCTTCGGCGCCCTGCTGCGGCGGTCCGTAGAAGTACGGCTTGACGTCGAGGCGCGCGATCCAGCTGCGATTGTGGTCGTATATAAAGTTCATCGACCACTGCGTTTCGCGCCCCTGGAGCAGCGGGATGTTGAGGGACAACTCGTGCGTGATGTTGAGCAAGGCCCCAGCGTTCTGCCACTGGTTCTGGTATCCGGTCGACGACGGCAGCGGCGGCAGGATAATCTGCCGGTCGATATTGGCGCGAGCGTAGGTGGCGGTGATGCCGTACTTGCCGAACAGCTCGATGTCGGCGCCGACCTCGATCTCCTTGTGCAGCTCGGGCTTGAGCGCGCGATTGCCGAGCGTCACCAGCTGCAGAATACCGCCGTCGGTGATGGCGAAGGCCTCGTACTGCGCGTTGAAGCGGGGCGAGCCACCGGCGGTGCCGTACGATCCGCGCAGCTTCAGATCGGTCACCTGCGGCAGGAACCACCACGGCTCCTGAGACGTGCGCCACGCCAGCGACACGCGGCCGAACGTCGCCCAGCGATTGTCCACGCCGAATAGCGAGCTGCCGTCGCGACGCACCAGCGCGTCGACGACATAGCGGTCCTTGAGGTCCAGGTTCAGGCCCACGAACTGACTCAGCTCCCGGATGCGGGAGAAGTTCGAGGCGATGATCTTGGAATCGGTCGCGTTATCGAGGGTCGTGACGCCCTTCACCGACAGCGTACGCCCCTGGCCGCTGTTCTGCTCGGCATCGCGCTGTTCGAACAGGTACCGCGCTGACAGCGTGGCCTTCAAGTCGGAGGTGATGTCGCGGCGCACGCGCGCGTTGAAGCTGCCGTTGACCTCTTCGTCGCCCGCCGAGCTCCGGAAGATGAAGCCGTTGTTCGTGGTCGGGGTCGATGACGTCGTGCGGTATCCCTTATCCTGGATCTGTGCGGCCGTCGCGCGCCGCAGGTCGTAGCCGATGTTCGCGTCGAAGTTGAGCCACGCCAGCGGATTGTATTGGATACGCGCGCCGCCGATGAAGCGGTTCGCCACGTCGGCACGCAGCGCGTTGGCAAACGCGTACATCGGATTCGAGTTCTGCCCGCCGCCGCCCTGGAGATTGGGCCG
>Ga0193725_1000403_pt1 | contig 13145 bp, 9 predicted proteins | sample H2a2metaG_FD_143058 | JGI IMG/M metagenome (GOLD analysis project Ga0193725, IMG submission 143058) | Soil microbial communities from a riparian zone of the East river system, Colorado, United States - H2a2 | ecosystem: Environmental > Terrestrial > Soil > Riparian zone | place: USA: East River... | reverse complement strand
GAGAGAAATGGAGCGGGAGACGGGATTCGAACCCGCGACATTCTGCTTGGGAAGCAGACACTCTGCCAGCTGAGTTACTCCCGCTCGGGAGGTTGCCATTGTATCGAAGGCGACACTGGGCGACGATGTCCTCTCCTCCCGACGGCCGTGGCCGCCGGCGGTACGCCGCGTCTCATCCCGCGCGAATGCGACGGGCCAGGTGGAGTCGAACCGACGGTCCACGCTCGGGCCATAGATCTCGCGCTCGAGGTTCCCCACGATGATGAAGTCCACCCGGTATCGAGCCACGATCGCACGCCGGCCGGCCGGGTTCGCGGAAATGTAGAGCGCCTCGAGATCAGCACGCCGCCGGTCGAACTCGGGCAGGTTTCCGCCCCATTGCAGCTCGTGATCCACCCATCCGAGCACCGCCACGCCTTCCGAGAACGTTGCCATCCGGCCGCCGGAGGAATAGTCGGGCCCGACCGCTTACTCGATGGGCTGGCACTGGCTACCCTTCGACGGCGTCAACCCGAGGTGACGGGCAGCGGCGCCGACGGTGCGGCGGCGCGCAGTTGAGCGGCGGCATCTTCGGCCGTGATGTCGCGTTGCAGCTCGGACAGGAGTTCGTAGCCGACCATGAACTTGCGGACCGTCTCCCCGAGCAGCGGCGGATAGAAGTGGGCGTGCAGTTGCCAGTATTGTCGATCGCTGCCGTCGAAGGGCGCCTGGTGCCAGCCCATCGAATACGGGAACGGGATCCCGAAAAGAGCGTCGTACCGGCCGAGCAGACCCAGTAGGCTCCGGGTCAGGCCATCGCGCTGGCCATCGTCGAGGTCGGGAAGGCGTGCGACCGGCCGGCGCGGGATGACCAGGGTCTCGTACGGCCACGCCGCCCAGAACGGGACGACGATCAGCCAGTCCTGGTCGATTTCGATCTGCCGGTCGCCGCCCGCCTCCTGGCTGGCGTAATCGAGGAGCAGGCGCCGGCCGCTTGCCCCGAAGTAGCGCCGCTGGGCGAGATCCTCTCGAACGGCCTTCCAGGGCAATGCGGATCCCGCCCAGATCTGGCCGTGGGGGTGTGGATTCGAGGCACCCATGGCGGCACCGCGATTCTCGAACACCTGGACCCACGGAAACCTCGACCCGAGCTCGGCCGATTGGGCCGCCCAGAGATCGACGACGCAGCGGACGTCGGCCGGAGACATCTGGCCGAGGGTCAGGTCATGCCTGGGTGAAAAGCAGATCACGCGGCACGTTCCCCGCTCACCTTCTGCGAGGAGGAGGCCGGACTCGAAGCGATCCAGCGGCGACGTCGGCTGGAGCGCCGCGAAGTCGTTGGTGAACTCCCAGGTCGACTCGTACGGAGGGTTGCGTTCGCCACCCGCCCGCCTGTTGCCCGGACAGAGGTGGCAGCTGGGATCGAAGCGCGGGCGCTGCTCCGGCGCCGGGGCCTCCTCTCGACCCAGCCACGGACGCTGCGTCCGGCCGGCTGAAACCAGGAGCCACTCGTCTGCAAGCGGGTCGTATCGACGGTGAGGCTGATCCAGGATCTCCGCGGCCGCGGAAGGCGGCAACATGTTCGCGTCGCTCACGTTGTCGGCGTGGCTCACGAGGATGCGGCCTGGTTCGAGCCGTCGAGGGGGTCGTTATCGAGCACGACCTCGCCGGTTCCGTCGGCGCCGATCCGGTCGCCACCGACGCCGCCGTCACCGTTGCCCAAGACCGAGCTTCCCTCCGGACGAACCACCACGAGCTCGCGAACGTGGGTCCCGATGATCGCGCGCGCATCGGGCGTGATTCCGGTATCGGTGATCAGGACGTCGGCCTTGTCGAGCTGGGCGATCGTGCTGAGGCCGACGATGCCCCACTTGGTGTGGTCCGCGACGACGACGAGGCGTCGCCCGGCATCGATCAGCGTGCGGTCCGTCTCGGCCTCGAGGAGGTTCGGCGAGGTGAAGCCGGAGGCCTCGTCCATTCCGTGCACCCCCAGGAACACGAGGTCGACGTGGACCGTCCGCAGCGCGGCCACGGCGAACGGCCCAACCAGGGCATCGGAGGGCGTCCGGACCCCCCCTGTCAGGATGATCGTCTGGTCGCTTCGTCCGATCTCGTGCAGGACCTCGGCGATTCGGACGGCGTTTGTCACGACCGTCAGGCCCACCACGTCGGCCAGGCGTCGAGCGAGCGCGTATGTGGTCGAGCCGGCAGAGATTGCGATGGCCATCTGCGGCTCGACGAGTCCCGCAGCCGCTTCGGCAATGGCTTCCTTCTCGCGCTGGCGAAGGGCCGATTTCGTCGTGAAGCCCGGTTCGAAGAGGGCCGTACCGGATATGGCGGTCGCGCCGCCGTGGACCCTCTCGACGGCGCCTCGCCGCTCGAGGTACTCGAGGTCACGGCGGACTGTCATGTCCGAGACGCCGAGATCGCGCACGAGGTCGGCGACACGCACGGCGCCGTCCACGTTCACCCTCTCCAGGATGAATGCGTGTCGCTGCCGTGCCAGCACCAGACTCCTCCTTCCACGTTCCATATCCCGCTCCCGAGTTCGGTCCGGTGCCGTGCTGGGCCTTGGTCCGGATCGAGCGACCGTCGCAGGCTACTCGCCATCCGTCAGCAGTCTACGGGCGATCCACCAGAAGTCAACGACAAACGATCGCGATTTCCAACAAAATCGCCCGAATACCTTGACACCGGCCATCTCGCGCCGGACAATCCGCGCGTTGCTGTGGGTTTTTGTCGGGCTGTCGCTCCCACAGTGTAGGAGGAGGACCACGCATGAGTGTTCTCGGCTCACCCCGAGGGGTACGAGGTGCGCCCGGGTCGCGGTGGATCACGCTGACCGGCGTCGCGGTGCTATCGATTGTGGCATCCGCATGCGGCAGCGCTGCAACACAGGCCCCGGCCACCCAGGCCGCGTCACAGGCCGCAGAATCACAGGCCGCAGCGTCTCAGGCGGCCGCGTCACAGGCCGCAGTCAGCGGCGCCGTCACGGTCGGATCGAACCAGTCGGATGCGAATCCGAAGGCCGCTTACGCCAGCCTGATCAACTCCTGTGCTTCGCAGGTCGGCGTGACCGCCACGATCAACACCACCGACCACGGCAAATTCCAGGATGCGATCAGCTCGTATCTCCAAGGCACGCCGGACGACGTCTTCACCTGGTTCTCCGGCTACCGCATGCAATTCTTCGCAGCTCAAGGCCTCGCGACCGACATCAGCGACGTCTGGGCCCAGATCGGCAGCCATTTCTCTGACGCCATGAAGGCCGCCTCGACCGGCGCCGACGGCAAGCAGTACTTCGTGCCGATCTACAACTACCCGTGGGTCGTGATCTATCGGAAGAGCGTCTTCGCGGCGCACAGCTACCAGGTTCCGAAGACCTGGGACGATTTCATCGCCCTGGCCGCCAAGATGAAGACGGACGGCCTGATCCCGGTCGCCTTTGCCGACAAGGACGGCTGGCCGGCGATGGGTACCTTCGACATCCTCGACATGCGCCTGAACGGCTATCAGTTTCACGTTGACCTGATGGCGGGCAAGCAGAAGTGGACCGATCCGAAGGTCGCCAGCGTCTTCACCACCTGGGCGAAGCTCCTCCCGTATTACCAGACCGGCGCCCTCGGCCTGACCTGGCAGGAAGCTGCCCAGGCTCTGGTCAACAAGAAGGCCGGGATGTACTTTCTGGGCACCTTCGCCGGACAGCAGGCGACCCCCGCCGACATTCCGGACCTCGATTTCTTCGCCTTCCCGACCCTCGGCACCTCGTTCGACTCGGAAAGCGCGATCGACGCGCCGATTGACGGGCTGATGCTCACTAAAGCGCCCAAGAACCTCGCCGGGGCCAAGGCACTCCTGGCGTGCGTCGGGACGCCCGCGGCCGAGGACCTGTACATGAAGAGCGACAGCAATGACGTGGCCGCGGCGAAGGACGCCGATACCAGCGGCTATAACGACTTCCAGAAGAAGTCGGCCGAGATCATCGGCTCATCCCAGAAGATCGCTCAGTTCCTCGACCGTGACACCCGGCCTGACTTCGCAGGCCCGAATGGCATGCAGCACTTCCTGCAGTCGTGGCTCAGCAACCCGACGCAGGACTCGACAAGCTTCCTTCAGAGCATTCAGAGCTTCTACGACCAGCTGCCTCCGCTGCAGTAGTCGTGGCATCCTGACCCGGTGAGCCTTCCGGTCCTTGGCCCGAATATGCTGACCTCCGTCCCGACCGGGACGGAGGTCAGCCGCTCCCGGAAGGTTCGCAGCCGGTTCAGCGTCCTGTCGCGGCGCGACAAGGTGATCCTGGCCGTGATGGTCGGAGTGCCGTCACTGGTCACCCTCGTCTTCATCTGGCTGCCAGTCATCCTGTCCATCCTGCTCTCGTTCACAAGTTGGAACGGGATCGGCGGCATCGACAAGATCAAGCCCGTCGGCCTCACCAACTACGTCAACCTGCTGACGAAGTACCAGGCGTTCTGGCCCGCACTCGAGCACAACCTCCTGTGGCTCGGGTTCTTCCTGTTCGTCGCGACGCCGATCGGGATCTTCCTGGCTGTCCTGCTTGACAAGGAGGTCCGCGGCACTCGCTTCTACCAGAGCGTCCTGTACATGCCAGTCGTGCTCTCGCTGGCCATCGTCGGGTTCATCTGGCAGCTCCAGTACTCGTCGTCCCAGGGCTTCATCAACAACCTGACCGGTCACACGGGCCAGGACAACCTGATCGATTGGCTCGGCAACCCGAACCTGAATCTCTGGGCGATCATCATCGCTGCGGCATGGCGCCACGTCGGTTACATCACGGTGCTCTACCTGGCAGGTCTCAAGAGCGTCGATCCCACCTTGCGTGAGGCGGCAGCCATCGACGGCGCCAATCAGCGCCAGACATTCTTCCGGGTGGTGTTCCCCGTTATGGCTCCGATCAACGTCGTGATCGTCGTCATCACGGTCATCGAGTCGCTCCGAGCGTTCGACATCGCGTACATCACGAACAAGGGGCTGAACGGGCTCGAGCTGCTGTCGGTCCTCGTCACCAACAACATCATCGGCGAGGCCAGCCTCGTCGGATTCGGGTCGGCGATCGGGGTGGTCCTGCTCGTGATCTCCGTCGGCCCGATCATCGTCTACCTGTCGCGATCGATGCGGGACCAGGCCTGATGGTCGCCACCGGCATAAGCCGCGAGCTGCCGAATGTCGCGGGTCGGGGCCGGATCCGAACTGGCCGGATCGCGCTCCAGGGCTTCCTGATCGCGATCAGCCTGCTGTGGCTATTCCCTCTGGCCTGGGCGATCTACACGTCGTTACGCCCATACGCCGACACCGCTCTCCGAGGCTACGTGTCGCTGCCGGCCACCCTCAACCTCGACAACTACATCACGGCCTGGAACCAGGGCGAGATCCCGAAGTACTTCGTGAACTCGGTCGTGATCGTCGTACCCGCGGTAATCCTCGTCCTCTTCCTGGCCTCCATGCTGGCGTTTGCCGTCACCAAGTTCCGCTGGCGGTTCAATCTGCTCCTGCTGATGATTTTCACGGCCGGCAATCTGCTGCCGGCGCAGATCATCATCACACCCCTGTATCGCCTGTATTTGCTGCTGCCGCTGCCCGCGCCACTTAGCGACAACGGCCTCTTCTACGACCAGTACGTCGGGATCATCGTCATCCACGTTGCCTTCCAGCTCGGCTTCTGCGCCTTCGTCCTCAGCAACTACATGAAGACGCTGCCGGGCGAACTGACCGAGGCCGCCCTCGTGGACGGCGCTTCAGCCTGGAACATCTACCGAAACGTGATCCTGCCGCTCTGCCGGCCGGTCCTGGCGGCCCTGGCGACCCTCGAGGTCACCTTCATCTACAACGATTTCTTCTGGGCCCTGATCCTCATGAAATCGGGCAACAAGCTGCCGATCACAACCGCCCTCAACAACCTGAAGGGCGAGTTCTTCGTCAACAACAACCTGGTCGCAGCAGGCGCCGTGATCGTCGCCCTGCCGACGATCATCGTCTACGTCCTGCTCCAGAAGCAGTTCATCCGAGGGCTCGCGCTCGGTTCCACCAAGGGCTGAGAGCAGGCTCACCCCCCGATGCGGCCGACCACCACCGACGTTCCCGCCCCCGACATCGATGCCGCCGGGCCCGCGACGCGCCTCGAACCATGGCGCGATCCGAGCCTCCAGGGCGTCCACCGGCTGCCGATGCACAGCGTTCCGCACGACGACCGGTTCGACCTCGACGGGGAGTGGCGCTTCCAGTTGCTCGGCCGTCCTGATGCGATGCCGCTCCCGGGCGAATGGGGCGTGGCCAGCGTGCCCGGCTGCTGGACGATGCAGGGATTCGGGGATCCGCCCCACTACACCAACGTGATGATGCCCTTTGCGGCCCTTCCGCCCGACGTCCCGGAGGCGAACCCGACGGGGGTCTACGATCGCGAGTTCACGATTCCCGTGCGCTGGACGGGCCGCCGGGTCGTCCTTCACGTCGGGGCGGCCGAGAGCGTCCTGATCGTCGCCCTCAACGGGCGCGAGATCGGCGTGAGCAAGGATTCGCATCTGGCCGCCGAGTTCGACATCACGGATCATCTCCGGCCAGGCTCCAACGTCCTCGGCCTGCGAGTCGTGAAGTGGTCGGATGCCACCTACGTCGAAGATCAGGACCAGTGGTGGCACGGCGGAATCACGCGCTCCGTCTTCCTGTACGCGACCGGCTCCGTCTACCTCGCGGACATCCATGCTCAGGCCGTCCTGGCGGCCGCCGGCCAGGGCGGGACCCTGGATCTGCGCGTGCAGGTCGCGTCTTCGGGTGCAGCGCTGACGCCGGGTTGGAAGGTCGAGGCCCACCTCGAGGGGCTCGACGAGCCGCTCCGGGCCGAGATCGCCGGCGAGTTTCCCGGAGGGCCGGCCAGGCTGAGCGTCCTCGAGCGAGCCGTCGTAATCGGCGACACCCTGGGGATCGATCTCGAGACCGTCAAGGCCGTGACCCTCGAGGCGATGACCTGGCCGAACGTGACGCCGGCGATGATGCCGGCACCTGCCAACGCCGTGGACCTACGGACCGAGCTTGCCTCGATCGACGCCTGGTCACCCGAGCATCCCAGGCTCTACCGCCTCAGCGTGGGCCTCCGGTCGCCGTCCGGCGACCTCGTCGAAGAGGCCACCATCCGCGTCGGCTTCCGCCGCGTCGAGGTCGACGGGCTCCATTTGCTCCTGAACGGGCGGCCGGTCCTCATCCGAGGCGTCAATCGCCACGACTTCGATGAACGGACCGGGAGGGTGGTTTCGGTCGCGTCGATGCGCGCGGACATCGTCCAGATGCGGCAGTTCGGGTTCAATGCCGTCCGGACGTCGCACTACCCCAACGATCCCGCGTTCCTGGACCTGTGCGACGAGATCGGCCTGTGGGTCGTCGCCGAGGCCGACATCGAGAGCCACGCCTTCATGGACACCATCTCCGATGACCCGCGCTACCTGAGCGCGTGGGTGGAGCGTGTCGCCCGGATGGTCCGCCGCGACAAGAACCATCCGTCGGTGATCGCCTGGTCGCTCGGGAACGAGTCCGGCTACGGCGTCAACCACGACGCCGCGGCGGCCTGGGTCCGCCGGTACGACCCGAGGCGGCCCCTCCACTACGAGGGGGCCATCCGGTACGACTGGGCGAGCGACCAGACGGTCAGCGATCTCACGTGCCCGATGTATCCCCCGATCGCCTCGATCGTTGCCCATGCCGGCTCCGGTCGGCAGCGCCATCCTCTCGTGATGTGCGAGTACTCGCACGCGATGGGCAACAGCAACGGGACGCTCGGCGAGTACTGGGACGCGATCGAGTCGACCGACGGGCTCCAGGGTGGCTTTATCTGGGAGTGGTGGGACCACGGCCTGCGCCAGGAGCTGCCCGACGGTCGGACGCGCTGGGCGTATGGCGGAGACTTCGGCGATGTCCCGAACGACGGGAATTTCTGCACTGACGGGCTCGTCTGGCCGGACAGGACGCCGAAGCCGGCGCTCTGGGAGCATCGGTTCATCGCATCGCCGGTGCGGGTTTCGGCGGGTGCCGCTGATCTTGCGGCGGGACACCTCGTGATCGAGAACCGGGCGGACGTCCGCGATCTCGACTGGCTTCGGGCGACGTGGGAACTGACGATCGACGGCGAAGTGGTCAAAAGCGGCCGGTTCGATCTCCCGGCCGTCGGGTCAGGTGATCGCGGCATCGCGAAGATCGTCGGATGGAAGGCGCCGGCTGCTGGCGATCGTGAGGCGTGGCTGACGATCCGCTTCCGGACCGCGGCCGCCGAAACCTGGGCGCCGGAAGGGTTTGAGGTCGCGGTGGCCCAGCTTCCTCTCAGGGTCCCTGTCGATCCGCCGCTCGCCGGCATGTCCTGGGATCGAGCGGCCGTCGCCATCGACGACGCCGGCGAGATCCTGAGCCCAGTCCTCGTGGTGCCGCCGCGACTGTCGCTGTGGCGGGCGCCGACGGACAACGATCGCATCGCGGGCCTCGGGGCGGAGTGGGAGCGTCTGGGCGTTGGTCGTCTCGAGCGGCGACTGCTCGGAATCGAGCGCGGCAACGGGGAGGTCATCGTCCGCGCCGACGAGGTGACCGAGGCCGGGATCGTCGTCCCCCACGAGCGGCGAATTCGGAGCCTGGAGGGTGGCGGGATCCTGGTCGACGAAACCGCCCACGTGCCGGCCCCGCTTGGTGATCTCGCCCGGATCGGGACGGTCCTCGAGACCGTCGACGGCCTGGAGGAGCTGGAGTGGTTCGGCGGTGGACCCCATGAGACGTACCCCGACCGTCGCCGGAGTGGTGTGGTCGGCCGCTGGGCTTCGACGGTCACCGGCCAGCACGTCCCCTACATTCGGCCCCAGGAGAGCGGCGGGCACGCCGACGTGCGCTGGCTGACGCTCCGCGGCCGGGACGGCCGCGGGTTCCGGATCGTCCTGGACCGGCCGCGCCAGGTCTCGGTGACGCATTTCCGAGCGATTGACCGTGCGACGGCGACCCATGACGACGAGCTCGTCCCGTCGGCATCTACGATCGTCCATCTCGACGCGGCCCATCGCGGTCTGGGCACGGCCAGTTGCGGACCGGACACCCTGCCCGAGTACCTTGTCGGGCCCGGGACCTACCGGTGGGCGTGGGCGCTCCTGCCGCTCGACGCCTGATCCAGGGAGACAGCCCGATGCCGATCGACTGGGACGCGGAGACCCACGAGTTCCACCTCCGCTCCGAGCAGCTGAGCTACCTCGTCTGCCTTCTCGAGAACGGTGCGCTCGGCCAGCTCCACGTTGGCGCGCCGTTGACCACAGGCCGCTCCTACCGGCACCTGGCGCCGGGCGAGTTCCGCGGGTTCGACAACCGGCTCGACGAGCCCGTGGCCCTCGAGTACCCGACCGAGGGCATCGGCGACTATCGGGTGCCGGCGATCGCTGTCGAGCTGGCCAACGGCTCGTCGGCCCTGTCGCTCGCGTTCGTCCGGCACCGGATCATTGCCGGAAAGCCGCCCATCCCGGGGCTGCCATCGACCTACGTCGAGTCGGACAGCGAGGCGGACACGCTCGAGGTCACGCTCGTTGATCCGACGGCGGGGGTCGAGGTCGACCTTCGCTATTCGGTCTTCGCCGACCGGCCGGTCATCGCCCGAAGCGCTGTGATTCGAAACATTGGAGCTGGGCCGATCGAGCTCCGCTGCGCGATGAGTGCATCACTGGATCTGCCCGACGCCGACTGGGACCTCATCCAGCTAAGCGGAACATGGGCACGGGAGCGTGCGATTGTCGAGCGCCGCCTCGCGCCGGGGCGCGTCGCGATCGGCAGCCTGCGCGGAGCCTCCGGCCACGAACACAACCCGTTCCTCGCGCTGAAGCGCCCCTCGACGACCGAAGACTGTGGCGAGGTGATCGGGCTCAGCCTTGTCTACTCCGGCAATTTCCTGGCCGAGGCCGAAGTCGACCCGTATGGAACCGCCCGCGTCCGGCTCGGGATCAACCCCGAGGGTTTCTCGTGGCACCTGGAACCGGGCGCTGTATTCGCAACGCCGGAGGTCGTCCTCGGCTGGTCGGCCGAGGGGCTCGGTGGCCTGAGCGATGCATACCACGGCCTTTACCGGGAGCGATTGGCTCGCGGTACGTGGCGGGACCGCCCGCGACCGGTCCTCCTGAACAGCTGGGAGGGCGCGTATTTCGACTTCGACGAGGAGCGCCTCGTGGCCATGGCCAGCTCGGCCCGCGAGCTGGGCGTCGAGCTCTTCGTCCTCGACGACGGCTGGTTCGGATCTCGCGACGACGACACCACCTCGCTGGGCGACTGGTTCGTCGACTTGCGGAAGCTGCCGAACGGTCTCGACGGGCTCGCCCGGCGAATCGACAATCTGGACATGGGCTTCGGCCTCTGGATCGAACCAGAGATGGTCAGCGAACAAAGTCGCCTCTTCGCGGAGCATGCGGATTGGGCGATCGGCATCCCCGGTCGGCACCGAACGGCGAGCCGGAACCAATACGTCTTGGACATGGCTCGGCCCGAGATCGTGGACTACCTGTTCGCCGAGCTCTCGAAGGTCCTGGCCGGCGCCCCGGTTTCGTACGTCAAGTGGGACATGAACCGCAACGTGACCGAGCCCTACGGCCTCGCCCTGCCGGCCGACCGCCAGGGCGAGTTCTTTCACCGCTACATCGTCGGGGTCTATGCCCTGTACGAACGGCTGACGGCCGCGTTCCCGAACATCCTCTTCGAGTCTTGTGCCGGCGGCGGAGGCCGCTTCGATCCCGGAATGCTGGCCTGGGCGCCGCAGGGGTGGACGAGCGACGACACGGACGCCGTGGAGCGGCTCCGGATCCAGTGGGCGACCTCGATGGTTTACCCACTGAGCTCGATGGGCGCCCATGTGTCGGCGGTCCCAAACCACCAGATCGGCCGGATCACGCCCCTGGCGACCCGCGCGGCCGTCGCCTTCTTCGGGGTGCTCGGCTACGAGCTCGATCCGACGGCGCTGAGCGCGGACGAGCGACGCCAGATCACCCAGCAGATCGCCTTTTACGTGGAGAGGCGCGAGCTCTTCCAGCGCGGGCGGTTCGTCCGGCTCCGAAGCCCGTTCGACGGTGACGGCAACGAGACGGCCTGGATGGTCGTTTCCGAAGACCGATCGCGCGCCGTCGTCGGCCACTACCGCGTCCTCAACCGGCCCGTCCCGGGACCGGACCGGCTCCGGCTGCGAGGGCTGGACCCGTCCCTGCGCTATCGGGTTTCCAGCTGGCCGAGCACGGCCGACGCAATAGAACGTGTCAACCGAGCTATCCGCGGCGGCGACGACCTGATGACCGTGGGCCTCTTCGTCGAGTCGCCGAATCCACGGGACGCGCAGGTTCGCGGCGATTTCGAGGCTCGCCTGTTCGACGTGTCGGCCGAGCCGGCCTGACAGCGGCGGACCGAAAGCGCTTGCAACCGGGCCCTCATCCTGACAAACGGACGACACTCGTAGGGTCGAGCACGAGCCTCGACACTATCTGGTGATATAGACAACCTTGGGTTGGGTCATCCCGGCCCTTCAGGTGCTGCTCTCGACGCTTTGAGAGCTGTCGTCCGCGCGAACCGTGCGGTTCACGTTCACAATGCCCGGGACGACGCGGCAAACCCGTCGTGAGGCGGCAACCGTGACTGGCGAGCTCGAGGAAACGACATGAACCCAGCTGATTTTCCGGCCCCGAGAGAGGGGTTCGTGATCACTCATTTCCTCGTGGTGTCCGACCAGGACCGATCCCGGGCGTTCTACCAATCTCTGTTCGACGGCCAGGTGCTGATCGAGCGCGACCCGGTCATCATGAAGGTCGCGAACACCTGGTTGATCCTGAACGAGGGCGGCGGCCCGACCGACGACAAACCCACCGTCACGCTGACGACCCCTCCCGACCCCAACCGCACGAGCGCCTTCCTCAACATTCGGGTCGCCGACATCGCGAAGGCGTACGAGGAGTGGTCGGCCAAAGGCGCAGAATTCCTGACCGAGCCGAAGGACCACGGACGGGAGATCCGCGCGTACATCCGCGATCCCGACGGCCATCTGATCGAGGTCGGTCAGACCGTCGGCGTTTCTGGATGATCCGTCGGCGAGTGTGACGCGTTGGGCGACCGGCGTGACGGCGAGAACAGGACTCGATGACGCGCACGTCGACGCGCGCAAACCGCGTCCGCCGGGAATCTCGGGGTCACTGCAATGCTCGCGTCATGTTGTCGTCACGTTTTGTCACACTTTTGAAACCTCTACGCGAGCATGTTCGCGCCGGACTCGTCCCAGTGCCCGCAACTAACGGGGGGCGAGTCCACTCGTGTCTCTGGCTGCAGCGCCGCCGTCATCCGAGGCGCGTCCCCGGTCGCGCCCTCTTCGGCGCGCAAGTGCCCTGATACACGTCAATCTTGCGACCGGGGACGGCTGCAAAAGTATCCGGACCCGTCCGTGACTCGAGCTATAGGTCGTCCTCCGTATTCTCGAGACCGCCACGGTGACGTCTCGTCGGGGAACGTATCGTTTCGACATGGTTAGAGGGGCAGTGGCGGGAGCGGTGGCTGCAGCCGTCTGGGTAGCGGCCGAGCCAATCGGTCAGCGAGTCTTCCGAACGTCGTACTCGGACGTCCGCCTCCTCGGCGCGCTGTTGACCTCCAGTGGGCCCTGGCGCAGGGTCGGCATCGTCGTGCATCTCGCGAACGGCGCACTCTTCGGAGCAATCTTCGGCCGGATGGGCGGAGGAGGCTGGCGGCAGGGTCTCATATCCGCGGAGCTTGAGAATCTTGTCCTGTGGCCGACGATGGCCGTTGTCGATCGGATCCATCCCGATAGGCGAAGCGAGTCGTGGCCGCCACTCGTGTCGAGCCCGCGTGTCTTCGCCTACGAAGCGACGATGCACGCGCTCTTCGGTGTCGTGCTCGGCCTCCTGCATCCTCCTGCGCGGATACGAATCGGCCCGGCGCACCCTGTCGGATCTGACTCGTCGGCCCGTGTCCTCGGTAGAGGCGGATGCCAAACAAGCCGACCCCATGCATAGACGGCAGGTGTACCGTGACGATGCAGGGCCCCCGCTCCGCACGTCGACGGCGATCCCTTACGGGGATTGGCTAGATCGCGCCACCGGGGACTCTGCGGTGCACCCACCAATGGCTGAGAGAACCTCGGATCGACGAGCTGGCGGCTGGCG
>Ga0193725_1000402_pt1 | contig 13148 bp, 11 predicted proteins | sample H2a2metaG_FD_143058 | JGI IMG/M metagenome (GOLD analysis project Ga0193725, IMG submission 143058) | Soil microbial communities from a riparian zone of the East river system, Colorado, United States - H2a2 | ecosystem: Environmental > Terrestrial > Soil > Riparian zone | place: USA: East River... | reverse complement strand
AAAGCGATACCTAGGAGCCTGTCCGAATAGTCGCTGTTCAATTCTGAGCGAGTCTGATTCAACCTTTGGCTATGAGCAAGTATTTTCGCCCCTGGAATATCGATCAGACGCTGCTTCTGCCGCCGAATGTGCAGGACTTCGTGCCGAAAGGCCATGTGTCGCGGTTTATCGTTGAACTGGTGCGGGAGAGCCTCGATCTCAAGGAGATTACCGGCAGCTATGTGAGTGGGCTCGGGCAGCCGCCGTTTGACCCGCGGATGATGGTGGCGCTTCTGCTGCACGGCTATGCGAGTGGGCTGTATTCGTCGCGGCGGATTGCGAAGGCCTGCCGGGAGCGGAACGATTTTGTGATGATTGTGGCGCTGGATCCGCCGGACTTCCGAACCATCAGCGACTTCCGCAAGCGGCATTTGAAGGCGCTCGGTGCGCTGTTCCTGCAGGTTCTGAAGCTGTGCGAGACGGCAGGGCTGGTCAAACTCGGCCATGTCGCTCTTGATGGCACGAAGATCAAAGCGAACGCGTCGAAACACAAAGCGATGAGTTATGAGCGCATGAAGAAACGCGAGGCGGAATTGAAAGCCGAGGTCGCTCGCATGCTGGCGGCCGCCGAGGCGGCGGATACCCAGGAGGACGAGACTTTCGGCAAAGACAAGCGCGGCGACGAGATGCCGGATTGGGCCGGCGACAAGCAGAAGCGGCTGGCGAAGATCCAGCAGGCAATGGCAGCGCTGGAGGCCGACGCCAGGCTGGCGGCGGAGGAAGAGCGTCGCATCGAGGCCGAAAAGGAACAGCAGCGCCAAGCCGAAGGCCGCAAGAAGCCGGGCAAACCGGCGGCGGCGCCATCGGACCAACCTGATCCCAAGTCGCAACGCAACTTCACCGATCCGGAAAGCCGCATCATGAAGTCGAAGGATGGCTTCGTCCAAGCCTATAATGCCCAGGCCGCCGTCGACGCGGGTGCCCAGATCATTGTCGCGCACGAACTGACGCAGTGCGGCAGCGATCAGGGCCAGCTGGTGCCCCTGATCAAGGCCATCGAGAACAATCTCGGCCGCAAGCCGGAGCAGGCCTCAGCGGACTCCGGCTACTGCAGCGAAGCCAATCTCGAGGCGCTCGAAGCACACGGTATCGACGGCTATGTCGCGCCCGGACGCGCCAAGCACCCGACAGCCGCGAACGGAAAAACTGGCGGACCGCTGACCCAACGGATGCGAAAGAAGATCGACGATGGCGGCTTCGAAACGCCCTACCGATTGAGAAAGCAAGTGGTGGAACCGGTGTTCGGACAGATCAAACAGGCGCGCGGCTTCCGCCAGTTCCTGTTGCGGAGCGTCGAGAAAGTGCGTGCCGAGTGGGCCATGATCTGCACCACCCACAACCTCCTCAAGCTGTTCAACCTCGCAAACGCCGCGTGAGACCGCTACTCTGCAACAAATGACGGGGTGCAACGCCTATCTGGACGGGCTCCTAGGGAATAAAAAGCTTATCAGTCTGTACTCAGGCGCGGGCAGGAGACCGGCGCTCGCCAATGAGGTGTCGCGTAATGGGCGGTTATGGAACTGGGGGACAGAGCGAAGCAACCGACAAGGCTTCCGGTGGTCGCCTTCTGCGTTTTTAGGTTGGCCCAGATTGTGCGTCGAAAACGGCCACCGAGGTGGGCGGACGATGGCCGTTTTCGTATACTCCCCCAATTATGCAGCAGGCACGAAGGTATAGCCTGCGCCATCCGGCACGATCGTGCCAACGGCGGGAAACGGAAAGTGGTAGCCGGTAACGAGCGCCTTGTCGGCCACGGCACGGTCGAACAATCTGCGCCGCGTCGCCTCGGCAAGCACCGGGTCAGCATCGACCACGCCGTGCCAGTTTGGATGCTTCGCGAACAGGGCAGGCATGTTCGTCGTGTCGCTCAGCACCATCAACTGCTCCTTGCCCGACGCGACAAGGAACGCAGTGTGTCCCGGTGTATGGCCTGGTGCCGAGATGGAGCGGATGCCCGGAATGACCTCCGTATCCCACTCGTACTGTTTCAGCTTGTCTTTCAGGAGTGGAAACATCACCTGAAGTCTTTTGGGCAGGCCGTGCTGCCTTTCAGGGAGCTTGGTGAAGATGCTCTCGTCCATCCAGAACCTAAACTCGTCGCTTGGCACGTGAACCACGGAGTTCGGGAAAGTCGGCGTGTTGTCTGGAGCCTTGCTCATAAGTCCGAAGACATGGTCCGGATGGAAATGCGAAACGATCACCCTCGTGATCTGTTCCGGCTTGATTCCCGCTGCAGCCATATTGGCGATCATCGCTCCGGCCGTTGGCTGAAACTGACCGCCCGTGCCGGCGTCGAAGAGCACCGTTTCGTTGCCGAACTTGATCAGAGTTATGTTGAACGGAATCGGCACAACTTCATTCGCGATCCCCGCGGCCGCCAGCGCGGCCATGGTTTCCTCAACCGACGCGTTCTTGATGAACGCAGGATCGTGGGGCTTCTCCCAAACGCCATCGTTCAGGATGAAACCCTGGACTTTATCGAACTTGAACGGCCGGAAGCCCTTGCCGGCTTCCGGTCCCTTCTGGGCGAGCGCAGCCTCGATGAACGAGACGGGCCTGGGCAAGCCGAAGGCTGCTCCGGCACATGCTGCCGTCAACAGAGCGTTACGGCGGGTTAGGTTTAACATCGGTATCTCCTTGTTTTGTCTGCGAAGACGGACATTGCGGTCCGCCGGTCGAAGCCGGCGCCTCGTGTGAGGCGTTCGCAGACCTCTTGTTGGGGGATTTTGGAATCCTAGCCCTCCGCCCCCAAGTGCGGCGAGTAGCTGACAAAGTCGAACACATGCGGAAATGCGTGGTCGCGGTTCACGACGCACTGGATGTCGAGAAAGATGAGCCTTTCGATTCCGGCGGACAGCACCGGCTCCGGAACGTCCCAGCAGATCCTGGTTCTGCCGATGACGTGCAGCATCCCGCCGCTTCGGAAGTCGATGAACAGAAGCCCGGCGCGCGCATCCGCTTCCAGGTTGCCGAGAGTGTTGAAGAGCAGATTGCCGCGAAAATCCGGAAAGCAAAGCTCGGTTCGTGAAACCACCCGCACGAAGCCGGGCAGTCCGCCACGGTGGGAGACGTCGAGACCTTGCGAGGACTCCTCCTGGTCGAGCTGCGCCGACCGGGATGCGATAAAGAACGTGTCGGCCTCGGCAATAAAGCTGACCTCGCTATCGCCCAGATGGGAAGCCATTCGGGATTTTGGCGCGGGCTTGGGACGGAGCCGTGGCTGCTCGTTACGCGCCTGAATGTATTTCGGGCAGTTTCCGAAGCTCTGCTGAACCCCTATCGAGAAACCTTCACCGATGATGCAATCTTCGATGCGGCCGTTGATCCGGTTTCGACGGCGCGTCGAAAATTCGATTCCCAGCCCGCCGATCGGGGCGCCATCCCGAATACACGAATGCAGGGGATCGCCCGGATCGAGCCACGCTTTGATGGTAAGCAGATTCTCGTCCGCCGAATTCACGAACCCTGGGGGGCCAGACAGGGTGGTGGCCCAGGGATGGCCGTTCTGGTCCGCCAGCCCCACGGCCATGAACGGTAGCGCAGCGAAGAACTTCCGATGCTGCTCCGGCATATAGTCCCGAATAGCTGCGCGCCCTCTGAGTTTCATGCGATCACGTACGCCAGCGAGACTTTGGATCGTTTGCTCGCCGGCGTGAAAGGGAGAGGTAGCCCTTGTCATGACACTGCTGCGATCATGGACGCATGCTTTGAGAAAACAGGGAAGCGCCGGTCTATTTATCGCCGAGAAGGCGGTTGGCGTCAGGATTTGATTGCTGATGCTGGCAACAATCGGTCCATCGCGTTCGCCCTCGTCGCGCACCTTGTGCCAAGCCGGGTCGTTTAGGAACGCCGTCCACCTCGTCTCGAGATCGGTCAGCGACTCCCACTGGAAGATGTAAGTCAGTTGGTTGCTGGATTCCCCGATAATGGTCGTCCAAAAGCCAATCGCATGGATGCCGTGCTTTTCCCAGATGGGAGGAAGCTGGTCCCTGAACCGAGCTGCAGCTTTGCCATTTGGCCCGGAATAGCCTGATACACCCGCAGCTCGTGAATCATCGCGGAAACCCTTCATGTCCGAAAAAGCGGCGCCAGCAACGCGCGCCCCGATTGCTTTTCAACAATTGCGTCGCGTCCAACTCGTTCATGACGGCTTCTTTCAGTTCGCAAATCGAGCTTATTAACTCGGTGTGCTCAGGCGAAGCGATTTGAACTGAACGCCCTATCTGTCGCGACGATAGGACCGGGAGCTAAAGCTCTGCCACCGCCAATCGGCGGCGCTGAATCGATCCGGTGGAGCCATGCTGCGCAATCAGCAGAGCCCGAGAATGCGAAGCAAACAGTCCGCTAATCTCCAGAGAAGATATGGCTATCTCGAAAATGCGTTTGATGGCGATAACAGTCGTTGCCTAGCGTGAACCCGCTCGAACTCAAAATATGTGCCGCAGATAAGTTAATGCAGGGGGCGAGTTTGCACAAAGCAGCTGAAGACGTTCCGTCGCGCGTTGCCGCGAACAGATCGGGAGCCCTTCGATTCCGGCTGGTGCTCGCGATGATCGTTCCATATTTGGCGATGATGGCCTTTTTGATCCACAGCGCGCGGCATGCGACGCCAACCGCCGTTGTTGCGTCTGACTTCAGCCCAGCGATGATCGCGATCGCGAGCTGCATGTCCTTCAGCGTGGTTTTGACCGGCCTGTTCGTGTTCGTACGGCATGGGGATTGAATGATGCGCATTCCACGGAACTGCATGCTGCTCCTTTTCGCAACTGCATTTACTTTCGACGTCTGCGGGCCGGCGTACTCTGCACAATCCGATTCCCAAATTCGCCAGGCTGAATCGTCGACCATCGTGTTCTTCGTGGTCTTCGCGGTGCTTACGCTGCTCATCAGCTTTTGGGCGGCGCGGCGTGCAACAAGTTCGTCGGAGTATCTTACTGCGGGAAGCTCGATCTCATCAGGCCAGAATGGCTTGGCTATTGCGGGCGACTATATGTCAGCCGGCGCCTTCCTTGGGCTGTCGGGTGCGATCTATGCATCCGGTCTGGATGGAATGTTCCTCGCCGCAAGCTATCTGGCCAGTTGGCCTATCGTCTTGTTTCTTGTCGCTGAGCCGCTCCGTCGACTCGGGAAGTATTCGTTCGCGGACGTGCTGACTCATAAGTTGAGAGAGCGGCCGATTCGCATCCTTGCGGGTGCTTCCACCCTCGTCATCGTCAGCTTCTACCTCGTCGCACAAATGGTCGGCGCCGGAGAGCTTATTTCATTGTTGTTCGGAATCGGTTACGGGTCGGCCGTCATCATGGTCGGGCTGCTTATGATCGTGTTCTCGACGCTCGGCGGCATGCGCGCGGCCACGTGGGTTCAGATCATCAAGGCTATTCTGATGATTGGCGGAAGCGCCATGATCGCGACGTTGGTACTGGCCAGGTTCGGGTTCAATGTGTCTGACCTCTTCAAGACGGCGGCGAGCAATCATCCGAACGGTAACAAGATCATGGATATCCGCGGCTTCGCTCAAGACGCGGTTGCAACCCTGTCTCTCGGCGTCGGAATCCTGTTTGGTACCGCGGGGCTGCCTCATATCCTGATGCGCTTCTTTACGGTTAGTGACGAGCGAGCAGCGCGTGCATCGGTGTTCTACGCGACGTGCCTCATTGGCCTGTTCTTCGCGATGCTGTTTTTCATCGGATATGGCAGTATCGCGCTCCTCCGTGGCGATGCTACCTATGCTAATGCCAGCGGCGCGCTGTTTGGCGGAAATAATTTGGCTCCCATCCACTTGGCGAGGGCCGTTGGTGGAAGCATCCTGGCGGGCTTCATCTCGGCGGTTGCGTTCGCGACAATCCTGGCCGTTGTCTCCGGATTGCTCATAGCAGGTGCCTCCTCGGCTGCTAACGATCTCTTTGTCGGCTTGTCGAATCGACAGCTCGATGAGCGCATGCGGCTCCGGATATCACGGACCGCTGCGATGGCACTGGGAGTACTTGGGATTTTGCTTGGACTAGCGTGTGAGGAGCAGAATGTCGCCTACCTCCTTGCACTTGCCACCGCGATCGCAGCCAGCGCCAACTTTCCATTGCTGCTCTTGGCAATTTACTGGGACGGTTTGACGACGCGTGGTGCGGTCGTTGGCGGCACCTTCGGCCTGATCTCGTCGGTTGCTTTGACTGCAATGGGGCCGACTATCTGGTCAAGGGTACTGGGTCTTGGTCCCGCGATCTTTCCGTACGACTCACCGGCGCTCTTCACGGTGCCTCTCACGCTGCTTGTCTGCTGGCTGGTGTCGATCATCAAGGCAGAACCCGAGGATAATTGGCGGCTTGCGCAATCTTCCGTCGCTCAATACGTGGAATAGTCTTGATCCGCACAGGCACATTCAAGCGGTAGGGAAGTGGACCGAATCGACGCTATGAAAGTCTTCATCGCGGCCCTCGACGAGGGTGGCTTGAGGAAGGCGGGGCGTAAGTTGGGGCGATCTCCTGCTGCGATAAGCCGAGCGCTTGCTTTTCTTGAGGCTCATGTTGGTGTCACTCTCCTTCATCGCACGACACGTTCGTTCAAGTTGAGCGAGGCGGGCGAACGGTACGCAATCGTGTGCCGCCGCGTGATTTCAGATCTCGAAGAAGCTGATCTTGTTGCGGCGGGTGAGCGATCGGCGCCTCGCGGCACGCTGACAATAACGGCTCCAGTTGCGGCAGGTGAAGACGTCTTGCGTTCGGTTCTGGACGCCTTTATGGACGCCTATCCTACCGTTACGGTCAGATTGCTCCTTCTGGATAGGCCGGTTAGCCTTATCGATGAGGGCATCGATATCGCTTTGCGAATTGCCCATTTGACGGATTCCACGCACGTGGCGATCCGGTTGGGCGAGGTTCGGCGTGTCGTAGCGGCGTCGCCTCGCTATTTGTCCACGCATCCGAAAATCGAAGAGCCCGCTGATCTTGCAAAGCACAAGATCATTGCAATGACTCACTTCGGAATCGACTCCTGGAGCTTTCCGCCGGTCAAGGGATCATCGATCCCTCGTTCGGTTCAATTCTCGCCACGCTTCGTGGTGAATAGCGTTCGTGGCGCCGTTGCCTCAGCCGTCGAAGGACGCGGCATCACCCGACTTTTCTGTTATCACATTGCTGAGCAACTTTCCCAAGGCTCTCTGCAAATCCTTCTGGCGCAAGAAGAGCACTCCGCCGTGCCCCTGCACCTCATTTTCCCGCAAGGTAGACTTGCCGTTCCAAAGGTCCGCGCATTCGCGGATTTCGCCGTGCCTCGCCTTAAGGCGCATTTTTCTCGCCTTGCAAGCGACGCCGCAAGGCAACAACGCGGCATTCAACCGCGTCACGAAAGAGTGTCTTCCGGCTAGCGGGTATTGGCGACGGTTACGAAGTTGGAATACGCCATTTTACCTGTCACCCGCAACCATGGTGCTGATATCTGTCTTTGCGATACCGATATCTCTTTTAGAGATACCGTTGTCATAGCCTGTCTCTGTCCGCCGTTCGAAAACAGACCTGAATTCAGTCTTGTAAAACGAGCAACTTCGATCAAGATATCGCTCGTTCAAGCGCGTTAATGCCGAACCCCTCACTTTTGGAGATAGGGCTTGTTATGGACGCAACCGATCTGAAAGTCTTTGAGGCAGTTGCCCGACACGGCAGCATGAATCGAGCGGCGGCTGAGCTGAACACTGTGCAATCCAACGTCACTGCGCGGGTGAGGGCGTTGGAGGCCGAGCTTGGTGTTCTTCTATTCCAGCGGAATGCACGCGGCGTGAAGATCACTCCTGCCGGGCGCCGTATGCTCCCCTTTTCGGCACGCATTTCCAGGCTGCTTAGCGACGCCAAGGCCGCTGCAAGGGATGACGGCGTTCCGGGCGGTGTACTGGAGGTCGGCACCCTGGAAACGACTGCGGCGCTCCGGCTCCCGTCAGTACTCGCAAGCTTTACGAAAGCCTACCCAAAGGTTCGTCCCGTAGTCACGACGGGCACGACCTGCAGCCTCATCGAGGACGTTGTTGAATGCAGACTTGAGGGCGCGTTTGTTGCGGGGCCGGTCGACCATCCGGATTTGCAGCAGGAGAGTGTCTTTCGCGAAGAGCTTGTCTTGGTAACTCCTCGCTCAATTCGCGGCATTGAAGATCTTCCCGCGATAACCGAACTGAAAACCATCGTCTTCCGCGTTGGTTGCTCATATCGAATAAGGCTGGACAATCTGTTGAGCAAGGCTGGAGTACTCGTTGCCCAGCCCCTCGAGTTCGGTTCGATCGAAGCGATTCTGGGCTGTGTGGCCGCGGGCGTCGGGATCACGTTGTTACCCAAGGGTATAGTCGCCGCGGCTTGGCGGGACGGCCAGGTCGCAGTGCATGAACTGGACCCCGAGTTTGCCGAAGTGCAGACTGTGTTCATTCGGCGCAAGGACGCCTACGTGTCCAGCGCGCTCTCGGCCTTTCTTCAGACTGTACGACCGGACACTGAATTGGATGTCGCTGCCGAATAGCCTTGTCAGTCAGAGACGGTACTTGTAGTTCTCCGAACGATTTCCCTGTGCCGCTCGCTCGACCTAGAAAATGAGAAAAATAGGGGTCTGATAGCTACGAAGGCAAGGCTCGCTTCTTTCTGGTATGTGGATCCAGAACGCAGCATCACTTGAGTGGCAAGTATAATCGATCGCCCAATCGCCAGAATTGATGGCGGCGGCTTTGGGTGACTACACTTCGCTCGATTTTGTCACGTAATGTCGGCTGCGCAATCAGACGATTTCCAACGCTAGCCGAGCAATCTGCAGCACAGATTGCCCTCTCGAATCTATTCGTTTGATGATCGCAATTGGCGGGCGCACGGTCCTTGGCGCGAAAGGAAACGCCAGATCAATCGCATTGGATTCGGCCAAGGACGCTCACATGCTGATGAAAACTTCGACATCCCCCTCTACGGTAAATGCGATCGCTGGCTTTGCCGACCGAGCTGTTTCGACATCGCTGAAGCCCGACGCGCGCAAGCTCTACAAACGAAACATTCTGGATAGCCTGGGATGCGCGATCTCTGCGCTTCCGGGAGCGCCGTTCGCAGCGCTGCGCGAGCAGTTTGCGGAGTATCGGTCCGGCGGATCGTGCACGTTGATTGGCGGCGGTAAGACGGCGCCGGATCAGGCGGCGTTGTTCAACTCTGGGCTGGTCAGATATGTCGACCTGCTCGACAGCTACATGTCGCCAGGCGGGCTGTGTCATCCCAGCGACAATTTCGGCGCCATCCTCGCTGCGGCGGAGCACGCAAAGGCATCTGGCGAGGACTTTATGCTTGCCCTTGCGGTGGCGTACGAAATCCAGTGTCGGTTCACCGCAGTCGTGCCGGTCATGGCAAAGGGATTCAACCATGCCATTCAGCTTGCAATCTCTGCGGCCGCAGGAGCAGGAAAGTTGTTCGGGCTGACCGACGAACAGATCGCGCACGCGATCTCGATCGCGACCGTCGACAACATTTCCCTCACCTGCGTCCACGTCGAGCCGGTATCGCAGTGGAAGGGCTTTTCTCCCGGAATGACTGGCATGCGGGCCGTCTATTCCGCATCGCTCGCCAAGCGGGGTTTCACCGGTCCGTCCGGACTTTTCGAGGGTCCAAGCGGCTTGCTGCGCATGTTCGACCAGAAAATCGATGTCCACTGGTCAAACGACTCTCTTGAGATCGTCAAGAGTACAATCATGAAGAAGTTCTGCTCGCTAATTCACGGTCAACCGGTTCTGGAGGCCGTGCTCAAGTTGAAGCGCGACAATGACCTGGCAGCCGAGGACATCGAGGCCGTCCGCTGCGACATCTTCCAATCGGGATTCGACATCGCGGGCGGTGGCGCGTTCGGCGCAAAGGATAGACCTCAGACAAAGGAGCAAGCGGACTACAATCTGAAATACCTGATTGCTGCAGCGCTCCTCGATGACGAGGTCGGACCAGCACAGCTTGAGCAGTCGCGTGTCCAGGCCGCCGATGCGCAGGCCCTGCTGAGCAGGGTAGAGATTCGTCCGGACGATGCGTTCACCGCAAAATATCCGCAAGAACTGAACACGCGTATCGCCGTCAGGACCAAGGATGGCCGGACTTTCGATCGCGAGCAGGTCGGATACGAGGGCGGTCTCGGTAATCCATTATCGTGGGAACGCGCCGTCGAGAAGTTCAACTGGCTCAGCGAGCCCTATGCGGATGCGGAGCTGCGCCACAACATCGTCGAAGCCGTTGTGAAAATCGACGAGCGGCCCGTCGCTGATTTGATGGGCCTACTTGGGAAAGTTAATCCCAACGCCGTCTATCCGGCATTCCATCCGGGAATTCAATAGTCATTCACGCCAACTTGGGAGGACCCAGATGTCAATGATTTCCTGCGACATGCGCTATGGCCGTTCGGACGAGCAGAAGCGAGCTCTTTCCGCCGGACTGCTGCGCGTCGTCAGCGAGGCGACCGGCGAAACTGCCGACAATGTCTTTTTCGTCATTAGGGAGGGACGAGGCATCAACTTCGTGGAGCACGGGCAACATTTGCCTGAATTTGTCGAAGGCAACGCCAGCGACAAAGATCTGATCGCTCGTTTGAAATAAGAAATCGGAGGTAACTATGCCCTATATTGAGTGTCATATCGCCGCCGGCCTTACGAAGGACCGCAAGACGCAGCTGATCCGTGACATTGTTGAAGTCACTCACGAGTCCATCGGGTCCGATCCGAAGATCATTAATGTTCTCTTGTTTGAGCATTCGGCCGACAACATGAGCATTTCCGGTCGAATTCACGGTGAAGAGGCTCCGAAGCAGGTCGTGGAGAAGGCACGAGCTTGAGCTTTCGTGGGCGCTGGGCTGAACCTGACAAGCTGCGGATGGAATCCTGCCATCGAGCGATGCACAGGGCGAGCGGCATCACTTGGATTTGTGTTAAGACACGCTCATCCCCTGGTTTCCTGAAGAGTGTTGAAAGATTGAGATGGCCGATGCCTTGAGTGCTGGAGCGCAGCGAATTCGCTCGCTGACTACCCGTGGCTTGATGGTCCCACTGAAATTTACACTGGGAACGAGTGCGGCGATCGTCAAGGCGGTGCCGTTGCTGCTTGTCGATTTGCTCAACGAAGACGGCGTGACGGGCAGGGCATATGCGTTTTGCTACCGGCCTTCGGGGGCGGTTGCGATATCGTCGCATCTCTCCGAGGCAGTCGATCTCTTGAAGGATAAGGACTCCACGCCCTTTGATGCGATGCAGACCCTTTCGCGTCAGTTTGCCCTGCTTGGGGTGACTGGCACCGTCAGGATGGCACTTTCGCTGTTGGACATGGCCATGTGGGACGGCATCGCGCAGATGCAACGTGTTCCGCTGTCCTCGCTGCTCGGATCCGGCCCGAAATCGCTCCGTGCATATGACAGTCGCGGGCTCGGGCTGATGGAGCCGGATCGCCTTGCAGAAGAAACCAAAGTTCTACTGGAGAGCGGTCTTAGGGCCGTCAAGCTCCGGCTGGGATACCCCTCTCTTTCCGAGGACCTGGCCGCTTTGAACGCGGTTCGTAGGAGCATTTCCGGCGGCGATATTGCGATCATGGTGGACTACAATCAGGCGCTGACAAGCACGGAAGCCATTCTTCGCGGGAGGGAGTTGGAAAAGGACGGAATCTATTGGCTCGAGGAGCCGATTGCTCACGATGATTATGTGGCAAGCGCGGCAATAGCGCGCGAACTGAAGGTCCCGATCCAGATCGGCGAGAACTTCAATGGTCCGGAAGGCTTGCTACGCGCCGTTAATGCTCGGGCGAGCGATTACATTATGGTCGACGTAGCGAGGATAGGTGGGGTAACCGGTTGGCTACATGCGGCCGGCGTAGCCGCAGCCCACGGCATCGAAATGTCGTCGCATCTGATGCCTGAAATCAGCGCGCATCTCCTTTGCGCAACGCCCAACGCCCATTGGCTCGAGTATGTTGATTGGGCAGATGCAATTGTTCAGGAACCTCTGATAATTCGCGATGGAATGGTCCTCACTTCCGAGATGACCGGCAGCGGGATTGCGTGGGACGAAGCCAAGCTAAAGCGGTTTGAGACGATCTGAGTTTCGTTGGGAACTATTCAACCGCGGCGATTGCTAGAGCTCTCCGGTAACGAACTGAGCGCGTCCGAGCCCAAATGACCAATCCTCATCGGTGTTCGTTACGAATGTCACAACAACATCGCTTGGTGAAATGCCGCATCCGTCGGCAAGTCTCTCCACCAGCGATCTATAGAATGCTTGCTTCATGGCCCGGCTGCGTGGACGGGTCGTGATTTGAAGGACCATCATGTTAGGAGTTCGCTTGATGCCGAGACCGGTATCCTCGATGATTATTCCGGATGGCGCATGTTCTCTGACGATTTGATAGCGGTCGCGTTCAGGCACGTTGAAGGCGTTGGCCATCACCTCGTGGGTGACGTCCAATATCCTTTTGATCTGGCTTTCCGAACGCCCTTGAATTAGATCGAAGCACAAAAGTGGCATAATTGTTCTCCGCGTGAACCGTGCCCGCTGCCAGGATGTGCAGCGGGCCAGTCTTGTGATCAAGACATGGTGGGCATTACGAACTCCGCACCACTTCGAATGCCGGTTGGCCAGCGGCTCGTGATGGTTTTCAGCCGCGTATAGAAGCGAACACCTTCCGGGCCGTGCATGTAGTGGTCGCCAAAGATCGACGCTTTCCATCCACCGAAAGAGTGGAATGCCATCGGCACCGGGATAGGAACATTGATTCCGACCATACCGATCTTGATTTGGTGCGCAAATTCCCGAGCCGCATCACCATCACGCGTAAAGATCGATGTGCCGTTGCCGAATTCGTGCTCGTTGATCATCCGTGCGGCGGTGACGTAGTCGGGAGCACGAGCGACAGCCAGGACGGGCCCAAAAATCTCTTCCTTGTAGATCTTCATGTTCGGAGTGACCTGATCAAACAGCGACCCGCCGATGAAGTAGCCATCCTGGTAGCCCTGCATCTTGAAGCCACGGCCGTCGACGAGCAATTTTGCACCCTCGGCGACACCTGCGTCGATGTAGCCGCGGACCTTGTCCAAGTGCTGCTTCGTGACGAGCGGGCCCATTTCCGCCTCCGGAGCCGTGCCGG
>Ga0193725_1000401_pt1 | contig 13155 bp, 17 predicted proteins | sample H2a2metaG_FD_143058 | JGI IMG/M metagenome (GOLD analysis project Ga0193725, IMG submission 143058) | Soil microbial communities from a riparian zone of the East river system, Colorado, United States - H2a2 | ecosystem: Environmental > Terrestrial > Soil > Riparian zone | place: USA: East River... | reverse complement strand
ATGTGACGAGTTCGGACCTGACTGCGGATATTATGCGATTTCAGGGAGGGACACTATGCGCTCGATCGTCCTCGGCTCACTGATCACGATGTTCGTCGTCGCCGGTGCCCACGAAGTCGCGCGGGCGCAGACCGCGCCCCCGATCAAGCCGGGGCTCTGGCAGGTCCGCAGCGAGCGCGAAGTGGACGGCCAGAAGACCAAGATGCCGGACATGAGCGAGCGCCTCAAGAACATGCCGCCCGAGCAGCGGAAGCAGATCGAAGACATGATGAAGCAGCGCGGGGTGGACATGAGCGGCGGCAGCATGAACGACATGAAGATCTGTCTCGGCAAGGACTCGGTCGACCCGGACCAGTGGCAGCGCAATCAGGGCTCGTGCAAGACCGACTACCTGAGCCGCAGCGGCAGTATGTGGAAGTGGCACACCAGCTGCCGCGAGCCCGCCGCCGAGACCGACGGCGAAGCCCATTTCACCAGCTCGGACAGCTACATGGTCAAGACCGCCACCACCATGACCATCCAGGGCCAGCCCCGCACCACACGCATGACCCTCAACTCGAAATGGCTCGGCCCCGACTGCGGCGACATCAAGCCGGTCACTCCCCCGTCGGCGGGACAGTCACACGGCTCACACGGCGCACCCGCGAAGTAGTCCAGCCACGCCGTGCTGATCGCCGGGACGTGAGGCGGTCGAGGCGCGGCTCTACTCGCCGAAGGCGGGCTGGAAGTCGTCGCGGACGGTGACGGACAGCGCGCCGGTGCGGCAGGTCGCGATCGTATAGGTGGCGTAGGGCGCGCGGCAGGGCGCGCCCTTGCTCGCGTGCAGCTCGCGATTCGTCAAGTCACCGATCACGGAGACGACGGTTTCGAGATTTCGGCCCGGGAACGGATGCGCGCAGAGGCTGTGCGGCGCGTTCTCGTGGTCGCGATAGAAGCCTTGGACGTCGGCCACGGTCACCGGCGACTTCGCGTCTCGGAGCAGCTCTTCGAGCCGCTCCCGCCGCCGCAGCGAATTGTCCGAGGGCTTCTCGTAGCCCTGGAACTCCGGCGCTTCGAGATGATTGGCATGGACGAGCAGACCGTCGACGCCACCGAGCGTCGCCGCCTCGGTGCGCAACGCCTCCACGTCGAGCAAGGTGCCGCGATCGTCGGCGACCAGGAGGTTCCGCGACGCCGCGCGCGGCGGCGCGAGCATCGCGGCCCGCGCCGCTTCCGCGGATTCTTCGCGCAGGGCCAGCCGCGAGAGCAGGTAGCGCGGCAGCCCGTCGCCCCATCCGGCGGGGTCGTCGATGAAGTTCGCGCACACGCCCACGCCGGCTTCGTTGATCCCGTTGTGGCCGAGGAGACCGGCGCTCGTGTAGAGCAGCGTGGCCGGGAATCCCGTGGGCATCTGGCGGATGACGGCGCCGTACTCGGCGACGAACGGAACCAGGTCCACGTTCTGGCCGATCAGCGTGACCCCGCCGCTCCGCCGGCCCGTCACCGCGAACGTCGTGCACTCCGGCAGGGGCCGCTTGTTGGCGCGCATGACCTCGGCCCTTGCCTGGAGGATCAGGAGCCGCGAGACCGGGATCCCGCAACCGCGCGACATCCCGTCCAGCTCTTCCCACAGGAACGGCGTGTGGTCCTGGATGGGCCGTGCGTACGGTGCGGCGGCGGTCTCGACGGCGCCGCGCGCGCATCCGGTCTCGGCCACGACGTGGCGCGTCCACGCCTCGAGGTGACGCTCGATCGCGGGCTGGAACATCTGGCCGACCTGGCGTCCGATCTCGCCCCAGGAGCCCTGCGCGGAAATGAACGGAAGGATCGCGGCGGTCGTCATGCGCGGAGTATGTCAGAAGCCCACGCGCGGTGCTACCATCTCGGCCCATGGCCAACCAGACGATCCGCATAGGGTGCATCGGCGCCGGCAAGAACACGCGCGAGCGGCACATCCCTGGGTTCCAGAAGTGCGAAGGCGTGGAGTGCGTCGCCGTCGCCAACCGCAGCAAGGAGTCCAGCGAGCGCGTGGCCAAGGAGTTCGGGATCGCGCGCGCGTACGCCGACTGGCGCGAGCTGCTGCGGGCCCCCGACATCGACGCCGTGTGCATCGGAACCTGGCCGTACGCGCACCGCGAGATCACCGAGGCCTCGCTCGCGGCCGGCAAGCACGTGCTGTGCGAGGCGCGCATGGCCATGAACGCCGCCGAGGGCCGCAGCATGCTCGCGGCCTCGCGCAAGGCGCCGAACCTGGTGGCCCAGCTCGTGCCGGCGCCGCAGACCCTCGAGGTCGACTCGACAATCAAGCGACTGCTGGCCGAAGGCTTCGTGGGCGACGTGCTCGCGGTCGAGATCAACGCGGCGCAGGGAAGCTTCGTCGACGCGGAGGCGCCGCTGCACTGGCGTCAGGACATCAGGGTGAGCGGCCCCAACGCGCTGACCATGGGCATCTGGTACGAGACGCTGATGCGCTGGCTCGGACCCGCGCGCCAGGTGATGGCGATGACCAAGGTGGCCGTCCCGCGCCGTCGCGACGAGGGCGGCGCCCTTCACGACGTGAAGATCCCCGACCACGTCGAGATCCTGACGACCCTGGGCAACGGCGCCGTCGCCCACCTGCGCTTCAGCTCGATCACCGCGCTCGGTCCGGCCAGCGAGGCGTGGATCTTCGGCACCGACGGCACGATTCGGCTCGAGGTCGCGGCGCGCCGGGTCTCCGGCGGCCGGCGCGGCGACAAGGCGCTCGCCGAGATCCCGATCCCCGCCGAGCAGCGCGTCGGCTGGCGCGTCGAGGAAGAATTCATCAACGCCATCCGCGGGCGCGAGAAGGTCACCCACACCGACTTCGAGGACGGCGTGCGCTACATGGAATTCACCGACGCGGTGGTGAAGAGCGCCGCCACCGGCCAGGCCGTGGAGGTCGCCGCGCTGTAGGGCGATACCGGAGGCGCGGTCTCAGGGTCGCCGTCCGATGAGCGCGTCGAGGCTGGCGCGGCCCGGGCCGGCGACGACGAGCCAACCGAGCAACAGCAGCAGGCACCACTCCGACAGATAGAAGAACTCGAGCAGCCCCTGCCAGCTCGCGGTGATGTGCTTCTCGGGCGCGGCGGCGGTGACGATGGCGACGGCCATGACCCCGCAGAGCATGAGCGCCGCCGGCCGCGTCAGAAGGCCGACTAAGATCAACGCGCCGCAGACGAGCTCCACGCCGGCCACGAACGGTGCTTGCACCTCGGGAAACGGGATGCCGAGCTTACGGAAGAACTCGATGAAGCCGGGCAGCTTGCCGAGCTTACCGAGGCCCGAGCCGAAGAACTCGATGCCGACCGAGAGACGAACGACCAGGCGCCACAGCCATTCGATGCTCTCGAGCCAGGCGTACACGCGGACTACGCTTTCGGTGCCCCGTCCCATGCCCTGTCCTCCCGCAGCTTCGTCGCCAGGTCTCGGCCCATCACGAGCTGGAGCGCGGCCCTCAGCTGCGGATTCTTGGTGAGGCACCGCTCCAGCTCGGCCGTGGGCCACGACACGAGGCGCGCGGCATCGATCACCTCGACGGACGCCGACGTCGCGGCGCCGGTCAGAAAGCTCATCTCGCCCGCGAACTGCCCCGGTCCCAGCGTCGCGCGATCGTGGCCCCCCGCCTTCACCACCGCGCGTCCCGACGCCAGCACGATCACGCGGCCCGGCTTCGTGCCTTCCGCGATCAGCACCTCGGCCGGCTTGGCGTCGCGCCACTGACCGGCGCCCACCAGGCGACGGAACTCGCGCGGCGTGAGGGTACGAAAGGTGGCGGCGTAGAGGGCCTGCTCGTCGGCGGCGAGCCGGACGGGCCGGCGCTCGTGCCAGAGCCGCGCGATCTGCACCACGTTGATGGTGTTGTAGACGAGCGTCCAGCCGATGAGCGACAGGTTCGGCGTCGGCGTGGTCAGCGTCCACGTGAGATAGCTGAACCCGCCCGTCACCGCCAGCGCCCGCAGCCACAGGATGTCGGTGACGAGATACGAGAAGACGTAGATGACGTTGGCGAGGTGAAACCAGATCTCCATCAGACGCGCCTCCCGGCCGCCCGCCGCTCCACGAGGAGGGCCATCGCGGCTTGGACGATGTCGTTGGGGTCGGCGAGATCGCCCGGGCTGCCGCTGCGATGGTGATAGACGACGCGGCCGGCGTCGTCCACGAGGACGCAGCCGCCGAGCTGCAAGGCGTCGCCCGCGCGCCGGCGGTGCCGGTAGCCCGCGCCGAGGGCCTGGAGCATCTCGATCACCGCGCGCAGGCCGTGCATGCGCGGGCGCAGCAATCCGGCGATTCGGTAGGAGGCCAGCGACGGATCGGTGACCACCGTGACGCGGCGGCCTTGCAGGCTCATGCTTCGCGCGAACGCGGCGAGCGCGCTCGGCGGGCCGTTACCCACGAGCACGACGCCCACCCCAAGGTTCTCGATCTCCGGCAGTCGCTCCATCACCCCGTCGACCTGACGGGCGCAGTGCGGTCAGCCGAACTCGCGGAGGAAGACGAGGAGCGTGGGGCCACTCAACAGATCGCCGAGTCGCTTGACGCCGTCCATGCCCTGGACTTCGGCGACGCGCAATTCGATCGGGACGGGCTCTCCGGTCCGCATACAGGCCGCCTCCCCGCTGTCGAGTGCGGGCATTCTAACAGCGCGCTGGCGGGGGCAGCCCCTCGTTGACAGGGGTGACGGCTGTCACTATAGTCCGGTCACCGTTCGGGCCGCCGCGGGACCACAGGAGGGACTGGCGATGAAGCGTACGTTTCCTCTGATCCAGGTCGTTGCGTTCGCAGTGCTGACGGCAGCGGGTCCGGGATTGGCCGGAGCCGCCGACGTCATCAAGTTCGGGGTCTCGACGCCCCTCTCCGGGCCCGCCGCGCCTTGGGGCATCCCCCACAAGAACGCCACCGAGCTGATCTTCGAGGAGATCAACGCCCAGGGCGGACTCGACGTGGGCGGCAAGAAGTACAAGCTCGAAGTCATCGCCTACGATCACAAGTACGTGATCGCCGAGGGCGTGGCCACCGTGAACCGGCTCATCGCCAAGGACGGCGTGAAGTACATCTCCGTGCTGGGCGGCGCGGTGGTCAAGGCCAACGAGGAGGCGGTCAACGAGGGCCGAGTGCTGAATCTACCGCTGGCCTACGCCGACGGGCTGGTGAGCCCGAAGAACGCGCTCACCTTCCATGCCTTCCCCTCCCCGCCCGAGACCACCGTGTTCTGGAAGTGGGTCAAGGAGCGCCATCCCCAGATCAAGCGGGTGGCGACCATCTCGCCGAACGACGATACCGGCTGGTGGTCGATCAAGGTCGAGACCGCGTACGTTCAGAAGCTCGGCTACGAGGTCGTGTCGAAGGAGTTCTTCGAGCGCACCATGACCGACTTCAACCCGGTGCTCTTGCGCATGCTCGCCCAGAAGCCCGACATCATCAGCGTGATGGCCTCCCCGGCCGGCAGCGTGGGGCTGATCATCAAGCAGGCCCGCGAGCTCGGGTTCAAGGGACGCTTCATTCATCTGGGGCAGATCGACACCGCGGTGGTAGGTAACATTGCCGGCAAGGCCAACGTCGAGGGCACGTGGGTGCACGGCTACGTGCAGAACCCGCTGCCCGAGAAGATCAAGAACTGGCAGGCACGCTACACCAAGAAGTACGGCGAGTGGAACGCCACCAGCATCGACTTCGCCAACCCGGCCTTCGCGTTCGTGGCGGCCGTGAAGAAGGCCCAGAGCCTCGACCAGAAGAAGATCGCCGAGGCCCTCGGCACCGTGGAGTTCGACAACCTGTGGGGCAAGGCGCACTTCGGCGGCAAGGACTACTACGGCATCGGTAACCAGATCATCTATCCGATGCCCTTCTCCGAGGTGAAAGACGGCGTCGCGAACCTCGTGGCGCAGCTCACGCCCCCGCACAATTGACCGCCGGCCTCCTGGTCCAGAGCGCCGTCATCGGGGTGTCGATCGGCTCGATCTACATCCTGATGGCGCTCGGGCTCACCCTCATGTTCGGCATGATGCACATCATCAACTTCGCCCACGGCGCGGTCTACATGCTGGGCGCGTTCGTCATCTACTACGTGTTCTTCCAGGGCGGCGTGCCGTATTTCGCGGCGTTCGTGATCGCGATGATCCTGCTCGGAGCGTTCGGTTACCTCGTCGAGCGCTCGGTCTATCGGCCGATCAAGGGCGGCATCGAGCCCACGCTGGTCGCGCTGCTGGCCCTCACCACGTTCCTCCAGGCCGCCGGCTATCCGGTCTTCGGCCAGCTCGACAAGCACGTGCCTCCGGTGTTTCAGGGCACGCGCTCCGTCTTCGGGGTGATGATCTCGGTCGAGCGGCTGATGATCATCCCGCTGGCCGGGATCCTGGTGGTCGGTCTTTATCTCTTCATCAACAAGACGCGGCTGGGTGCGGCCATGCGGGCCATCGAGCAGGACAAGGAGGCGGCCGCGCTCCAGGGCGTGAACGTGAACATGATCAACGGCCTGGCCTTCGGGATCGGGTTCGCGCTGGCCGCCGCCGCCGGCGCGCTGATGGCGCCGATCTTCAAGCTCGACCCGATGATGGGCGAGCAGCCGCTGCTGAAAGCGTTCATCATCATCATCCTGGGCGGACTGGGCAGTGTTCCGGGCGCCATCGTCGGCGGGCTCATGCTCGGTCTCGTCGACTCGATCGTGGCCACCGCGCTCGGCGCCGAGCCGGCGTTCCTGCTGAGCTTCGTGTTCATTATTTTGCTCTTGCTGTGGAAGCCTACGGGACTCTTCGGCCATGCGAATTGACCGGATGGGGGGCCCCGACATGGCCCCCCAAACCCCCCAAAGCGGCTCACGCGCCGAGGACGGCGCGCTTCCGAATGCAGCTGAATCCAGCCGCGTCTTGGCCTGGGCTCTTCGCGAATGAAGTTCGCTCTACTTCTCGTGGTGTTCGTGGTGTTCGTCGGGTTTCTGCTGGTGCCGTTGCTGGGGGATTACTACGTTCACGTGTTCGCGCTGGTGTTGACCAACGTCATTCTTGCGGCGAGCCTGCGGCCGTCGCTGACGTGCGGGCAGCTCAACATCGGGCATTCGGCGTTCATGTGCGTGGGGGCCTACACTTCCGCGCTGCTCGCCAAACACTTCGCGCTGCCGTTCGAGCTGACGCTCCTCTGCGGCGCGCTGCTGGCCTCCGGGGTCGGCCTCGCCGTCGGGTATCCCGCCCTCCGCCTGCGCGGCGTGTACTTCGCGATGGTGACGGTGGCGTTCGTCGAAGTCATCCGGCTCATCGCCGCCATCTGGGTGCCGCTCACCCGCGGCAACAGCGGACTCTCCGCGATCCCCAAGCCCAACCTGCTGGGGATGACGCTGACCACGAAGGCGAGCCAGTACTATCTCGTGGTCGGGTTGACCGTCGTCGTCCTGTTCATCCTGTGGAAGCTCGAGCGCAGTCGTCTCGGGCTGATCTGGAAGAGCATCGGGATGGCCGATCATCTCGCGCAGTCGCTCGGCGTGAACATCGCCGCCTACAAGCTGGTCGCGTTCACGGTCGGCTGCTTCTTCGCCGGCGTGGCCGGCGCGTTCTACGCGCACTTCATTCGCTTCCTGTTCCCGCCCGAGTTCGGCTTCCTGGTCGCCACCAACATCCTGGTCTACAACTTCGTCGGGGGGCGCGGTCACTTCGCCGGCCCCATCGTCGGCGCCGTGTTCCTGTCGCTGCTCTCCGAGCCGTTCCGGGGCAGCGCATACGAGACGATCTTCTTCTCGATCGCCATGCTGCTGACGATCCTGTTCTTGCCCGGCGGCATCATCACGTTGCCGGGGAAGCTGGCCGGACTCCGGCTGGGGCGCGCCGCGTCGGCGCCGACCCCGAGCCCCGCCGGCTGACCGATGGCCCTGCTCGAGACCCGGAACCTCACCAAGCGCTTCGACGGGTTGGCCGCGGTGAACGGCGTCGACCTCACGGTCGAGCCGGGCGAGATCGTGGGATTGATCGGTCCCAACGGTGCCGGCAAGACCACCTGCTTCAACCTGCTGTCTGGGTTTCTACGGCCGACGGCGGGGACGATCCGCTTCGACGGCGAGGACATCACCGGGCAGCGGTCGCATCGAATCGTGCGGCGGGGTCTGGTCCGGACGTTTCAGCTCACCACGCTGTTCGCCGAGATGACGGTGCTGGAGAACGTGCTCCTGGGCTTGCACCTGCGGAGTCGGAAGAGTCTCGGCCAGGTCCTGGGCCGCCGGCCGTTTCCGCCGGAAGAGATCGACGAGAGCCGCGACGTGCTGGAGTTCGTCGGTTTGTCAGGCCAGGCCGATCATCTCGCCAAGAACCTGCCGCACGGCTATCAGCGCATCCTCGGCATCGCCATGGCCCTGGCCGCGCGGCCACGCCTCCTGCTGCTCGACGAGCCGGTCACCGGCATGAACCTCGACGAGAGCGGCCACGTGATGACGCTGGTCAAGGCCATCCGCGACCGGGGCACGACCATCCTGCTCGTCGAACACAACATGAAGGCGGTGATGGGCACCTGCGAGCGCGTGGTGGTGCTCAACTTCGGCCAGAAGCTGGCCGAGGGCACGCCGGCCGAGGTCAGTCTCAACCCGAAGGTGATCGAGGCCTATCTGGGGCCCGGACTCGAGCATGCTGGACGTTGACGATCTTCGCGTCCGCTACGGCACGGTGGAAGCCGTCAAGGGCATCTCGTTCCGCGTCTCCGCCGGCACCATCGTCAGCTTGATCGGGGCCAACGGCGCCGGGAAATCGACGAGCCTGCGCGCGCTGACCGGACTGGTCCGGCCCAGCGGCGGTGACCTGCGCTTCGAGAACCGCTCGCTGGTCGGCCTGGCCCCGCACGACATCGTGCGACTCGGCATCGCGCACGTGCCGGAGGGCCGGCGGCTCTTTCCGAAGATGACCGTGCTCGAGAACCTCGAGATGGGCGCGTTCCTCAAAAGGCCGCGGGCCGAGGCGCCGACCACGCTCGCGATGATCTACGAGCACTTCCCCATCCTTCGACAACGTGGGCGGCAGTTCGCCGGGTCGCTCTCGGGCGGCGAGCAACAGATGCTGGCCATCGCCCGCGCCCTCATGACCCGCCCCAAGCTGCTGCTGCTGGACGAGCCATCGATGGGCCTGTCGCCGATCATGACCGCGGAGATCGGCAAGATCATCCGCCAGATCAACGCGTCAGGCGTGTCGATCATCCTCGTCGAGCAGAACGCGATGCTCGCCCTCACCATCGCCGGCTACGGCTACGTCCTGGAAACCGGCCGCCTCGTCCTCCAGGGCCCCGCCGACGATCTCTTGCGCAACGAAGGCGTGCGCAAGGCCTACCTGGGAATCTGACGGCCGGTAGAAGCCGCGTCATGGGCCCTCCGCTCACTCAGCTCGCTGTATCCAATTCTCCACATTGGCATGATCGCCGACCACACGTACATTCCGCCGAGATCCCACGTGACGAGATTTCATGGAATTCGAGGCTGTTGGACCGATCTCTGCGGTCGCGCGAATCGCGGAAGGCTCACAGCTCCGGCAGCGACGGCGGCTGAGCCGTGACTACGGTCCAGGGGCCTGGGTGAAACGCAAAGGGATCGTCAGAGTGAGGTTGCCGGATGGTACGATACAGCTCGCCGCGATCCACTGGTATAACGCGCATGGCATCGGGCGCAAGGAATTCAAGATCAAACGGGTCGTCGACTGGTCGTAAGCGCCAGCGACGGATCGGCAGCGAGCCGCGCTATGTGCTGTGTGTGAACAACGACGGCTATCCCGCATCGCTTGACCAAGGAAAGCTGTACCGCTGCCTTCGGGACCCCAAAGCGAAGCGGCATGCGATGTGGCGAATCGTCGACGAATCCGGCGAAGATTATCTGTATCCGTCCGATTGGTTCATCGAGATCAGCCTGCCGGCTGCCGCCAAGCGTCGTCTGATAGCGGTAAACGGGTAGAGCATCGCGGGTACCATTTGGGCGACGCCCGATCCGAAGCGGCGATCACCGTGGAGCGTGGGCTTCCGGAGTAGCGATCGTGCATCGTAGACACCGCTAGTGGCTGGACCCGCGCAACGCGAACACGGGCTTGGCTGCGACCGCCGCACAAGGAGGCACCCGACGCGTCCCGGGGCCGCTCGTTCGCTCAAGGTGTTTCCACCCCACACTGACCGTTGACGCCCGGAGCTGATCTGCTCGCTCGGAGTCGGGTAGAATTGGGGACCGAGCCCGCTCATGACCGTCCATTTCCCCACTCCGCTGCGGCTGGTTCTGTGTCATGCCTCCGACCCCGGGGCGCCTGGTTTCCGCGCTTCGCGCATTCTCGAGTTGGTCCTCCTTGGTGATCCCGCTCTGGATACCGAGGGTCTCGGGAGAGGTCTACCCGAAGAGCTTCGCACACGCGATGTTTGGCGCGCTCATGAGCTGGCCTCAGCCGTCCCGCTTAAGGGGCTCGCAGGGCTCTCCTTCTCCGAGCCACCCACAACACCTGACCGAGCCGGACCCTGGCTCGATGAGGCGCTCCACACGCTTCTCGTCGTCCTGGTCGATGAGGCCCTCGCGAGCAACGGTGGCTGGCTCGACTGGCTCGAGACCGCAGTGCGGTCGACTTCCTCAGAACGCCATCTGCTGCTTCCTGTGGCTATGGACTCATCCGCCGTCGGCCGCTTCCGCCGCGCGCGGGCGTCTTTCGACCGGATCCAGTCGCTTGACTTCGTCTCGCTTGGAGAGGAAGCCGAGCGTATCGACTGGCTGGCGCTGCGCGTGCTGCACGAGTCGATACGCCTTGTAGCGCTAGGCGCCGGGTACCGCCACGATTGGCGGCTCGCTCTCTTCATCAGCCACGCTAAGCGTGACGGCCTCTCGATTGCGCGGAGCCTCAGAGACCTGATCGCACAAAACGCCTGGCTGAAGGGCTTTTACGATGCACGCGACCTGCGCGCCGGAAGGCCTTGGGATAAACAACTCGAGGAAGCGGTAGCCGAATCGGTCGTTCTGGCACTTCGCACCGACATCTATGACTCTCGCCCCTGGTGCCGTGCAGAGGTACAGTGGGCAGAACGCTACGGGTCCCCGCTCGTCCTGGTCGATGCTCGTGCAGGACTGGTCCATGCGGCCAGCGACCTACACTTCGAGACAGCACCAAGCGTCCGCATTCCCGACGGTAACCTCGTCCGCGTGTTCTACATCGCCCTTCGGGTCACGCTGAGAATGCTCCTCTTCCGACGGTGTGTGACAGAACTACAAAGCGCTGGGCACCTTCCCGCCTCGCCAGCCACGCTGCTGATCCCCGTTACGCCAAGTCTGAGCGCGGTCGCGCGCGCCTGCGACGAGCTCGCCGGTGTTTCGGCCCCCGCGCGCTTCCTCTGCTATCCCGACCCACCGCTGCGCCAAGGACTTCTCGAGGCAGCGCAAGCGCTCGCTGAACGCGCACATGCCCAGATCATCACACCTCAGCAGGTTTCGCGATGAGCCGCGAGATCCGAGCACTAAAGGGTATTCGAGTGGGCATCTCGCTCTCCGAGACCGAGGACCTCGCGTCGCGTGGCTACACGGCCTCAGGGGTCAATAGGCTCGCGGTCCACTTCGCCACTGCGCTCTTGGCCGAGGGGGCATCCCTCGCGTTCGGCCATGACTGGCGGAGCGAGGGCGTAATGGAGGCAGTTTGTCGAGCTGCGCTCGATCATGTTGAGCCGCGAGACCCAAGCCGACGCCGAAATGATCGAGGCAGCGGCGGCGATCTCGACGCACTTGAGCCTCTCCTGAATCTCCTCGCTTGGCCCGACCAGCCGCGACTCGACTCCGAGACTCGCGATCAACTCGCTGGGCTCGTGCGTATCCGCACGGTCCCGGTACGTTCCAACGTCAGCCCACCATCCGCATCCTCCGGACCTCAGCGTCGCTACGCACGCGCCCGCGCCCTCACCGAAATGCGTCACCAACTAACTCAGGCATGCGCCGCCCGTGTCTGCGTGGGCGGTCGCATGCGCAATAGCCAGGGTCGTTATCCGGGCATCTTTGAGGAGGCGATATTCGCCCTCGAAGCTCGTCAGCCCATCTACCTCGTCGGGCTCCTTGGCGGCGCCTCCGCGGCGCTGGCAGCGGTCGTCGCAGACGGGCTCCCCGCGCCAGACAGCCTCCTGGTCGAGGACGACGAGGGAATCGGGCCGCATTTATCCGTCCTGTATCGTGACTACGCCGGAACTCCGACGTCACTCGAGCCTCACGAAGCAGAATGCCGCCCCGTACCCGATACTCAGATCGACCTCACTCGCGACCTCGGCCTCTTTCGCTTACTTGGCCTCACCGGCTTGTCGAGACTGAACGGTCTGACAGCGCCCGAGAACCGGCGCCTCGCAGAAACAGGCCTTGAGGACGAGGCCCTTCACCTCGTCCTCACCGGCCTCGCTCGCTCCTTCGGCCGACCCGACCCGTGATTCGACGCCTACGTGGACCAAATCAAGTCACCGGCTAATACAACAGTGGCACTATCACCAGGGCTCAAGAAGACAGCGACGATGTGTGTCTTGCAGCACGGCACCAGCTTCCTACTCCTTAAACGATCAAAGGAACCGAATCGGAACGCCTACACGCCAGTGGGAGGAAAGCTAAAGCCATTCGAGAGCCCTCGACGTGCGGCTATCAGAGAGGTCCACGAAGAAGCAGGAGTCACACTACAAGCGCTAAAGTATTGTGGAACACTGACGGAGAACTCACCCACTCACTATAACTGGACCGGGTACGTGTATTTGGCCCACATAGACCTCATTCCGCCGCCTAAGTGCGCCGAGGGTATACTAGAGTGGATAAGCATCGCTCGGCTGCCGGAGATATTTACTCCACGAACGGATGTCTTTATGTACAGATATATCCTCGAGAATCGCCCGTTCGCTTTCAATGCCGACTACGACTCGAAACTCAACCTCATCGCCTTGCACGAGGAGGTTGAAGATCGGATGCTTTACACACTAGACCGATAGGACGGGAACGAGCGATCAGCTCAACCGCGCTCAGCACTTGGTGCTGCGGCCGCCGCTGACTTTATTCAAGGCGGATGACGCACCAAGCACCATATAACGCTGGCCACTCTTGTCCCAATTAGGGTCTGAAGACGGATGAGCCACCTGCCGTATGGTGGAGGTCGATGCCGCCAAGCGTCGACACGCCACACGAAGGAGGCCCACCCGTGCGGGAATTCTCCAGCATGT
>Ga0193725_1000400_pt1 | contig 13176 bp, 13 predicted proteins | sample H2a2metaG_FD_143058 | JGI IMG/M metagenome (GOLD analysis project Ga0193725, IMG submission 143058) | Soil microbial communities from a riparian zone of the East river system, Colorado, United States - H2a2 | ecosystem: Environmental > Terrestrial > Soil > Riparian zone | place: USA: East River... | reverse complement strand
TTATGGCGCCCCATATCTCGACATCGCTAGGTCTCTCGGTGGACAACGTAACGCGCATGTCCCTAATCGTCGTAGAGAGGCGCATCGCGAGGGCTACGTCATCCGATCTCACTTCAGTATCGGGAAGTATCTCAGGGGGGTAGAATAGGTCGGTTGCCAGAGACAATCGTACCCAATTCTGTGGTATAGCCATCAAGCTGGCTACTGGCCAACGCAAGAGACACAATGCGCCAACAACTGGCCGCAATGCCAAGACGAAGACAAGTGTCGTAACGTTTACGACAAAGGCCACGAGCCACAACGGGGAATGGGCGGCGGCTTGACCAACTACGTCAGAAAACCGTGCATAAGCCCTGTACCAGCGATACATCATGTCGATTGATGCGTCGGTTCTTGTAAGCAGGAAAGGGGCAACGCAAGCACCTAACGCAATATGGGCGAAGGTGCGATACTTGACCGCGATGGCAATCGCGATGCCTGTTGCTATCATGGTTTCGAGTAGAGCCAGAATACTTACTTCGCCTGCCCTTGAGGACGTTGGGGTGGATATCAGTCGCATCGCGCGGTATTATGGCGCATCCTGACGAACGTGCGTCACCTAACTGTATTCCACCAGTGAGTCGTAGACTCGGACATCCTCAATACCATTGGTTCCTACCAAACCGCGTCACCAAACCGCACCCCGAAGTCGTAAGTCATCGACGCCGCTGCCTTGGCGTGTTTATGCTCATTGCCAGGCCGTAGATGCTCGCGATGTTCTTTGGTCCCCAAGCGATGGCTCCGTTACCGCGCCAGCACTCCGGCATAATACCTGACGCAGTGGTACTCCGCGGGCCTCCTTGAGCCGCTCGCCGCACCAGCCGAAGCCGAGGACCATGGGCTCAGCGCGGCGGCCGCGAGGCGGAGGGGTCATCGGGTCAAGATCGCGGCGCCCGGAATGGCCGACGTCGCCGAGTCTAAGTTTATAGGCGATCTTGATTCGCTGAATGCCCAGCGCACGAATTTACCTCCTGGCTCTCGCGAGGTCGACCCAGGACTCGCCCTCGCTGTCTAGGCGACATGATCTGAGACCGCGCCGGCTAACCACTCGTCGGTCGCGTACCGAAGGGGTAGCAGGAGGGTCGCGATCTCGTCAATCCGATCCTGTTCGACATCAGATGGCGACACCGCGGGTTCCTCTACGGGCACGGGTAGTTATTTTGTCTGAAAGCTATCGTGCAGTCAGTTAAGCGTACTCGAGACCTATCGGATCTCCTGGCTGCGTTCAGACGAGAGGTCGAGAAGAGATATATAGTGACGTTGCCGGGGTCACGGTGGACGTGTGAACACACTTACGCGGTCCAGATCGTGATCCAAGCGGAATTCGATTTTGCGAACGGGACGGTGACGGAGACCGTCACGGCCACGAGGATCGTCAGACGGACGTAGCCGCAGAGCTGGCCGATGCACAACGCGGCCCAAACCAGCGAGAAGGACCGGTTCCAAGTGCTGCTCCGCGACCTGTGCCGCGGGATCATCGAACCCGAGCCCGCGCGCACGGGCTGGCCTCGGTCAGCATGATTAAGCGGAAATTCCGTGACGCCGTGCGCAGCAATACGGGTGTGACCATAGCGAACGAGGCTCTGTGCAGGGCGTTCTGCCATAAGGTCGGGCGCGGACCCACGAGGTTCAGGAGGTAGGGATCGAACCGACTTTCTGGGTTGGGTTGGCGCCTGCCGTGCGCGTGGGCTTGGGGGCGGGCGCTCAGCCGACCGTCGAACCCGGGATCACCAGCAGCCCGACCGCGGCCAGGGAGCGGATGACCGTCCACGAGGGATCGAACTCCGGGCGGCGCATGCTGAACTTCGCCGACCGCGGGTGGGCGTGATGGTTGTTGTGAAGACTCTCGCCGCCGGTGACCCACGCCAGGAGCCGGCTGTTGTAAGCCCCATTCTCGAAGTTCTTGGTGCCGCGCCAGTGGCCCAGCGCGTTGATGAGCGGGGCCATCACGAAGACGTACAGACCCGCGTGGAGCAGGCCCGCAGCGAGCCCGGGCCAGAGTCCGATGAGACCGCAGAGCAGGGTCAGCCCGACGCCCAGGCCCAATACGCCGTGTGAGAACAGCAGGCGATCGAGCCGATCGGGACGGAGATCTGGGGCGAATGTCTCCAGCGTGTTCGCGTTTCGCGCCTCGCGGATGTAGTAGAAGACGTTGAACAATTGGACGTGCCAGAAGCCGACCAGCCGCGGGCTGTGCGGGTCTCCCTCGCGGTCGGTGAAGGTGTGGTGCTTGCGGTGGACCGCGACCCATTCCTGGCGGCTCTGTCCGGTGGTCAGCCACAGGACCGTCCGGAAGGCGACGTCGGCGATCGGGTGGATGTGCAGCGACCGGTGCGCCAGCGCCCGATGCAGATAGATCGAGGTCGCGATGACCGCGACCTGCGTCAGCCCGATGGCCACCAGGAGCGTCACCCACATGGCGTTCACGCCGTCACCTCCGCGGCGTTCACGCCGCGACCTCGCGGACACGAACGGTCACGAGCGCGCCCGGGCGCGGCCGCGAGCCGCGCGGGCCATGGCCCGGCCCGGTGCCGCACGTCGGATCTGGCGAATCGTTTCGGCCTGACGGCCGATGTTGTCCATGAGGGCGGGATCGGTCGGGCGTTTCAGCGCTTCCTCGATGAGGGCACGGAGCACGATCTGCAGGCTCACGGGCAGCTTCATGGAGATCGTGGCCCGGCCGGCCAGTCCGCGGGCGCGGTCGACCAGGTCGCTGCGCAGGATGATCAGGATCCGCGTCTCTTCTTCGAACACCGTACCTATTTATATAACATATATCTTCTATATAAGCGAGAGCATCGGACGGAAGGCGTCGAGGGTCAGCGCGCGCTCGTCCGGGGTGAGGTTCGGGCGGAGGAGCAGGGTCGGGAAGGCGGCGCCGGCCTCGTGCCAGCGCGCCAGTCGCCGGCGGGCCTCGGGCGGGGTGCCGTAGACGATCAGCTGCTCGAGCAGCTCTTCCGCGTCGGGCGGGACGGCCGCCGCGAACTTCGGCGCGTTGGCGGCGAGCACCGCCTCCACGGCCTTGCCGTAGCCCTGTCGGGTCAGCGAGTCGCGGTAGATCGTGCCCATGGTGGTCACGTAGAACGACACGAACCAGGCCGCGCCCTCGCGCGCCATGGCGTCCGACTCGGCCACTACGGTCGGCACGCAGGGATGAATCTCGGGCAGGCGGTCGGGATGACCGCCACGTACCGCGCCCTCGCGGAGCCGGTCGACGCCGGTGTCGAGCTGCGACCAGGGATAGAGGAACGGCGCCCACGCGTCGGCCAGCTCGCCGGCGAGCCGGGTCATGCCGTCGCCGAGCGCGGCGAGGTGGATCGGCACCTCGCCCGTCGGCGGCACCGCGAGCTTGAGCGCGCGGGCGCTCGTGGTCACCGCGAGCGGGATGCGCTCGCCCCGGAGCAGCGCGCGGATCTGCGTGATCATCCGGCGCGTGCGCGGCAGGGGCGGCTCGAACGGGGTGTCGTGCAAGCCTTCGGCGAGCTGCGGGGTGCTGGCGCCCAGGCCGAGCACGAAGCGCCCGCCCGACGCCTGGTGCAGGGTCGCCGCGGCCATCGCGATGGTCGCCGCGCTGCGGTTCCAGATGCCGACGATACCGGTCCCCAGCGTGATCCGCGTGGTGCGCGCCGCCGCCTCGGCGAGCAGCACGGTGATGTCGTACGCCCACGCCTCCGGCAGGAAGAAGCCGTCGTACCCGAGGCGATCACCCTCGGTGGCGAGGGCGATGATCGCCTCCCGGCGTGTCTCCATGGGGGCAACGGCCAGACCGATTCGTGGGCGCATGTGGGTGTCCTCTGCGAAGGCTCGCTCATCCGGGCAACCCGGTATACGCCGCGGCCGGCCAAAGGGGTGGAACGCGGGGCAGGCGGTCTGGACTCACTCCTCCAGCAGCACGCAGTGGCGGGGCTCGGCGCTGACGAAGACCTCGTCGCCCTCGGCCATCGGTTCCGGCGCGGCCGAGCGCACGATGAGCTGGCGCCCCTCCCAGTCCACGTGATACTGCGTGAAGTCGCCCTGGAACACCCGTTGGCGGATGCGCGCGGGCCAGGCGTTGACCGCCGTCGCCGGACGCGTGCGCTCGAGACGCAGGCGCACGGTGCGTACGGCCATGAGCGCTTCGGGCCCGGCCGGGAGGTCCGACGCGGCGCCGTGGACCAGCGCGCCGCCTGACGTCTCGATGACCACGAGGCCGTCACGCTCGAGGTCGGGGCGGCGCCGGCCCCGGATCAGGTTGGCCGATCCCACGAAGTCGGCCACGAACGTGTTGCGCGGGCGATCGTAGATCTCGAGCGGCGTGCCCACCTGCTCGATGGCGCCGTCCCGCATCACCACGATCCGATCGGAGATCGCCAGCGCCTCCTCGAGGTCGTGGGTCACGTACACGGAGGTGATGTCGAGCCGGCGCTGGAGCTCCTTCAGCTCCACGCGCATCTCGGCGCGCAGCTTGGCGTCGAGGTTCGACAGCGGCTCGTCGAAGAGCAGCACCGAGGGCGAGAACACGAAGGCGCGGGCCAGGGCCACGCGCTGCTGCTGGCCGCCGGAGAGCCTGGACGCGCTGCGGGCGCCGAGGTCGCCGAGCTGGACCAGGTCGAGCGCCTCGCTCACCCGCGCCTTCACTTCGGCCTCCGGCCGCCGGCGCACCCGCAGGCCGTAGGCCACGTTGTCGAACACGGTCATGTGCGGCCAGATGGCGTAGGACTGGAAGACCATCGAGAGCCCGCGGCGCTCGGCGGGGACGTTCACGCTGGGGGACGACGCGAACACCGGGCTGCCGCCGATGCGGATCTCGCCCGAGGTCGGGCGCTCGAGCCCGGCGATCGCCCTGAGCGTGGTCGTCTTGCCGCAGCCGGACGGGCCGAGCAACGTCAGGTGCTCGCCGGCGCCGACGGTGAACGTCACGCCGCGGACCGCGAGCACGCTGCCGTAGCGGACGACCAGGTCGCGCACTTCGATCGACACGCGAGCCACGCTCGCCGCGCGAGCCACGCTACTCCCCGCCGGCCTGGACGGCGCGGCGCGCGACCGCGAACAGCACGGCCAGCGCGACGGCCACGGCCAGCGTCTGCAGGAGCGCCAGGGCCGCGGTGAGCTCGGAGCTGGTGGAGAACCACGACTCGACGATGGCCGGCGTGATGACCTTGGCCTTGGGCCCCATCAGCAGGATCGAGGCGCCCAGCTCGCGGACGCTCGCGATGAACAGGAGGAGCCACGCCGCCACGAGGCCGGGCTTGAGCAGCGGCATGGTCACGGTACGCAGCCGGTAGCCCCACGTCGCGCCGCACATCTGCGCCGACTCCTCGAGCGAGCGGTCGATCTGGAGGATCACCCCCGAGATCGTCCGGATGCCGAGCGGCAGGAACACCGTGAGGTACGCGATCAGGAGCAGCCACAGCGTGCCGTAGATGGGGATCGGAAAGACCAGCCACGCCCACAGCATGCCGAAGGCGAAGACGAGCCGCGGGACGGCCTGGGGAAACATCAAGAGATATTCGATGGCGCCCGCTCCCGGCAGACGCGAGCGGTAGATCAGCCACGAGAGGAATCCCATCAGGACGACGCCGATGCTCGCGGTGGCGAAGCCGAGGATCAGGCTGTTGGCGAGCGCGGAGCGCACCGCGTCCAGCGACAGCGCCGTCTGATAGTTGGCCCACGTGAAGTTGTCCGCGCGGGGAAACACCGTGGTCAGGCGCTGGAACGACGCGTAGGCGATGGTCAGCACGGGCAGGACCACGGCCACGCCGAGATAGACCACGCACAGCGCGAGCAGCGGCCAGCGCAGAGGGCCGACGTCCATGACGCGGGGCCGGAAGGCCTTGCCCGTGATGGTGACGTAGGTACCCGAGCGGATGATCCGGCGATAGATCCACACCATCGCGAACATGAGCGCGAAGAGCGACACGCCCATGGCCGCCGCCGTGGGAAAGCGCGGCGGATACTGCGACACGAGCTGGTACATGGCCGTGGTCACCACGTAGAAGCGGGCGGGCAGCCCGAGGACCAGCGCGGCCGAGAAGGAGCCGAGCATCTCGGCGAAGACGAAGACGGCGGCGCCGAGGACTCCAGGGAGGACGAGGGGCAGCGTGATGCGGAGCATCGTCCGCAGCCGGCCGGCGCCGAGGACCTGGGAGGCTTCCTCCATCGCGGGGTCCATGGACTTCATGACCGCGCCGATCATCACGAAGGCCACGGATCCCTCGAACAGCGCCATCACCCACGCGATGCCTCCCGGCGTGTTGATGTCGATCAGATGGCCGCTGCCGCCGAGCGCGCGCCAGAGCTGATTCACGAAGCCGCTGCTGGCCGAGCCGATGAGGGCCCAGGCCAAGGCACCCATGAGCGGGGTCACGTAGTACGGCATGGCCATGAGCTGCTCGAACGCCGCGCGGCCGGGAACGTTCGTGCGGGACAGGATCCACCCCATCGCGAATCCGACGACCACGGCGAGGATCGTGGCCACCCCGGCCACGAGCAGCGTGTTGCCGAAGATGTGGGCGTAGCGAGGGAGGCCCGCGAAGTTGTCGAGCCCGTACGCTTCCGGTGGTCGAGCCTGCGGGTCACCGACGCTCAGCGACGCCTGGATCAGGTACGCGATTGGATACAGCACGAGGACGGCCGCGCCGCCGCCCACGACCAAGCTGACGAGCCGCGGGCCCGGCCACCACGACCGGGCCCGCGAAATACGCGAGATAGAGGAGCGCCCCGGGTCCCCCGGGGCGTGACGAACGCCCGGGGGGCTTGGGGGGCGCCCGGAGCCCCCCATGTTCACCGTTCACAATCCCATCAGGGCGTTCCACTCTTTGACAAACGTCGCGTGACTCGCCACGTAGTCGTTCCAGTCCGTCGGGAAGAGCAGCTTGAAGTCCGAGAGTTTCTTGCCGGTGGGCATCGGCCCGACGTCGGGCCGGACGGAACCATAGAGCAGGATCTTCTGGTTCTGGTAGATCTGCTGGCCGCGCCGGGACATCGCCCAGTCGACGAAGAGGCGGGCGGCCTGCGGGTGCGGCGCCTTGTTGACGACGCCGATGTAGATGGCGATGGCCGGCATGCCCTCGGGCGGCGCCACGAACTCGATCTCCGCGCCCTTTTCCTGATAGAGCGTGTAGCCGGCGTACTCGGCGAGGGCGCAGATCCGATCCTCGCCCTTGGCCAGCCGGTCGAACAACTGGGCGCGCGCGTCGAAGCCCTTGGGCCGCAGCTTGGCGAACTCCTGCCAGAAGTCGTTACCGTACATCTTGCGCAGGATGTACCACTGCGCGTGCTGCATGCCCGAGGTGGCGAGCTTGGCGCTGATCCCGTCCTTGAACGCCGGATTGACGATGTCCTTCCACGTCTTCGGCGCCTGCTCGGGCTTGACCTTGGCGCGGTGATACGAGATGCCGGCGAAGCTCACGCCGGGCACGCCGTAGTAACCGGCCGGGGTCGACTGGTATTCGGGCTTGTAGGCCGCGTACTCCGGTGACGGGTACTGCTCCCAGCCGCCCTTCTTCTGGAAATCGACGGCCGGCGAGATGTCGGACAGCTGCAGCACGTCGACGCCGAAGCGCCCGGCCGACCGCTCCGCCGTGATCTTGGCGTAGAGCGCACCGGTCTGCAGGCGCACGTAGCTGGTCTTGATCTTCGGAAAGTCCTTCTTGAACGCATCGAGGAGGACCGCGATGCCGGCCTCGCCGTCGTGGCCGTAGTAGACGACCTCGCCCTCCTGCTCGGCCTTGGCGACGTCGGCTCCGGTCTGGAAGTCGAGCACCTTGGTGGCGCGCGGCTGGGCCGAGGCGAGGAACGGGCGCATCGCGAAGGGCACGGCCGTGGCGGTGAGCGCTCCGGTTCGCAGGAAGCGGCGGCGAGTGATCACGAGGTTTCTCCTTTCAGAGAGACGGCTCGCCGAGCGAGAGCATCAACCGGTTGGCCCAGTTGAAGAACGCGGCGGCGTGGATGACGTCGGAGACGGCCAGATCGTCGAGGCCGGCCCGACGCAGGCGGTCGACGTGCTCGGGACCGAACGCCATCGGGGTTACGGTCAGCGCCACCGAGGCCGCCACGATCGCGTTCCAGCGCTCGCCGAGATCGGCGCCGACGCCCTCGTCGAGCAGGCGCTGGACGTCGGCCTCGCGCTTCGAGTAGGTCGCGGCGTGGCGCGAATGCACGGACGCGCAGTAGACGCATCCGTTGAAGCGAGACGTCGCGGCGGCGGCGAGCTCGCGCTCGGCCCGCGGGAGGCCGGCGTCCGGGTTGTAGAAGATGTCCTTGTCGGTGCGCGTCCTCGCTTCCAGCGCGTCGGGATCGCGGGCGAGGAGGCGGAAGTACGGCGACTTCACCCGCGCGGCGTCCACCAGACTCGCCAGGTGGCGCTCGGTCATCGCGTCGATCGCCAGGGGTTCGAGCCAGGGAAGCCATTCGAGCTGGGCTCGGGTGAAGGCCACGGGAGCCGTGTGATCAGGCGGAGTCAGGACGGTATCGGCCATGTGAGACCTCGCGTGTCAGGGGCGGCCGGCCAGGGTGCGCAATCCGGTCACCACCCGAATCTGAAACGACAGGAAGGCGACGATCTGCGAGAGCGTCACGATATCGGTCGTGGACCAGCCGGCGTCCAGCAGCGTCTGGAGCGCCGGCGGCGCGGCGTCGCGCGGATGAAACACGAGCATGTGGACGTGCTCGAACGCCGCGGCGAGACGCGGACCGAGCGCGCGGCCCGTTGCCGCGCTCACGCGATAGACCGGTCCGGCCGTGTCTTCGCGACTCAACGGACCCGCCGGATAGCTGCCGTACGGGCCGTGCGCCTTGGCCTCGGCGACGGCGGCTTCGGCCGCCCCGCGCAGCGCGGCTGAGGCGCCGCTGTCGGTGAGGCGGGCGACGTAGTAGGCCGCGATCGCCGCGTCGCCGTGCAGGCCGGCCACGAATGCGCCCAGCGCGAAACGCTCCTGGGCGGTGACGTCACCGAGCGCGTCCGGCGCGAACAGCGCCCGGTAGGTCGCCTGCGCATGAGCGCGTGCTTCCGGCCGCCGAGCGCGAATCGCATCGAGGGGAGACCCGTGTGCGATCCCGACCAGCGCGTCGATGACGTCAGCGTCCGTCCCCGTCATTTCAGCGTCCTTTCGCGCGGGCCGCACGCCGCTTCATGCGAGCAGCGCCTGCGCATGGCCGCGACGTGGCGCGCCGGCGTCCCAGCCGAGCGCGGGGGCCACCGTCTCCGCGACCAGCTCGATCGATCGCAGGATGAACGGATGCGGCGGATCGATCGAGTGCACCTGAACCGCGAGGTCCGTCGCCCGCGCGAGCGCGCTGTCCGTCTGGAGAGAGGCGATCACCTGGTCGGACGTGCCGAGATGCGCGTCCATCGCGGCGATCATCCCCGCCAGCGAGCCGTCTCCGGTCGCGCGGCCCAGTCGGGTCATGCGCGCGCGATGTCGCCCCAACCCGGCCTCGGCGAAGCGCAGGGCGTCGTGCGGGTCGTCGGTCACGAACACCGTGCGCGAGGCGAGGATGCGCGGCTCGCGTCCCTCGGGCAGCGCGGCCAGGTAGGCGTCGATCATCGGGTTCTGGATCTCGGACAGCGACAGACCGGGAGCGTTGGGTGGACGCGGCTGGGTGCGCGACAGCATGAGCCCGTCTCCCGCCGTGCCGGCGCGCCGGGCCCCGTCCACCGTGAACGTCGCCTGCCACACGCGCTCGACCAGCGAAGGATTCACCGGATACAGCCGATCGCCGCCGGGGAGCGGGCGGCCGGTCCACGCGTCGCGCAACGTCTCGAGATGTCCGATGAGCAGCGCGGTGCGCTCGGCGCTGTCCTGGCCGAACGCGACGTACGACGACAGGTTGCCCCCGCCGCCGACGCCCACTTCCAGACGGCCGCCGGAGATGAGATCCAGCACCGCGGAGTCCTCGGCCACCCGGATCGGCAACTCCAGCGGCAAGGTCACGATGCCCGTACCCAGGCGGATCCGCGTGGTCTGGACCGCGATCTGGGCGAGGAAGACGAACGGTGCGGGCAGGCCGCCTTCGTCTTCGTGGAAATGATGCTGGGCGATCCAGGCCGAATCGAGGCCGCAGCGCTCGGCGTGGACGATCTGCGCGGTGGCCAGCCGATATCGCTCGGCGGGGTCCGCCTGATCGAGCAGGCGCGTGAAGAAGCCCAGACGCTTCATGTCGGCCATTATGCATCACCGAGACGCGGCCGCGACCGCGGTACTCTGGACGAGACGACGATGTCGCAGTTACCGCTGTTCGACGACGCCACCGAGACCGTGCTCGTGGACGACGCCCGCGGGCGCATCGCGTACATCCCTGGCGTGCTGTCGGCCGACGTGGCCCGCGCCTGGTTCGCCGAGCTGCGCGAGGGCGTGCCGTGGAAATCTCAGCGGCGCCGCATGTACGACCGCGACGTGGACGTGCCTCGGCTGATGGCCCACTTTCGCCTCGAGCCCGCGGCGGAGCGCGTTCCCGACGTCATTCGCGCCGCCGCTGACACGGTCGTCGCCGCCACCGGAGTGCCCTTCAACACCGTGGGCCTCAACTTCTACCGCGACGGCCGCGACAGCGTGGCCCCGCACAACGACCTCCTGGACGAGATCATCAGGGGCTTTCCCATCGTGCTGCTGTCGCTGGGAGCCACCCGCCGCATGTCCATTCGCGCCAAGGAGCCGCCGCGGCGCGCGCTCAACGTCGACCTCGCCGAGGGCAGCCTGCTCGTCATGAGCTACGAGACCCAGCTGCACTACACCCACGGCATCCCCAAGACGGCCGACCCGGTCGGCCCGCGCATCAGCCTGGCCTTCCGTGTCAAGCCCGCGCGCGACCCGGCGGAGCCGCCGGGCGTCTACCGCTGACCGCCTACTTCACGCTGCCGGCGGTGAGGCCGCCGACCAGGTGGCGCTCGATCAGGGCGAAGAGCACGACCACCGGCACGATCGCGATGAGCGACGCGGTGAACAGGTGGTTCCAGTGCTGCACGTACGCGGTGACGTAGGAGGTGATCCCGACCGTGAGCGGCTTGCGCGACGGGTCGGTCATGAGGGTGAGGGCGACGACGTACTCGTTCCAGGCCGCGATGAAGCTGAAGATCACCACCGTCACCATGGCCGGCAGCGACAGGGGCAGCACGACCCGGACGAGCGCGCGCAGCCGGCCGCAGCCGTCGACGGCGGCGGCTTCCTCGATCTCGCGGGGGATCGACGCGAAGAACGCGCGCAGGATCCAGATGGCGAAGGCGAGGTTGAACGCCGCGTTGGTGAGGATGAGCGCGGCGTAGGTGTTGACGAGGTCCAGCGCGAAGAACTGACGGTACAGCCCGACCACCAGCGCGGTGGGCGAGAACATCTGGGTGACCAGCACGAGCAGGAGGAAGGCCGAGCGGCCGGGGAATCGGTAGCGAGCGGTGTAGTACGCCGCGGGCGTGGCGGCGACCACCACGATCACGGTGGACGCCAGCGCCACCACGAGCGACACGCGCAGCCAGGTCAGGAACTCCGGATCGGCCAGGACGGCGGCGAAGTTGGCGGGCTGCCAGCGCACGGGGAGGAGCCGCGGCGGCGTGACGCGCAGCTCGCTCTCGGGCTTCAGCGCGGTGAAGACCATCACGAGATAGGGCGAGAGGATGACGAGGGCGAGGACGAGGCCCGCGCCGCTCAGCGCCGCCCGCTTCACGCCTCGGCCTCCCGCCAGGAAACGGTCGACAGATAGACCAGCACGGCCAGCAGGATGACCAGCACGTTGATGACCCCGAGGGCGGCGGCCAGTCCCACGTCGCGCAGCGCGCTCTTGAAGGCGATCTTGTACATGTAGGTGATCATCGTGTCGTGGCCGAAGCCGGGGTTGCGGTCGTTGAGCGTCCACACGATGGGGAACGAGTTGAAGACGTAGATCACGTTCAGCACGGTGGCCACCAGCAGCGCCGGACGCAGCAGGGGCAGGGTGATCGACCGGTACCGGCGCCAGCCCGACGCGCCGTCCACCCGCGCCGCCTCGTAGACCTCGCCCGGAATGGCCTGGAGCCCGGCCAGCAGCACGTACGTGGTGAACGGGAGCGACACGAAGATCCCGACCGCGACCATCGCGCCCATCACGGTGGCGTCGTCGCCGAGCCAGTCGACGGGCGCCGCCACGAGGCCCAGCGAGACCAGCACGTGGTTCAGGATCCCGAAGTAGTAGTCGTAGATCCACACGAAGAGCTTCGCGGTCATGATGAGGGAGGCCGCCCACGGCACGATGAGCGCCCAGCGCACCAGCCGACGGCCGGGGAAGCGCTCGTTGAGGAGCTGGGCGAGGGCGAGCGAGATGACGATCGTCACGCCGACCACCGCGGTCACCCACACCGCGGTGGTGGCCACCACGGTGGGAAGCGCCGCCTGCTCCAGGAGACGTCGATAGTTCCCCATCCCCGCCCAGCCCTGATGAAAGCCGGTGATGGAGTAGCGACTGAGCGAGGCGGACACCAGCGCGCCGACCGGATACGCGACGACCGCGGCGATGAGCGCGAGGCTGGGACCGAGCCACAGGAGCGCTTGCCACCGGCTCGATCCGCGGCGGCGCACGGGGACGGTCAGCGGCTCAGCGGCTGCCCGCCGCGGCCACGGCGTTCTTCTGCAGCTGGTCGAGCACCTGCTTGGGATCGCCGCCGGGCTGCACGGCGAGCCCGATCGTTTGCTGGACGTCGAGCTTGACCCGATCCCACGCGGGATCGGTCGTCGGGGCGAGCCTGGCGTTGGGCAGCGCGTCCAGATACGGCTTGAGCTTCGGGTTCGACGCCATCTGCTGCAGCCCGGACTTGGTCACGGGCAGGAAGCCCTCGGCCGAGATCCAGCGCGTGATCTGCTCCGGCTGATAGTAGAGGTCCAGGAATCCCTTCACGGCCCCCTGGTTGTCCTTCTTCTTGAAGGCCATGAGGTAGTCCTCGACGCCGAGGGTGACGGCCTGGCCCACGTTGGTCGGCATCTCGGCCACGCCGTAGTTCACCTTGCCCTCGGCGTCGAGCTGGGCGGCCAGCGGACTGAAGCCGATGACCATGCCGACCTTGCCGTCCTTGAAGAGCTGGAAGGCGCCGTCGGTGCGGTTGGTCTTGCCGGGGTTCACCTGCGTGACCTTGTGGCGATTGGCCAGGTCGGCGAGAAACCGGAGCGTCTGCACGTTCCGCTCGCCGTTGATGGC